>Ga0306924_10003620_pt1 | contig 14882 bp, 12 predicted proteins | sample sta12Can44000111_FD_203756 | JGI IMG/M metagenome (GOLD analysis project Ga0306924, IMG submission 203756) | Lab enrichment of tropical soil microbial communities from Luquillo Experimental Forest, Puerto Rico - statanox.12C.anox.44.000.111 (v2)... | ecosystem: Environmental > Terrestrial >... | reverse complement strand
AGGAAAATGGGGGAAGTGATCCCGAAGCTGCCGTCGGCGGAGTCATTGTTGAAAACAGTAGGATAGGTACCGTCGGCAACGGCGGTGTTACAGCCGGAGGAACTCGCGGCCGGGATGGTCACCGTGGTTGTGCCTCCCGCGAGGAGAGGAATAGTGACGGTGCCAGGAACACAATTAGGAGGTAACGTCTGGCCGACGACAACGGATGACGAGTTGCCGGCGTAGACGCTGCGACTTAGAACTAGAGAGCCGGGAACGAACTGGCATTCCTGTTCATCATCAGCGACAGCTGCCGCCCTTCGGCCCGCCACGAGTGCGACGGCTAACGCCCCAAGCATTAGAGCAAAAACAATTTTTCTCATATCATTAGCCTCCTGAACGCGCGGACCATCTCACGCCGCGAGGCCGGTCAGGTTAATTGCAGTGAAAAACTTTATGAACGTCTCGTAACCCTGAGGTGCACTCGAGCCCCCGGACCGGAAATTCAAGTTGTCTGGCGATCAAATTCCGCTGTTGCCCGAGACGTTTCAAAGCGATACGTCTTTGTGTTCGGTAAACAGCCGCTTGTTTTTGGACGAGAATGAGGGGAAAGTTTTAGTCACTGGGGAGTCCGTCAAATCCTCGAAGAAGGAGACCCAATGAAGTCTCGACTTTTGGTTGCTGCGGCGACGGTTCTGATGCTCGGTACGACCTCCTACCCCCAGGGCGTGGTTCAGGACGCGGCTAAAGACACTGAAAAAGCGGCTAAGGATACCGCGCATGCCACCGGGAAGGCCGCCAAGAAGACCGCCCAGGGGGCGGAAAAAGCAGCTGAAGCCACCGCCGACACCGCTGGCAAAGTCGTCGATAAGACCGGAGCAGCCGCTAAAGATGTAGTTCACGGCACTGCCAGAGTGGCGAACAAGGTCGGTAAAGAAACCAAGATGGCCGCTACGGAGACCGCGCAGGGCACGGAGAAAGCAGCTGACGCGGTGGGTGCAGAAACAAAAAAAGCTGCCAAGGCCACGGCCAACACCACGGGCAAGGCCGCAGATAAGACCGGGGCGGCCGTAAAGGACGCCGGGGACAGCACCGCCGAAGCTGCAAACAAGGTCGGTCAAGCAACCGAGAAGGCCGCCAAGAAGACGGGCCAAGAAATAGAGAAGGGTGCCAAGGATCTGGAAAAGCATTGAGAGCAGCCACGATCGGGCCATACCCGAATCGTCTCTACCGCTCCATAATCCCGCCAACCAACCACCGCGAAGAACGCTTCGCAAATCAGTTCATGAGGCGCCGCTCTCCACGGCGTATGCACCCCACATGACGGCTAGCGGAGTTACTGCAGGAAGCTTTGCCGATACAACGATCTTCGGATTACAGTCCTCTCTCGGGGCGATCCAATAGCCACTCGCTGATTGACCAGTTGGCTAGAAACTGGATTGACCCTGAGTGAAAACAGATTACAAGCGGTCCTCACGTCGTGACCGGGCTAAACCGACGTTTCCAGCCCTTTCTTTGAGTTCGTGGCGACTTTGAGGCGGCGGGGCTAAAATAGCTGGTGCCAAACCCGGGTCTCGGAAAGGCTGTTTACCAGGCCTCAGGAACGTAAACAAGAGTCCCGTGTGGGTCGTCCCAAAATTATTGGTTTGCCTCGATTGTGGTAGAGCGGATTTTTTGGTTCCCAAGGATGAATTGGCTCTACTTTCAAAGGCAAGCCTTACCGACAACAGTTGAAGCCAAGCCCCTTATCGGTGCCAGGCCTTTGCCCTGACTTATCCCGGCTTCGTCACCTAGTTTAGCGGTTAAAGTTCATTCGCTCATTCCGCTTAGGATTCTCGGTCATCGCGTTCACGGCGGCATGCCTTGTTCTGAGTTGGACGCTCGATGGCCAAATGCATGACCCACATGTGGCTCAGCCACAAACAGCACTCCAAGGAATGTCTCCTCAGGAGCTGCAAATGATGCGGCACGACCCGAGAAAGCAGAAATTGATTGCGGAGAATTTGCCCATGACAGAATCCGAGGCCGTGAAGTTTTGGGCTGTTTACCAAAAGTATTCAGATGAACTGGAAGGGATAAATGATGAGAAATTCCCGTTTCTGGCGCGAGCGGATGCGTCAAAGACGCAGTTAGGACTTACCGGGACCTACCCGTGGATCTTACCCACGTGTAGTCGTACCTCACGCTGAAGCCGGTGACGGACGGACCATTGTTATGCACAACTGCCTTGGCAAATTCGAAGACCAGCGAGTTTCGGGCATTGAACGATACATTCATCTCACCACCTAAGATGAAATTCTGTTGTGCATTGTTCTGAGGGACACCGCCGACCGTGGTAGTGCCACGAAGGGAGTAGCGCGTATCAAGAGAGGCCCAGATGCTGTCGTTAAAAGAAAAGCTGATGTGTCCTTCAACTCCGGGTAGCGGCTGTTGTCGTAGAATCTCCCTTCCGTGATAAGACGTGTTGTCGGTGTAGAAATAGGCGTTTCCATACGCGTCGAACTCCCACTTCTGCTCAGGCCCAAATGGATGCGACCACGCGATTTCTGGCTTGAACGACCAGCGATCCGAACCCAGATTCAGAATCTTGTTGGGGTTGTATAAGCCCGTGGGTGCAGTGGTGGTGAAGCTCACACCCAAAGTGGTAGTCGGCTCGTAGTGTTCGAACTGTGCGACGCTGAGCGCCGGGCCTCCCTTCAGCAACATGGCCACTGAGTAGCTGGAGTCGCCCGCGCCGGTGGTGGAGCCGTTGATGTTCGTGCCGCTGATCGAGCCGCTAAGGCCAGCAACGGGAACACCAGCCTCCACCCACATCAAGCGGTGAAGGAACCCGAAATAACGGGTGTAGTCGATGATGCCTTGATTGAGGTTAAATTGTGCGCCACTGATAATGAGCGAAGTATCTATCGAAGCGTTGGCATGCACGTACGCATAGCCCAGTTCCAGCTGATTAGTCCCCACAGGAGTATTCTCGTACATGCGCGGATCGCTGAACTGGGCGCAGGCTTGGTTCGGGACGCAAAGAACGGCCAGAGCCAGGCAGGCGAAGAGCGGCCGTTTGTTCATGAGAGTAGTTTTAGCTGATCAGTCCAGCGATTGCTCCGGAACAGCTGTTGAATTTCGACTGCTATTGCTTAAGGGTAACCGGAGTCCGCTGACTCGCGTTGCCTTGGGATGACTGTTACTTCCACGCCGCCATAACCCGATCGGAATCCTCAAAAAACCACTTTGATGATTCGCAGAATCAGTTCCTCGGGCGAGAAGATGGTGAGCAGCAGAGGCACGAGGGGAGCCGCAGTGGCCGCGGCCAAGCGAGTGATGTCCTCTAGTCCGAAAGGGACAGAACGCATGTCTCGGACAAGAGCATAGCTGTTGCCCAGATCGGCGAGCGACTGGATATCGGCAGCTCCAAGAAGTTCCTCGGAAGAGGCGGGATCGGGGTGAACCCATTTTTGCTCAAAGCTCTCAACGTATCGCTGTGCGAGCAAGCCGTAGTCGGCCAATCCCTTTCTTCTTGCGCTAGCCATCCGCGGAGTAAACATCAAGAGTGGACCGAGAATCGCAAAGACGAAGAACGCGACAAAGCCACCGATCTGTAATTTGAAGGACAGCAGACTTTCCCCCCTGTAAAGGACGCGACTGGCAATCAATCCGGCAAGCATGGCTCCCTGGGCAAACAGAATCGGGCCGAAGGCATAGGCACTCTTACCCAGGAAGGCGATGCCAGCGCAGCGATCCGGGTGCGTTGGAATGAGGTTTAGATTGATTCTGGAGACCTGCCACAAAAAGCGAAACCAGATGAACAGTCTCATGTACCAGCGCAGAAGGATAAACTGCAACATGGGTATGCTGACGAACACGTACCAGTAACCCGCGGGGGTTAGGTGCCAGCGTCCTCCAGGCATGGCGTACCAGTTCGAGGTGTCGATCCCGATGCGACTGTGCCAGAGCCACAAGCCAAAAGTGTAAACAAAAAGCAAGAGGCTGACCTCGAAGGGGATGGAATTGCGGAGCCGGACAGCTGACTGGATCGCGGCTTGATAGCGCGGAAGGTCCCCCGGCAAAACGATACGCCGCTCCACGAAACGCTGCACCACGGGACGTATTCGCAAATGAACAAGTAGTTCGGCACCAATAAGGATCGGAAGAGCGACGAGGAATCGTACATGCACTTCAACGTCATGAAAAAAGGAAATCCCCCTGATGCTCGCAGGAGGAGGACCGAAGGTGGCGAGGATCAACAGCGGTAGCCATGCGATTACGGAGATGATGGCAATCCGACGATGCAGGAGCTCCAAGTGGTCTCCGGCGAGATGCGACCTCCGAAAGAGCTGGAAAAGCGGACCACCCAGCACCAAGGAGAAATCGTCCGACTCTTGGAGAAAATTGGGCTCGAGCATTGCCGGAATACTAAACGAGGTCTTGTACCGAAAACAACGGAGATCTCTACGGATGTCTCTCAGGAGTAAGCCCGGCAGTTGTAAGCGTTCGGCAACCTCGCTTTAGGCTTCGGAAAATTGGATGACCACTTTTATGTCTTCCGGCTTACGCTCTAAGGCTTGCGCAAAGTTACCCGGGAGCTCGCGACGCGTAACCAGTCGACCTAGCCACGAACGGTCGGCCCGGGAGAGGGCTTCGCTCGCCTTGAACCAGTGTCTCTTGTTCGCGTTGACGCTGCCAACAATCACGTTGTTCTTCAGTACCAACTGCGCTGCAATTTCGGCAGCGGCGAGTCCAGCCGTCCAAGCTCCACTTCCCACGCCAGTCAGACATATGACGCCACCCGAAGCGACCGCCTGAACCGAATCCGCCACAACCGCGCCGACGCCAGTGCATTCCATAATGACATCTGGTTCGAAGCCGACGCTTCGTACTGTCCCGGTGTGATATTTCGCGCCGAGCTCTCTTACCAGATCGGGCTTTGGGCCCGACTCGACGCGATCCAGGACGTGAACTTCGAGACCCCGCTGGATCCCCAGAAAAGCTGCGAGGAGACCAATCGGCCCCGCGCCCGTCACGAGCACCGTTCGTGGCTCCCAGAAAGCCCGCCTGCCAACTGCGACGACGTGCTCCCAAGCCTTCGCAACCACTGTGGTCGGCTCGAGCAGTACGCCAAGAAGACCGAGTGAACGGTCTACCTTTACCGCATACTCAGGCTCAATGCGCCACCGATCGGACATGTATCCGTTCACCTGCTTGATGCCTCGTTCCGTATAGCGGCCGTTCTGGCACATATCCCACTCACCTACTGCGCAATGCGGACATGGAACTGGATCCGGACGCCGGACAATGCCCACGACGAGATCGCCTTTCTGGAACGCACTGCTATCTCCGGGATCGATGACACGTCCAAGAGATTCGTGTCCCAGCACAAGACGGGGGCTTCCGGGAGGTGCCCAACCATATTTCCCTTCAACGATCTCAATATCGGTCCCGCAGACGCCTACGGCAATTGCTTCGGCAACCAGGGATCCCTCACGCGCATTGGGCTCGGGGACCTCCTCGAATCGTGCACTGCCCGGTTTCTTGGGTTCAACAGTGATCGCTTTCATACGGTCCTCTCGGGTGAGAAATGATTGGCTACTAATTCAGTTCGGAAGCGTCTGATCGTAACTCCCGGCGATCCCTTTCTTTCTTCTTCTGTTGGCGGGCCCGCGTTCCTATTCGAGGCCCGACACTTTTCGGCCGTAGCACGAGCACTCCCCAAAACGCAGGTGGTAAAGTCTATTACAAATACTGGAGTTGAAGGTGTGCCCATGATTTCATCAATTTCGGGAACCTGCTTCTCGCTCGAAACCTCGAAATCACAATGCGGCAGGGTTTTCGAGCATTTCTCGTGCGGCGGTATCGCGATATTAGTAACTAACTGTGTAACACGAGGGTTCTGATTCAGGCAGAGGGTTTGACATCGAGGTAGCAAAGCAAGGCAGAGGTTTAGGTCTCACGAGCATGCAGGAACGAGTCGGGCTTGTGAATGGAACGATTACCAGTGAGTCGAAGCCGATGGGTGGAACGACAATCCACGTCCGTGTGCCGCTGGAGTCATGGCAAGCTCTCCAAGGGGCCGGCGGTGTAGGAATACCTCGTCCGAGGAGAAGTGTAACGGTACGCACTGCCCCTGCTTTACGGTTCCCGGGCGCTTATCTTTGCGAGAAGGCTGGCCGCGAGATTATCGACAAGCTCCCACTCAGGCAGCATCGCCCCTCCGGGACGGCAGTGAGTGGGCATCATGCCGACAAAATTCCCTAACGAGTCGGTCAGCGGAGTTGACGGCAGTGAGCACACCTTGGCCTGCAGGCGCACGCCTCTCGCTTCGCTTGAGAAGAGCGGCTCGGTAGCAGCGTCTGTAACGATTATCCGAGATCGCGCATTCATTGCCCTGCTCGACCCGCAGTCGTCGTTAGCACCCACCGTATCGAAGTAACTTAGGAACTCGACCGTTTTCCAATCGTGCAAAAATGCTGCGCCTGGTCCTCCGGTTGCGTGCTACCGCCACGCGAGCAGCCAGCATTGTTGGCAAAGTTCAGGCCGGGGTTCCCTCGCCGGTCTTTTCCGGCTCTTCGGCAGCAAGGCGTTCTACGATTCGTGTTGCTCGGGCGACCTTCCGCCCGGTACGCTTTGCGCCGCGTGCCGTGCGGCGTACTGCACGACGCGCTTTTCGTATCGCTTTCCGTCCAGCACGGCGTATCTTGCGCGCCACTCGGCGGCCGATCCGCCGGGACTGACGAGCTGCCCGACGACTCGCTCGTCTTGTACGGCGCCTTGCCTGCCTCTTTTTACGGGGCATGTTGTCCTCCTTGATGATGTTGTTTCAATGCACCAGCTTAACCGCCGCATTGCCGCCACGAACGGGTCTCACAAGGGCGGGGAGACACACAACAAACTCGGCGGAATCATACTGCGAATGAGAAGGTGATTGTCAACGACGTTTGTTCGCAAGACGGGAGTTCGGGCGGTTGATGAGCTAGAGCCAGAGGAAAGACCGCAGCAAGGAGGACCTAAAACATGACCTTAGGGAAACCCCTAGTTACTCCCGAGACCTGCTGCTAGAATTTCTTTCCGAGGCGAGGTCGGAATGATCGAAGCCTTTGATTAGGGGGGAAGATATGCACTGGAGAATGCGAGCTGTACTTTGTTGCACGGTGATCTGCTCCGCTCCGAGCCTTTCCACGATGACGTGCGCCCAGACGAATCCATTTACAAAGGCTCAGGTGGGCGACCGCATCCGCAAGGTGGAAGACGGCGTGGATGAATTCGAGAAGTATCTAAACAACCGTGGGGAAGACGCAAAGGACCGAGCCGCATCGGCGCAGAACAGCGGGGCAACAACTCGCCGACAGGGGTCAAATTCAGGGGACACCGGAACTCGGAGGAATCAAGCCAAGCAAACAAAGGACGATCTCGAAGACGCCATGGACGATCTGGATCGCTCTACCAACCGTCTGCGGCGCAAGTTCGACCCAACGTCGAACTATTTGGAGACGAAAGTACAAATGGAGCAGGTGATGGACAGCGCGCGCCGCGTCAATCAAGTGATGACTAAAGGGAATTACGGCACGCAGGCTGCACGCTACTGGGCCGCTTTGCGGACAAATATCAATGATCTTGCGCGGTGTTACAACCTGACGCCCATGGGCACATAGGTAAGGCCGGCGCTGCCGGGTTACTCTCCGTATCGGTAACGATGAGTTGTTTCGCGATTAGCCGAGATCCAACCTTCCTAGTGGCATGCGGACCGCCAAGGACGCCCAAGGAAATAAGGGCGCTTTGAGGTTGTGCCGCAGAGCGCCCTTTTGTTGGTCGGGAAAAACGTACTCGCGTCTGGCGCCGTCGACTGCTTGCGCCTTATTCGTCGGCCGGCGCGAGAAGTGGCGCCAGTGTGTTGGTGGTCGCATCCGCGGCATGCCCGATATAGGACAGGCCAAAGGCGGCTTCAATCGTCTTCAGCAACGAAAAGTGCGACTGAAAGCGCGCGTCCTTGACTCCACGCACGCCGTAGTTCGTGATGGCGATGAGCACGACTTTATCGTTGAAGTTTGCCGGAGCGTAGCAGTCCGCGCCGGGCAGCAGTGAACCGGGAGCGGTATCTATCTTTTGATCGGGATCGTAGGCGCAGGTCAGGGGCCCGTTGCCCTCGTCGAATACGATGAAAATAGCATTGCGACCTCGCTTCCATGCCTGGCTGCCCGTGATCCCGTTGACCAGCCATCCGGTCTCGTCATCGCCACGCTTGACGTCATTGTCGTCAGTATCAGACGCACCGCCGCAAGGCGCGAGTGGGCTGCTGAGGCCATGCATGTCGCGGCATTGGTCGGGCACGATATAGGAGAAGGCGGGAACCTGTCCGCTGCCGAGATCGCCGAACAACTGCTCGATGGGGACCTGCTTGGCGAATTGGTTTGGATCGGCCTGAATCTCAGCGACGTAAGGAAATGGGTTGTGTTTCACCGCATAGAGCTTGGCCGTGTTGTTGTCTCCAGGCCAATTGGCGAGAGTCGTGCCCGATATAGGAAAATTCTGCAGGTACGCCTTCCAGTCCTTGCCGGCCTTGACCAACTGGCCCGCAACCGAAGGAAGCTGGACCGTCCAGCGATGGAACGAGGAATTCGCAGGCGGGCCGTAGTCGGTGGCAACCGACGGTGAATCGTCATCGCTGATGCCCACCGGGCTGTCCGGCGGATATGTGTGTCCAGTCGCGATCACGTCAGTCCCAACCCAATTGCCCGTGATCATCGCCACATAATTCGGCAGGCTCGGGTGCCAAACGCCGTTATAGTTAGTCGCGACGTTGTACTTATTCCAGAGGGCGGTAATGTTCGGGGCCTGCGGGTTACCAATAATGCCTTTTTCGCCAAAACTGTCAAAGCTGTTGTGATTCTCAAGCACGATCACGAATACGTGATCGAGGCGCGGGACACCATCTTGCTGACCCTGATTATTCTGATTCTGGCCCTGATTATTCTGATTCTGGGCCCGTGCAGCAGGCATGCCTAACACGAGCGCCAGAGTGACTGCCAATCCAAACAAATGCGTTCTCGTTCTCATCGAACCCCTCCTCCTTGTGGCACTGTTTTGATACGCCAGCTGAGTGATGGCGAGATGTCGGAAGTATGAAGAGTAGGTGAAATGTTTCGTCTCCCGCTCGGCGTAGGCTGGTTGTCTAGGTCCGTGAAGAGGCACCAACGGGTAGTGGCCACTTTCCCGGACGAATCGAGCACCGAGTCGGTTTTGGCTGATATTCAAGCTCAACCCATAGGTTCCGAGTGGACACCTACCTCTTTCCGCGAGTGAAGCTGTAATCTCTCTAATGGCTCTGGTTCGGACCAGGCCTCCCTCTCGATTCCAGCAACGCATTAAGAAAAGAACGAACGAAGGTAGCCGACCGAGGCATTTTCGAGGGAGTCGTCAGCTTACTTGCCTAAGAATTGACTTAGAAGACGAATTTCATCGCCAATTGGACTAAACGCGGAGCCGCCGCACTCACAACTTGTCCAAAATGGGGGTCATTCACTTCTCCGTCGACCGAGGCAGGGCCGTAGAATTGAGCGTGATTGAAGGCGTTGAAAGCTTCTAGACGGAACTCCAGGGATTTCGATTCATTGATGCGCAGAAGTTTGTTGAGAGACATGTCGAAATTGTTGATTCCAGGCCCGCAGAAAAATCTGCGGCTGGCATCCCCTAATTGCCCCAGCTCCTCCCTAGTGAAAGCGGAAGTTTTGAATTCGGGCTTTCCGTTGCGTGGATTGGTGTTGATATTGAGCGGACTTCCGCTGTAATTCGGTGTGTCGAGCAGGTAATTGTTGATTCCATTTCCCAGGGTTCCGAGCAGCGAATAGTCGGAATCGTCGTAGAGCGTGACGGGAAGGCCGGTGCTGAAGCGCGTGGTGCCGGAGAGAGTCCAACCATCGGTGAAACGATTGTTTTGGCGAAAGAGCCGTTCGAACGGGAGGCCGAATTGGTAGCTGGCGACAAAGTTGTGCTTCATGTTGAAGGCGGAAATCGCGCGCGTGCCACGCAGATTCAGTGGATTGAGTTGCTCGCCGAGATTCGAGCTTTGATCGATGGATTTGCTGTAGGTATAGCCGAGAAGAAAGTTTGAGCGCGTGCCGACATAGCGGAGATTAGTCTCGAGGGCATTGTAGTTGGAGTTGGCGATGGTCTGTTGCGCGGTGTTTTGGCCGTAGTCGGGACCGAGGCCGACACGAGTGCCGCGATAAACCTGACCGCGACTGCTGGTGATGACGGCGTCTTCAGCGAAAGGGCCACAAATGGGGCTGCCGGGCGCAACGTCGCTGGTCTGGCTGAGACTTAAGCAGAGGGCCTGATCGCTTGGGTTCGTGGAGACAACGGCGAGAAGATGATGGCCTTGATTGCCCACGTAGCTAATGGTGACCAGCGTTTTTAGTGTGATCTGGCGCTCGAAGGAGAGCATGTAGTTTTCGGTGTAAGGAACTACGTTGCGATAGTAGAAGTAGGGATCGGCGCTGATGGGAATGACGCTAGCAAAGTCGAAAGAAGTGTCGGGATTTTTGGCGGAGACATTGTGCGGCGGGAAAGTCAGCGGGAAAGGATTCGTGTTTTGGGCGCCGTTGGAGGCGTTGATGAAGGGCTCCGCGAACAAGGGTGGCTCGGGACTCAGGTAGTTGTAACCAAACGGGGGCACCGCGTACATCACGCCTGCGGACAGGCCAGGAAAGGCCGTGTAGAAGATCCCGTAACTTGCGCGAATGCTGCTTTTGCCGCTGGGTCCAAAAATCTCGCTGAGAACGCCACGATCGAAATTTGGAGAGTAGGCCAGACCGAGGCGTGGAGCAAAATTGTTGGTTTTAGATGCAGAGATAGTTCTGGGGATGCCCGGGTCACCAGGAACCAACAATCCTGGCGGGGCGTTAGGGAAAAGAACCGATTGCCTGCCGGGGATGATCGTTTGAAGTTGATTGTATTTTTCCCAGAACGGCATGATGTATTCCCAGCGGAGGCCGACGTTGAGGGTGAGGCCGCTCCGGATACGCCAACTGTCTGCGGCGAAGAGTCCGGCATACCGATCGCGCAGATAAAAAGGCTGGCCGGAGGATTGCGTGAAGTTGCTGGGCACGCCGATGAGGAAGTCGGCGAATGCGTTGCCGGTTTCTGTGCCGTTGATGTTGAACGTGCCGTTGAACGTGGCGTTAGAATGCTCGTTAACCTGATTGAAATGGAATTGTCCGCCAAATTTCAAAGTGTGCGGGCCGATGACTTTGGAGAATGAGTCACTGAGGTAAAGCGTGTTGTTGTTCTGCGTTTGGTTGGTGACCGGAACGCCCATGACAAAAGACGGAAAGGTGATGTTTTCTACGCCCTCGAACTGCGGGGCTTGGACAACGATACCAGACGGCGGAGGAGCGAAACCTTGGGTCGTGAGGGTGACGCCAAGGCCGCCTTTCGGTTGGCCGATGACGTTGGCGTGGCGCAGAAAACCGAGGTGGAATTCGTTGACGAAACCGGAGGAGAAGGATTTTGTGTCGCCAAGACTGATGAGCTGAGCCTGGCCATAAGTGCGAGCGTTGAAGCCCGGGATGGTGGCACCGCCTTGCTGCGCGGGATAGGGATTGTCGACGCGATAATTGTCGAAGAAATAGTAGGCGGAGAGCTGGCCCCAACGGCTGTTGCCGTCGATGCGGCCGGAGGTTTTGTCGTCGCGTACGGTTTCCGGATAGGAGGAAGTGGAGAACTGGTCCGTGCCACTATTCGGAGAAGGAATGTATTTGAGCAAGTTGAGAGCCGGAGCGGACCAGGAGAATTGGGGAATGACCGCATTAGGAAAGACGCAGGTCGCTGTGGTGCACCCCATGGTGTAGTAGGGTTCGTTGGCGGACACTGGGTACCCGAGTTTTTGCGAGAACAGAGCAGCGAGATGGCCGCCACTAACCGTGCCTGTGAGCGTACCGGCGACATCGGAGAGATTTCCGATGCGGTCCTGCGCCGAAGGCACGGAAATAAGCCCAGTCCCCACGCCTTCGATCGTTCGCGTGCCTTGATAGTCGGCGAAAAAATAGATTTTTTGCTGCTTGATGGGACCGCCGAGGGTACCACCGAATTGATTTTGGCGGAAAGTGGCGCGAGTGGGATCGAAGTAGCCGCGCGCGTCGAGGGCCGTGTTGCGAAAAAACTCAAAGGCGTTCCCGTGAAATGCATCACCGCCAGAGCGCGTGACGACGATGATCATGCCGCCATTGTAGTTACCGTATTCCGGATCGTAGTTGTTTGTGAGGACACGAAATTCGTCGATGGAGTCCAGGTTCGGGACAATCGAAGTTCCTCCATTCACGTGTTCCTGCACGTCGATTCCATCCACCATAAAGCCGTTCGATGACTCGCGCTGGCCATCAATGGCAAGATTGCCGGGATTTAGATCTCCCGATGGGGCAAGGCTTCCGGTCACTCCAGCCATAACTACAGAACTCGGCAGCAAAGTCGTTACGGGGATAATTCCCGATTGAATCGCTATAAGGTCAGTAAAGCTTCGTCCGTTCAGTGGTAGGGCGGTCATCTGTGAACCCGTTACGACTTCGCCGAGGTGAGTCGCTACAGTATCTACCTGAATATCCGAAGCTTGGACAACGACGGTCTCGGACTCTTGGCCCAACTGTAGCGTCGCCTCCACCGCAACAGCGGCGTCGGTGTCGATCTGCAAGTCTGTCTTTTTCTCTGTCTTGAACCCAGCGGCTTCTATGGTCATATCGTACCGGCCAACCGGAAGGGTAGGGAAGGAGTAATAGCCCTGCGCATTCGAAACAGCCGAATAGGTCGAGTTATGCGCGACGTTGACCAATGTAATTCTCGCGCCTTCAATGACACTACCGCTTGGGTCTCTGATGGTGCCCGATAGGCTGCCATTTGCGACCGCCCACACGCGAACGGCCCAACAAAACAGAGCTGCGATTCGTACAACCCGCATCGTCTGCCTAGCTGCATTGTGGGACGGTGGTTTCACCGACGCGAGTTCCTTTGCTTGTGTTTCAGTTTTCCTCACGAATGGGCGATGGCCGGAGAACTCATGCAAGGTAACAGAAAAGTGATGAGGTACTCACAGCGATTGCAAAAAACCGGCGTCTCCTCAAAGAGCGGCCGTTTTTGCCCTGGGTCGCGAGTGACACCCAAGTGGATCGCCATGCAACTTCTCTCAAACGCAGCAGCGGCCGGCGGGCCGAAGTTAGCCGAGGAGCCGAAGACGGATGGCGGCGATAGCAGCTGTATTATTGATCCCAAAGTCGGCCAGAGTTTGGCGAACGATACCCGACCGCTCGCACCCTTGAGGATGAGGCAAGCTTCCGCTGACCCACATTTTACAGCCATTTTACCTCTCTAAATAGCTCATTCTCCTCCGGTTGTTTGCCTCGGTGGCCAGATTTGCTGTGCATCAAAGACCGCTTTATGGGCAGTCTTCAATTTTACCAGCGCGCGCGAGTTCTCTCCGGGTCGCGATCAGCATACGAGCGCGCTTCTTGATTCTTTTCGACATCCTTCACACCGAAAGGAACCCATCCATGCGAAGCCGGTCGTCTCATCTCCCCTCTGCATTGACGTTGGCATCCATGTGCGCGTTCGTTTGCGCCGCTTCGGTCCACGCACAGACCTGGTCCACTCCGCATCTCGTTGAAAATGGTGGCGGTGCGGCAGTCTCTGCAAATTCCAACGGGACGGCCGCCGTTATTTTCGCGGGACTGGCCTCGGTGAAAACAGGCGGGACCTGGGGAGCGCCGATCTCCCTGGCCTCCGGCAGCCCCGCTTCTGACATCAAGGTTGCTCCCAATGGCGACGTTTTGGCTATTTGGAGTTTCCGAACGTCGAATACCTATCTCCCGGTTGAAGCTCAGGCCGCATTCTTCTCTGGTGGGCGCTGGGGTCCAACCTGGACAATCACGACAAACGAATTCGGTGATGTCTACAACTTTGGACCTCCGAGCATCGCCTTCGATGGAGATAGCCAGGCCACCGTCGTTTGGGAGGAATACAACGGCTCTACATGCTCGGTGTTGGCCATTACCGGAAACGCAGCCGCTGGCTTTGGCTCACGGCAGACGGTATCCAATGAAGCTAGTTGCAAAGGCTGGACTCAGTTGGCAGTGAATCACAGCGGACAAGCCGTAGCCGTGATCGGCGTGCCGGGCATTCTTTCGGGGCCCGTAGTAGCTATAAGCCGCGGCGCGGATGGTACCTGGAGCGCACCCGTAACCCTCGAAGCTCAGCAATATCGCCAGCGCCAGCCCCGCATCGGGCTCGGCGATGATGGCACCGCTGTGGCCGTCTGGACTCAGCGTAGCACCGCATCTTACGCCGTACGCTCTCCGAGCGGGGTCTGGAGCGCGGCCGCCGCGCTGCCTGGTGTTTCAGCGATCACGAATACTTCTTATGTGGCTGTCGATGGAACGGGAAACGCCGTCGTGGCCTATGAACAATACCAGCTACCCGCTGGACTCCTGGCCATGCGTCGACCGGCTGGTGGTACGTGGGGAACGCCAGTGCTTCTGGAAGGCAACGGCGGTCCCGCGGGTGAAGCCGCCACGCCCGCGGGCAGCTTTGTCGTAGCGTCAGGAACTGCCGTCTACACTCTTCTGCCTGGATCCTCGGCTTGGAATAAGACCTCGTTTTCCAGCGTCTACAAAGTTGCTGCTGCACCGGGCATCGCCATTGCCGCGGTTGCGCCTCAGGTCAGTGTCTCTACAACAGCAGTTCCTTAGACTCTTTACTAACCTTTATTCAACGGGCCATGGGAACGCCGGTGCTGCTATGGTCCGCATTAATTGCGTACGCCGTCCTGCTAGTCTAACTTGATCAGAAAAAAGTTCACGAAATGGTCAGGTCTCGGGGGTGAGTCCGCAGTGCTGCGAGCTCCTCATGTTTCAGGGAGCGCTGCCTTGTCG
>Ga0306924_10003619_pt1 | contig 14884 bp, 13 predicted proteins | sample sta12Can44000111_FD_203756 | JGI IMG/M metagenome (GOLD analysis project Ga0306924, IMG submission 203756) | Lab enrichment of tropical soil microbial communities from Luquillo Experimental Forest, Puerto Rico - statanox.12C.anox.44.000.111 (v2)... | ecosystem: Environmental > Terrestrial >... | reverse complement strand
ACTGGTCCTCATGATCCGGCCGCGGCCGAGCCGCGGGGTTATGCTCATTAGCGTCGGGTGGTGCTCAAGACAATACGCCGCGCCGGCAAGACCGGCCTTTGCATCACCTTTCGGCAGACATTCGGTTGGCACTTCCCGGCGGTCCGCTTTGCTAGATGGCGTCGAGACCGGATTCCCCGGTTCGGATGCGAATGGCCTCCTCGATATTGGACACGAAGATCTTGCCGTCGCCGATGCGTCCGGTTTGCGCCGCGCGGCGAATGGCATCAATTGCCCGCTCGACCAGGTCGTCGCCAATCACGATCTCGATTTTGACCTTGGGCAGAAAATCCACGATGTACTCGGCGCCGCGATAGAGCTCGGCATGGCCCTTCTGTCGCCCAAAGCCCTTGGCCTCGGTCACCGTGATGCCCTGAAGTCCCACCTCCTGTAGCGCTTCTTTCACCTCGTCCAGCTTGAACGGCTTGATGATGGCCTCAATTTTCTTCACTTGAGCGTCTCCCGGCATTTCAAGATTCCAAACCGAAAATCTCGGTCGCAGGTTGGACCTGGCGAGCTGAAATGGGTTTCTCGAAAGCAGGCTCTATGCCAATTCGTCAGGATGACTGATACTGCAGTATTATCAATCTCTTAAGAGTGGCTTTTGCTATCCATGCGGTGAGGTTCGCAGAATAGCGAAGCCTGCAAAATAGGCAAATAGATCAAAGGATATGCAGAATATTGCTCGCTCAAGCGAAACCATGCCCGAAAATTGCCTGAGAAAGAGGCGGAACCGGGCTGCCATTCCCGGCTTGCCGGGAGGATATCCCGACCAGAAGGGAATTTTGTGACTGTGGCGGCCGGTGCTGTCGAAGTTCATGGTAGGCGCAATGCGGATCATAGAGTGGCCATTGGGTGACTGGCATGGAAGTCCTGACCACCGCTGAGATGGAGCGAGCCGATCGGCTGACCATGGCTGCCGGCACGCCGGGCTTTGCGTTGATGCTCAGCGCCGGCCAGGCGGTCGCAGAGGCGGCCAACGACCTGGTGGCGGAGGGGCCGATCCTGGTTGTGGCCGGACCCGGCAACAACGGGGGCGACGGCTTTGTGGCCGCAGCCGAACTCGCTGCACAGGGGCGCGAGGTTTCCGTCATTCTGATGTGCGAGCGCGAGGCCCTGCAGGGCGATGCTGCCTCTGCGGCGCGCGGGTGGAAATATCCGGTGCTTCCGTTCACGCCGCAGGCGATCGGTCGGCCCGCCCTGATTATCGACGCACTGTTCGGCGCAGGACTCAGCCGGCCCGTCGAGGCTGAAGCAGGCGAGGTGATCGAGGCCATCAACACCTCGGGCGCGCCAGTGCTTGCGGTGGACCTGCCGAGCGGCGTCAATGGTACGTCTGCCGCCATCATGGGTGTGGCGGTGCGGGCGACTGAAACCGTCACCTTCTTCCGCAAGAAGCCGGCTCACTTGCTGATGCCCGGTCGCCAGCAATGCGGCCGCGTGCGCGTTGCCGACATCGGCATCGACGCGCGCGTGTTGGAGGAGATCCGCCCGCTCGCCTTCGAGAATACGCCACAGCTCTGGCGCAAGTCATTTCCGATACCGCCGACCGATGGCCACAAATACGCCCGCGGTCACGCGCTGGTCGTGTCCGGCGGCATGGCATCGACGGGTGCCGCCCGGCTTGCCGCGCGTGGAGCGCTGCGCGCCGGCGCGGGCCTTGCCACGCTGGCCTCGCCGCGCGATGCGCTTGCGGTCAATGCGGCTGCGTTGACGGCGGTGATGGTTCGCGCCGTCGACACCGCGGTCGAACTCGGAGAAACGCTTGGCGACAGGCGCTTCAATGCGGTAGCGATCGGGCCTGGTGCCGGTGTTGGAAAGCGGACGGTCGATTTCGTCCACACCGCACTATCGTTGCAACCGCATCTCGTACTCGACGCCGATGCGCTGACGAGTTTTGGCGAAGCGCCCGAGCACCTGTTCGAAGCCATCAAGGGCAACCACGATGCGCAGGTGATTCTGACCCCTCATGAAGGCGAGTTTCCCCGGCTCTTCAGCGATCTCAGTAACAAGACGCCCGGCCGCTCCAAGCTCGAACGGGTGCGTGCCGCAGCGCTGCGCGCGGGAGCCATTGTGCTGTTGAAGGGGCCGGACACCACGGTGGCCGCGCCCGACGGCCGCGCCACAATCGCCTGCAATGCTCCGCCCTGGCTTGCCACCGCCGGCGCCGGCGACGTACTTGCCGGGTTCATTGTGGGGCTGCTGGCTCAGGGCGTAGCCGCGTTCGAGGCCGCCAGCATCGGCGTGTGGATGCACGGGGAAGCCGCGCGCGAAGCCGGTCCCGGACTGATCGCGGAGGACCTGCCGGAAGTGCTGCCGGCGGTGCATCGGCACATCTACGACGAGTTCGGCATCGACTACTAACTTAGACCAGATATTTCGAAACCGCTGTTTCGTTCCAGTCCAGTCCGAGGCCTGGTCCGCGCGCTGTCAGCATGCCGTCGTTGATCTTGATCGGGTCTGCCAGTAGGGCAACCACAGATCGTGTGGCTTCCGCCAATGTCTGCTTATGTACGGTTAGCGAACGGAACGATCTCTGCGTAGATTTCCAGCACGTTGCCGTCAGGGTCGCGGAAGAACAACGTGCGATGGCCGAACGGTTGGTCGGTTGGAGGCGAAACAATTGCGACGCCGCGCTCCTCCAATGTCTTTGCGCATGCGTCGACTTCTTGCGGCGCGACTCGGAAGGCGAGTTGCAACGACATGTTTCCAACTGGCGAGAGCGAATCATTAAATCGCGACCCGGGCTCGGCAAGAGCCAAGACATTGGAGCCTACTCGATACTCCACCCACTTCGGCGAAAGCTCCCTATGAAGCGCGAAGCCCATCGTCTTTGCGTAGAACTCACGCATCTTTGACATTTGACGCGCGAAGATCACGGTGTAGTCGATGCTGCGGATGGGTAATTTGGGGTCCATGCTTACTCTCTAGGGACGGCGCTTCCGGTATCCTACCAGAAAGCGGTCGCACGGCGACCTCTCTCCAAGCGAAGCGCGCCAAGGCAACAATTGGCCTTTCGCGTCAAGGCCGAAAATTTATGGGTCCACACCCTAGCTAGACCAGATATTTCGAAACCGCTGTTTCATTCCACTCCAATCCGAGACCTGGACCGCGCGCTGTGAGCGTGCCGTCGTTGATCTTTATCGGGTCTGCCAGAATACTGGCAGCGAGATCGAGCACTTCGAGCCAGTGGGCCGTGGGGGTTACGCCGAGCATATGCGCGCTCGCTTCGGCGAACAAATGACTGGACATCGGTATCGATGCCGCTTCAGCCTGGCCCGCAATGCGCAGCCAGCCGGTTACTCCGCCGACCTTCATGAGATCGGGCATGATGAGGTCGCTCGCGCCTACCGCGATGGCCTCGGCAAAGCCGCGCGGAAACCACCAGTTCTCGCCGGCCTGGATCGGGATCGACGAGCCCTTTCGCACCTCGGCATGGCCGAGCAGGTTTTCTTGCGGCACCGGTTCCTCGACCCAGGTGAGATCGTACGGTGCAAGCCGGGCGATGCGCCGCAAGGCCTCCGCGGGATCGAGCGACTGGTTGAAATCGATCATCAACGCAATATCCGGACCGAGTAAGGCGCGCACGCCTTTCACGATCCGTTCGTCGGTGGCGGCATCGCCAAGGCCGCCCTTGATCTTGATGCCGCGAAAGCCGAGTTCGAGCGAACGCCGCAAGTCCCGCTCATCGGCCTTGGGATCGACCGCACCGTAGCTGTCATAGGCCTTGATCGGCCGCACCGAGCCGCCGAGCAACTCGACCAGCGGCTTGCCGGCGATTTTCCCCAAGCCATCCCAGAACGCCATGTCGAGACCCGAGACGGCCATACCGACAAGGCCCTGCCAACCGAGGAGGCGGAATCTGGCGTCCATGGCCGACATCAGGTCGAGTGGGGCGATGGCGCGGCCCACAAGCTCTTTGCCGATTTCGTCGATCAGGTGCACCAGCGGTTTCAAGGCCATTGCGGTGTAGGCGAAAATGTAGGAGCGGCCGGTTACGCCCTGATCGGTCGCAACGTCGATCAGTACCAATGGCGCCGCCTCGATGCTGCCGAAGGCGTTCTTCACGGGCCGCGAGATCGGCGCAACGACGGCGCGCGCCTTGACGCCGCGAATGGTTGGTGTGGCCTTGCTCATGTGCGTTTCTCCTGCTCGATACTGTAACACCTGAGCAAGCGCGGTGCTGCCCAATCGTTGGCCACCGACTCGAGCAGCCAGCGCCCCGCATATTCGGCGGCGAAGGCGATACGCTGGGTCTGCCCCGGTTCGACCGCGAGCGTATCGAGCCAATACGGCTTCCAGCCGTCATCGAGCCGATCCAGCAGGCGGAAGTGATGGCCATGCAGATGAAACACGGTGGCAATTTTTGCGGAGTTGGTCAGTGCAAGCACCACCACCCGCCCCGGTATGGTGCGAAACGCGGGAGATGAGGCAGCAAAGCTCGCAGGTGGCACCCACGCCGGCCCGCTGAGTTCAAGCTCGACATGTAACGCATTGCGAAGGTCGAGTTGGGTCGGCAGGCCGTTGGACGGCAGCGCGGTCGCTGGCGCAAGCGGGGATGGCCGCAAAGGCGGATCGTCCGTCACGACCAGCCGCGCCACCACTCGGACGTCGTTGCCGTCGTGGAGCAGAATTTCGGAGGTTCGGCCCGACGGGTCGCTCACGTCAACCAAGGCATCGGCGCGTCCGCCAGGGGCCAGCACGACGGCGCTGTTGCGAGCCAGGAAGGGCTCCGCAGGCTCGCTGTCGAGAGCCATGACACGGACATCTTGCCCTTCGATTTTGAGAGCAACGATACGGCGTTGGAAGGCATTGATAAAACGGAGCCTTAGACGTTCCCCCGAACGCACCGCAAGGTCGGGGCTAATATGCCCGTTGACTGTATAAATTGATTGCGTTTGGCCCAGAGGAAGACCCGGCATGGCTACCGTACCGTCGGCGCGAAGTTGCCAATCCTCCACGAGGAAAACCTCATCGCGATCACCGTAGGTTTGGCTCTCCTCGACGATGACCGGCAGCGGCCGCAATGGCAGGCCCACCCCATCCTCCAGCAATCTGAGATCACAAAGGCTCGTGCCCGCATGGCGCAAGTTGGCCGCGAAGGTGGTCGTCGCTCCGGCCGCCAGAGAGGACCGCGCCACAAGAGGTTCCACGGCGGAAACGCCGTCCAACCCCCGCCAATCAAGGGCGATGGGCACCGGCAGGTCGTTTTGCAGTGTGATCGTAAGCTCGCTGCCGAGTTTGAAGCGAGGGGTGAGGCCTCGCATCGGAGCGCGCAGCGCCCACACGCGCGTCTCCAGTGCATCCGGCCGAAGCGCTATGGTCGCAGCGGTGGCCCGCAGCAGCAGCGTCTCGGCCTGGGCTTGCCCTCGAACGGGGCCTCCGAGCGCGGGAGCCAACACGGCCGCACCCATTGCGGATAACAGCTGGCGTCGGTTTTGGATGAGGATCGGCTTTGCCATAAGTCCGATGCGGCCATTTTTGACCATTGATGTCCAGCGTCCGTGAGGCTGGCAAACCGCCCTGAAAAGGGCCATTTTTTTGCTGCGGACGGATGGGCTCGTGCTATAAGCCGCCGCCCGCGGCATCGCGGCCGGATTTGATGCTATCACAGCGGGCGTGGCGGAATTGGTAGACGCGCTGGATTTAGGTTCCAGTGACGAAAGTTGTGGGGGTTCGAGTCCCTCCGCCCGCACCAAGCGCTTTCGAGCGTTTGCATATGGGAGAATGAAGAACCTGCCTCTGGCTCGCAAGGGATCGGGTTCGCAAACACACCGGCGCACGGCATCTGTCAGCGCCGGCCACATAGTCAGCCGTCGCGGCCGGGAGGCCGGACGAAAGCGGAAGAAGATTGATTGTCATGCAGATCACCGAAACCCTCTCGGAAGGGCTGAAACACGAATTCCAGGTCAGCGTTCCCGCGTCGGATCTCGACGCCAAGGCGGATGCACGCCTGATCGATCTGAAGGATAAGGTTCGCCTGAACGGTTTCCGCCCCGGCAAGGTGCCGGTGAGCCACCTGAGGAAGGTTTATGGTCGGTCGGTCATGGCGGAGACCATTGACCAGACCATCCGCGATACCAACACGCAGATTTTTACCGAGCGCGGCTACCGCCTTGCCTCCGAGCCCAAGGTCACCATGCCGACCGAGGAAAAGGAAGTGGAGGAGCTGCTCTCCGGCAAATCCGACCTGACCTATACTGTATCGATCGAGGTGGTGCCGACGATCAAGCTCGCCGACTTCAAGAGCTTCGCAGTCGAAAAACCCGTCGCCGAAGTGGGGGATACCGACATCAACGAGGCCATCCAGCGGATTGCCGACCAGAACCGCGCCTTTGCCGCGAAAGGCGAGGGCGCCAAGGCTGAAACCGGCGACAGGGTCACCGTCAGTTTCAAGGGGACCATCAACGGTGAACCGTTCGAGGGCGGCGCCGGCGAGAACATTCACGTGGTGCTCGGCACTGGCCAGTTCATTCCCGGCTTTGAGGACCAGCTGGTTGGCGTCGGCGCGGGTGAGACGCGCACGATCAAAGCTGCCTTCCCGAAGAACTATGCCAACGAGAAGCTTGCCGGCCAGCAGGCTGAATTCGATACCACGGCGACTGCGATCGATGCGCCCCAGCCGATCGAAATCAACGATGAGTTTGCCAAAACGCTCGGCCTCGAATCGCTGCACAAGCTCAAGGAGGCGGTGCGTGAGCGTCTGGTGGCGGAGTTTGCGGGCGCCACGCGCCAGCGCGTGAAGCGGACGCTGCTTGACCGTCTGGACGAGGCCCACAAGTTCGAGGCGCCGTCGTCCCTGATCGATGAAGAGTTCAGGCTGATGTGGAATTCGATCAAGGCCGAGATGGAGTCGGCCGGCAAGACCTTTGCCGACGAGAACACCACCGAGGAGGCGGCGAGCGAGGAATACCGAAAGATCGCCGACCGGAGGGTCAGGCTTGGACTTGTCCTTTCCGAGATCGGCGAAAAGAACAAGATCACGGTAACCGACGACGAGGTTAGCCGCGCTGTGATTGAACGTGCACGTCAGATGCCCGGGCGCGAGAAGGAAGTCTGGGACTATTATCGCAACAATGCCAATGCGTTGGCACAGCTTCGCGCGCCCATTTTTGAGGACAAGGTGGTCGATTTTATTCTCGAGCTTGCCAGCGTCACCGAGAAGAAAGTGACCCGCGAGGAGCTTCTCGCCGACGATGAGGCCGAGAAGGGCTCGGCTTGATTCGTGCAATCCTCAAGCCGGCGTTAACGATGCCGGGCCAAGGTGATGGCTCCCCCGTCAAGAGGCGGGCGAGGGCGAATCTGCTTCGACCGGTCCGCCGTGCTCGCGGCCTTCTAGCGGCCGACCGTCGTTACCGGTCTGGTCTTGTCGCCGCGAGATTGGTCCATATCTGAGATGGTGTGTAGGCAAGCCTCTTTTCCAGCCCACTCGTTTCCTAACCTTGGGGTGACACATGCGCGATCCCGTTGAAACCTACATGAATCTCGTGCCGATGGTGGTCGAGCAAACCAACCGCGGTGAGCGCGCCTACGATATTTTCTCCCGCCTTCTGAAAGAGCGGATCATCTTTGTCACGGGCGCGGTCGAAGATGGCATGTCGACCCTGATCGTCGCGCAGCTCCTGTTCCTGGAGGCGGAAAATCCGAAAAAGGAAATCTCGATGTACATCAACTCGCCTGGCGGCGTGGTGACATCGGGCCTTGCGATCTACGACACCATGCAGTTCATCCGCCCACCGGTGTCGACGCTGTGCACGGGGCAAGCAGCCTCGATGGGATCGCTGCTGCTCGCCGCAGGCGAAAAGGACATGCGCTTCACTCTGCCAAATTCGCGCATCATGGTGCACCAGCCCTCTGGCGGCTTCCAGGGCCAGGCAACCGACATCATGCTGCACGCGCAGGAGATCCTGAACCTCAAGAAGCGGCTGAACGAGATTTACGTCAAGCACACCGGCCAGCCCTACAAGGCGATCGAGGATGCCTTGGAGCGCGACAAATTTCTCACCGCCGACCAGGCCAAGGAGTTCGGCCTTGTCGACAAGGTCATCGACAAGCGTCCGGAAGATCCCGCAGCTGCGAAGGCCGCCTAGTTAGGGCCAAATCGAAGTCCCAGGCTACCGCTGACGGACGAGCCCGCCGTGCGCCCCGGCCGTGGCCGCGCCAGGCGAAAGTTCCGTTTTCGTGCCCTTTTGGCAGCGTGGCAATCCCGCAACGCTCCGCCGATTTCGGCATTTTCGGGCGGTGCCAAAACTGGAAATCACGTTATTGTCACGCAGCTGCACGCCGGCGCGGTTAGCGAATTCTTGATAGTCGGGTGTCAGCATGGTTGGCTACGAGCGATCGGCTAAAATCTCGGGAGATTCGAACAAAACCGTGATTCGCTGGTATGTCGGGCGTAGGGTCTTTATTGGTACGGAATTTGCTCTATTTAAGTTCCATGGCGGTGTTGACCGGAAATGGAGCGATCGGCGGACGAAGTCGGACGGCGGACGGAGACATGAATGAGTAAGGTCGGCGCGAGCGACTCGAAAAACACCTTGTACTGCTCGTTCTGCGGCAAGAGCCAGCACGAAGTCCGCAAGCTGATCGCGGGTCCCACGGTCTTTATCTGCGACGAATGCGTCGAACTCTGCATGGACATCATCCGCGAGGAGAACAAGTCCTCGCTGGTCAAGTCGCGTGACGGCATTCCGACGCCGAAGGAAATCTGCAAGGTCCTCGACGACTATGTCATCGGCCAGAGCCATGCCAAGAAGGTGCTCTCGGTCGCAGTCCACAATCACTACAAGCGGCTCAATCACCAGACCAAGCACAGTGACGTCGAGCTTGCGAAGTCGAATATCCTTCTGATCGGACCGACCGGCTCCGGCAAGACGCTGCTGGCGCAGACCCTCGCACGGATTCTCGACGTGCCCTTCACCATGGCCGACGCCACCACACTGACCGAGGCCGGCTATGTGGGTGAGGACGTCGAAAACATCATCCTGAAGCTCCTGCAAGCCGCCGACTACAATGTCGAGCGCGCCCAGCGCGGCATTGTCTATATCGACGAAATCGACAAGATCAGCCGCAAGTCCGACAACCCCTCGATCACCCGTGACGTCTCGGGCGAGGGCGTGCAGCAGGCGCTGTTGAAGATCATGGAAGGAACGGTCGCCTCGGTTCCTCCGCAGGGCGGCCGCAAGCATCCGCAGCAGGAGTTCCTGCAAGTGGACACCACCAACATCCTGTTCATATGCGGCGGCGCTTTTTCGGGCCTCGAAAAGATCATCTCCGCCCGTGGTCGTTCGACCTCGATCGGTTTTGCCGCGCAGGTGCTTGCGCCGGAAGACCGCCGCACCGGCGAGATCTTCCGTCATGTCGAGCCGGAAGACCTGCTTAAATATGGCTTGATCCCGGAGTTCGTCGGTCGTCTGCCCGTCGTCGCGACGCTTGAGGACCTTGATGAAGCCTCGCTGAAGAAGATCCTGACCGACCCGAAGAACGCGCTGGTGAAGCAATACCAGCGGCTGTTCGAAATGGAGAACATCGAGTTGACGTTCGCCGACGAGGCGCTGGGCGCGGTCGCCCGCAAGGCAATCGAACGCAAGACAGGTGCTCGCGGCCTGCGTTCGATCCTGGAGAGCATCCTGCTTGAGACGATGTTCGACTTGCCGGGACTGGAAGGGGTCGAGGAAGTCGTGATCTCGCGCGAAGTCGTCGAAGGGACGGCGCGGCCGCTTTACATCTACGCCGATCGTTCCGATCGTGCGGTCGAGACCAGCGCCAGCGCCTAGCATTGACGCGGCTGCACGAGGTTTCCCGCGGCGGGAACAGCCTCAGCTGCGATGCAAATCAAGCCCGATTTGGCGCAAGTTTCTCGGACTTGACACCCCCCCGCCCGATAGCCACCTAATGCTATCGGCGAAGGACTGGTGGGTCCGATTCTAACATTCGCTACCCATTCGGGAGCCACGTTTGCGAATGTCAGAATCGATGCACCACGAGATTCGCCCCAAAAAAGCGATCCGGTAAGTGGCCTAACTTGGAGGCCCACGCCTCATCTGGATCATCTCGGCACCTTGTGGCGGTTGCGCAAATTGGCGGGCTGCGAGCAAGGGGGCGCAACAAAAGGAACAGGCCATGACTACCCCGAAAACCCGGCCATCGATCGTCTACGGCGAGAGCCATTCTTACCCGGTCCTCCCGCTTCGCGACATCGTCGTCTTTCCGCACAACATCGTGCCGCTTTTCGTTGGTCGCGAGAAATCGATTCGCGCTCTCGAAGAGGTGATGCGCAACGATGCGCTCGTGATGCTAGCGACGCAGAAGAACGCATCCGATGACGATCCGGCACCGGATGCCATCTATGAAACCGGAACGCTCGCGACCGTGCTGCAGCTTCTGAAATTACCCGATGGCACGGTGAAGGTTCTGGTCGAGGGGTTGGAGCGCGCGCGCGTCCAGAAATACACCGACCGCGCCGACTATTACGAAGCGACCGCGGTCGCGCTCGCAGACACCGACGCGAAATCGGTCGAGGCCGAAGCTCTCGCGCGATCGGTCGTGTCCGATTTCGAAAGCTATGTGAAGCTGAACAAGAAGATTTCCGCCGAAGTCGTCGGCGTCGTCCAGGCAATCACCGATTTCGGCAAGCTGGCTGATACGGTGGCCTCGCATCTTGCCGTCAAGATCGCCGACCGTCAGGGTATTCTCGAGACGCTGTCCGTCACCGCGCGCCTTGAGAAGGTGCTTGGGTTGATGGAGAGCGAGATTTCTGTCTTGCAGGTCGAAAAGCGCATCCGCTCGCGCGTCAAGCGTCAGATGGAAAAGACGCAGCGTGAATATTACCTCAACGAGCAGATGAAGGCGATTCAGAAGGAGCTCGGCGACGAGGAAGGCCGCGATGAGCTCGCCGATATCGAGGAGAAGATCACCAAGACCAAGCTTTCAAAGGAAGCGCGGGAAAAGGCGCAGCACGAGCTGAAGAAGCTGCGGCAGATGTCGCCGATGTCGGCAGAAGCGACCGTCGTTCGCAACTATCTCGACTGGCTTTTGTCCATACCGTGGAACAAGAAATCCAAGGTCAAAAAGGACCTGGAGCAGGCGCAGACAATCCTCGACAACGATCACTACGGGCTCGAGAAGGTCAAGGACCGCATTGTCGAGTATCTGGCTGTGCAGTCGCGCGCCAACAAATTGACCGGCCCGATCCTGTGCCTGGTCGGACCTCCCGGCGTCGGCAAGACCTCGCTCGGCAAATCGATTGCAAAGGCGACCGGGCGCGAGTTCGTTCGGGTGTCGCTCGGCGGCGTGCGGGACGAAGCGGAGATCCGTGGTCACCGCCGCACCTATATCGGTTCGATGCCGGGCAAGATCATTCAGTCGATGCGCAAGGCAAAGACGTCGAATCCGTTGTTCCTGCTGGACGAGATCGACAAGATGGGCGCCGACTTCCGCGGCGATCCGTCCTCGGCGCTGCTTGAGGTTCTCGATCCCGAGCAGAACATGAATTTCAACGACCACTATCTTGAGGTCGACTACGACCTCTCGAACGTGATGTTCATTACGACCGCCAATACACTGAACATTCCGTCGCCGCTGATGGACCGCATGGAGATCATCCGGATCGCCGGCTATACCGAGAACGAAAAGGTCGAGATCGCGCGCAAGCATCTGATCCCGAACGCGCTCACCAAGCACGGCCTGGACGCCAAGGAATGGTCGATCGACGACGAGGCCCTGCTGCTGGTGATCCGGCGTTATACCCGCGAGGCGGGGGTGCGCAATCTCGAGCGTGAGCTCTCGACGCTCGCCCGCAAGGCCGTCAAAGAGCTGATGATCTCCAAGAAGAAGTCGGTGAAGGTCACGGAAAAGACACTCGAAGAGTTTTTGGGCGTGCCGAAGTTCCGTTTCGGCGAGATCGAGAACGACGACCAGGTCGGCATCGTTACGGGTCTGGCCTGGACCGACGTCGGCGGCGAGCTGCTCACGATCGAAGGCGTCATGATGCCCGGCAAGGGCAAGATGACGGTGACGGGAAATCTGCGCGACGTGATGAAGGAATCGATCTCGGCGGCAGCGTCCTACGTTCGCTCGCGCGCGATCACCTACGGCATCGAGCCGCCGATGTTCGACAGGCGCGACATCCACGTCCACGTGCCAGAGGGGGCAACGCCGAAGGACGGCCCCTCCGCCGGCGTTGCCATGGCGACCGCGATCATCTCGGTCATGACCGGCATTCCGGTTCGGCACGATGTTGCCATGACCGGCGAGATCACGCTGCGTGGCAGGGTTTTGCCGATCGGAGGCTTGAAGGAGAAGCTGCTTGCCGCCTCGCGCGGAGGCATCAAGACGGTGCTGATTCCCGAAGACAATGCCAAGGATCTCACGGAGATTTCCGACGCGATCAAGGGAGGCATGGAGATCATTCCGGTAGCCCGGCTCGATGACGTTACCGCGCGTGCGCTGGTGCGTCCGCCGGTGCCGATCGTCTGGGAGGAGGACACCAAGGTGGTGCCGGTCCCGCCGGATGGCGGCGATGAGGCCGCCGGCGGCCTGACCGCACATTGACCCGGACAAGACAAAACGGCGCCACCCGGCGCCGTTTTCTTTAACTCACTTCCAAGCCAGTTCATGGCGCCCAACAGCTTGCACCGAAGGGCGCGGTAGCGCTAAACAGCAGGCCGAGGGCGGTTAGCTCAGCGGTAGAGCATCGGTTTTACACACCGGGTGTCGGGAGTTCGATCCTCTCACCGCCCACCATAAAAATCATGCGCCAGGGAAGAGCAGGGCGCCTTCTGGCTGTTTCTTCACTGGCTGTAGCCTAACAATCTTCCCTCATCAGGTTCGATACTGCGAGCCGCTTGTACTGATCCAGATAGCCTTTCAATCGTTCGACCAATGGCTCATCAAGTCCGAAGGTCCGATTGCCGCGTTCCGACTTCGGCTCCTTGGTATGCAGCCCGTACTTGAGCGTTTCCTCGACCGCGCGAGCGTTTTCTTGGGAGGCGCCCGATGATCCGCCAAACTCCTTCCAAGTGCCGTCCTTGGGTTCCAGCAAGTTTACTCATCGCACCGCGCTTCAAATCAGCGCGAGCGACCTTTTGCGGCTTCTTACCAAGGGCCGTAGCGATAACCACCGTAAGCCGGGTAATTGCATCTATAAGTTTCCCCGTACGTGCAGTTGGGATAGGTTTGATAAGCGTTGTAAGGGCCGGGATAGTATCCGTAAGGGCTGCCGTAATATCCATAAGGACCGGCGCCATAATATCCGGGGCCATATGCATATGCCGAGGCTGCCAAACCTCCGATGACCGCTCCCGCGACCAGCGGCGCGGCGATGCCCGGCCCCCAGAATCCGCCTCGCCAGTATCTGGCCTCGGCAGGACTCGAAGATACAGTCGCTGGAAGAACCAGCGCACCTATTAGAAAAAAGGCTGTCTTTCTCACCATATAAACCTCCTCTCGCTAGCTATGCAACGCCGCTCGTGCGGGAAGGTTCAATGTGCTGCTGACGGGTTGTTATCTGAAGGACTCTAAAACTCGTCCCATGGCGCTGGATGCTTGCGGTTCTTCACCTTGATCCAATGCTTCTGCCTGCCGCCACGATAGTATCCCGATGCTTGGAGACCATGCCTTTTAGCCCCATTCGGCAGGCTGCACGAAACAGATCAGGCCCGATCTCGCCCTGCTCGAAATCGCTCAGGAATATGCCATCTGGTGGGCGCGCCAGCAGCCTGTGCAAGCTCATACGCTCCTCCTACTGGGGCTTTTCTATGGGATGGCAAGGATAACTACAAAGGCAACCAGGCTGTAGACGACTGCATTCACGGTCCCAAAAATGACCAAAGACAAGATGTCGGAACTGTCTGGCCCCATTAGTAACGCTGCAGCCATGCCCGGAAGTTCCAAAGACGCCCATGCGCTGGTGCCGTCTCTCATCGACGGTATAGCCAGAAAAATCATCGAGATGGACGCCCCAATTGCCAATGCGAGGACAAGTCTGGCCCTCATCGTTCGTATCATCGATACCCCATCATTTTGAGCGTCTGCCTGTTCCAATTGAAGTCAGGCCGCACAACCGCGCCACAAGCGACGCGTCCCATTGTCTTAGTATTTATCGCTCGTGTCGCGGCGACCAACCATTGCAGTGACCAATTTCGTGTCGTCGTGTCGTCTCCATCTCGGGTATGCGAGCGATGTATACGAAACACACCGGACCCGAGCGAAACGAACAGCCGAGGTAAGCGCCACGAGCCGGCATATCTTTCGCCGCCACCGAGCCGGCGCAAAGTTGCTGTATCTCTGCAAACGACATCACTTCCACGATGGCGGCCGGGTTAGGATGGTCGAACCTTGCTGGCGGCAAGTCGGTGGATATGGCGCCCATCAAATTCCCCCCCATCAGATCAGCGCATAGCGGCGCGCGCCTGCTGATAGGGTCCAATTGATGCGCAAGCCCACGAATTTTTCTTGTTCTGGTGCGCCAAATATTTGTCGGATTGCGCCAGTGGAAAACTATCTTGAATCGATCTTGTCCCGCACTGCCCTGGCGAGTGCCTTTGCCCGTTCCAGAGCCTTCTCGCTGTCAACCTTGTCTGGATCCAAGCGGCGGCCTGGAATGTCGTCCCACTAGAAATAACGAGTTGGACTGCCGTCGGAAAACCGGACTTCATAGCTCCCGCAGTTGGGCACGGCTTCATGTTTGATGAGGCGAACCGGCTCCGGCATGGCCTATGATCCCGCCGAATTGATCGATTTCGTGAAGCCGCTACAGATTGATGGCATCGGGCCGAACACCACATAGTTAGCTCGACGGAACGGCGGAGCAAAGGCGATGCGTGCTGTGTTGGCCATGGGCCTG
>Ga0306924_10003616_pt1 | contig 14888 bp, 20 predicted proteins | sample sta12Can44000111_FD_203756 | JGI IMG/M metagenome (GOLD analysis project Ga0306924, IMG submission 203756) | Lab enrichment of tropical soil microbial communities from Luquillo Experimental Forest, Puerto Rico - statanox.12C.anox.44.000.111 (v2)... | ecosystem: Environmental > Terrestrial >... | reverse complement strand
CCGCGGCTATGGTTGTTCTTGGATTGGCAGTTCTGGCTCGCGCCGTCGCGATTAACCGGCACGCATACTCCGTGCTGTTGCAGCCGCCCATGTAGGCAACGATGTGGGGACTGCAACTACCGCAGTCGCTACTGGCCAGCCGAAGCAACTTCTTGCAACAATCGATACGGAATCGGGTGTGCCTCTAGTCGCAAGCGAGCCAGAGGTCAGCTCAGAAAATCCGGAAGAGAGGCCGCCAGCAAAGCCCGAAGTTGCTCGCCAGATGGATTCGGAAAGCCAAAACAAGCCGACCCTAACGCAAACACGCCGGCACCGCAAAGCATACAACTATCGTTACTCTAGCGGCAGACTGCAAGCCTATTGGGGTCCGTCGGTCTGGTAAGGCCAGACTGCCAAGGAAGTAGCTCAGTGCCACGCGCCTCTGCGCAATCGTTTCAGCGTGTTTGCAGCGCTCGCAATAGAAGACAACGATTTCGGACAGTACTCCCAATTGCGGGAGCGCCTTGATCAGCTTCATGCCTCGGTCGCAGCCAGGACAGAGCATCTTGCCAGTATTGGTTTCAAAGGGCATGAGGAGTTCGTGCCAACACCGGGCGGCATCCTCGAACGTGGCCTTTGCGGCCGGGTCGATGGCCGATGCCGCTCGTTGTTTGTAGTGCGCAGCAGCATCGAGGCATTCCTGAGCTGTGCCGCTGTCTTGTTGTGCTGCCATCCCGTTAGACCGCCGAGGCATTGGTCTTACCTTGAGATCGCCACACCAGGAAATTGGCGCTCCGGGACGCGAGACCTTGATCCGGAACGCCTGCGTGTTAGGCTATGGTGCATTCCCTAACAAATTGTTGCTGCATGCCTCCATCCGCGGCCACAGCCTGGATGGAAATGGGTAGCAGGGCTGCTAATCGGGCGCCCCGCACGTCGAGAGGCGGCGCCAGACGGGCAGCAGGCCCTCGTGCTGCATCAGCTCATGGCCATCCATCAGCTTGTCGTGTCGTGTGCATGCGGGGCACCGGGCGGCCGCCACTTTTTTCTTAGCCCCCCGCGCCGCCCACGCTCGTAACCGTGTTTCCGTCGGCCACGATTCCCAGCCCTAGGTCAGCGCTCACATGCTCAAAACGAGCAACTCAAGCACGCCCATTCCAAACAACAGAACTGCGATTGTGACCCAATCATATTCGAGCCGGTGCCTGCCCACTGAATGCATGGTCGTCCGTTCCCGTTGAGCGATAGCCCGGTAATTAGCGCTTCCCTGTTTCAGAGCTATTTCGCAGGAAAGCATTTTGGTTTCGCGGTTTGTGGTGCAAATCGGGTCAACGTTTCGCAGTTTGTGGCGCAAATCCGGCATGGTTGCCGACGCTCCCGATGCACGGCCAACGCGTCAAGCTCGAAAATCGTGAGCCGCTGCGCTGGCGAGTTGGATGGCTGCTCGGCCTTTTTTTGTAGGCCCCCATCACGGGCGTGCGCTCAGCTACCATGCAAAGAAAGGCCCTGGCAGCGGCGAATTGTGCCAGCCCACGCGCCCGCCGGTATTTTGCACCACGTCCATGGGTGTGTGCGTCGGCGGAAGGGCGTAGTCGAGGAACTTGCGCTGGCCGGGCAGCACCTCTGTGCCGGCATCCAAGAACGATCGTGGTGGGACCACTAATCTGGAGCGTCTCGCGTTGGCGCGATTGGCCGAAATAGTCATAGCCAGCTTCTTGGGTTGCTCCCCGCCTGGAGACGAGTCTCGCCCGGTCTTTACGGGATTTGGCCTTGTGCGCAACTGATTGGCGAGAGGTTGGGTCGGAGTTTCTCGAAGTGGGAGAGCACTGGGAGATTCCTCCCTAACTGGTGGCGTCGGCGCCTGATCGGGCGGAAAACGCTGTTCGAACGAATCGGTTCGCTTGATGGGTCCCTGCGCCCACACGCCCGTGTAGGCGTCAAGCAGTAGTGCAACAACCACCATAGACGCGCTCGCATGATGCCAGCTAGACATTTTGGGTTCTCCTGTGATGATTGATGTCATACTTCTGAACCCAGACTGCAGGGATTTCTTTAAACGAGTTCTCGGCCTCGGAAAAATTGGCTTCTAATAGTCATCCGGAGATTTTCGGGACGATTAAACTTTTAGGAAATTCCTGCTTGTAAGACCTGGGGCGGGAGAGTGAGAGCACCACTCGGCCGATGATGTTCATCAGTTACGTCTGGAATCGGAATGGTTCGCGTCTTCTCCCGCGCGGCACGAGTTGCTGGCACTCTGGTTCAATGGTCAATAGTGGCCATACTCGCATTCGTTGCTAGGTTTCCGCTTCGGGCCTTCCCGGCATGATCTCCCCGAACAGCTCTCGCGGTTTCGAGGAAGATCGGCCTTAAGTGGCGCATCCCCTGTGGCAAAAGATTCGTCGTCCGGCTCCAGATTGAAGAATGCCGGCGTCTGTCAGCTCGGAACGATTGCCGGCCATGATCGTCACCGCTCGGCTTCGGGGTCGTGTTGTGCGAATTATCAAATTGTTAGTCATATATTGATTAGGATGGTCTTGAGGGGTGCCTTGGGCGTGATTATCGGAGGGAGAATGGTTCTCCGCACAGTGGGTGCCATTTCGGCCCTTTTGATCGGAGTCGCATGGCCAAGCGGTCAAGCACGGGCGCAGTACTATCCGCCGCGCCCTTCGGTTTCGCTCTCGCCTACCGGCACTGCGGCTCCGCCGGCCGCAGAGTCAGAGCGGCAGTACGGGCTTCGTCCGCCCATACCGATCGGGCCCGAGATGGACGTAACCGGATCGCTCGGAGGTGACCAGCGCTCACACGTCGTTGATTTGCCGCCCGACCTGCAGCCGGAGAGCAATCCGGAGAAAGAACTGCCGCCACACCTCCGCCGGACGCTGATTGATTACCGGACCAAGGAAGCAACTGGCACGATCATCATCGAGACAGCAAACACATATCTCTATTTGGTACTCGGCAACGGCAAGGCGCTGCGTTATGGTATCGGAGTTGGGCGCGAAGGATTCACGTGGGCCGGCACCGAAAAGATATCGAGAATGGCGGAATGGCCCGACTGGCGCCCACCCGAAGAGATGATCGGTCGCCAGCCCTATCTGCCGCGTTTCATGGCCGGCGGCCCAGGCAATCCGCTCGGTGCGCGCGCGCTTTATCTCGGCAGGACGGTGTATCGTATCCACGGCACCAATCAGCCATCCACCATTGGAACGTTTGTGTCCTCGGGCTGCATAAGGCTGACCAACAGGGACATCATGGATCTTTATAATCGTGTCCACGTCGGAACTCGCACGGTGGTACTGGCGGGCAAAGCGCCAAGCACTGCCACCGCACCCGCCGCACCCCCTGTGGGCGCGGCAGGGGGCGGCCGACCTCCGGCCGACGTTCCAGTGACTCGATGATCCAGGAATTTAATCTAATCTCTCAGCGCATTGAGCCATCACTCCATTTCGCAACAAGTCTGCGAAGACGCGTTTCTGTGCCCAAGCACCATGGCATGTCCGAGATGGGTCGGCTGTACCAGCGAGGGCCAGTGCCAAGCTGAGTCCTGCTTGACCATTCGCTCGGCCCCTTGCTTCTTCTTGGCCGCTCTCTTGGCCTTTGTCGTGCTCTTTTTGGGCGGCTCGATTTTGGCGTAACCACGCCGCTCCGGCGAAGACTAGAGCATTTTCCGGTCGGATTGAATCGGGTTGATCTTGGTGGATTCCCAAGCGACTGCGAATCAGCGATTCTGGCGCATTGATTCGCTTGAAGGGGGAACCAATGGCTAGGCCGTATTCGCAGGGCGCGCCGACGCTGGATGCGCGAACAGTGCATGTTCGACCCGGCACGGTTGGTCTTTATCGATGAGACTTGGACCAACAGTGCCATGGTGCGACTTTACGGCCGCGGTCCCATCGGCGAGCGGCTGGTCGATTACGCGCCGCACGGGCACTGGAAAACCATCACCTTTGTCGGCGGCCTGCGTCTGCGCGGGATGACCGCACCTTTCGTTCTTGAGGGCGCCATGAACGGACCCTTGTTTCTCGCTTATGTGAAGCAATGCCTTGTTCCGACCCTCAAGCACGGCGACATCGTCGTGATGGACAACCTGCCGGTCCACAAGGTGACAGGTGTCAGGGAAGCGATTGAAGCGGCGGGGGCGACACTGCTTTATTTGCCGCCCCATTCGCCCGATCTCAATCCGATCGAGATGGCCTTCAGCAAATTGAAGGCGCATCTGCGCAAGGCCGCCGAGCACACTATTACGGGCCTGTTGCGCAGAATCGGTCGCGTGGTGAAGACTTTCACGCCACAAGAATGTAGGAATTTCCTGCGTCACGCCGGCTATGTTCATACATGACCGGAATCTGCTCTAAGACCTATGCGCCCCGACCAATATATGCCAATTCAGAGGTCTATTGACGACGCCATTAGGTTTGATGGTTTGCTGACGAAGCTACTGCAGATCGACGGGTTGGTAATGCCCCGTCGCATCGAGTTCCGTACCCCAAACTTTGTGCACGCCTTGATGCTCACTCAGCCCGAATGTTACAGGAGTTCCAATACCCATGTCGAAATCATGAAGATTCTCAAAACTGTCCACCAATCTTTCGGTGTCGAGCCGAGGCCCGTTTCGTTTCAACGCTTCCACCAAGACGCTGCCCGCCACGTAACCTTCAAGAGACACATAGTCCGGCGGCTCCCCGGGGAAATATTTGCTGAGTGCTGACTTATAATCGAGGACCACCGAGGAGTGGCCGTCAACCGCCGGCACCACCTGCGTCACGATCACTCCCGTTGCGTACTTCTGGCCTAGCAACATCAACTCATTAGCTAAAGCGGTGCTGCCCACGAATGACACGCTGGTGTAAATCATACTCGGGTACAGGTCGCGTGTCTTCTCAATGAATCTTGCTGCCGCCCGATAAGCAGGCACCATGACTACCGCCTTTATTGGGATCCGGTACTTTTGGAGCTGTGAAACAGCCTCGTCAACGTCCACTGTGTTACGCTTGTAATTGAGACGCAAGATTGTGCTGTCAGTGCCCCCCTGCAGCGAGCGGATCGCCTTGGCGACGCCGGCAAAGCCGCGTCTCCGTAGGAGTCTTGCTGAGCAAATACGGCGATCTGCTCCGGCCTCAACCGTCGCACCTTGACCAAATAACGCACGACAGCGTCAGTCTCCTCGGCGTAGCTGGCCCGGTAGTTGAAAACGTAGCGATCGGGAGGGTCACGCCTGAGCAAGCTGGCACCGGTGAATGCTCCATAGAACAGCATCCGGCGGTCCAGCGCGTAAGGCAGTGCGACAACCGCGGTGGGGGTCCCGACATTGCCAACGATTCCGAAAACTTGATCTTGCTCATAGAGCTGCTTCATGGTTTCGGCGGTGCGGGCGGGCCCGTAGCCATCGTCAACTGCGATAAGCCGAAGCTGTCGGCCGTGTACTCCCCCATTCGTATTGGCCACGTTGAACGCGGCATCGATGCCCAGCTTCATATTTTGGCCGAGCTCCTTGGCAGGGCCACTAAAGGGCGCCGAAATTCCAAACCGAATTTCGCTGTCGGTTACGCCCCGAACGGGAAAGTTGATGGCTTTTTGCTCCAGCACTGCGAAGCGAGAATGCTGCGACTGCACGCTGCTGGACTGCTGCGCTCTAGCCGCTGCCGCAGTTCCCGCAGCGTCATCCACCGGAGCCGGTATCATCGCGAGGCGATCAGACAATCTGGACGCCTGGGGTGCCTCCGAGCTGGCATCGCGCTGCGCACCTACTCCTTGCCAGAAGGGCTTCGTGCTCGCGGCGATCACCATGATCAGAACTGCCGTGCATGCGGCTACGATCGCAAGCCAGCTCAAAAAGGTCAGCGCGGAGAAGGGTTTGCGTTGCGGTCGTGGCATAGCTTCGGGTTCGTACATTTGTCGGCGCACCTCATTTTCCAAGCTTCCGCGGTAGGAAGGCGATCTCTGATCATCGTGGCCGCGGGCGCGCAAGGAGAATGGCGGCGCGGCACCGCGGAGCTGCGCAGCCGAGGGCATGCGTGGCTGCTCCCGTAACCGGTTTGCTGCATCAGGATGCCCGCTATTTTCGTCGTTGCTAATCGGATCGCTCATGAACGGGGTCCCCATTACGTCTCTGTCGAACTGTTTAAGATTGCCGTCAATCAAAATAGCTCAATCGAAAACCTGTAGGTTCTTACCCCTGCGGACGGCTTCTGATGTTTCCAGTAGTGATTTAAAACTAAATGTCACACTTAAGTAATAATAAACTATACTTCGCAACTTGAGTAAAGCTTTCACCGTTTTTATGGTAAATGCATACTACGAGAACCGCGAAGACCGGCGGGGAGGCGGTGCCAGTTTTGCTCGCGCTGCTGACGCCTTATCACGTACGTGGCTCCGCCTTGCGATCGGGACTGTAGAAGTAGGCTGCCGGCGGATCGGGTCCACCCAAAGGCCGATCGTCACGCGTATAGACCCACAATCGACCGGTCTCGGTGCGACCAGGAGCGAAGACGCAATCCGGATCGGTCGAGGCATTTGTATTTCAACCGTTCGCGGAGTTCGAGCCCGTGCATGAAGCGATATCCCGACGTATCTTGACGAAGTGAGCGGTGAGGACCAGCGACGTCAGTAAGACCTCGCTCTGCCTCGTCCAGCGAACAGGTATGGAATTCTTCGCGAGCACGGTATTGGCGTTGGCAATAAAGAATCGGTCGCTGCTTTGTACGGCTTCCTCCGCGTAGCTTAACTATTTACCGCGATCCTCGCAGCCGGGTATATTCGCGGTGACTTAAATGGCAATTGAATGAAGTAACGCGCCAGCAGAACGCAGGGCGAGGGCCCATTTACGGTTTTTCAACCGATGTGATGCGAAACAAGCAATATCTTTAACTCCTGCGGCGTTTTCGTGATGCAGCGTCTCATCGATTTTATTAGTCTTGCAATCTTCGTGTGCCTTAGCACTGCTCTCTTGCTCGCAGTCTGGGGGCCAGCACTGTAGGGATTGTAGGAGTTTTTTTAAAGTGGCTGGCTCTACTTTCCACCGGCCGGCGCGTTATAAGCCACGACCGCACGACCAAAAGATTGGCTCGTGAAAAAAGAGGCCCCTGCGGGGTGGTGCAGGGCAAACTCTGATTCGCAGAAACTGCTATTGCTCCCTTACATCAGGGCCAATCCAAGGCGCTTGTCGTGGCGGCTGATGCAGTGGGCCAACTGAAATACAACGCCCCCGGCAACGATTTGGTAACCTTAATAAACCATTTTGCAAATCAGTTGGGAGCGGACGGTGGGGGGCGATCATGCCTATTTGGCTGGAATACGATGCCGTAGCGTTTGCAGTGTTGGTGTTCGGGATTGTGGTCATTGAATTACTTGTTCTAATAATTTGAGTGCTCTTCTCATGAGCGTGCTGCGCCGACTGCAAGCAGCAGCGCTCTGGGAGCTACAGACTGTGCAAGATCATTCTCGGTGCGCAATTTTTTAGCGGGTATCCTGATTCGAAGCATTCCTGGGAGCTCTAAAAGGATTGAGGGTGATGATAAGCCGAACGGCGATTCTTGCCACGATCTTAGTCGTAATGGCCGTACTCTCCATCTGTTCCGCCAGCAGTAACAAGGTCGGTGTTGTTGTGCCGCTCGGGGCGAGCACGCAACCACGTTCGGCAAGCTCAAGATACGGAAGCGTGAAGCCTGCAGAAGAGCCCAGCAAGGCTCTCGCGGAAATTCCGGAAGAAGCAAACAAATCTGCTCCCGCCATCGCCCAAGGTGCTATGGAAGAATGAGGTTATAACAGCTCTTCTGAGCTGCTAAATAAATACATCGACGTCGACCCGCACGATCCGCTTACGAGCATCTATCTGGAAACCGGCCGTCGGCGTTCAAACCGCGGCAGATTGAGTTCTTTCTCTATAGTCGTTGCTCTATAATGAATGGGGGAGGGTGCACTGAACACCACTATCGGCGCGCGGCGCTAAGCCTGGGGCGGCGATGGAGTGACCTTAGCAGTTAGGAAATCCAACCACTGTCGCGCCCGGTCTCCGTATTGAGCAAGCTGGGCGAGAAATTGCTCGCGGCAGCGTTTCGAGCAAAACTGGTTTTTCAACCATCGCCGCCGAACGAGACCAAACTTGCCACCGCAATATGCGCATCGTGTTTGCATTGTCTGCCCTTCAAGGACCAGCGAGCCTTGACCTCGCTCAATTGATGCTCAGACCACTCGCACGGCTCAATCGAGCTTTGGACTCGATACCGAAAGGGGCCGACAAACATCCTTCCGTCAGCCCCGTGTGATCTTTGAGTTGGCTCCAGCGGCCTAGTCTGCGAAATGGGGAGCGCGGGAAACACTCCGTTTGCCAAACATGGAACTGAAGTGTGACGGAACAGGCAACCAATGCTAGCTGATTCGCAAGAGATAACAAACGGCCAGTTGAACGTGACTGGGCATTGGCTAGCACTGAGCCGGTCGGGAGATCGAGGAACCTCGCATTCCCTTGCTCGTGTGCTAACGGGAACTCTGCGACCAGCCGTTAGCAAAATGTTAACCAAGAATTGCCATCCTTGTTCTGGCCAGTTTTAGGGCTGACGAGATGCTGACTGGATCACTCCAACGACCCGGCAGAGCGGTGTACGGACCCTATGGTCTGCTGACTATCGCCGACCTCCCGAGGCCTGGGACAAAACGCTGGGTTATTCGGCGCAAGGCAGAAGTGGTCGCTGCCGTGCGCGGGGGACTGCTGTCGCTCGAACAGGCCTGCAGCCGCTACGCACTCAGTGCGGAGGAATATATGTCCTGGCAGGAGAGCATCGACCGCTACGGGGTGGCGGCCTTGCGGGTCACTCGGCTTAAGGTTTATCGACGGCGCTATGAGGCGACCGGGAAACATTCACAGGCGCGATCGATCGTCGTCTAGATTATCCTAACGACCCAAGGGCTGACGCTGGTCAGCCGGTGCCGCGGGCGCTCGCATGTAAATTGCGGAACGTCCTTTGGGTTTCCAAATAAGAAAAGTCCTCGGCGAATTGGGAGGACTCTTCAATCGAACCTAATGGTGGCGATTGTGAGTGGGCGAAAAGGGCAGGGGTCGTGACATCACGAATCCTCGACGAGCTGGGCGCGCACGCCTTCGTCGGTGAGCAACCGTTCGAAATACGCAATAGTCTTGGCCAAGCCTTCCTTGAGTGGGACGTGCGGCTTCCAGTCGAGCAGCTTCTGCGCAAGCGAAATGTCCGGCTGGCGCTGCTTTGGATCGTTCTCCGGCAGCGGACGATGGACGATTCGCGAGCGCGAGCCGATGAGATCAAGTGTCATTTGAGCAAGTTCGATCACCTTGAACTCGGTAGGGTTGCCAATATTCACCGGTCCGGTGACGTTGGCTGGGGTCGCCATCAGTCGGACAAGGCCATCGATCAAATCGTCGACATAGCAGAACGAACGAGTCTGTAACCCTTCGCCGTAGACGGTGATGTCGCGGCCAAGCAGGGCCTGGACGATAAAGTTCGAGACCACCCGCCCGTCGTTCGGGTGCATGCGCGGGCCATAGGTATTGAAGATGCGCGCGACCTTGATCGGCATACGGTGCTGGCGCCAATAGTCGAAGAACAAAGTTTCTGCGCAGCGTTTTCCTTCATCATAGCAGGAGCGCGGGCCGACCGGGTTGACATGTCCCCAATAGTCCTCGGGCTGCGGATGAACAGTGGGATCACCATAAACCTCGGAGGTCGAGGCCTGCAGAATTTTAGCCCGGACGCGCTTGGCCAGTCCCAGCATGTTGATGGCGCCATGGACGCTGGTCTTCGTTGTTTGCACCGGGTCGTGCTGGTAATGGATCGGCGAGGCTGGGCAGGCGAGGTTGTAGATTTCGTCGACCTCGACATAGAGCGGAAAGGTGACATCGTGCCTAATCACTTCAAAGTGCCGGTGATCGAGCAGGTGTTCAATATTGCGGCGCGCGCCGGTGAAGAAATTATCGACGCAAACCACCATGGCTCCAGCCGCCAACAGGCGCTCGCACAGATGGGAGCCGAGAAAGCCGGCGCCGCCGGTAATCAGTACGCGTTCCTCGATGTGCATCATATCACCCCTCGCTGCCGAGGCCTTTCGCCAGGAAAGCGAGCGATGCTGATAGTGAAATATAGAGCCCGTGTCGACTGCGACGCGCGCCTTTTTTGCTTTAAATGAATCCGAGGATGTGCGCGCCTCTGCCCGATCGCCAAGCAGCAGGTCGACCGCTGATTGCGTCGACTTTGCCTGGCACTTTTCCGCACTCGACCACTGACGGCATTGCAGCACGTCCGCCCATCTCGGACAGGTCAGCAATCCGAGAATCGGGTCGAATGAGTAGCTACTGAGAACGTGGTGGCATGAAGCTTTTGGAAGTGGGCTTCGTCAGCGTCGTCGGCGCAAAATTCCGAGCAGAAATGCTCGCCGCTAGGCGCCCGCCAAGATTCAAAATAACCGTTGCGAAGACGGAATGGCTGATTACAAAAGGCGCAGCGCGTGGGGCTACCGTTCAGGTACCTGCTGTTCGTGAGCATGAGAGTCCTCCATCAAGTGAAGGCACCAGCCACATAGCTGTATTCCGCGAATCATTAAGCCTAACATAACACAAGGCGACTCGGCTGTGGTGCATCGCTTATCGCCGCAAAAGCAAAATCATTCGCGTGTGGCTGTTGAGCACCATACTTCGAATGCTTTGGTCGAGTGGACGAGAGATCGATCCCCCCGATTGAAAGTGGCGGAATATGGGCGTAAATGCCAAACGGCCAACGATCTGCCAACCAAGTTCCGAGCATGGTGGGCATTTTGTAGGCTTAAGGGACATATGCTGCCCCCTTTGAGTCGAGGCAGCCTAAGGCCCGACCGCCGGCGGCCGGGCGTCGACGGCCACAGTTTGGGCGCGAACCGAGAGCCAAATTAAGGGACTATGGCAAAAACGTGGTTAGCCGTCGTTCTGACGCTGGCAGTTGTTACCAGCGGGTGCGCTACCCGTGAGCAAACTGCGGCATTGGACTCCCAAGATGACCAGGCATGCCAGTTGTCCGGGGCCTCTCCCGGCACCCAAGCATATTCCGATTGTCGCAAGCGTCTCAACGAGCAGCGAGCCAGCACCAGAGCACAGACTCAAGAGAGCAAGCAGCGGGATATCGACGCAAAAATGCAACTCGGCATCCCACCGAGTTAACGGTGACCGTCCGGCCACCGGAGGTGCGGCGAAAATGAGGTTGTACGCTTATCTCGTCGGCGTATTTCTGTCCCTAACTATCGTGCATCCGGTATTTGCAGCCACTCGCATTCAAAATGATATGGGTGGCTCGCTTGGACAATACTTGCTGATGTTTACGAGAATACGCGATTCAGGAGAGCGGATCATAATCGATGGAAATTGCTTTTCGGCCTGCACGTTAGCGACAATAATCCCAAAGGAGAGAATCTGCGTGACTCAGCGCGCGGTGCTCGGTTTCCATGCTGGCTGGATTGATGATCAGACGGGAGGGCGATCGACGAGCACGGAAGGGACCAACATGTTATTTGAACTATATCCACCCACAATCCGGAGCTGGATCACTAATCATGGGGGGCTTAGCACCGGCATGATGCTCTTGAAAGGACGCGAACTGCGCTCCTTCTATTCGCTTTGCGAATGAGCCGCGGCAGGAGCCTATCTGCTGGAGTAGCTGGAGTAGAGCTGGCGGGCGGGTATGATGCGGCGAAGTGACGCTAGGAAATAAGAACTAGCTCCGGGGCTGGTTTGGGAGTTGGGGCTGCGGCCGGCCGCAGCGGAGTCGCTAAGAGCTTGTGAAGAATTTCCTGCTCGTCAGCCTGTAGCTTCGCGATGTCACCTCCCATCTGGCGCTGATCGGTCGCGAGTTGGGCTCCGAGCTGGTCGATACTTTGGTGTACCGATGCGAGGCAGAGCACAAACCGTTGCAGATCGGGTGAAGCGGCCGCTCTAGGGACAGGATGAGTGCGCGGCATCAGCGCACCGCTCCCGCCGATGTGCCAACCACGAGCGACTTATCGTTACATCACACGCACCTGCCGCGATGAGATGGTGTGATGGATGCCGGACGCGCGCTCACAAAGTCCAGACCTCAACCAAACGAGCCGAACCATCTCGTTGCCGAACTCGTCGAGACCAGCGGCAAACAAGGTTATCATCGTTAACGGTCCGTTAACCCTAACGGGTGCTAATCGCGGTTAACTTGCCGTAGGTTCAAGGTCTGCTGAGGAGCAGTCGTGACAAACGCGATCGCCGTTCAACCGCAAGACCCCATGCGCTTACGCACGGATTTTCTGCGGCAAGAACGAAGCCGAGCTCATCTCGGTCAACGGCTATTACTGCACTGCCGAGCAAATGGACGCACCTTCGCAATCGGTCCGCCCAATGTTGGCTTGAAGACGCCTTGGATATTTGATGGGAGATAGAAAGATGGCAAAAGTCCTCGTGGTCACCTCAGGCAAGGGCGGTGTGGGCAAGACAACGTCCACCGCGGCCCTAGGTGCCGCACTCGCTCAAGCAGGGCAGAAGGTCGCCGTGATCGATTTCGACGTGGGACTGCGAAACCTCGATCTGGTGATGGGAGCGGAGCGGCGGGTCGTCTTCGATTTAATCAATGTGGTGCAGGGTACGGCGAAGCTTTCGCAGGCACTGATCCGGGACAAAAGATTAGAGACGCTGTGGCTGCTGCCGGCTTCGCAGACGCGAGATAAGGATGCCCTCACCGAGGTGGGTGTTGAAGGGGTCGTCAAGGAGCTGCGGAAAACTTTCGATTGGATCATATGCGATAGTCCCGCAGGTATCGAGCGGGGCGCAACGCTTGCAATGCGGTTCGCCGATGCCGCGGTTATCGTGACCAATCCGGAAGTATCGTCTGTGCGCGATTCCGATCGTATCATCGGGCTCCTGGATTCCAAGACTGAGAAGGCGGAGAAGGGCGAACAAATTGAAAAACACATGCTCATCACTCGCTACGACCCGCAACGTGCGAAGCGCGGCGAGATGCTCAACATCGAAGATGTTCTCGACATCCTTTCTACACCGCTTCTAGGCATTATTCCGGAAAGCCAGGAGGTCCTGCGCGCCTCCAATATCGGCTCGCCCATCACGCTATGCAATGCAGCGAGCGCTCCGGCGCGGGCCTACCTCGACGCCGCACGCCGGCTCAGGGGTGGGGTCATTCCGATGAACATCCACGGGGAACGGAAGCGTTTGTTCGTTAAGCTGTTCAGGAGAGCAGCATGACCCTCTTTAGCCTGTTCTCGCGGCGACAAGGGTCGGCTCCCCAAGCGCGGGAGCGGCTCCAAATCCTTTTATCGCACGAGCGGTCAATTTGCAGTAAGTCCGATCTGATCAGTATCCTACGGGAGGAGATTCTCACGGCCCTTGGCAAGCATATCATCGTTGGTCAGGACAACGTCATGATACGCATGGATCGTGGTGCAACGCTTTCGACGCTAGACATCGAAGTCCTGATCCCGCATTCCAGCAGCATGCCTGTCTCCAGTTTTGATCGAGACTTTGTTAAGACGCTGAGGCTAGCGCATTAAATAGAAGAATCAGTTGCTGGCATGGCAAGCCGAACATCAAGACATAGCACTCCGGTCTCATCGGATGTTGCTCCACTCCGCGCAAAATTTAGGCCGTGATAAAGCGGATGAGACATGCGCGTTTTGTTAATTGAGGATGACGCCAGCATAGCTCAATCCATTCAGCTGATGCTGAACTTAGAGAAATTCAATGTTCACTCTACTGACCTTGGCAAGCAGGGTGTTAGCCTAGGCACGTTGTACGAGTACGACATCATCCTGCTTGATTTGAATCTGCCTGACATGTCTGGGTTCGAGGTTCTCCGGTCGTTGCGCCTTTCTAAGGTTGAGACGCCTATTCTGATCCTTTCAGGCCTTGTCGGGATGCACGACAAAGTCCGAGGTCTTGGTTTTGGCGCTGATGATTATCTGACCAAGCCCTTTCACAAGGATGAGCTGGTCGCACGCATTCACGCCATCGTGCGCCGCTCCACGAGACATGCACACTCAGTCATCAGGACGGGCGATCTCTGCGTCAACCTCGATACCAAGATGGTTGAAATCAGTGGCGCTGGCGTGCACCTCACTAGCAAGGAGTACAAGATACTGGAGCTTTTAAGTGTGCGAAAAGGCACTGCGCTTACTAAGGAGATTTTCCGCAATCATCTTTACGGCGGCCTAGACGAGCCGGGGAACAAGATCATCGACGTCTTCATCTGCAAGTTGAGGAAGAAGCTCTCAAACGCGTCGAGCGGGAAGAATTATATCGAGACGATACGAGGACGCGGCTACGTGCTGCGCGAGCCTAGCGGTGCCGAGGCGCGTCGCGCCGCTTGAACATCGCGAGTTCGATATCCTGCAAACTGGACCTCGGGCGCGATCCGGCAGTAACGCCGCTCTTTCGGCTACTCACGGAAGGACGGATGCGCTGCTTGAGTTTCTCAAGGACATCGGGGTCATTCTGCGCCACCTCGAGGATCGTGGTATATTCCTCGACAGAAAGACCCTGTTCGCTAACCGCCTTTGCAAGTTCCTGCATCCCTTCGTCGGCGATACACCCCTTGTCGGATGTAGGAGCTGCAGCGATCCGTTGCTGGTAGTTTGCTTCACACTCGCCACCCGCTTGATCACGGCTGCAGTCTGGTCCAGCTTTGGTCCATGATGGTCGGCTGCACATCCTCGGAGGGGGCTGAGGACTGGGCTGGATAGTTAGCGAATTTTCAACATGAAGCGCTAGGCCGGGTCGTAGGTATCATGTTAGACCGCGATCCTTGCTTCAGTACCACTACCTATCACTGACATTTAACCATCGAATTAAAAGTTCCGTTGCGCAGCTCTATGACGTCGCTTTGAAGCCTCTAATATTACCCCGTATGAGGGGACGAGGCCGTGAAATATATCAAGCTGCT
>Ga0306924_10003614_pt1 | contig 14890 bp, 14 predicted proteins | sample sta12Can44000111_FD_203756 | JGI IMG/M metagenome (GOLD analysis project Ga0306924, IMG submission 203756) | Lab enrichment of tropical soil microbial communities from Luquillo Experimental Forest, Puerto Rico - statanox.12C.anox.44.000.111 (v2)... | ecosystem: Environmental > Terrestrial >... | reverse complement strand
AAGCTCGTGTGCTTTACATCGACGGAGAAATGTCAGCCCGCCTGATGAAGCAGCGGTTGGTCGAAGCTGTCCGCCGGCGCGGGAATGCGCCGACGAATTTGTTTATTGTGAACCGCATCGATTTTCCGATTTGGCGCCGCTCAACACCGAGACCGGGCAACTATACATTGACAAAGTCATCGAATTATTAGGCGGCGTCGTTTTCGTGTTCTTCGACAATATTCAAAGCTTGCTTCTGGGCGACATGAAAGAAGAGGATGGATGGAGTGGCGTCCTGCCCTGGGTGCGTGATCTGACGCAGCGCAATATCGGTCAGTTCTGGATTCACCACACCGGGCACGACGAGGAGAAATCCTATGGGACCAAAACCCGCGAATGGCAGCTTGACACGGTCATCAAACTGAAGCCCGTCGAGCTCGGCGACGCCGACATCGCCTTCACGCTCAGTTTCCCCAAAGCGCGCGAGCGGACGCCGGACAATCGCGCCGACTTCGAGGAGGCGGTGATTACCCTGGCCAACGATCAGTGGAACTCGCAAAGCGGCGGCGGCGATCGGACCGGCCGCGGCCGCGTGAAGAAAACGCTTGAAGATCTCGCCCTTTGGGCGCTGGACGAGGCGCTCGCCAAAGCTGGTGAGACGCCGCACGGTTTTTCCAAGATCCCGCCCGATACCTGCTGCGTGAAGCTCGATATGTGGCGCGCGTTTTTCCGGCAAAGCTATATCGGTGAGGCTGATGAGGCCTCAATCGACAGGAAATTTCGATCACTATCCCAAAAGTTACAGCTCAGCGGCAAAATCGGGGTGCAGAAGCCGTGGGTTTGGAGGATTTTTCGAGCCGTTTCCAACAACTATTACGGGAATCGGAGAGTTTTTTGAGATGTTTTTCACAACTATTCCGGATGGACCAAAAAACGGACTCCCCGGACTCCGGCATCACCCCCTACGGGGGTGGTGAATGCCGAGTCCGGACTCCGACCGGACCGAGTCCGGACCGAGTCCGGACTCGAGTCCGCTTGTGGATATCGTAGGTTGAAGAGCAGGAAAGGGAACGCTGATGACAATCGAGTTTGACGCGACGAAACCGGCAAAAGGCTACCCTAGAGGCGTCGGCGCGATGGTAGCGGCAACGGCGCGATTGCAGGCCGGGCCGGCCCGCTCTCAGGCGCAGGTGAAACTCGACGCCGGGGCGGGCTGCGTCTAATCGGCAAGGCGCTGAAGGTGACGGTGGTTGTCGACCCGTCGGTGCTGGCGGAGTGGGTGGTGCCAGCCGGCAGTGCCCAGACCCCGGTTACGATCGAGGCCGGCGGCCGGGTGGTCAAGGCTCGTCTCAACAGCAAGACGTTGCGCCGGGCGATTGCGGCCGATTGCCGAGCATGGTGTCGCCCAGGTTGCGGTGATCGTGCAGGGCCGTCTTGTCGGCGAACGTGTGGAAGAGGCCGGGATCGGCGCCCAATGCCGGGAACGCCCATGAAGCTGCAACGGGCGGGAAACTTCCTTTTCAGCCCGTTCGGCTACGTGAAGATGCTTTGTAATGACCGCAACGACTGACTCGGTCCTCTGCGGCGATTGTGGGCGGTTGACCCCGCGACCGCCTGAGGGCGAGTCGGGGTTCGCCTGGTGCTACACCTGCACTGCCGCGCGGGCGGCCGAGCGTGCGGATGAGATCGTCCCTGAGTTGTTTCCGCAAGGGCACCCTGAGGGGCGTCGCTTATGGCGGGCCGGCTCGATCGACGGCGAGGACGGGCAGTCGTTCTGCGTCGAGCTCGTCGGCCGCAGACGTGGGCGCGGTCACGATTTTGCCAGCGGCGAGAGCTAAGATCTGGTCGACATGGCGGCCCGGCGCTATGGCGACCATCTTGCCGGGTTGCGTTGGCTGCAAGACCGGCTGCACGCACCGCGGCGTGAGCCGCCGCCGGCGAGGCGGCGACCGCCGCCGGCAGAGCGGCCGGATGTGAGCCAGGTGGTCAAGCGGATCTGGCGCGCGGGCAAGCCGCTGCAGCCGGGCGATATGGCCTGGCGCTATCTGACCGAGAGCCGCGGCATCGCGCTCGATAAATTGCCGGAGGTCCCGGTCACGCTGCGCGTTCACCCGCGATTGTGGAGCACTCTGGCCGAGCGTTATTACCCGGCGATGGTCGCGGCGGTCAGCTCGATCGAGGGCAAACTCGTCGCGGTACATCGAACGTATCTGTCGCGGTTGACGGGCGGGTCGACAAGGCGCCGATCGCCGACCATCGCGGTCCTGCCGGCGGCGCCAAGCGCAGTCTCGGGCCGGTTCTCGGGAATTGCATTCCGTTGACCCGCGGCGGCGATGGCCGGCCATGGCACGACCCGTTGCCAAATTCGTTATTGGTAATCGGCGAGGGGATCGAGGATTGTCTGTCGATTGCAGTAGCGCGGCCGGAATGGCGCGTCGCCTGTGCGGTTTCCTTGGGCAACATGCGGGGGTTGGTGTTGCCGGCGCAAATTACCCACGTCACGGTGATTGCGCAAAATGATGCGCCTGGCTCGAAAGCCGCGAAGCTGGTGGCGCAGATCGTCGCGGGGTTCCAGCAGCAGGGCCGCAAGGTCACGCTGCTGCGGCCGCGCGACCGCCAGGTCAAGGATGTCAATGACCTGGCCCGGCGCGGCTCACACAGTCAATCGGAGAGAATGTCGCCGTGACGTTCGTTATTACGCTCTCCCCACCCTTCGAGATCGGCGACACCGTCGATTGCAAAATCAATGGCAAGCCTGCGAAAGTTACTTGGCGTGATTACGACACCCTGGTGATCGAGCCGGACGATGCGCGCCAGATCGTCGCGCACACCCGCGAGGAGGACGGGACGACGTTTATATGCGCCGCTGCCGAGGGAACGCGGCCGATCGTCATTGTGCCCAAGCAAACCGACATCCGAGGGCGGCGAAAGCGTAGGGTCGAACGGCGCGCGCGGCGTGTCACCCGTTTGAACCGATAGTGAACAAACCCTGTAGGGGTGACCCCCTCCCTACGCGATTGTAGGGTCGGCGCTACCGTAGGGAAGTAGGGAATAGATCCCGCCGGGCGGTCGTCGCGGAAACGGATTTGCGAACGCCGCCGCGATCAGCTGGTTTCCGATTGACCGGCGTTTTCCGCGCCGATCTCAGCCCGGCAGAACGTAGAATTTCTACGCCGACCCTCAGGGGGGAAGAAGAAGAATTTCTACGCCGACCTCAGGCCGCCCTCTTACTTCCAACCGCATCTGCCATTGGCTTGACCCGAAGGCCGCCGGCGAAGATCATCCCGCGCTAAGCGCACGTCTGGACGGCGCCGTCTTCGGCTAGCTGTCGGCCTCTGAGCTCTGGCTTTCCGCTCGCGACCATCGTGACCGGAAGGGAGCTCGTTTGAGGATCTGAGCGGCGAGCGGGCTCCCAATTTTGGGGGAGCCTGCAAATGCTCGAATTTTCCAGCGAAGCGGTTTTGTTGCGGCGCAAGGCCTATGCCGAGCACGGTTATCGGCCGGTACCGGTTGACCGTCACGGCCATCCGGCGGGGGCGGCCTGGCTGCGGGAAGCGCTGCAAGACCCGCCGGCGGCGACGGTGCGGCCGGTCGATGCCAACTCGCCCTACACGGCGCTGCTCGGCGGCCAGGGCGGAATGGTGATGATCGAGGTCGAGGGCCCGACGGGACTCAACCTGCAGATCCCGACCACCCCTCTGGTGCGTGCGGCGGGCGAGCGGTTCGGGTTTCTCTATCGCGTTGCGGCGCCGATCGGCGCGATCGAGACTGGTCCCTGGTGCTCGCCCGAGGGGAAGCGGGCGGAATTGCGGCTGATCGGACGCGGTGTCGTCACGGTCGAGCTCGATCCGCAAACCGAGGCTCCTTATCGCTGGCTGCACGACAAGCGGCCTGAAGAGGTCGGGCTGACCGAGCTGCCGGAAAAATCACCGCGCCGGATGTCGAGCGTATGTTGGTCACGGCCGAGGTCTGGCTCGTCGAGGCGGGTTATCATCGGGCTTCGCTGCTTGACGAGCTGGAGAGCGAGGAGCTGGAGCCCGGCGGGGGTGAAGGAGACGGTGAGCCGCCGGGACCGCGTCCTCCGGGTGAAGGGAAGGGCGAAGGTGGTGGTGGGTCGCCACCGAGTCCGCCGCCGCCGGGCGAGCCGCCGCCGGGGCCGGGGCCCGAATTGCCGCGGATCATCGTCGTCGGCGGACCAACGGCCGCGCGCCGCGAGCGCGGGGTTGCGGGCGCTTTACCGGGATCGCGAGGCAGCCCCGTTTTACAATCGAGGCGGCGAACTGGTGCGGATCGTGCCGGTGCCGAGCAAGGCTGTCGACGGACAAACCGTCCGCACCCCGGCGATCCGCCCGGTGCCGTTTGCGGCACTTGGGCGCGCCCTCGGCCTGGCCGCGCGCTGGTTTCGCTACAATCCGCAAAAGGTGCTCTACTCGGTCGACCCGCCGTCGCCGGTGGTCGAGATGATCCTCGGCATGACCGAGCGCTGGAGGTTTCCGCCTTTGGCCGGCGTGGTGCGGACACCGACCTTGCGGCCCGACATGAGCCTGCTGAATCGGCCCGGGTACGACGCGGCGACGGGGTTGTTTGCCGATTTTGGCGATCTAAAGCTGCCGCACATCGCCGAGCAGCCGACGCGCTGCGAGGCCGAGACCGCGCTGGCGCTGCTGTTGCGCGCTTATGCCGGGTTTCCGTTTGTCGATCCGCGCGACCGTGCTGCAGCGGTGGCCGGGATGATGAGCGCCGTCGTTCGGGCGGCGGTCGACGTCGTGCCGATGTTCGGAGTGACCGCGCCGACGGCGGGAACCGGGAAGTCCTATTTGGTCGACTGCGTTGCCGCCGCGGCGATCGGCGAGCGCGCGGCGGTAATCGCGATGGCGCCGGACCAAGCCGAGACCGAGAAGCGGCTGGTCGGCGCGGTGCTGTTCGGGCCGCAGATCATCGCGCTCGACAATGTCCGGCAGCTGTTGAGCGGGGACCTGCTGTGCCAGCTCACCGAGCGGCCGTTGGTGGAGCTGCGGCCGCTCGGCACCAGCGATGTTCGCCACGTCCGCAATACCTTTGTCGTCTTTGCCACCGGTAATAATTTGACGGCGGCCGATGACATGGTCCGGCGAGTATTGCTGATTGGTCTTGATGCCAATGTCGAGCGGCCGGAAGAACGGCAATTCGACAATGATCCGCGTCTCGAAATCTTAGAGCATCGCGGTGAGTACATTGCTGCCTGCCTGACGATCGCGCGCTATTACCATTGTACCGGGCAGCCAAACCTGCGGCCGCGGCTCGCCTCTTATGGCGAGTGGAGCGACCGGGTGCGTTCGGCCTTGGTGCATCTCGGGCTGCCCGATTGCGTCGAGACTCAGAGCGCGTTGCGCGGGGACGATCCGGTCAGCTCGCAGCGTGCGGTGGTGTTCGCGGCCTGGCGGGACTGTCATCCGTTGCTGCCAATGGACCCGAAGGGGTGGCGAATTCGCGATCTGATGGAGGAGGCGGGGCGCGAGAGTGGGGCCGAGCTCCAAGAGGCGCTGATGGAGGTCGCCGAGGGTCAAGGGCCCAAGGCCGGCAAGATCGATCGGCGGCGTCTCGGGCGCTGGCTTGTGCGCAACGAGGACACGATCGCCGCCGGCGTCAAGTTGCTGGTTGATCGAGCGGATGCCGTGCGGCCGCGCTACCGGCTGGAGCCGGTGATATCGGCTTGATAATCTAACCGGGTAGGGCGCGGAGCGACAGCCGCGTTGCGTGCTGATCCTGACTTTTTCAGCAACCCCTACGTGTCAGGTTATTGGGCAAAACCGACATTGTTTCGAGTGCCCACGATTTCTGCGGGTGTGCGCTACACCCGACCGAATTCGATGCAGGTTTTTCGGGTAAAAACCCCCTAGGAAACGGATTCGTGTTGACTCGCGCGCGCGGTTACTACTCTGGCGATAGCCTAAAGTGTTGGTTCGACGGTGGAAATGGGGCTTGGACCGAGCCTGGGGTTCGACCAATGGCCATTTATGAGGCCTGCCTCCCTCGACCGAATTATGTCAGGTAGTTTAATATAACTTCGATACTCGTTTGGAGGTTGTTTGCTAGCGGAATGCTTACGTTGGCGAGGGGGAGATGGACGTACAGCTGAACGCCTAGCGAATGGAAAAGGGAGTAATTTGTCGGCCGCTCGGTATAGGGGAGTTGCGCAACTTATGCGGGCGTTCGAAGGGTGGAAGGCAAAGTAGCCGGGGACGACCCTTGTTGGCCGGCCCAGGTCGATCCCAGGCCGGGGAACTATTCTTATTCGGAAGATCTTCCGAATAAGGACGAGGGGTCTGCAAAGCGGGGACAAGGTGATGACGAACACGACGGTGATGCGCCTGGTCGGCTGGCGCCGGCTACGTCAAGGCAAGCTATACGGGTTTGCCGAGATCGAGCTGCCGATTGGGCTGAAGATCGCCGAGATCCGGGTGTTGCAGGGTGCCAAGGGCCCGTGGCCGGCTTTGCCGGGGAAGCCCGAGGTGGAACGCGACGGCAAGACCGTGCGCCTCGGCAGCGATGGTAAGCCGGTCTATCGCGAGCTCCTCTCGTGGCGCTCGAAGCGTTTGCGTGAGGCGTTTTCCGAGCGTGTCGTCGAGCTGGTCAGAGCCTCCTATCCCGCTGAGATAGATTGACAAATCGCCGAATATTGTTTGCTCCCCTGAGCGAATTGACAGACCTAAAAGCAAAAAACCCCGGGGGAATAGTCCGCGGGGCTGGGATGGTCGGGGTGGTGCGCCGGATCGGCTTGCTATTGGCGGGAAAGCAGGTTCTTGACGGTGGTCGGATACCAGCTGCCGCCATGCGCGGTCAGGATGCCGCGGCGATTGAGCTCGGAGGCGATGCCGCGAAACGAGACGATGCCAGCGGCGCGGATGTTCTCGATGATCGGCCTGATGTTGGCGGCGTGCTCGTCGGCGTTGGCCTGGTGGGCGGCGATCGAGGCGGCGTTGCCTTTGCCGGCGCGGCGCAGGGCCGCCGCACCATTGGGGTTGCCGAGCCGGCTGACGGTGCGGTTGGACCTCGACACCCAGGCGCCGCGCGCTTTGGCGGCCGCCAGCGCCTCTGTGGTGCGCTTTGAGATCGCCTGGCGCTCGTGCTGGGCGATGGCGGCAAACAGGTGGATCGTCAGCTCGTTCGCCTCGGGCATGTCGGCGCAGACGAATTTGATCGAGGATTTCTGCAGCCGGGCGATGAATTCGAGATCGCGCGAGAGCCGGTCGAGCTTGGCGATGACCAGGGTGGCGCCGGTGACCTTGCAATGGTGCAGCGCCTCGATCAGCACCGGGCGATCGGCGCGCTTGCCGATCTCGATCTCGACATATTCCTGCAGCAGGTCCCAGCAGCCGCCGTTGAGATAATCGGTGACCGCTTGGCGCTGCGCTTCAAGGCCGAGCCCGCTTTGGCCTTGCTTGCTGGTTGACACCCGCAGGTAGGAAATGAACTTGCCTGTTGCCATGATCCGATGTCCTAACGTCGGTTAGTCCATCTTATAATACCTTATCGGTGGTATTGCAAGGGCTCAGAGCGCGCTAAACGAGCGGCTAACCGTCAAGGTAATGGTCGGCTGATCGCCGAGGCCTCGACCACGCAGAGAACCCCGCCTTTCGGCGGAGTTTTTCGTGGTCTCCCGCCAATGGGGAATTCGGCTATTGGGCGAGGTCCTCGTCCCCGTGGCAGCTGCCGCGCCGGCAAGCGGCTCGCCGGCGGCCCCAGCCGCGGCTTCATGGGCACGTCGCGGGTGCCCTGGTGGCTCCTCGGGGAAAGGACCCGCCTGGCGAAAAGGTCAGGCTACTGGCCCCCCCTGGGCATGACCGGAAAACACCCCCGGCCTCGCCAGAGCCGGGGCCATCCCGGAGAGGCTCAGTCTCGAAAAAAATTTTCAAAAATCCGACCCGACCTAAAATTCGGGTATGACCGATCCGAACCCGCTAATGGCCGCGATACGGTTGGTGCTGGCGGCCCAGGAACTCCAGGCAGTCGAGGCGAGCGGCCGATCTTCATACTTGACGGCGCGGTCCCCCAGGGTCTTATCATCGCCTCTGCCTAAGTAGCGCACGCCCTGGCGATCGGCTCGAACGAGCTGTTTCCGCCGGCCTCTGAGCAGAAACCCGGAAAACCGGGGTCCGCTCGATTTCGTGCGCCGCGCGGTCCCGGTGAGGAGATCGCGTGATGTCCGATTTCTACTCGAAGCAAAAAACCGCCCCGGCTGGATCGGGAAGTCCCGATGAGGTGCTACTGATCGGTGGAGGGGTCTGTCCGATGCCCGATGCCCGCAAGACAAGGATTCGCCGCCGTTCGGCACCAGCTGGATTGCGGGCCGTGCGCCCGATGCGGAATCGCTTGATAGTGAACTCCAGCGGGTAGGCGAGGCCTCGGACGCAGCATTTTCCTGTCTGCTCCTCGATGCCGCGGTCACGCTGGAGCTGGTGCAGGCGATGAGCCGCGGAAGTGAATTGGTCATCTCTATCCTCGGCGTGCTCGGGCCGTACATCGCCTCGATCGAAGGGATGCGATCGCGGCGCGAGGGCGATCGATGCCTGTGCTGTGCCGGCGGTGTGTTCTTCCGGCGGCACAAGCCGACCATCATCGCCGTTCTGACGCCGCTCGATGTCGAGGATCCGGGAACCGCGGTCGTCATGGGGATTTGCGAGCGCTGTGCGCTCAAGGAGGGCTGGCCGCGGCCGGGCTGGAGGGTCGCTGTCGTGGCAAGAATAATACCGGAGCTGCGGAAGGCCTGGCCAGGCTGCCGACTTGTTACGCCGACCGCTGGGCTCGCGGCGAGGGCGTAGATGTGGGGCATTCGTCGCGCCACTCCTCGCCGCCATCACCCCAAACCTCGTTGGCCCATGCGTCCGCCTCGGCCCTGCTGACTATCCCAGCATCGAACAAATAGGCCCAGCGCTCTTGATCGTGCTCGCGCCACTGGTTCGTCTAATCGGAAATGATGATGCGGCGGCTTCCTTCGAGAATGGAGGTTGCCGATCCGAACGCACCGATGGCGACGTCACAGACACCGCCTAACGACTCCGGGCAATCGACCGAAGCAGTCACGACGGTTCGGTCAAAGACAGGGACATACGTAGCCTTATAAGCCACCGGCCAGGAGAAGCCAGGTCCACTGTCTGCCCAGTTGATCGTCAGCAAGTGGTGAGGCCACAGCTCGATTTTTCGGCGAGCCCGGCGATCAAAATTGCCTCGAGCAATGACAAAGCGGTCGCCCGCAAGAGCAGTCCAGTTTGGAAGATCTTCCTGGATCCGCTCCAACAAAATCTGTGCGACAGCGGCGTCGATGCAACGGTAATCGGGTATTTCGCTGGGGATGTTCCACCCATCGAAGATGTCGTCGATTCGAGGTCCATATGACGGGTGATCGATCTCGAACCATATCGTCACGACGAGCTCTTCGTCCGCAGTGAACAGGTCTACAGAGGGAGCGTCAGGACAGTAATCATGCATTGGGGTCCTCCTTTGCCGCTAGGGCCGCATCGCCGGAATGGCAGCCACCGTATCGGAGCCACGGTTGGCGGCGCCCAACTGTGGGCGCGCTCTTGATGCACGGTGGTAGATGGGGTGAGTTCGGGCTGATTAGGAGAGCTTCGTCTCGGTGGATTCGCCCCTTTTGGTAATCGCGCTAAAGTAGGCGCGGGAGCACGGCTCGGTGCTTTACCCGCCGTTCAGCCGTCGCCGGCACCACTCCAGAAACCTGACCTGTCAGTCACGTGCCAAGTGCCGTGCAATCCCGCGGCATCTCAAGCCCCGTCAGCTTCCATCACCCATCAACTGAAGAGCGAAGCGTCCGCTCCGGGTCGGTCGAGCCGTCCCGGCGGAAGCACCCAAAACGCGCCGGTCGGGTTGCAGCCGAAATAGATGGTTCCGTTGGCCCGCTCGTGCCGCTCGGACCCTCCCTTGACCAAGCTCGCCCCGCTCATGCCGAGGAGCAAGGGTGCCGATCACCTGCACGCTTAGTCTTAGTTTGCGGTAATATGATGCCATGACAGACCAGATGCTGATCGTATTCGGCGTCCTGGCCGGCGCCGTCGCGCTGTTCGCATCCGGGCGCGTGCGCCCCGATGTGGTGGCGATCTTGGTGGTTCTGGCGCTCAATTTGACCGGCGTGCTGACGATACAGGAAGCGCTGGCGGGCTTCGGCCAGCCGGTGGTGGTCCTGATTGCCGCGGTGTCGATCGTCGGCGAAGGATTGATCGCGACAGGGGTCGCCTATCGCCTCGGTGAGGCGGTGATGAAGGTGGGCGGCAGCAACGAAGCGCGCCTGGTAGCGCTCGTCATGGTGCTGGCAGGTAGCATAGGCGCGTTCATGAGCTCGTCCGCGATCGTCGCCATGTTCATCCCAGTGGTCCTGGGGATCGCCAACAAGATCGGGCTAAACCGCAAGCGAATGCTGATGCCGCTGTCAATAGCGGCATTGATCAGCGGCATGATGACCCTGATTGCGTCGTCGCCCAACATGATCGTCGAGGACACGCTTCGAGCGCGCGGCCTCCCGCCGTTCGGCTTCTTCAGCTGGACGCCGTTTGGGGCCGCAGTACTCGTCGCCGCCATTGCTTACATGTTGATCGCCGGACGCAACATGCTGAGCAGGGATACCGCCACGGAGGAGGCCGGGGCGAGGCAACCGAGCGCATTCGACCTGCTCGGGTCCTATGGCCTCGCCGACAAATGGCACCGCTTGCAGGTTCCTCGCGGCTCGCCTCTGATCGATCGATCGGTGGCGCAAATGCAGCTGCTCGATCGGTTTGGCACAGTCATCGTCGGCTTCGAAAAACATCAGCATGGTAGGCCACATTTTCTACCGGCGATGCCCGAGACCGTCTTCGAGCCTGATGACGCCATCTTTGCCGTCGGCAACGACGAGCAGGCGGAACAGTTGACCACGGCCAATGGGTTGGTCGTATTGCCGCGATTGGATCAGAGGCAGCGCCACGAGGCTCTGCAGGAGGTCGGCATCGCCGAAATCATGGTGGCGCCTGAATCGAAGCTGATCGGCCAGACCTTGCGCGAAGTCGGGTTTGCTTCGCGATACGACCTGGACATCCTGGCGATCCGCCATCGCGGCGAGAAACTGACGACACTCTTGGAGGATCGCACACTCGACTTCGGCGACACCCTGCTGGTGGCGGGCGGTTGGGGCGAGATCCAGCGATTGCGCGATGAGGTCGAGGATTTTGTCGTGCTGACCCTGCCCGCGGAATACAGCGAGCTGATGCCTGCCCGCCGTCGCGCTCCGATCGCAGTCGCTATTGTCATCGCCATGGTCGCGGCGATGGCCGCGGAGCTCGTCGCGAACGCCGCAGCCGTGCTGATAGCGGCCCTGGCGATGATCGCCACGCGGTGCGTCAAGCTCGACGCGATCTATCGCATCGTCAATTGGAAGACGGTTGTGCTGGTGGCCGGCACCTTGCCGCTGGCGACGGCGCTGTCCAAAACGGGGGCAACGGCGATGGCGGCGCACGGGATGGTCGCCCTGTTGGGGTCGCTCGGCCCGTTGGCGATGCTCGCAGTGGTGTTCCTGGTCACTGCGGTGGTCGGGCTGTTCATATCCAACTCTGCCACAGCGGTGCTGATCGCGCCGGTCGCGATCGATGCCGCCCGCACCTTGCACGTTTCGCCGCACGCTTTCGCGATGACGGTTTCGCTCGGCTGCTGCGCGGCATTCGTGACACCGGTGTCGTCCGCGGTGAACATGCTGGTCATGGAGCCCGGCGGCTATACCTTCGGTGATTATGTCAAGGTCGGACTGCCGCTGCTGTTGCTGACAATGCTCGTTACCGTTGCACTGGCCGCGATGATCTACCCCCTGGGGGGAGTTTAATGTCGGCTAAAACTGATGTTGGAGGAGAAATCATGGCAATAGGCCCATCACAGTCCTCTCGAATCGCTGATTTCAAGCAGGGTCAATACAGCGACGGCCATCCGCTCGATGAGATCCAATATCTTGAGTGCAAGCTGATCCTGAAGCCTGACCGTTTTACCGCGGCAAAAGTTTTCTTGGAGTATGGCAAGCTGGTGGGGCAGACAGCGAAACAATTCGGCATCGATTACATCGACAAGGGCGTGGTCCTCAAGCCCAGGATCCGGGAGGTGATGTTCCTGGATACCGCCGATTTCCGGCTCTACAATCACGCGTTCATCTTGCGGCGGCGCATCCGGTACATAGACGGCTTCCCGGCGGGCGACCCGGAAATCGTTTTCAAGTACCGCCACCCGGACATCCAGAAGGCCGCGGAATTGGACGTGCGGCCGAACATGGCCGGCAATTACCGGATCAAGTTCAAGGCGGAGACGCTACCGTTGAAAGATCAGGTGGGCGGCTACCGGAATCTGTTCTCTCACAACGTACAGTTTCCCCTGAGCCAAACGCCCGAAGGGGATCGCACCTCTATGGCGACGCTGGCGCGCGTGTTCCCGGTCTTGGGGGGACTGAAGACCTCCGACACCGACAGGGTTGAACTGGTGAACCAAACGATCGTCGAGGAGGTGCTTCAGGATCTAGGGGAACTGGACTTCGGCAGGGGGGGTCACCGCCGAGTCGAACATTGCCATCTGGCGTGAGCGGGGCACGCACCATCCGATGTGCGGGGAGTTTGCATTCGAGGCCAAGTTCAAGCGCGCGGACGAACTGCACGACAAGGCGATGGACCGTGGCCGGCAGTTCTTCATTGCGCTGCAGCAGTCCGGGCGCGACTGGCTCTCCCTCGGCACGACCAAGACCGGGCTCGTCTACCGGCTCAAAGGCAATCCGCCCCAGGCCCATGAATGATAGCCTTCCTCGATCCGTCTAAGGTTGGGCATCACGAAAGACGGGTAACCCGCAGCAACGGCGCCTTTATTCCGTGAGCGCCACTGCCATAGGCGGCATAGTGTTCGTCTGTGTGTTCGGAGGTGCGCTGCTCGGAGTCTTCCTGCATTCCGCACTTCCAGAGCACCATCTGAGCACAGACACAAAAGATGTCGTAAAGCTGGCAATCGCACTCGTTGCGACGATGAGCGCGCTTCTCCTGAGCCTGTTGGTTGCCACGGCGAAGAGCGCCTACGACACCCGGAGCAACGAGCTTACGCAGATGTCCGCCGATATCATCGTGCTCGACCGCCTGCTGGTCCATTATGGGCCAGAGACAAAGGAGGCCCGTGCTCTGTTGCGTAGCTCGGTCGCAGCCGGGCTCGAGCGGTTTCGGCCGGTAGACCACGGCGGGCCAGCGTCGCTTGAGCCGACCGGCGCTTTCGAAATTATCTATGACAAAATCGAGGAACTCTCGCCGCACAGTGAAGCCCAACGCTCGTTGCAGGGCCAGGCCCTCAACATGGCCATCAACTTGGGGCGCACCCGGCTGCTGCTCTTCGAGAACGCTGGCAACTCCATCCCTTTCCCGTTCCTGTTGGTTTTGGTTTTCTGGCTCACCATCATTTTTGCCAGCTTCGGCCTCTTTGCACCGAGGAATGGAACCGTAGTCGCAGCCTTCCTGGTCACTGCATTATCAGTCTCCGCTGCAATTTTTTTGATCCTCGAACTCGATCGGTCTTTCGAAGGGATCCTTCAGGTGTCCAGCGCTCCGTTGCACGCCGCGCTGGCCCGTCTTGATAAGCTCTGAGAGCAAATGGCAGGAACCCACCGAGGCCGTGCGAAAAGTCCATGCCCGGATCTCTCGGACGCATTTCTGTCGTTCCTGCGCGAGTGGGAATTCAGCGATTTCAACCACTTGTCCTGGACCGCCGCTTTCGCGGGGCGACGAAATTAGGCAGATGACGGGGTTTTCACCACGGCCTCCACCCGACCCCGCCAATCCTCGAGCAGAAGATGGACGGCGGCTTCGGGGCAAGAAGGGCGGTTCTCGCGGCCAAGACTGAACGGCCGCTGTCGGCTTCGAAAGCGGTCCTTTGCCGCCAATAATCAGGCCGCGTAGGCTTATGGGTCAGGCTCTTATCCTTTATTCGCACCCGTGGCTTTGTGATGTGCGATAGCGGGGAAGCCGGTTTCGGTGCCAGCCGGTTGCCGATTGGCGTTGGAGCAGGTTTGGTATTGAAGTGCGGCGTTGATCGTCGCGGCCCTGTCGTTCTTGTCGCCGGTGGCGAGGAACTTGTCACGCGCTGTAATCCATTTCTGCGCCGCCCGTCGAGAGGCGCGTGCAGCGCGGCACGCACGTCCGCGGTTGCACGAGCCGCCACCCCGGACGGCCGCCCGGCAGGGCGGGCGTTCCCGGGGTCAGGGTGAGGGGGGCGGCCGACGCGTCGCCCGCCCGCGTGCCTCGCCATGGGCGATCAATGTCTCGACGTCGTTGAGGGCGCGGTCGAAGCAACGCCCGGAGCATATGTCTCTTGTGATCACGCTTCGGCGAACTGAATGATGACCTTGATGTACTCCGCTTGGCGCTGCAAGGCGTGTGTGAAGTGCTGCGGCCGCTCGCGCCGCGTGATGAGGCGCGCCAGCCACGCGCGGTCCGCGCGAGCCAGGGCTTCGCCGGCCTTGTACCAGTGCCGCCTGTTGGCGTTGACGCTGCCCACGAAGACGTTATTTTTGAGCACCGCCGCCGCCGCGACGTCCGCAGGGTGTAGCCCGGAGTGGCGCCACCGCTCCCGACCCCGGTCAGACACATAATGCCACCCGCCCCGACAGCCTGGATCGCGTCGGTCACGACTGAGCCAACGCCGGTACACTCGACGATAATGTCGGGCTCGAACCCGACGGTGGCCGCCGTGCCGGTGTGGTATTTGGCGCCAAGCGCTTGCACGAGTGCGGGCTTGGGCCCCGACTCGGCCCGGTCGAGGACGTGGACCTCCAGCCCGTGTTGCACTCCGATCAGGGCGGCGAGGAGGCCGATTGGCCCCGCCCCGGTGGCTTCGGTCTGCCGTGAGTTAGGCCTCCCCGTGACGGTCGTGGAGCGCG
>Ga0306924_10003613_pt1 | contig 14890 bp, 16 predicted proteins | sample sta12Can44000111_FD_203756 | JGI IMG/M metagenome (GOLD analysis project Ga0306924, IMG submission 203756) | Lab enrichment of tropical soil microbial communities from Luquillo Experimental Forest, Puerto Rico - statanox.12C.anox.44.000.111 (v2)... | ecosystem: Environmental > Terrestrial >... | reverse complement strand
AACTTGAAAATCAAGAAGCACTCGAAGTTATAGAAAAGACCGAGACTACGGAAATCCATCAGATTGAAGCCGCCCTAAAGCGAATATCCGAGGGCACATATGGTACTTGCGCCAAGTGCGGAGAGCCGATCGACCCAAGACGCCTGAAGGCGCTGCCAACAGCAGCTACGTGCATTTCCTGTTCGGCTTGATCTTCAAGCATGAGGCGACCACCGAGCAAGGGCATAGGTCTCGGGGTCCCAACGACACGGCTCGCCGCGCTGACGAGGTAATAGTAACGCTCGGTCATGTCGGCTTATGGCAGATATTGTTGCAGAAGGCTGCGATTATAGCAGCGAGGCTGCTGCCTCGATCCCTCGGAAGGGTTCTCACCATCCGCTCTTTTGCGGAGCGGTGACGCTGATCAAAGGGCACTGATACATGACATCGGCTACGCAAGACATGCATCGGCCGCTGGTGGCGGTCGAGCGACCAGCTTCGCAAGCCGGCGTAGGTTCTGCGCGATTGCGGCGAGGGTAAACTCATCTTGCGCACCGCATGGGCCGCGCAAGCGAAGCCGCCCAAGCCGCAAGATGCGTTTGAGATGAGCAAACAGCATCTCGACGGACTTGCGATGGCGGCGCGATCGCTCGAAAGCCTCGGTCTTGGCCAGGGCACGAGCAATGTCGCGAGCATCCTCGTTCACATCGCGCACGGTCCGGCGCGAGGGCATATTCGGACAGCATTTTGGTTTGAGCACGCAGGCACGGCAGTCAGGCAGCGACGCCTGGTAGCGGAGCGCGTGGTCGGGGCCGCATGGCCGGTGGTGGTGAGCACTTTGTTGGCTGGGCAGATATAAATGTTCCGTTCTGGGTCGAATCTGAAGTCTTCTCGCGAGAAGGTCCCATCCTCGCGCTTTGACTTGTCGATGACCGGGATGTGCGGCGCGATCTTCTTCTCATTGACGATCCAGTTGAGCGTATCTGCAGAGCCATAAGCCGTATCGGCGGCGAGATAGGCGGGCTTGATCTCGAAACGCTCCTCCGTCCGCTCGATCATTGTTTTAGCTGCACTAACCTCTGCCTGGCATATCGCACGGGTGGCTTTGACATCCATGATGATGCCGAACTTGACGTCGATGAGATAATTGTCCGCATAGGCGAAGAAAGCTGGCCCTCGCATCGCGCCGGTCCATTGCGCGGCTGGATCCGAGGGCGAGACAAACTTCGGCATCACCTCGCTTGCTGCGCCAAACGCGGAATCGTCGAGAGTTGCCAAGTATTCCCTCATGGCGCGACTCGCGCCGTGAGGATCACGCGCCTTGTTCCACTCCGAGCCGGGGATTGATCGCTGGTTATTGGCGTCCGCCGCGATCAGGCTCGCATCGACCGCGAACCCTTCACCGCCGACCAATCCGGCCGTAATACAGGCTTCAACAACACGCTCAAACACCCGCCGGAACATATCGCTGTCGCGGAACCGCTCATGACGGGCACGTGAAAACGCCGAGTGATCTGGGATTTTGTCCTCGATCGAGAGCCCACAAAACCAGCGATAGGCAGGGTTCACCTGTACATCCCGGCATAGCGCTCGCTCCGAGCGAATTGCGAATACGTAGCCGATGATGAGCATCCGGATCATCAGCTCCGGATCAATCGAGGGACGACCCATTTTGGGGTAAAAGGGCGCGAGCTCGGAATGAACCCACGATAGATCGAGAACCGCAGCAATCTTGCGGACCGGGTGATCGTGCGGAACTGCTTCATCAAGACGAAATGAATAAAACAACTGCTCTTGGTCCGGATTGAGCCGCCCCATCATCGCTCGCCTCCACAGCGAATCGCATGACAGCGACGGAATCACCGTTCTTCGGGACCATCAACGACTTTTGCAACAAAATCGGCACTAAGCGGACATATCGAGGCAAGCATTCGCTTGTCCGCTTTTGAGGCGAAGCGGACATGCACCATGCCGGAAATAGTTGATTGAGTTTCTGCGATCTAATCTTCTATTCCCGTTCTCAATGCCGCTATTCTGCTCTTATCGGTGCATTTCCCACTGCGTCCGCCGCAGGTTTCTTGCCTAAAGGCAGGTCACGGCCACGGTCTGCGTCGACCGGCGGAGGTGCTACGGCCCGCTCTGTCCGGTCCCCCAGCGGATGCATGATGATGCCGCTCTTCGCGCTGATGAGATTGCCGCCGGTTTGCCACAAGTCTGCTTCCTTGATCATGGGCGCGATACTTTTGAGCCAACGTGTTGAGACCCCGGCGGGGGCGTAGTATTTGCGAAACAACCGCCACGTCTCCGCCGTGTCGGTTCGCTGCTGGCCGTTTGCCTGGCGTTGGGCGACTTCATGGAAGATCCAGACGCTTGCCCGCGCCGCAAGACGGTCCTCGCCCTGGAGGAAGATCGGTATGCACATTGACGCACACAGCTTGCCGTGGGGTACCACGGTGACGAGCTGGCGCCGTAGTTTGATCTCGTTGAGGGCCTCGATGACACGATCGCCCTCCTCGACCTGACCACCAGCCGAGTCGAGGAAGAGGACCACTCGGTTCAAAGTTGTTTCATACTTACCCAGCGCCGCACGCAGATCGTCCGCCATTCCGGCCACGATCGGTCCTGACCAATCGATGTAAAGCGTGCCGTCCTCCTTGTTGAACTCCAATGACGCGCCGGCTACTGGTCGCTCTTCGCCCGGCGCTGCGTTGGCGGACGCAAGCAGCAGCGTGAGCACAACAACTGCAACTGCAGCGACAAGACAGGCGCCACCAGCGGACAAAAACTGAGGGATGACCCAAGCTGACAGGGTGTGATGATTTTCGCGGAGGTAGGCATTTTTGCATGTCTTCTTGCAGAACTTGTCACCCCACCAACGATGCGTCACCATGCCGAAACGCCCGCCACAATAATCACAGACTTGATGCTTGCAGACTTGCGACAGTCTCATCACGCCCTCGCATACTTTTGGAGCGCTGGGACGGCAACCTTGCGGTTACCGGCATAGCACTTGTCATCGCAGTAGGAGAGCCGCGTTGTTAGTTCTCGCAGATAACTCTCCGCGATTGGCTTACAGCACAACGCACAGAAAGATTGCGGGCGGGGTGTCCTGCCATTGACCAAGACGAATTTCATATGTCGTTTCCGCGTTTCGTTTCTTGAGCCCATCTGGCGCATTCAGCTTGTTCATAGGGCCGCGCTTGGTATTTCGTCATTCTCGCGAGCGCCTGGGGCGGTCGAGATCAACTGCATGACCTGCTCGACACTTTCCTGCACGCCTTGAAATTTTCCGCTCGTGAAATCGAGTTGAGCCCTGGCTTTGGGAATTAGAGTGGCAGATCTGATGGAAGTTATGTGTTCCAGGTTGATATGAATTAGGTTGCCGCCGGGTTCAGTCAATTTGATCCAAACGATCGTTTTGCCCGCGATGCCACGACGGAACGGGACACTCTGTGCGACGGCGGGCTCTGATGCCGCGAACGAAGCGTTCTTCTCGGTCGTGACTGGCTTCGCGGCATCATTCACGGCTCCGGTGCGACCGTTGGACATCATCGACACCGGGCGTTGGCCGAATGAACCTAGATAGTCGGTCCGGTCGTTGGCATCCGCCAAAACGGCTGAGGCAGTGCCAAAGACGAGTAGGGCGGCCAGAGTGGTGGCGGCCTTGCGAGACATTTTTGTTCTCCTTGCTTAAAGTGCTTTCGGCCGATGAGACGGCATCAGGTCGCTGCTCGGCCTCATGGGGTAGCCCGATCAGAGACCTTCGGCTGCTGATCGGGCTTTGTCGTTAGTCAGTAGCCGTTAGAGCCGAATGAGGAGCTCGCCGGGGACATCGGAGCCGCGTTCGCGGGTTGAGCGAATGTCGGGGCTGCAATCAGCGTGGCCAACGCGAGAGCTGCGATAAGTGCCTTCATGATACGTCTCCATGTTTGGACCATCGTCACGGATTTGTGCATCAGCGCAGAGGCCGATCGGCCGACGCTTGCAGCGGTCCATCGCCGCCTGAGACTGCATCAGGTCGCTGCTTATTCCGGCCAGAGCGGGTGCAGTCAGGAATGCGCGGTTCTTTTTGCGCAGTTCGGAAATAAAAAACGCTTTTTTGTGATGGCCATCACATAACGAACGCAGTGCCAGCGCGGCCCAACATCGTTTGCACCAATCACGATTAGTTCAACTGTGGAATAGCGATTACTGGGGGCGAGTCCTGATCACGCGCAGGCACGAGCTTAGTTTTGTGACGACTCGGTGCGCCCTGCATATCGTAACGGAGAAATGAGATGGGCATGTTTTCAAGAAGATCCGCTGGCTATCTAGTTATGGCTGCTGGCTTGGCATTGACACTGACTGGACCGTCTTTGGCGCAATCGCAGGGTCAAGAGGTCACGATCCGAGACCACAAACAGCTAGTCGAGTCGCTGCGTTCGGGCGGATACGTGATTGTTGTCCGGCATGGCGCGACCTTCTCTGATCAAGCCGATACCGACCCCTTCAATTTCGATAACATCGCCAAGCAGCGAAACCTGAACGAGAAGGGCAAGGAATTGGCCAAAGCATTTGGTGACGCAATCCGCCAAGTTGGCATCCCTGTTGGCGAAGTCTATACGAGCAATTTCAATCGTGCGTTTGAGACGGCGGTACTCGCCGGATTTAAGGACATCAGAAAGACCGCCGACCTAACCGAGGGCGGTCTCGTCGTGTCACCCGACGAAAATAGCCGGCGAGCTGCAGCCCTTCGCAAGATGCTGGCGCAGATGCCCGAAAAGGTCAAAAACACTTTTCTGATCACGCACAAGCCCAACATCATCGATGCCTTGGGCAAGGACTGGTTCGATGTGAAGGAAGGCGAAGCATCGATTTTCAAGCCCGAGGATGGCAAATACCGGCTCGTGGCGCGCGTGCAAATGGAGGACTGGCCGAAGCTCATTGCCGTCAAATAGAGGGAGCTCGTGTCGTGATCGTGCCGCTGCTGGCTCTTGCGCTTTACGCGGCAGCGGGCTTCGCGGTCGCGGTCGCGTTCCTCGCGCTCGGCGTGACGCGCGTGCTCCCGGAGCCTGCCCCAGTGACGTTGGGTGCGCGGATTATGCTCTTTCCCGGCGCCGCTGCGCTCTGGCCCTACGTGCTCATCCGTTGGCTGAGATCCTCCCGATGAGGCGGTCGCAGCGATCGGTTCACCGCGCGCTCTGGCCCATCCTGGCCTTGGCGGTCGCATTGGGTTTGGCGATGGCACTGGCACTGCGGCCGCCGCCCGATGTGCAAGCTCCACAGGCAACGGAAGGACTTAAACCATGAGTGCCGGGTTTCGCGCCGTGCAGTGGAACCGGACGAAGCTCGTCTATGACGGCATCTTGCTTGCGGGCGTGGTGCTCTACATCGGCGCCTATTTGACTCTGATGTATTGGCTTGACCCACCTAAGGATCTGCCGGCAGCGATCGATCTGCGCATTCGTGCTTTCGGCAGCTGCGCCTTCTTCATGCTGACGATGATCCTCTCGATCGGGCCGCTGACGCGGCTCGATCGCCGCTTCCTGCCGCTGCTGTACAACCGGCGCCATTTCGGCGTGTTGACCTTCTTCGTTGTGCTTCTGCACGTTTCCTTCATGGTCGAATGGTTCGCAGTCCAAGACGCGTTGCCGAGCCTCTACGACGAACTGACCAAAGTCTCCGACTATGGCAAGTTCATCGGCTTTCCCTTCAAGGCGCTGGGCCTCGTCGCGCTCCTCATCCTGTTCCTGATGGCGGCGACCAGCCACGACTATTGGCTCGTCTTCTTGACCCCGTCGGTCTGGAAGGGTCTGCACATGGCGCTTTACGTCGCGTATGGGCTCGTCGTGATGCATGTCGCGCTCGGCGCCATGCAGTACGACCACAATCCGTTTATCCCGGCGATGCTGGCAGGCGGCTTTGCCTGCGTGACGGTGCTCCATCTCGTGGCCGGCTGGCGCGAGCGGGCGGGCGACCGCGCCGGCGCTCGGGGCAGCGAGGGCTGGCTCTCGGTCGGACCGCCCCTCTCGATTCCGGACAAGGGCGCCCGCATCGTCGCGGCGCCGGATGGCGAACGCATCGCAGTCTTCCGCGACGGAGTGCAGATCGGGGCGCTTTCGAATCTTTGCGCCCACCAGCATGGCCCGATCGGCGAAGGGCGCATCATCGACGGCTGCGTGACCTGCCCCTGGCACGGCTACCAGTACCGTCTGCAGGACGGCTGCGCGCCGCCGCCGTTCACCGAAAAGCTCGTCACCTACCGCGTGCGCGTTGCGCATGGCGTGGTCGAAGTCGACCCGCGCCCGCTGCCACCGGGTACGCCCGCGGCGATCAGGTATGAGTGACATGAGCCCGATAGTGGAAAAGGAAGAAAGCCATGAGTGGGATGAGCATGCGTGGTCCGGATTGGATGCCACTTCGCGGCGTTGACCAGCGCCGGCTGAGCGAGGCCCGCCTGCAAGCGCATTATGCGGTACAATGGCTCGCGCGAGCCGCGCGGGCCTATGTCCCGCCGCAGCCGGACGATGAGCACACGAATCTCGGTTGGGACGGCGCGCTTGACGGCTTTACAACGCATCCGTTGAAAGACCGCGCGTGGCTGAGCTTGAAAATTACCGATCTCACGCTCGCATTGCATGTCGGCGAGGAAAGGACGCACGTCCAGTCCTTTTCTCTCGACGGCCGCTCGGACGCGCAGGCACGCCAGTGGTTGAGCGAACAGCTCGGCGCACAAGGGCTCGATGCGCACGCTCTTGACGCGCCTTCACCCTACGACATGCCCGCGCACGCCATCTCCCAAGGCGCGGCCTATGCCCCGGCCGGCTTGAGCGATGCATTGGAGGAGCTTGCGGCATGGTTCGGCAATGCCGCACTTTTGCTCGGCCCGATCCAAAGACAAATGATTGGGCGCAAATTGGCGGCCTCGCCCCTGCGCTGCTGGCCGCACCACTTCGATCTCGCGACTTTGACCACACTCACGGCGCGGAACCCTGACGCCACCAGATATGTCGGCGCCGGGCTTTCTCCCGGAGACGAATACTACGACGAGCCCTATTTCTATGTATCGGTCTATCCCGAGCCCGATCCTGCGGCGCTGCCGAACCTGCCAACGCTCGGTCATTGGCATCTGCGCGATTTCGTGGCGGCCGTTGCGACGGCTCACAAGATCGTCAGGGCCAAGAACCAACAGCCCGAGACCGATAAGTTCCTGCGGGCCGCGGTCGACGGCGCGCTCAAGGTCTTGAGCTGAAGCTATTCGCGAATGCGCAGAGGGTCCTTCGCAGGGTCGGCGTTGAACCTGCGCTGGACCACAAAACACAAAAGAAGTGGCAACGGCAGCGCGCGGCCATCGGGCAGAACCTTGTGATGCCGTTCCGCCTGGGCTCCTGGCGATCGCCGACGGAGTGATCGAATAGCGATGTGTTTTGCTGCAGTGCATGAGTCCGCTATTGGTACAAAGCGGACATCGAGAGGCGCCCCACTGACACGCCCAAGGCGATCGTCAGCAGGTTCGCTAACGAGCTTGCCGCGTCCTTGCGCGACCCGCGCGTCGCCAAGTAGCTCAATGAGACACAGCAGGTGACGTTCGCGCTGGGCGGCCCGGAAGAGCTTCGGAAATTCGTCAGCGAACAGATGCGATTGTGGGGTCCGGTCGCGCGGGACGCGCCAGGAGGCGCGGGTTCTGTTCCCCCTACCTCGTGAGCCGCTGCCTCAAGGGCTCTCGTCACGCCCAATGGCCGCCACAAACACGACGCCGAAGAATTGCGCCGCGATCAGCGCGGCAAAGGCTGCGACGAGCCCATGCCGCGATTGGGGAGCTCATCGCGAATCTGCGGCGGCAGCTTGTACCAGTGGCGGTGCAGGTATGAAGCGACTTCTTCTTCGGCCTTTCGCCTTCGCGCTTCGATCATCGCATTGAGAAAGCGACTCCACCTCGAGGGGGCCCGTGCCGTCGTTTCCACGAACGGAAAATGAGCGGTCATTGCCATGGCGATCTCCCGTGCAGTCGGCAACCTCTACAGGGGCGCATGATGAACCCGCAGCGCGCATCGTGCCTGTGACCTATTTCACAGGTCGCGAAAAATTTTTTGTTGGCAGGTCGAGGAGTCCAATCGCGTCTGCTGCTTAAATATTTTGCGCTTTGCCTAAATCTGCGCCGGACCGCCATAGATGAAAACTATTGGAACGCCATAGATGAAAATTATGTGACTGGCCATATGACGTACGGCGTACGCGCGCGATCGTTTCTTGTTGACTGTAGCTTGTGTGGGCGCATGATCGAGACTCAGTCGGGCATCGATGAGTTCGATCGCGCGCGCAAGGACGACGCCGTGGGCGCGGACAATAGGACGCTAAAGGAAGCCGGTCAGCTTCTCGCGAATTGCACACTGTTTGGCGGTTTGAGTGCCGAGGAGCGGGCTGCGATCGTTGCGCTCGCGCGCATCCGCATGTTCGACGCCGGTGAAACGATCTTCGCCATCGGCTCTCCCGGCGACCAGATGATGGCGCTGCTCAGCGGAACCATCCGCATCAGCGTACCGTCCTCGGACGGCAAGGAGTTGCTGCTGGCGATGATTCAGCCCGGTGAGGTGTTCGGCGAGCTTGCACTTTTGGATGGCAAAGAGCGATCCGCAGATGCCGTTGCGGAGACCGCGTGCATGGTGGCACTTCTGGACCGGCGTGACATTCTATCGTTCTTCGACCGAAACCCCTTAGCCTGGCCCAACCTGGTCAAGGTCTTGTGCCAGCGATTGCGCCACACCGATCAAGTGTTCGCCGAAGTTGCGTTGCTCGAGCTTCCTGTGCGGTTGGCGAAGACGATGCTCCGGGTAGCAAATTGGGAGGCCGATCTTACGCCTGCGGAATCGTCGAAAATTCAGTTCAACCAACGGGAACTGGCAAACATGGTGGGCGGCTCACGCGAAAGCGTGAACAAGTGTCTACGCAACTGGCAGCGCACCGGGCTCGTTCGGATCTCAGAAGGCGCGATCGTCATCACCGATCGCCGTGCGCTGGAAGATATCGCAGACGCGGCCTGACGCGGAGTTTGCGCGTTATGGCGTGTTCGAAGGGCCCTTAAGTCTCATTCCTCAATACGGACCGGCTCGCCCTTGGGGTGATCGTGTCCGTGCGCTGGCTGCAGGCGCCGACCAAGTATGAGCTCGTGATCAACCTCAAAACCGCCAAGACGCTCGGCCTCGACGTGCCGCCCACCTTGCTCGCTAGCGCCGACGAGGTGATCGAGTAGCGATGCTTTTTGCTGCACTGCGCTAGGTCGCTATTGGCACAAAGCAGACGTAGAGAGACGCGTGCTATTTGTCCGCTTTCGGAGCGAAGCGGACATGGCGCGACCGCCGCTGGCGTATCGACCGGTCGCAGATGACCCAAAGCGGACATAGGCGGGCCAATTTTGCGGTGACGCACAACGCTCCCCTTTGGTAGGCTTTGCCCTCGACGGGCATTGCATGAGACGGCGCAACTTCATCGCACTCCTGGGCAGCGCGGCCGTCGTCTGGCCCCTCCCGGCGCGCGCGCAGCAAGGCGAGCGCGTGCGCCGCATTGGCGTGCTCATGAACCTCGCCGCGGACGACCCCGAAGCGCAGGCTCGTCTCGCAGTGTTTCACCAAGGGCTGCAGGAGGCGGGCTGGTCGGTCGGGCGCAATCTACAGATTGATATCCGGTGGGGTGCGGGCGATGCCGACCGCTTTCGCAGATATGCGCCGGAGTTGGTCGCTCTTGCACCGGATGTCATTCTGGCAACTTCCGGCACGACGGTCCCGTGGTTGTTACAGGCGACCCGCAGCGTGCCGATTGTGTTCACGCAGACCCCTGATCCGGTCGGTGCCGGCTTCGTCGCAAGCCTCGCTCACCCGGGCGGTAACATCACCGGATTCACCCAGTTCGACTACTCGATCGGTGGGAAATTTCTGGAACTGCTGAAGGAGATCGCGCCTCGTGTGAGGCACGCGGTGGTACTAAGGGATGCTGGCGACCCCGCTGGGATCGGCCAGTGGGCCGCAATCCAGACGGCAGCTCCGTCATTTGCGGTGGAGTTGCGCCCGGTCGACGTGCGCGACGCCAGCGAGATCGAGCGCGGCCTCACAGCATTTGCGCGCGGGTCGAATGGCGGACTTATCGTTACTGGGAGCGCTCCGGCGACGGTTCATCGCAACCTGATAATCGCGCTAGCGGCCCGGCACCTGCTGCCGGCGATCTACCCGTTCCGCTACTTTGTCGTAGGCGGTGGCTTGATCTCCTATGGGGCTGATCCGGTCGATCAGTTCCGGCGTGCGGCCGGATACGTCGACCGCATCCTCAAGGGAGAGAAACCGGCCGACCTGCCGGTCCAGGCGCCGACCAAGTTCGAGCTGGTCATCAACCTCAAGACCGCGAAGGCGCTTGGTCTCGAAGTGCCGCCGACGGTGCTCGCCCGCGCCGACGAGGTGATCGAATGATGAGGCGCCGCGAGTTCATATCACTGCTCGGCGGCGCCACGGCGTGGCCATTATCCGCTCGCGCACAACAAACTAGACGACTGCGCACCATCGGGTTTTTGGGCGCGGCTACGGCTGTCGTTTGGGCGCCATGGACTGCTGCTTTTGAGAAGCGATTGGACGAACTGGGATGGATGAAGGGCCGCACCGTCGCGATCGAGTATCGCTGGGCGGAGGGGCGAAGTATACGGTTTGCTGAGATCGCCAGCGAGTTCGTCCGGTTCAATGTTGATGCTATTGTCACGGCGGGTACCGAATCCACCATCGCGGTCAAGCAGGTTACATCGGAAGTGCCGATCGTCGTCGCGCTGGCAACTGACCCGGTCGCCGCCGGATTGGTCGCCAGTCTGGCGCGACCTGGCGGCAACGTTACCGGCTTCTCACATCAGGGGACCGATATTGCCGCCAAGCGGCTTGAGCTTTTGCGCGAGATTCTCCCTAACCTCCGCAGGTTGGCCATCTTGGTCAATGTCAACAATCCCGGCAGTGTGCTGGAAATGCGGGAAGCTGAGGCAGCGGCACGCACGCTCGGCCTTGATGTCACGAAACTCGAAATCCGCCGAGCGGAGGACATCGCGCCCGCGTTTGAAGCCATTAAGGGGCGTGCGGATGCACTGTATGTTCCGCCCGACGCGCTCGTGAATGCCAACAGGGTTCGCATTCACACTCTGTCGCTCAGCGCGCAACTCCCGGATGTGTATGGGTTTCGTGGCTACGTCGAAGTCGGAGGCCTAATGTCCTATGGAGCAGACTTCACCGACTTGTTCCGGCGCGCAGCGGAGATCGTCAATAAGATTTTGCGCGGCGCAAAACCGGCCGACATCCCGGTCGAGCAGCCGACCAAGTTCGATCTGGTTGTTAATCTCACCACCGCCAAGGCACTTGGCCTGAATGTGCCGGATAAGCTGCTCGCGCTCGCGGACGAGGTGATTGAATGAAGCGCCGCAATTTTATCGCGCTGGTTGGCGGCGCGGCGGCGTGGCCGCTCGCGGCGCGCGCGCAGCAGCCAGTAATGCCGGTGGTCGGCTTCATCAACCTCGGGGTGGCCGATGCCTCAGCGAACCGTGTAGCCGCATTCCGCAAGGGGCTCAGCGAAGCTGGTTATGCCGAGGGTCAGAATGTCATAGTTGAGTACCACTGGCTGGAGGGCCATTATGAACGCCTGCCAGCGGTGCTGGCCGACTTGGTTCGGCGTCGCGTGGCTGTGATCACGACGTCCGGCAGTGCAGAGGCCGCGCTCGCAGCCAAAACTGCAACCGCAACGATCCCGATTGTGTTCGGCGTGCCTGAGGACCCAGTGAAAATGGGCATCGTTGCGAGCCTCGCGCGACCAGGCGGTAACGCGACCGGGATCAATTTTTTTGCCTTAGAAGTCGACGCCAAGCGGCTCGGGCTGATGCATGAGCTCTTGCCCAAGGCAACCCGCTACGCTGTGCTGGTCAATCCAGCCAATGCGGCAGGCACTCAGGCCACGTCGAAAGCGGTTAAGGAAGCAGCGCGCGCTCTCGGGCTGGATGCTCTGTTCTTCAATGCCAGCACCCCTGCTGAGATTGACGCGGCGTTTGCTGCATTTGGGCGTGAACGGGCCGATGCCCTTTTCATCGCGGGCGATGCCTTCTTCTTCAGCCGCGCTGTGCAGTTTGCCACGCTGGCAGTACGCGACCGGATGCCGGCGAGTTATGCTACCCGCGAGATGGTCGAAGCCGGCCTTCTGATGAGCTACGGGACGATCTTTCTCGACATGCTCCGTCAGGTCGGCATCTACACCGGCAGCATCCTTAAGGGCACGAAGCCCGCAGACATTCTGGTCCTGCAATCGACCAAGTTCGAATTTGTCCTCAATTTGCAGACGGCGCGCGCGCTCAACCTCGACATTCCACCGATGCTGCTCGCGCGCGCCGACGAGGTGATCGAGTAAATCATCGCGACCCGTGCTTTTCGTTTGCTGCGGTGCATGAGGACACCATCCGACCTTGGTTGGCGGGGGTGACGCCTATGGCAATCAAACGAACCAAAAAAGCTGACCCTGTGCACGTCGTCGTGAAAGTTGATGGTAGACGTTGGCGTCGGGTGCTCAGTTTGTCAGGGTCCAGGTCTGATGACCGTCATTACGTTCTGGAAACCCGACCCAACGGATCTGCGACCGTGCAGTTCGGCGACGGCGCTCACGGAGCATCGGCAAGCAAGGCGTCGAGGGTGGAGATTACCTACCGGACAGGCGGAGGCGGCGCAGGCAATGTCCGATTATGCTTACGCCGCACTGCGAGACCCACGCGGGATCTGGCTTTGTGGGTGGCGATCCGCAACCGCACTCACGCCGTCAATTTCGGCGGTTGACCTCGGGCGATCCTAATAGACGCATCTACTCTCTCTCGCCGACGAGATGATTGGGTAAGGCGTTGCAGCCCATGCATGTTGTTTGCTGCAGTGCAGGAGTCGGCCTCTGGCACATTTGAGACCTGAACTGATGCCGCGCGGAAGTCTGCTTATGGGGTAATTCGGACATCAAGCGGAATGGGCTGGAGGGCTGAGTCTGGCACTTCGCGGACTTGGCGCGATGTCCGACCTGAGACCGCAAAGCCCGCCAAAGCGGACATCGACCAACCATCGCTCATCAGACACGACGAAGGATCATCTCGACGGAGGTTCGATTTTCGATCCATCGAGGCCATCAATACGCCCAAGGATTTTAACGCGGAATGACTTTGCCCCCTCGACCAATTCAATGCGAACCGTCCGTGATGAAGTCGGCACCACCCGCGTGCTTGACGGCCCAGGGAAGCGGATCGGCTTGTCGTAGCTAGGCCCGGTGTAGAGCAAGACCGCGCCTTTAGAGGGTTTAACGTTGATCTGTACGGTCGCCGCCACTGTGGCCGATGGCACATCGAGATCGACTTGTTGAGGCTCCGCTGTTGCTGCGGCTTGAGACATCATCAGGACTGTGATTACACCGATCATGCGTCTCATGCTGTTCTCCGCGCATCATTGGCGGGCCACCGTTGGAGAGTAGTTTAACACGCCGATCGGAGTTCTGCTTTCGGGGGCAAACCGGAAAACATTTGCTCACTTCGAGACTTACCGGTTTTGACCCGACTCGGACGTTAGCCGGGTCGAAATATCGCACTGCAACGAGGCGCTGACTTGATCCTCAGCAATGCGATATGCTGGCCCGGAGTTGGTTGGGCCAGCGGATGCAATTCGATAGATTGAAGAGGCGCGAGTTCATCACGCTGCTCGGCGGCGCGGCCGCGTGGCCGCTCGCGGCGAGCGCGCAGCAACCGGCGATGCCGGTCATCGGCTTTGTCAATGATTCCGAAGCGACCACCGATCTTGCAACAGCGTTCCGTAACGGGCTGAGCGAGGCCGGCCTCGTCGAGGGCCGGAATGTCGCGATCGAGTATCGTTGGGCCAACAGCCAGTACGACCAGGTGCCCCGTCTGGTGGCCGATCTTTTGCGTCACCAAGTAGCGGTGATCGCCGCGACCGGCAGCATTGAGACTGTAGTCGCGGCCAAGGAGGCAACGGCCACCATCCCCATCGTGTTCACCACCGGCGGCGATCCGGTGAAGGCGGGACTCGTTGCTGCCCTCAACAAGCCCGGCGGCAACATCACCGGCATCACCTCCACGAACGCATAGCTGGGGGCAAAATGGATCGGGCTGATGCACGACCTGCTGCCGAACGCAATGCGCTTTGCCCTGCTGGTCAATCCCAGAGTCCGGGCGAATACGGCCGGGATGGCTACGGACATCCAGGGTGCAGCGGCGACCATCGGACTGCAAGTCGAGGTCCTTTACGCCGAGACCGTCAGCGAGCTTGAAACAGCCCTTGCCAGCGCCGCGCAAAGGCGAGCGGGCGCTCTCATGATTGCTCCCGACGCTCTGTTCCTCGACCGCCGCGCCCAGATTGCGGCGCTGGCGTTGCACCACGGTTTGCCTGCGATCTACGTCAACCGCGCCTTTCCCGAAGCTGGCGGGTTGATGAGCTACGGAACGGACTGGACCGACACATTCCGCCAGGTCGGCGTCTACTGCGGCCGGATTCTCAAGGGTGCGAAGCCGACCGATCTGCCCGTGCAGCAAGCGACCAAGTTCCATTTCGTCATCAACCTGAAAACCACCAAGGCGCTCGGCCTCACTATCTCCGACAATTTGCTCACGCTCGCCGACGAGGTGATCGAATGAGCAGCCGTCGCCAGTTCATCTCGCTGCTCGGCGGCGCGGCAGTGGTGTGGCCGCTCGCGGCGCGCGCGCAGCAGGCGGGCGTCCCGTTAGTCGGCCTGCTTGTCAGCACTCAGATTGATGATCGGCAGATCGCCGCTATCCGGCAGGGCCTCAAGGACGCCGGCTATATCGAAGGGCGCAATGTCGCGATCAAATATCGCTCCGGCGATGGTCGCTTCGACCGATTGCCGGCAATGGCTGCCGAGCTGGCGG
>Ga0306924_10003611_pt1 | contig 14895 bp, 13 predicted proteins | sample sta12Can44000111_FD_203756 | JGI IMG/M metagenome (GOLD analysis project Ga0306924, IMG submission 203756) | Lab enrichment of tropical soil microbial communities from Luquillo Experimental Forest, Puerto Rico - statanox.12C.anox.44.000.111 (v2)... | ecosystem: Environmental > Terrestrial >... | reverse complement strand
GACCGGGGGCATGGGATTTATCCAGCCGAAAGACAAGCCAGTAACGGACTTGGATCAGAAGGTGGAGCGGACGGCGGTGGAAGCAGCGCGGCGGAAGTTTTCGCCGGAGTTTATGAACCGGCTGGACTCAGTGGTGGTCTTTCACCCGTTGCAGTGTGAAGAACTTGAGCAAGTGCTGGAGATCGAGCTGGGACAAGTTCAGAAGCGCGTATTAGATTCCAGCACGGGCCCCGTTTTGTTTCGCATCACGAGCGTTGCACGAGAATTCCTGCTGCAAGAGGGGACCGATCAGCGTTACGGAGCGCGCCACCTGAAGCGTGCCATTGAGCGCTATGTAGTCTCCCCACTTGCGAGGCTGCTGGCCACAGCGCAAGTGCGTCCAGGTGATGTGCTTCTGATCGATCGGCATCCCTGCGAAAAAGGGTTGGCCTTCTTAATCGACACGGAACAGCGGCCTTCCTATGCGCAGCTGCCTTTTATTGCGCCGAGTTCGATGCAGCTTGAGACTTCGGAAGTTCGAGGTTGAGGGAATGTTAACTACCCGATCTCCGGGAGCTTTTCAAGTCCATAGTTGTCCGTTTTCTCGAGTGCCGCGAAGCGAACGGCACCCAACTCAAGAATTGTCTAGCACAAATCCACGAGTGGATCGTGGGGTAACAGAACAGCAGGCCAACCGAATAGTGAGAGGAGGGACCATGGCTTGGGGAAATGCAGTTCTTTCGGAAAATCAGAATGATGTCGAGACCTGTCTCACCGAGCGAGGATATGAGGCCGAGATTCCCACGTGCGCGACAGCAGAATCCGCTTCCTCGGCATTATTCTCGGCAATGAAGGACAAAACTGCGAACGTCGGCTTTGAGGGCATCGTCGGAGCAAGTGGGTCGCTTAGAGAGGTACTCGACCTGGTTCGGACGGTCGCGCCCACTGATTCCACTGCTCTCATCGAAGGCGAGACCGGAACTGGGAAGGAGCTCATCGCGCGAGCGATTCACAATATCAGCCCACGCAGCGGACACCCGTTCGTAAGGCTGAACTGTGCCGCCATTCCCTTTGATCTACTGGAGAGCGAACTCTTTGGGCACGAAAAGGGTGCTTTCACCGGCGCCATCGCTCAGAAAATTGGGCGTTTCGAAATGGCCGACAAAGGGACACTGTTCCTCGATGAGATAGGGGATATTCCGTTGCCGTTGCAGCCTAAACTGCTGCGGGTTCTGCAAGAGCAGGAGTTCGAGCGTCTGGGAAGTGGCCGCACGCATCGCATCAACGTGCGTGTGGTTGCGGCGACTCATCGAGACCTAACGGAGATGGTCAAGCGGAACGAATTCCGCAGTGATCTTTACTACCGCCTAAACGTGTTTCCTGTCGTGCTGCCACCCCTGCGAGAGCGCCAACAAGATATTTCACAGTTGGTCTCGCATTTTGTTGAGGTTTTTAGCCGTAAGATGGGTAAGCGAATTACCTGTATCCCGAATGAAACCCTGAGTGCGTTAATCGCTTATCCTTGGCCCGGCAACGTCCGGGAACTTCAGAACTTGATCGAACGAGCCGTGATCCTTTCCAAGAACGGTGTGCTTCCGAATCCCTTGCCTCCCTTGGATTCGAGCCTGATAAGAGCGAACGAGGTAATAACCGTAGACTCGGTCGTCTTGCCTTCTGTGCAAGAGGGCACGCTCCGGGATTCCCAACGAGCTTTGATCCTGAAAACGTTACATGCGTCAGGTTGGATAGTGGGAGGGTCCCGAGGGGCAGCCGCTCGGCTCGGACTAAAGCGGACTACGTTAATCGCAAAAATGAAGAAGTTGGGAATATCAAGGCCGGGCCCTACCACCAACACTGGTCAATTTGGTGAAGACGAAAATAGAGGGCTAGCAATTGTAATGCCTCACTTGTGATAGATGCGAGCTGGGCTCAGCCAACGACTCGCGATGTTAAGCTGACTTTTATAAGAGAAATGCAACACGCAGAGTTTCCCAGTTGTCTGCGATTCTCCTTCACCAGGAACAAGCTGGAGAAATCGCGAAAACCCAGCTCCTCTGCGTGCGCATGTCTCGGCCACGATTGGAACGGACACCGGGGCAAGCCTTGGCAATTAATTAGACGTGCAATACATTGCTCCCGTTCGGAGCTAGTGCACGGGAGTGAGAATCGGCGCTCCTTCATTTTTGATAAAAAATACGACGAACTTCGCTGGTTTCGTCTTACTCGCGTTACGGCTTACGGTATGAACGTCTTCAGGTGATTCGTAAAATACCTGCCCGGGACCAAGCCGCTGAAGCATGCCTCCGCGAACCCGCATCTCAACTTCCCCTTCGAGAACATAGACAACCGCATGCGCATCATGCCGGTGGATCGTGTCGACGGCTCCTGGGGCGTAATTGACAGTAATGACTTCAATCTCTTTACCCGGTGCTTCCGGTATGTTTTTCGTAAGGAGCGTATTCACTTGCTGGGCATGCATTGCCGTGGCAAATCCGAAGGCAAAAATAAATACAGAGAGGATGAGCATCTTCATGTTATGCATCGCTTCTGTCCTTTCGCTGATGTGCTGCGATAACTGGCTTAACCGATCTTTGTGTGGTTGATACTTACTGGGATCTTGCGGAGACCTATCGCAAGTCGATTCCAACAGTTGATCGACATCATCGCCAATGAGAGGTTGACCACCTCTTCTTCGCCAAACTCCTTCCGGACTTCGGCATAGACTTCATCCGTTTCAATTCCGGATCCTTCTATTGCATATCTAATGGAGAGGACCCGAAATCAAAAGAGATCTCTTGGGAACGCCCTTTCAATACTTATTTCTTGTTTATTGTTCGGTCGAAAAACTCATGCATCAGCGACGCGATCCGATCCACTTCTTCTTCTAACGCGAAATGGCCCGTGTCGAAAAGATGGAGCTCCGCGCTGGGAATATCTCTTTTCAAGAGTTCAGCACCTTCCACCGTGAAGATTCCATCGTTTTTGCCCCAAGTGATCAGAGTAGGGGGCTGATGTTTACGGAAGTACTGCTGCCAATCGTCGAAAACATCTAGATCTCTCTTCGCGTTGTAGAGGATTGAAAGCTGGATATCCTTGTTTCCCGGCCGGTCCTGGTAAGCCTGGTCGATCACCCAATTGTCAGGGCTGATCTTCGACGGATCGCTGGCACCATGCAGATAATGCCACTTGGTTCCTTCAATCGTCAGAAGCCAGTCGAGTAGAACTTGAGCATTCTTTTCGCTCCGTTCTTCCCAGTAGTTAGATAATCCCCCTGTCAAGAACTCTTTATTTATGGCTTCGACATGGGCTCCTCCGTTTTGGATGATCATCGCGGTCACCCGTTCGGGATGCATGACAGCCAACCGGAAGCCAACCGATGCACCTATGTCCGAAAGGTATAGCGCATACGAAGAAAGATTCAGCTTTTCGATGAACTTTTCGGTCACAGTCGTTAACCCTTCGAAGGAATAGTCGAAATCGTTGACCGAGGGTGCTGAGCTTTCACCATACCCAGGGAAGTCTGGGGCAACGATATGATATTTGTCCGCAAGCATGGGAATCAGATTGCGGAACATATGAGAAGACGACGGAAACCCGTGCAGGAGCAGAACAGTCTGAGCATCTCGGGGACCGGCTTCGCGATAGAAGATTTCCAGCCCCTCCACGTTGAGCGTGCGATAGAAAACGGTCGGCGTACTAGAATCTGCCGCGTTTTCCCAATCCATTACAGACATTCCTTTTTTAGTTGCCATTGCTTTTTTATCCTTTTCTTTTAGATTTGGAATCGTGTTCGACGTCTAAGCTCTACTTAGGCGCGTGAATTTGCACCTGGTGGGCGTTAAGCAATCCCCGAGTCTTCACGGATGAACGCGGATGGATGATCGTCTTTCCCTTGATCCGCTCGGTTCGATTGAAGGCGGCAACCGCATCGTCGAGGGCAACCACGTTGCCGATGTTTGTCCGCAGCCGACCAACCCGGACCCGCTGGACGAGATCACTCAATTGGGCGCAATCGGGTACGACGACGAAGTCGATAGTCAGGCCGCCGGAGGGCCGCGCCTCGGTCGGGCCGGTGACGGTCACCAGCGTTCCTCCGGCGCGAATCACGCCCGCAGACCGCTTCGCGATGTCGCCGCCGATGACATCGAAAACCAGGTCGACTTCGCCGACGTCTTCCAGGGCGTCGTTATCGAGGTCGACGAACTCCTGTGCGCCGAAGTCGAGAGCCGTCTTACGGCCGCCAGCGCGCCCGGTGCCGATGACGTACGCGCCGGCCTCACGTGCGAGCTGGCTCGCCATCGAACCGACTACGCCAGCCGCACCGTGCACGAGGACGCTCTGCCCCGCGTGAAGGCGGCCATGCTCGAACAGCCCCTGCCACGCGGTCAGGCCCGGCATCACGAGGGCCGCGCCCACCGTGAAATCAACGTCGCCCGGCAGCGGTGTGAGGCTGCGTGCCTCGACGGCCACATACTCCGCCAGCGTGCCGTCGCGATACCAGTCCGTGAGGCCGAACACCCGCTGTCCAATCGACAGCCCCGTCGTGCCATAGCCGAGAGCGGTGACCACTCCGGCCAGTTCGTGTCCGGGGATTGAAGGCGTCCGGTCACGGCCGACGCGATCGGTCCAGGTCGAGGGCCAAGTCAGCTCATCCCCGGTGAATCCCGACGCACGAATCTGAACAACTACGTCGTTTATCGCCGCCTGCGGTTCGGGCCGCTCCACCAGCTTCACCCCGGCCGTTCCCGCAGCCTGATCCGTCACCACAATCGCCTTCATCGGTCACCTCCCTGTGTCGAGTTCTTGCCTGTAAGGCAGCCGCTCCATCTGTTGTCCCTGAGCGGGTTGTCGGACAGAAACGGATCGATCAAAATCTTGGCCTCGCCCGCCTCGATGCGAAATGCGGAATGGCCGGGCCATGTCTGTTTCATAGGAATTGCTCCTCGGGAATGTGTCTCTTTACTGGAAATGTAAGTTATTTTCCCAGCTGCCTAACTGCACTTTTGATTCCGCTGCTCTCGATCGGGCTAACCAGTGCCTCCCATTGTTGCTCGAGTTGTTCGAACCATATGCGCCTCCTTGCTTCTTCGGGCGATCCACTACTTCGATTCACGAATCGTTACTGCAAGCCCGCAATAGCGTCCCGGCGGTATCGCTGCAATTCAGAGGCCGAGCATTGGCCAATTCCGAAACGAAAAAGAAATCATCATCTATCCGAGCTAGCGCTGAAACAGACTGCAGCGCTTTGGAACAAGATCGGGCCATGTCTATATGCCGCCATTGAAGTCGTTCAATTGACATTGGCCTTTGACAGATGCCTCACAGGCCGCGGACTAAGGCTGAGTCTGACAAGGAAGCCGTCGCCCCTTGCCATGGCACTGTGCGTGCAATTCGTTCGGCGGGCGAGACAAACATAGGGGTGAAACAGGGCTTTTCCCGTTGACTCACAAACCGTCTTGCTCGCCGAAGTGCCAGCGCGAGCCGTTGCTCGGCCTCAATGCTCGCGCGAGGGGCAAGCTGCTGCATGAAATAGACCCGTGTCGATGTTGCTTTCCGCGGAGCTGCTCGCGTTTCGGTGTGGATTCTATTCCCTCGAGGGACATTCATTTGGGAGCGGACGTGCGGCACGATAGCAGGGCTTAAGGACCAAACAGGAATCGCTTGGCGGCAAGTTGATCGCGGGGGAGGCACTGCAGCAGAGAAGCTAAGAGGGTTTCGTTTCAGCTTGCGCTTCAACCACCAACGAATCCAGATGGCAAATGCAGAGGGCAAACTGACTTCCGGTGACCGATCAAGAAACCTTGCTCTAGACATGTCTCTCGACCAGCTAATTAAGAGTTGATCGAGGAGTGAAGAATGGCCAACGAAGAAATGATTCTGGGTTTACATCGCCACCAATAGCTGGTTGCTTCAGCGGGAACTAGCGGATCTTCTTGGCGATGCGGGAGTCGCAGTATTCAACTTCGCACTGGACTCCTGGCTCTTCTGGCCTATTTCCAGTTGTCTGCAGGCCTCCATAGCACTTCATTGCGGCACCGGCGGAGATGAATATGAACTCGTCAAAACGCTACCTCTGGGGCGGCGGAGTCCTCTCCGTCATCGCAATTGGGTTGATGGTTGGGGAGATTCGCCCATACAAACGTGCGTCAGCTGCATTGCCAGGGACAGCCCCGGACGTCGAGGTGCTTCGAGTCCAGCAGCAGGACGTTCCAATCGTCCATGAATGGATCGGCACGTTCGACGGATTAGTCAATGCAGATGTCAGGGCGCAGGTGACAGGGTACCTGCTCAAGCAGGGTTATCAGGAGGGTGCCTTTGTCAAGAAAGGACAACTCCTTTTCCAGATCGACCCACGGCCGTTTCAGGCAGCACTGGACCAGGCGGAAGGTCAGCTAGCGCAAACCAAAGCCCAGCTTGCCAACGCCGAAGCCGTACAAGGCCGCACCGAGCTTGATGTCAAGCGGTACACTCCTCTGGCCAGAGAGCAGGCAGCTCCCCAACAAGATCTCGACAACGCGGTTCAAAACAATCTCGCCGCCATAGCAAGCGTGGAAACTGCTAAAGCCCAGATTAAGACTTCTCAGGCTGCCGTCGAAACGGCGAGGATCAACCTCGAGTTCACCCGGCTCGTCGCACCGATCGATGGCATTGCAGGCCAGGCGCAACTCCAGGTGGGTGCTCTCGTCAGTCCGGCCACCGGACCCGTGACTTCGGTATCTACTGTCGACCCAATCAAAGTTTATTTCACGGTGGGAGAGCCTCAGTATCTCGCTTTCAGAAAACGATTCCCTACGGAAGCAAGTACGCGAGCGGATCAAAAGACTTTGCGGATCGAGCTTGTGCTGGCGGACGGCTCTACGTATCCGCATCTGGGATCGTTTGATTTTGCCGATCGCCAGGTGAATGAGAGCACTGGAACAATCCGCATCGCCGCACTGTTCCCGAACCCCAACAACATCTTGCGGCCTGGCGGTTATGCCAAAGTGCGAGTATTCGTCGACGTCCAACATGATGCATTGCTTGTGCCACAACGGGCAGTTTCAGAGTTACAAGGCGGCTACCAAGTTGCCGTAGTGGATCACGACAACAAGGTAGCAATTCGACCGGTCACAGTGGGGGCACAGGTCGATAGCCGCTGGGTGATTTCGGATGGGCTCAATCCCGGGGACCGGGTCGTCGCGGAAGGAACGCAGAAGGTTCGTCCCGGATCGCGAGTCAATGCCAAGCCGTTCAGCACAGACGCCGCGAGGAAGTGATCCCATGTCAAAGTTTTTCATCAATCGTCCCATTGTCGCGATGGTGATCTCGATCGTGCTGGTGCTGGTTGGCGCTCTGACCATCCTTAGACTGCCGGTTGCCCAGTTCCCCAAAATCGCTCCACCCGAAATCCAGATCCTCGCCACCTACGTCGGCGCCGACGCGCAAACTCTGGAACAAGCAGTGGCCACGCCTCTCGAACAGCAGATGAACGGTGTGGACAACATGAATTACATGTACTCCCTGAACGCCACGGGAAACTCGACCACGAGCTTGATCGTGGATTTCGATACAAAAACCGATCCAAATAATGACTTCATCCTGGCCCAGTCGCGTGAAACGCAGGCCGCTTCGCAGCTTCCGTCGGATGTGACCAACTTCGGGATCACGGTACGAAAATCGGTGACGGCTCCCCTCATGTTGATCGCCGTTTACTCGCCGCACGGAACCTATGACGCGACTTTTCTGGGGAATTACGCCTACATCAATCTCGTTGATCCCATCCTTCGGTCGCCCGGCGTCGGCAATGTCCAGGTGTTCGGCCCTGGCCAATACGCGATGCGAATGTGGGTGAACCCCGACAAACTGGCAAAGCTGGGGATCACAGTTCCTCAAATTATTAGCGCCGTTCAAGCGCAGAACACCGTGAATCCCGCGGGGAAGGCCGGAGGCCCGCCTGTCCCCAAAGGTCAGGAGCTGACTTATACCGTTTTGGCCCAGGGCCGTTTGGTGTCGCCTGAACAATTCGGTCAGATCGTGCTGCGGGAAACACCGGATGGAGGTACCGTTCGTGTTCGTGATGTCGCCCGCATTGAACTAGGGTCGCAGGATTACAGCGCTGCCAGCCGCTTCAACGGCAAACCTGCAGCAGTTATCGCGATTTATCAACTCCCCGGATCGAACGCGGTGGATGTAGGCAACGGTGTCAAGAAGCTGATGGCTCAGATGAAGCAACGCTTCCCAGAGGATCTCGACTTCGACATCTCCCTGGACACGACCCTATCCGTAACGCAAGGAATTAAAGAAATTGTTAAGACGCTGGTGATTGCTCTCATCCTGGTGATCCTGGTCGTCTATCTTTTTCTCCAGGGGTGGCGAGCCACCTTGATTCCGCTGCTTGCGGTGCCCGTATCTCTGGTAGGCACGTTTGTTCTGTTTCCGCTATTCGGTTTTTCGATCAATACGCTTTCTTTGTTCGGCCTTGTGTTGGCGATCGGTCTGGTGGTCGACGACGCGATCGTTGTAGTTGAGGGTGTCCAGCGCCACATCGAGGAAGGACTCTCGCCGAAGGCCGCGGCGTTGAAGGCGATGGAGGAACTCTCTGGTCCGGTCGTCGGAATAGCGCTGGTTCTGTCTGCCGTATTCGTGCCTACGGCGTTCATTCCCGGCATCACTGGACGTCTTTACCAGCAGTTTGCGGTGACGATCGCGATTTCGGTTCTCTTCTCCGCGTTCAATGCGCTTACCCTGAGCCCGGCACTGGCTGCGCTCCTGCTTCGTCCACGGGACGAAAGCCATGGGCTGCTACGCAGATTTTTCGATTGGTTTAACCGTGTATTCGAGCTCGCAAACGCCGGTTACGTACGTTGGAGTGGAGTACTCCTTCAGAAGACCCTTGTTATGGCAGTGTTGCTTGTCGCCTTCGGCGTGGCTGCCGGATTTTTCGCCCATCGCGTGCCGACGAGCTTTCTTCCCGATGAAGACCAGGGCTATGCCTATGTTTCCGTTCAACTCCCCAACGCAGCTTCACTGGAACGAACGACAGCGGTCGTGGACAGCGTAGAAAAAATCATCATGAATACGCCAGGAGTTCAAACCTCGACATGCTTCGTCGGCTTCAGTCTATTGAGCTTTGTGCGTACCACGTATAACGCGACCTTCTTCGTTACCTTCAAGCCTTGGGACGATCGCACGAAGCGCGCAGAACAATTTCAAACCCTGAAAGCCAATTTGAATCGTGAATTCAGCAGAGTGCCGCAGGCGGTTATATTCGGGTTTTCTCCGCCGGCCATTCCGGGGGTTGGCACAGCCGGCGGATTCACGTTTCTGCTCGAAGATCGTTCCGGCGGAGATGTTCAGTTCCTTGCGAAGAACGTCAACACGTTTCTTGAGGCTGCAGGCAAACGTCCCGAAATTGGCAGCATCAATACGACTTTCCTGCCGAGTGTTCCGCAGAAATTCGTTGATGTAGATCGTGACAAGGTTCTGAAGCAAGGCGTCAACCTGAGTGACGTCTATCGGACGATCCAAGCCTTTATGGGCGGTTATTTCATCAACTATTTCAATCGATTCGGCCGCCAATGGCAGGTGTATATCGAGGCCGAAGGTGAAGACCGTGCCAACGTCGAGAACGTCGGACGATTTTATGTTCTCAACAACAAAGGAGAAAGTGTCCCGCTGTCAACGCTAGTCAACATCAAGTCGCGCCTCGGCCCGGAATTCACTCAACGTTTCAACGAATATCGTTCCGCTCAAATTAACGGCAGTGCGGCGGCCGGATTCAGCGCGGATCAAGCGACGGCCGCTCTTGAAGACGTTTTCAAGCAAACGATGCCGCGTGAGATGGGCTTTGATTACGCGGGCATCTCCTTCCAGGAACAACAGGCAAGGCAAGGCGTGCCGCCTTCGGTCGTCTTCGCCCTGTCGCTATTGTTTGTGTTCCTGATCCTGGCGGCACTTTACGAAAGCTGGTCGCTGCCCTTCAGCGTCTTGCTTAGCACACCTGTAGCGGTGTTTGGAGCCTTTGCGGTCCTATGGTTACGCCGTGTGGTACTTGGTTGGTTCTTGCCGCCTTACTTGGTCCAGATTGAAAACGACGTTTATTCGCAGATCGGGTTGGTCATGCTCATTGGATTAGCGGCCAAGAACGCAATTCTGATCGTGGAGTTTGCGAAAAGTGAATTTGATAACGGCAAGCCGCTTGTAGACGCGACCCTGGAAGGCGCGAGGCTTCGACTGAGACCGATCCTGATGACCTCCTTTGCTTTTGTATTCGGCTGTATTCCTCTCTGGACTGCGAGTGGCGCAGGAGCGGTGGCGCGTCGGATCTTGGGAACCACGGTCATCGGCGGCATGGTGGCTGCCAGCGTTATCGGCATTTTTTTCGTACCGGCCATCTTCTACGCCGTCGAGAAATGGTCGAGCTCGGGCAAGAAACCCGCGTCCGGCACACTGCCGGCTCCTTCACCTGCTACAGGAGATTGAACATGCGCTCTCGCACCAAAATCACAAACTTGATCGCCGCCGTGCTGTGTTCAGGTTTTCTGAGCGCTTGCATGGTGGGCCCGAAGTATCACCGGCCAGTTGTCCAGACGCCAAACGCATTTCGTGATCTCGCACAGAATCCGCAGATACAGGCTCAAACAGCGTCCTACGCCGACCTGCACTGGTGGGAGGTCTTCAAAGATCCGAAATTGCAGGAACTCATCCGCACGGCGCTCAAGCAAAACTACGATTTTCAGCTTGCGACGGAACGCATCAACGCTGCGCGCGCTCAGCTCGCGGTTACGCGCTCCAGCTTGTTTCCGCAGGTGGGAGCGAATGCCAATTTCAACGGCGGCAAAGAGAATACCTTTCAATCGAAATACAATTTTCTAACCCTTGTCGGGGATGCTGCGTTTCAGCTGGATTTCTTCGGCCGTTTGCGACGCGCCACGGAGGCTGCTCGCGCTGAGTTGTTGGCTACTGACGATGCGAGACAGACGGTTGTCTTGACACTGGTCAGCGATGTGGCAAACGACTATTTCACCCTTCTACAGCTGGACCTGCAACTGCAGATCACGCACGAAACAGTCGCCACACAAGCGGATTCGGTCAAGCTGACGAAGCTCCGCCTTGAGCACGGCGTCGCCACGAAGCTTGATGTCTTGCAGGCGCAGCAGGTCCTGGACACTGCGAACGCTGACATCCCAAATTTGGAGCGCGAAATCGGCCAGGAGGAAGATGCCATCAATATTCTCCTTGGGAATTACCCGAACGGTGTGCCGCGTGGGCTCAGCTTGGTCGATCAAGAGCTTCCGCCGGAAGTGCCTCCTGGTTTGACATCGTCACTCCTGGAGCGTCGTCCGGACATTCGTGAAGCGGAGCAGATCCTGATTGCAGCCAACGCTGAAATCGGGGTCGCCAAGGCGCAGTTCTTTCCGCAGGTAGCGCTGACCGGATCAGGAGGAGGTTCGTTCGGACGAAGCTCCGCATTCCCGGGTACATATCCGACGCAAGTCGGGACCTGGTCCTATGGCGCACAGGTTATTCAGCCCGTTTTCACTGGAGGTGGTCTTCGCGGAAATCTGCACCTGGCCGAGTCTGAGCACTCGCAGGCTCTCATCGCATATCAACAAACGATCCAGCGAGCGTTCGGCGACGTTTCGGACACGCTGATTGCTTATAACAAGCTCCGTCAGGTTCGAATTCGCCAGCAGGACACGGTCGCTGACCTCCAGGAGACGGTTCGCATTTCTACTCTTCGCTATCAGGGAGGAACTACGACTTACCTGGAGGTCCTGGATAGTCAGAGGTCGCTCTACACGGCCGAACTTACGCTGGCGAGCGCACGAGGTGACGAATTTCGCAGCTTGGTCCAACTGTATCGGGCACTGGGGGGAGGGTGGCAGCAGTGATCTGGTTGAGACATCATCGCTAGGTCAGAAGTCATGAGCGCGGCTTAGCACTTTTCGTCGGCCTACTTGATTTAAGTGCAGGTCCCGAAACCGAAGACTCCATCTAGGGCTGAAAGTGTAACCGCAGACCCTCTATTGGCTGTGCTCACTGAGCTAGCGTTGAATCTGCGCTGGTGCTGGAATCACGCGACCCACGAACTCTGGACAGGGCTCCTCGTTTCCCATCACCGGACCGCACCGGGCCAAAGGAGATGACCTGCCCAGCACAGTGAAGAGACTTTGGCTCGTGTGCAGTCCGCCAGAACACATCGGCAGTTGTCTGCTGTAATCGTCGGTGTCCATATGGCGACTCCGCGACATTCGCTCGACACAGCTCTGACACGTTCTGCGATCCCCGCGATGAATCGCTCGCCAATCTCAGTGCCTGTATCTTTCGGGTCGTCATTTGTTCAGGCCGCCGCTTAACCGCGTGATCAGGCGTGTTTCACGCTCATATCCCAGGATGGCGACGGTAGCAGTAGACAGAGCGAAGAATTGTCCAGCCTCTGGCGGCAAGCCAAGCCAGCAGCACACAAGAATGCGGAGGACATGCCCATACGCGACCACTAGCGTATTGCCCGATGCCGACGATGCACGCTCAATAACCGCCCGCACCCGAGCGGCAACCTGCGCGAGGCACTCGCCTCCCCCGGAACTCCGTTACGCCACAAGGACCAACTTCAGGACGCATGTAACGAAGCTCATAGACTTCTCCTTGTCGAAATGGCCCTGCTCGCCAGTTTGCCTTGTGCAACTCTCGCCCGCTCACAATTGGTGGCGGGCGCCCTCGCTGCCGGATTTTTCTGTCATTTGCAAAAAGACGCCACCAGAAGTGCGCGATTTGTAAACACGAGAGCCCAAGTGCTCCCAGTCGCTTTTGTGTTGTCCTGGAGTCGTTCAAACGTCACCACTGTCAATAAGGCGTCAATATGACAACGCGAACCATTTGTGAGCGGAAATCTCTAAGTTCCCTTTTTGTACCCGTCGCGCGGTCTGAACGATGCGGGATGAGCCACGCACTGTGAAATTCCCCACTGCGGCGCTTTGGAATTGCAGTTGCTACTTTGTGGCACGTTGTCACACGGCAGCTGCCGAAGTTGGTACAAGCGGGAACATGACGAGCGATTCAATGCAGAACCGTACAATCGGTTTCCCAACAACTCCCTTTGGGATGACGGATGGGGCTGGGCATTCTTCTAAGCCGACGCACCCCATAAGCAGGTCGCGACTGACTTCAAGAAAGACTGCCTGGGTTGTCATATTCCGGCTCAGTCAACGGACTGGGTGTACGTACAAGGTTACCCGGTCCTCAAATCGAAATGGCCGCAACGGTCTCGTAGAGACTCATTCGAGAAATGCTTCAGGAGGAGAAGTGCAATGCAAAAGCATCTGTTGGCAATCATTGTTGGACTTGGACTGACCGCATCGGCTGTCTACCTATTGGTCGCGAAACCCGCCGCTGCCGCCCAGTCTGAACAGTCGAGCGCAGTCTTTGATTCTGACGGCAAACTGAAACTGCCAGACCCGCAGACTTTCCGCAGGTGGGTGTTTGTCGGCGCTCCGCTGACTCCGAATGCCCTCAACAACGGCAAGGCGAACTTTCCCGAATATCATCACGTCTACATTGAGCAAAAGAACGTTGAAGCATATCTGAAGACGGGCGATTTCCCCGAAGGAACGGTCATTGTTAAAGAATTGACTCGCGTTCTCAAGCCAACTTTTCCGGACGGCTCGCGTACAGAACCATCGGGACGCGGATATTTCAACGGTGAATACAACGGAATTGACGTTACGGTGAAGGACAGTAAGCGGTTTGCTAAGACGAACAACTGGGGCTTCTTCACGTTCGGGCACCATCCTTTGCCATATGAAAAGACCGCAGCTGAATCGCCTGTATACGAATGTGCAGGATGCCACATCGCCAATGTCGCACAGACTGACATGACCTGGATCCAGTTCTATCCGATACTTCGCGATAAAGATCCAAAATGATTGGGGGAGCGTACAGAGATCCTGCACCTCTGGATCCCAAAGCACGAATGAAACCTAGGTTGATTTTTCGGCGAGGGAATAGTCACGGATCCGCGGCTAATTGTCGCTACCACTTGGCCAGCTGTCAACAGCTCAAGTCACAAGGCAAGAATAGCTAAAACCAATGTGATGCAGTTGACGAGAGCAAAATAGAGGTGAACCATGAGAACGACAAAATTGATAATCATAACCGGAATGCTGTTAGCGATTGTGGCCGTTGCCGTCTCGCAATCTCCGCCCAACGGGCCAGTGTTCACGAAGGACGGGGACTTGGTCATTCCCTCTGGTTTTAGGAAGTGGGTTTTCATGGGAGGACCGATCACTCCCAACAGCCTGAACCACGGCGAAGCTCCGTTTCCGGAATTTCATTCCGTTTACATTCAACTAGAGAACTTACTCTATTACCAGAGTCATGGCACATTTCCGGAAGGGACAATTCTTGTTAAGGAGCTTACGCTGGCCCAAACAGGAAAGTATCCCGATGGTTCCGTCGACTCAGCTTCTGGCCGGGGCTATTTTCCCAGCGAACTACACGGACTCGACGTGATGGTCAAAGACAGTAAGCGTTTTAGTGATACGAACGATTGGGGGTTCTTTACCTTCAGTCATAAGGCTCCGCCGTATCCGCCAACTGCCAAACCAGCGCGGGCTACGGAGTGCGCATCCTGTCACATCGCTGGGGTCGCCAAGACAGATATGGTGTGGGTGCAATACTATCCTTTACTACGCGCACCATTGCAGTAATGCCGACGGACAAGGGATGGGACCGGCAATCCTGATCAGTGTTCCGTCGGATGTTCGATGGTGAAGCATCAAGCAATGTATTGGTGTCACACCTTCCGGCCAGAGTGACGCGTGTGATTACAGATGCATCGCCGTCCTAGCCTGGATTATTCGCTGAATTCTCTCGCCAAAAAAGAAAGGATGCTCTAAAAGGTAGATGAACACTGGGTTTGGTGGACCCGGCATTCCC
>Ga0306924_10003609_pt1 | contig 14899 bp, 8 predicted proteins | sample sta12Can44000111_FD_203756 | JGI IMG/M metagenome (GOLD analysis project Ga0306924, IMG submission 203756) | Lab enrichment of tropical soil microbial communities from Luquillo Experimental Forest, Puerto Rico - statanox.12C.anox.44.000.111 (v2)... | ecosystem: Environmental > Terrestrial > Soil... | reverse complement strand
TCAACTTACCGGACGCGCACGCGAACATATTTGAGGAATTTACACGACTCACTTACATTGGACAGCTCGGGAATCGACCGCTAGTTATCGAGGTAGAATTACCCTTTGCCACCCTGACAGATGTAAATATACCTGGCACGAACAATCTGATTGCGGGAGGACTTGTAGATCCCGTAGTCCACCTGACGTATTTTCCTGTAGCCGACGCAAAGTTCCAGCGTTGGTTCGGCATCACTAACTACTTCTATCTTCCGCTCGGGCGGAGCTTTGACAACCAGAGAACCGTCAACGTATCGACGGCGCGCCAGTTTACACACGTGCTTGAAATCGGCTATACTGAAGGCCTAGGGAAGCTATCACCCGCCTTAAGCGGTGTTTTCTTTGATCTTATCGCCAACGCATCGTTCCATACTAATGGCAATAGTCCACTAAACGTCATAAATCCAGCCGACGCTCCGGTCCCTGGCGTCTTGACCTACGGCTTATTGACTCAAGCAATTTCTTATGATGTAAAAGCTTTTTTGCGGTACGAGCCTCGACCTTTTTTGTTCTTTGCCCTTGGGATAGAAAAATTATGGGGCGGCGAGCAGATCGCTAGAAACGGTCAATTTGCGGTTACAGGATTGCCTATAGTTATTCCACAAGGAGATTTATCGTTAGGTACTGACGCCTTTTTCAGGGGGCATGTCCAATTTCAAGTTCCCTTTGCTCAGGATTTTGCAGTAGCCTTTGATATATTTCACGACTTTGAGAGGGTAGGCGGTTTCAGGAGCGATATCGGTGCCGAAGTTCGTCTAGTCAAATTTTTCTTTCCACAGACACCGACAAGATAGGCGAACTCAAGGCCTTGACTTTCGCGAGCGGTCAGCGCGACGCACCACCAGCGCAACCGCGGTGCCCGCCTCCGCGACGGCAAGACTCGATTTCACGGAGTCCTTCCGTTTATACGGATGGACGTGCTGAGGAAACGGCGAGGACCTTTCAAACGCTAACCCACGCGCTTCGTCGCGTGAGCCAAGCAGGCGATTCCTCGGCCGTGACGCTATTGACATCTTAGCTTTCACGCCACTGCCGTCCGCTAAATTGCAGATGCTGGCACTTCCGCCATGCTGCTCGGCGATGAGCCGCACCAAATAGAGTCCAATTCCATGGTGTTCGCTGGATGGGCCTGAGCGCGTAGACGCGAACGGGCCGAACAGCATTTCCGTATCGCTCTGGACTGCAGGGTCTTTGTTGGTTACCGATATCGTCGCCATTGAGCCTTCTATGCAAAGCGCGACCTTGACGGTGCTATCTCCTCGGCAAGACGCAGCATTGCTTAACAAATTACCGATGCCTTCCTGGATCAGTGTCGCGTCTGCATACACTGGAGCCGTATCTAAATTCTCTAAATGAAACTTTATTCCAAGATGGGTATGCCTGAAGGCTTCGACCTGACCCCTTAGTAATGCTGCGAGGTCAAGCATTCGAAGCTGACAAGCGCACAAAAGCCTCTGCGTCGGTAGCTTGGCATGCGCGCTCGATCCGGATGTTTGTCGCCTGACTGCACCGCGTGTGGCTGAACCTCCCAGCCCCCTTTTCCGAGTCCTGGTCCTGAGTTAGCGTTCAGAGCCTCTTGAGAAACTCGATCAGCGCTTCTTTATCCGCGTCAGAGAGGCCAGGTTCCTCTTCGAGGCGGTCCGTGCCAAAATAGTGTCCACGGTTCACCACGAAGTCCGGACAATTGCTCAATTCATAGAAGGCGCGCGCGACCGGCTCGAATAATCGTTGCGCCTCTTCATTGCTAGCATTGGGCGGCAATGCGCTCGCGTATTTGTGCAGGCGCCATCCTACCCGGAGGAGAGCCCAGCCGCGCTTGAGCTCGGACCACAGGTCGGTGCTTTCCGGCAGTGGGCTGAGGCTGCCGATGAGCGCGATCGGCGTACCCTTGGGGATCGGGCCGATTTTCAGGTCGCCCTTATCGTCCATCGCGCCCGGCAGGAACCAGTTGATCGGTCTGCGCAGGGCGCCGACGAAGCCCGGCAAAAATCCGTGTGGGACCTTGATCCAGCTGTGTTCGCTCGTCCGGTCGATCCAGCCAACGCCTTTGCTGCCGAGCACCTGGTCATGCTCGCGCTTCTCCGGCCACAGCAGCATATGAATGGCGATATCGAATTCGCGCACGCGCTCTGCAACCGACGGATCGGATTTAAAAGGACCGACCGTGTTGTTGAGCAGATATGGCGCCGTCGACCAAAGGCTCACCAAAGAGGCCGGCCGCGTGTAGCCGCGTCCACCCGCCGGCATTTGGTAGCGACGCGTGGCGCCGTCAAAGGGGTCCTGGTACGTGATTTCGCCAACCGAAGGCAGCTCCTTAAAACTCTGCGACGAGAAATCATCCCAAATGTTGTTGGCGATTGCATTGGTCGCTAGTGGACTACATGCGTTGGTCTGCAACAGCGTGACCGGAACCCGAAATTCGGTGGACAAAAAGTTATCTTCCAGAAAGTCCGACTTGTTGACGAGATCTAGCATTTTCTTCTTGAAGTCGACGGTCTTGGTCCACTCCCAATAGGGTTTCCAGCAGTTGAGATAGTTTGCGCCCGCGCAGGCCCCCTGTTCCGGGTATTGCATCCCTTCCGGTGGCAGCGGCAGCTTGCTGGAGTGACAGCGCGCACACCGCTCGGCGAACACTGTCTTGCCGCGATCGAGCACGGCCGCATTATCGCCCAGATACTCCTTTCCGCCTGGAGCATCTTTCAGATAGTCGGGTTTGCCCGCCCCCAGCAGAAAGCGCACCATGTAGATGCTTTGCTGCTCCGTGGCTCTCCAGTACGTCGAGTTGCGTTGGGCCGTAGCAATGCGGATCGGGCTGATGCGCATCATCCCCAGAAACGGGGAGAAGTGCAGCATCCATTCTTCACTGAACAGTCCTATGTTGAGATGGACGCGATTGAGCGCGCCCAGCACACCGACCGAATCCGAGCCGTCCTTGAGGACACGTGGTGTGTAGACGTAAGGCTTCTCATAGAAATTGTTCAGATCCTTTGCCTGCGGAAAGTCATCGAATTGCTTGTTGTCGAGCTGCCCGCCGCTCAGCTTTTCGCGACCAAACCGACGAGCCTGTTTCATCCGGCTTTGGAAGTTGTAAATGGCGTTATTGGTGCGCGGGTTGACAATGTTATCGGTAGATACCAACGAGGTGTCAAAAGTCCCGGGCCGGGCCGTATGCAGCAGCTGAAAAATGACATCGTTCTCGTCGCCCTTCCAGTTGAACACACGATCCAACCAAAGATATTGCGCACCAACGGTGGAGTTGAGACCTTTCCACTCCGGATGCTCCGGGTCGCGCGGCGGATTGCGCGGATTGGGCCCGACGTGACAGAAGGCGCAGGCCATGCCGACCCGATAGGGACGCACGAGCTTCGAATTCAAATAGTAGCTTTCATCCGTATAGTACCGCTCGGCATCCCAGTTCTTGCGTGCAGTCTCGTCGAAGGCCGGATTGGGAAACAGCCGTAAACCGATGATGCCGGTGGGCTCACCGTAGTAGGAACCCGACGGCATTGATCCGTCGCGGCGGGCGCCGATCTTGACCCCAGGATATTTCTTGTCGTCGGCGAACGGGTCCGGCGGACAGGCGGGATTGCGCTGGTCGAGCCACAGGTCGAATCGTTTGGGATCAGGCCCTTTCGCCCGTTCGAAACAGGGCTCATTCATCACGCCTAAGTATGCAAAGCGTTTATCGCCGCCGAACTTCAATGACGGGTGCGATGAAATGGTCTTGAGAAGATCGAAGGTGCCAAAGGTGTAGTTGGTGATGGCGTCCCAGAACCGATCGTTGCCACCCGTCCATACCATCCACATGGTGCGGCCATACTTTTCCTCCGGAGTTGCGAGTTGCCAATTATCCATTTCGTCGAAATATTCATCATCCCGAAGGTGGGCGACGGCGAAATGATTCTCGTCGAGCCCGGCGCGAGCCGCCTCGTCGCGAACGCTGCCGGTGCGCGGTCCCTGCGAGATTGTGGCAACCAGCACGGCGCCGGCGCAAACCAGCACCAGGATCAGAAGACCGACAGTCCCTAAGATCCCATAGAGGACGCGCATCGCTGTTCTCCTCCAGTCGGTTGGCGTCTTCGTCGTGCCAGAGCTGTCGCGCAGGGCCGCGGTACTGTCCGTCCGGCTGCAGACAGGCTCGGCTCCCGTAGGTTCTTGCCTGGGAATGCCGTTGAGCGCATGGCGATACTTGCTGATTTCCAGATAAACTCGCTTGCGCACCCGATTGATGGCGCCCAATGGCTTGTGCTCCGGCAGCCCATGCCACGGACTGAATGACAGGTTTTCGCAGAAGCTCGCGCGCTCGGCGCACATCAGATCTTGACTGGGAATGATGATCTTTGCGACGTGCTCGGGCCGAGACACGGTTTCGTTCCATACGACTGTCGTGTCCTCGATCGGGGTGCGTTCTTCGTCGACATATCGCTGGATGAAGAAATCGAAGCAAACGTCTCGCTCAGCGAGCGTCTTGTTCATTTCCGTTTTAAGCGAAAATCCGGGAGCGAGAAAGGTCTTCAATCGACACAGGAAATTGGCCGGGTTTGGCGAACAAGGCTTGGCGGTGTATTTGACCGCGTATCTCGGGCCGGGCGGAACGCCCAGCCGGTAAGGCGTCATCGACCAGTATTGATGAAATAGCGGATTGGTCAGCAGCGTCAGGTTGACTTTGAAGGCGATCCAGATTTCCTTGCCTCTCAGTTTCAAAACTGACAGGTATTGCGCGATAGTGCCGCCACTCAGGTATTGTCGCAGAGTCTTGTTGTAGCGTATCAGATCGTCGACAAAGAAGGCGGGGCTGCTGATCAGTATGAAATCTTGGGTATTCTTTTCTTCGTCTTCGCCTAAATTGTCTAGGAGTTTCTGACCCCCCACACCCATCAGCTTGATCGCCATTCCGCGCGCGTCAGGGAATCGCGAATTTTGACGCTCGGAATTGCCGTTCGAGAACCTTATCCACGCTTTGTATTCCCGGCCGAGCTGGCTGAATACGCCGATCCGCAATTCATTTTTGAGATCAGGATCGACACGAAAGATGGCATGTACACACCCGTTATCCTTGGTGTGAGCGTCGCGCAGGGCGGGACGGCGTCCTTGCCGGAACCGCCGTCTGATGAATTCCTTGATGAGGTCAATGGTCTCGTCGGTGAGCTTATCCTCAGACGCTTTTTGTGCCCCGTAGTAGGCTTCCCCCAATTCCAAGTCGATTGCATCGCCCACTGGCGGCTGAATGGGTGGGGTCATTGTGGTAAGCCCCCTTTGCGACGGTCGCATGCGGCACGGCAGTCTAGGCGTGCAAATTCCCTTTGGCTGTGAACTGGGTCACGTCCAGCACGCTGTTCACCGGGATGACTTAGCCGGTCGCGGCGATCAGGGCTTTCGCCCGCTCCAGGTCCGTGCTTGCGATACTCTCGTCAAAAATCCGGCAAAGCGGCGCAAGGTGTTTGTGCGCCTGCAAACCCTTACCCTGCCTATGCCACAGCGCAGCGAGCCCGTTAGCGGCGCGCAGTTGCCACAGGCGCGCCCCTTGTCGCTCCGCGACACGGATCGCCTCCTCGTAGCAGGCTTCGGCCGTGGCGGGGGACTCATGGCAAAGCAGGTCGCCGCGAAGCCTGTGGAGCTCGGCTTCGTACCAACGCCCGCTGGTCGTGCTTAGTGATGTCAAGGTTTGATCAACCAGCTGCGCCGCATTATCCAATTGGCCCGCCTTCGCCAGCGCCTGAGCCATGAGATAGCGAGCGAACTGAACCCAGGTGAGCGCTCCAGTCGCTTCTAGCGCACTCGTGCTCTGGCGAATCTCGGCAAGCCCCTGTTCGGCATCCCCAAGCTCGACTTGGGTCCAGCCGCGCATCAGTTGGCACCCGGCCATCCAAAGCGGAAAACCGTGCTCACCCGCGAGCGCAATCGTGCGCTCGGCGATGGGCTGAACCGCGTCGGGTTTGTTGCATAAGACGTAGGCGCCGGCCAAAAACGCGAGCACGTACGCGAGGCTGTGCGGATGACGCAGGTGCTCGGCGTAAGCGACCGCCTCGTGGCCCAGCGTCAACCCGCCGCGGACATCACCAAGTATAATGGAAGCGAGCGCCAAATAGGCCTGGGCCGTTGCTTTCTGATCCTGCGAGAAGACCATGGGAAGCGGGCCTTGCGCGCTCGCATCGTAGAGTTCGATCGCCGCGCGGAGATGTTCGCAGGCGGCTGAAAGCTCGCCCAAGTAGAACAGCGACATCCCCAGCGCGCGATGGCCCATGAGCCGTTGCATCGCTTCGTCCTGCCGGCCCGTGCGCACCAGCAGGCCTTTGGCAAGAGTCCGAGCCTGCTCGAACTCGTCCCGCATCAAGTGAACGCCTACGATCCCGTTGATCACTGTGATCGTCTGCGGACAGCCCTCAACCTTCTGGCACAGCTCAAGAGCGCGTCCGAACGCCTGACCGGTTTCCGCGGCTCCAAACCCCTTTACGGCAATCAGGACGTTGCCCAACGCATGTTGCAATTGCAATTCAAGTTCATCGCGTTGCGGACTTGCGGGCACTTGTGAAAGAAGCTTAAGCGCGATCTGCAGATGCGTGGTCGCTTCGACGAATGCGAATCGTTCGCCCGCCTGCCGACCGGCCTTTACCCAGTAGTCGATCGCGGCTTTGACCTCGCCGGCTTGCGTGTAGTGGTGGGCAATGAGCTCGGGCGCACCCTTGCCAACATCGGCAAGATCGCCGCAAAGCGCTTCAGCGGTTCTGATATGCAAGGCCCGGCGCTCGTCACGCAACAGGCTGGCATGCGCCTCGTCTTGCACGAGCGCATGCTTGAAGGTGAATGTTTGGCGATCTGGCTCGCCGCTGCGAAGAAGGAGGCCGGATTCAAGCAGGCGATTGATCGCCGCGAGCACCTCGCCTGCCGGCAACGAAGCGACAGCGTTCAGCAATTCCAGCGAGAATTCACGACCAATGACCGCAGCAATCTGTGCGACAGTTTTCATCGGCGCGGCCAGATCCAGGCGGGCCATCAATGACGCATGCAGGGTGTCCGGCACCGTGAGAGACGACTGGAAATCGAGCAACCGCCGAGCCTCGCTAGATCGGTGTTCGGCAGCTTCTATCACTGCCCTGGTTATTTCCTCGACAAACAGTGGAACGCCGTCGGCCTTTGCCACGATTTGTTCGATGATCGGCTGCGGGAGCAGCGTCTCGCCCGCGAGCGCTTCGACCATCGCAGCAACGTCCGCTGGCTCCAGGCGATTGATCGCCAACGTGGTCGTGTGCGGCCCCTCCACCCTGGATAACTCGAATTCAGGACGAACCAGGATGACGGCGAACATTCTCCAGTTTGCGATTTGCGCCCGGATGCGTTCCAGCAGCTCTAAAGAGGTGGGGTCGATCCAATGCACGTCCTCGAACACAAGCAGCACCGGTTGTCGCTTGGTCTGAGCTTCGAGCAATGTCAAAATCGCCGCAAAAGTTCGGTTTTTTTGCTGCTGTGGTGTGAGCTCAAGGGGCGCATAGCGAGCCCCGGTCGGGATCGACAACAATGCGGCCAGCAGGGCGACAATCTCGTCGTTTGCCCCTACGAATTGCTTGACCAGTGCCTCCAACCGATCGAGTTTGCGGGAAGGCGTGGCATCCGGAGTTATGCGTGCCATGCGCTCGAAAAAATTCACGACCGGATACCAGGCGCTGCTCGTGTGGTAGGACGAGCATTGAAACGAGATCACGCGATATTTTTCACCCGAGAGCCGTTGCCTGAGCGCCATCGTAAGCCGCGATTTTCCGATTCCGGGCTCACCCGAAATCACCGTCACGCAGCCCTGACCGCTTTTTGCTCGCAGATATTGTTCATGCAGCAGCTTCTGTTCCGTGTCGCGGCCGACCAGCGGGGTCAAAACCGCGGAGTGGTGGGCCTCGAATCGGCTTGCGACCGAACTTGGCCGCACCACCCGCCAGACCCGAACCTGGTGGTCGAACCCCTTGATGTGGTGCTCGCCGAGGTCCGCGAGTTCAAACAAACCGCCCAATAATCGCCGGGTGCTCGGCGCTAGTAGTATCTGGTTTGGACCGGCCAGTGCTTGTAGACGAGAGGCCAAGTTGGGGGCTTCGCCAACGACTGTGCGTTCGCGGATCGCACTGTCGCCGATGAGATCGCCGACAACGACGAGTCCGGTCGCAATGCCAATCCGTACCTCGAGCTTCTGTCCCACACGCGTGGCAAATGCCGAAATCGATTCGATCGTCTGCAACGCCGCTTTGACTGCGCGCTCGGCGTCATCCTCGTGTGCGCTCGGAAACCCGAAATACGCAAGCACGCCATCCCCGGAAAACCTGGCGATGTGACCCTCGTAGCGCCGGATCGCGTCGGAGCAGCAGCTTTGAAATTCGTGCAGAATCTCGCGCAAATCCTCGGGGTCGAGTTGTGCCGACAGAGCTGTCGAGCCCACGAGGTCGCAGAAAGCAATCGTCAAATGTCGCCGCTCGGGCTTGATGTTGGCGTCGCGGCTCGGCCGTTCAGTGTGGCGAGCCGATATGGATGCCTGGGGCGAAAAACAAAATTCAGGAATGGCCCTCAGCAGTTTCTTGCGATTGCCAAGGGACACCCCCAGTGTTGCTAGATCCTGCTCGGTTAGATCTGCCAGAGCCTCGCTATCAATGTCGTTTTCGGCAAACACGTCGGCGTAACGGCCAAGGCCGAGGCTTTCGAGCCACTGCCGCAACTCGCTCATCGCAGGTGCAAACGGATAAATCCCGTGCCTTCTGCTCCGAAACGCGTAGTGTAGCGGTATTTAGAGCCGGTGACTAGACCAATTCGGTGGTGCGGCTCGCCTCTCGAGTGGCAGGGATGCCGGAATCCAACGGCAGCGGGGCTTCAGTGCAGGTTGAGGCGAACAGCCAAGGATGCACCGGGCCGGCAGCAGTACATTTAACGTGGTCGCCGGCACAAATTCGCGCCGGGGAGATCGCGGCTAATCACGCGCGGATTAGGATCAGAGAGGCCTGGCGGATTTTCAGCAAATGTGAACGGCAAGGGCGTGTTACGCCCAAAGCGCGTTTCGGCCATGCCCATCCAAGGCCTCGAGAGATCGTTAAAGCTCCCGTCGGCAGTGAATGGCGGACATCGAAGCCGGGCGGGTGCGCGGCAGGAGTTGGAGGGGCCGTTTCGGTGTCAAAGACATTTTGCCATCGTAGGTCGCTGCGTAGACAATAAATTTATAACCACTAGTGGAAGCGGCAATCAGTACCAAACGCAGCAACGGTTGATCGCTCGAAAAATGGCTGCGATCGCTCGCTCAAACAAACCGGGCGCCATTTGTATCCCTGTTCGACTCGTCCCTCCGACCTCGCGAGCTTTCGCTGCGGGCTTCTATTGCTGGATCGGCCGTTCAGCGCCTCGTGCGCGGTTTGAATCGTGGAGACATGGCTCGCACAAGCCTATTACGTATGGTAGTAACCACGCCTAACTCTGTGCACATGACAACAGCGTAGTAAAGGATCGATCGTTCCGGCCGTGTGATTTGGCTCACATTGCGGCTCAGAACTGTCGGACTAGATTGGCGGATCACGGGGCGAACAACTGGGAGCGGACCAGCAAGTTCATCGTCGGCTCACATTGCTCGTGTGATCTCCATTTTCCGCGGGGTTTGCTGTCGTGGGCTCAGCAGGCGCAATCCAACATGGCTGATGCAGACTACATTATCATTGGCTCTGGAGCTGGCGGTGGCCCGTTGGCGGCGAACCTCGCCCAGCACGGGTTCAAGGTTCTCCTCATAGAGGCGGGGGGCGACCTCATGGACACGGATGATGAGGGTCGACTCCTTTATTCTGCTCCGGTGTTCCACGGACTCTGTACCGAGGACGACCGGTGCAGCTGGAGTTATTTCGTGCACCACTACTCCGACCCCAATGACCCTGATCGCGAAAAGCGAGACAGCAAATACGACAAACAGGGCGGGGGCATTTGGTATCCGCGCGTCGGAGCGCTCGGCGGCTGCACGGTGCACAATGCCATGATCACAGTCACGCCGCAGGCCATAGACTGGGACACTATCGCTCATCTGACGGGCGATTGGAGCTGGGGCGCGGACAATATGTACAAATATTTCACGCGGCTTGAGCGCTGCGGATACAGGTCGGCGCCTTGGACTCTGGGCTATATTGTCAATCGATTGTTTAGTTCTGCAATAGGGCTTGTAACAGGATCGAAGAACTGGATGGCATGGTCGTCAGGGCACGGGTTCAAGGGATGGCTGTCGACGGAGCGACCCAGACCGACGGTTGTGCTCGGCGATTGGCAGATCATCAAGATCTTGCTTAATACAATTTGGATTTGCTTCCGATTAGGGCTGGTGTGGTTTCGCATGCTGCGAGCCTTCGATGCCAATGATATCCGCAACTCGGAGGACGGCCCGGAAGGATTGGTACTCACAACGCTGACCACCCGGAACCGAAAACGCCAAGGTCCGCGCGAATACCTGATCCGAACTTTGCGCGAAAAGCCAGATAAATTGACGATCTATTTGAATACGTTGGCGACAAAAATTATTTTCGATGGTAAGCGGGCTGTTGGCGTCGAGGTGCGCCGAGGCGAGAAGGGCGACGCGCTGTATGAGGCGTCCCCGAACTACCAGCCCGGCTTAGGCAAGCGACAGCAATTCACAGCCTGCCGCGAAGTCATCATATGCGCAGGTGCCTTCAACAGCCCACAGCTTTTGATGCTGTCTGGCATTGGGCCGGAAGCAAATCTTCGGGAATGGGGAGTAGAGCCCTTTATTAACCTTCCTGGCGTGGGTGCCAACCTCCAAGACCGCTATGAAATTGCGGTGGTGACCGAATCCAAAAAGCCGTTCGCACTGTTGCCTCCGGAAGCGACGTTTGCCCCGCCCGCTGGCTCGAATGCGCCGCCCGATCCATTTCTGGAACTGTGGGCGCAAGGAAAAGGTCTCTATTGTTCGACCGGTTCGTTGATCGCTATTATGAAGCGATCTCGGCCCGATCTTCAGGAACCGGATCTTTTCATATTCGGTCTACCAGGCTTCTTTCGGGGATTTCGGCGGGGCTACTCCCAGGATTTCGAGCGCTTCCGCAACAAATTTACCTGGATCATCCTGAAGGCCTACACCTGCAACACGGCGGGTCGGGTGACACTCGAGAGCAATGATCCGACCAAGCGTCCGCGCGTGGTTTTCAATTATTTCGATACCGGCAGTGACGAGTGCCAGCAGGACCTTTATGCGCTCGTCGAGGGTAGCAAGTTCGTTCGAAAGATGAACCGCAACCTCGGAAAGCGCTTTGCGAAGGAACTGGTTCCTGGGCCGGGATATGCAACGGAAAGTGATGTGATCGAGTTCATTAAAAATGAAGCATGGGGGCATCACGCGTCATGCACGAATAAGATCGGTCAAAGTACAGATCCCATGGCTGTGCTGGACAGCAGGTTTAGGGTGCGCGGCACGGAGTGTCTCCGCGTCGTTGATGCATCTGTCTTTCCAAAAATCCCTGGCCATTTTATCGTCGCGGCGGTTTACATGATCAGCGAAAAAGCGTTCGACGTTATCGTAGAGGATGCTAAAGGCAGACCCTGCTGCTGCGCTGATGGCTCGACAGGGCCCTCGGATCGGCTCGAACGTGAGCCTGATCAAACTGCCGTCGCATAAGCGATTACTATGACGCAGACCCTTATCCTCTTGGCAGTGGCCACGGTGGTCATCTGGATAATCGCGGAAAAGGCAGCGGAATCCAGCGGACGCGATGTCGGTAACCGTTTTCTCGAAGTCACCCCCGATTATACTGCAGACGGGCTGCGAAGTTGGATTGCGACTTATCCGTTCCAGGCCCATCGCTACGCCTTTCCGGTATTGTTTCCGCTTGACCTGTTGTTTCTGTTGACGGTTGCCGGATTTTTTGCAGTTGCATCGATTGCGATTGCCCATGCGCTGCATTGGAATCAGGAATGGATTCGCTTGTGCGCTATCTTCCCAATTCTCTATGCCACGTGCGATTTGATCGAGAACATCCTCCTCGTACGCTTGTTGGTCTCGCCAACGGTCGTCACTGATCGTTCCGTGGCCGTCGCCCAGACGGTTACCGGCTTGAAATTCGCAGCCGTAGCAATCAGCGCAGCGCAGCTTTTGTTGTTAGTAGGCTTGGGGTTGCTACGGATTCTGTTTCACGCGCTGCGTTGAATGGCGCTGCAGGCGGATCTCACAGCAACATTGTCGCGCTCAGAAAGGGCTTCGCACGGGAAATTCACGCACGATGCTACGCATAGAAAACGACGCCGGCCACCTGATCGGTAAAGGGGATTAACCGCTCTTATGTTACGGAAAGATCAGTGACACGGCTTACCAGATTCCTCGCGGCTTGGTGGCCAGCCTGTGATCCAGTTCACATCTACCACAATCTTTAAAGCCATAGGATCGGCTTCTGAACCGTCGAAACTGAAGCGAGCCGAAATTTCCTGAGTTGACGCGCTTGCTGTCTCGACACTTGGGCGGGAAGGTAAATTTAATAGATGGACCGTTGAGTGCTCAGCGAGCGGGCCAAGTAGGGCCCCAAGGGGGTTGACGTGACCGATCAGCGAGATTCTGCGGGTCCAATCGCGGGAAGTTCAGACGAGCCGCTTGGCTGTGACATCGTGATGGCTGGCGGTGTCACGAGCGGGATTATATATCCCGGCGCGGTCGCAATGATCGCCCGTCGGTATTCTTTCCATTCGATTGGCGGAACCTCTGTAGGCGCGATCGCTGCCGCAGTCACAGCGGCCGCTGAATATGGCCGGCGGACAGGAAGCAATCCGAGCGCCTTTAGCCAAATCGCTGCGCTACCCAATAGTCTTGGTGTGTCCGCAAGAGATGGCCATTCTCGCTTGTTTCATCTGTTTACGCCGGAAACAAGAACAAGCCACTGTTCGGGCTTGTGAAGCCTCTCATTGGCCGGGGCGGCGCGCTGGAAAAATCGTTGGTGTCGCGGTAACAACACTTTCGGTCTGGCGAATTGCTCTGCCCGTTGCGCTTGCGATCGTAGCCGGCCTCTTTCTCATCACGGTGCTTTTGCATCAGGGTCAGTACGTTCTCTCGACGATTTCCCTCTTTTCAGTCCTGGCTTTTGTCCTGGTTGTTTGGCTTGGTATGCTCGTTATCGTCTCGCAGCGCCATTGGCTTCCGGCCTGGCGCGAGAATGGCTACGGGATCTGTACTGGCAATGCATCTCCTGAGCTAGGCAGGTTGAGCGAAGACATATTTGAAGGGCTAACCCCATGGATGCATCGGGTGGTGCAAACCGCCGCCGGGCGAGGTCTGCACGATAAACCTTTGACCTTCGGCGATCTGTGGACAGCGCCAGGATCGTCCGCATCCACAACGACCGAGGCAGATCCCAATAGCCCGCGCAGCATCGAACTTGCGATGATGGCCAGCGACATCAATCGCAACCGGATGGTCCAGCTTCCATTTCTTGAAACACCCTCGCCAATCTATGGGGCGAAAAAACTTCTCGATGACTATTTTCCGACGAGCGTTGTGAAATGGATGGATGAACATCCAGGTGATTACGACGAGAGAATTGTCCATGACGAAGATGTCATTCGGCTACCAAAGGCAAAGGATCTCCCGGTCGTGTTCACAGCGCGATTGTCACTAAGTTTTCCCGTGCTCCTATCAGCTATCAAGTTGCTCACGCCAGATTTCGCGAAGGGAAAGAAGCCTGGAAATCTTATTCCACCGCGACCACTCTGGCTTTCCGACGGAGGGCTGGTATCAAACTTCCCATTCTTTCTTTGACAGTCCAATTCCTTCGCGACCAACCTTCTGCTTGAATCTGATAGCTTACGAAGTAGAGGAATCCAAAGGCGATCTGCCGGACACGGACGTCGGTGAAGTGGTTGCAAGTACCGACGAGACGATAAAGCCAATCACGCAGGCGCGGGCTGAAAAACGTAAAGCCGAGCACCGCCCGCAGATCATACCCGACCGTGATCCGCGGCCCGACGATGAAGTTTGGGGCATTGTTTCAATGAGCAAGTGGAAATCGGTTCTGCCCCGTGCGATTTTTGGAATTCGCCACAGGTAAGGGCACCGGCCTCGTCGCATTCCTCAAGGCACTTTTTAATACCGCTCGGTGCTGGGATGATAATCAGCTGCTCATCGCGCCGGGAGTCCGAGACCGTGTCGTGAACATTGCATTGCGCGACGACGAAGGGGGGCTGAACCTTGACATGGCCCCCGAAGTCATCGCCGATCTTGATTGGCGTGGACGCGGCAGGCCTTTTGATCGCTGCACGGTTCGATCCTACAGCGAAGTTCGATCCCGAGACCGGCCATCCCAACATTGAGATCTTCGCAAATCACCGTTGGGTAAGGTTCCGGAACTTCATGGGGCATTCGAAGACCTTTCTCGACGTTTTGCATTATCCCGGCGGGAGTCTGACGCGGCCGCAAAATTACGTGGTGAATCCCTGCTTGATGAGATGATCGCGGGCAAGGAAAAGCTCGAGTACCAAGCCCCCGTTGGGGCCCGCGAGTTCTACCGGACATCTAAAGACAATTTAGATCAGCTGGCGCTCAAGATGGCTGCGGTTACGCGCAACAATGCGGAGGCCACATTTGATAGAATTCCTTCGCATCAGCGGACACTAGCGGAGCGGCGCCGCGACCGAAGACGACATTCTGGCTAGAACCTCTCGCAGACAATGATCCCCGAGCGGAAATGGCTGATCTGCCTCCACCCATCTCGTAGGCTCTCTTGAGCCTGATGTGGTCCGCGAGATCCTACTGCTCATCGGCCTTGCTCCGGGGATCCATCAAAAGCGCGCCCGCGCCGACGAGGCCAGAGAATATTTTGTCTTCATCTGGCACACCGAGGTCTGAAATTGGCGCTGAACAGACATG
>Ga0306924_10003606_pt1 | contig 14902 bp, 16 predicted proteins | sample sta12Can44000111_FD_203756 | JGI IMG/M metagenome (GOLD analysis project Ga0306924, IMG submission 203756) | Lab enrichment of tropical soil microbial communities from Luquillo Experimental Forest, Puerto Rico - statanox.12C.anox.44.000.111 (v2)... | ecosystem: Environmental > Terrestrial >... | reverse complement strand
ATGCCGCCTTGGCTTCGCTCAAAGAAAAAGCGCTGCTGCGCAAGGCGCACCAGACGCTGCGGCGCGTGACGAGTGACTTCGAAACCAGGTGGCACTTCAATTCAGCCATCGCGCTGATTATGGAGTTGACCAACGAGATTTACGCGCAAGAGCCGCTCGAACAGGGCGTGCGTCCGGAAGTGCGGAAGGAAGTGCTTGAGCTGCTGACGCTCATGCTGGCGCCCATGACGCCGCACCTCGCGGAAGAACTTTGGGAGATGCTGGGCCACGGCGAAGGACTCTGGAAAGTAAGCTGGCCTGCGTTCGATCAGGAGCTCGCGCGCGACGAGGAGGTCGAAATCCCTGTCCAGGTGAATGGGCGCGTGCGGGCTAGGATGAAGGTTGCGGTCGGGTCCGCCGAGGCGGACGTGGTTCGCGCGGCGCTGGCGCTCCCTGCTGTCGCGCAGCATGTGAACGGAAGGCGCGTTGTGAAGCAGATTTATGTGCCGGACAAATTGCTCAGTCTTGTCTTGGGGTAAAAGGAGGGCGCATGACCGAGAGCGCGGCTAAGCTGGCGGCAGAGCTCATCGGCGCCGAACAGCAGGGAGGCAGGATGAAAGCGGAACTCGGCGGCGTCGTGGTGCTGGACTTCGGCGGGCAATACACACAGTTGATTGCGCGCCGCATCCGCGAGCAGCAGGTCTTCTCGGCCATCCTGCCTTGTACGGCGCCGACGGAAGAAATCCAGAAGCTCGAGCCGGCAGGGATCGTCTTGTCCGGCGGCCCGAGCTCTGTTTACGACGCCGATGCGCCGAAGTGCGATCCGAAAGTGCTGGCGCTAGGCATCCCCGTCCTCGGCATTTGCTACGGAATGCAATGGATTACACACACGCTCGGCGGCAAAGTCGAGAAGGCGGCGCGCCGCGAATATGGGCGTGCGCAACTCAACGTGGATTGCCAGGGCGGGCCGGAGAGCTCGGCGTTGTTTGCCGGTGTACCAACAGGACTACGCGTATGGAATAGCCACGGAGATCACGTCCGGGCGTTGCCCGCGGGTTTTCGGACCGTGGGCAGAACCGAGAATGCCGTCGCTGCCGTCGAAGACGTCGAGCGGAAAATCTACGCAGTGGAGTTCCACCCGGAAGTGAAGCACACGGAGCGGGGCACAGAACTGCTAAGAAACTTTCTTTTCCGTGTGTGCAAGGCGGAGCCAAAATGGAATGGTTCAGCGTTTATTGAAGAAACGACAGCGGCGATCCGCGAGAATCTAGGAAGGAAGAGGGCCATTTGCGCGCTGAGCGGTGGCGTGGACTCAACCGTGGCGGCGGTGCTGGTGGATCGGGCCGTGGGAAACCGCTTGACGAACATCTTCGTGAACACCGGGCTGCTGCGAAAGAACGAGTTTGAAAATACACTGGGGATGCTGCGCGACCGGCTGAAGTTACAGGTCCAAGGCGTGGACGCTTCGGAACGGTTTCTTGCGCAATTGCAAGGCGTTACGGATCCGGAAGAAAAACGCCGCCGCATCGGCAGGGAATTCATCGCCGTTTTTGCCGAAGAAGCGCAAAAGCTGCAAGCGGGTGAGGCTCACGGAGAAATCGGCTACCTGGTGCAAGGAACGCTGTATCCCGACGTGATCGAGTCCGTTTCCGTCAAAGGTCCGTCGGCCACCATCAAGACGCATCACAACGTTGGCGGCCTGCCGGAAAAGATGCCCTTTGCCCTGATTGAGCCGCTTCGCGACCTGTTCAAAGACGAGGTGCGCCAAATCGGGAGAGCCCTGGGGCTGCCCGCCGAGGTTTTGGTGAAACATCCGTTTCCAGGGCCGGGACTCGCGGTGCGGCTGCTCGGCGAGGTCACCCGTACCCAACTGGTTACCCTGCAAGAAGCCGATGCCATTGTCGTCGAGGAGATTCGCAAAGCCGGGCTTTACGAAAAGGTTTGGCAGGCGTTTGCTGTCCTTTTGCCGGTGCGAAGCGTCGGAGTGATGGGGGACTTTCGGACCTACGGATTAACCGTGGTTGTCCGGGTGGTGGAGTCCGACGATGCCATGACCGCGGACTGGGTGAAGCTGCCCGGAGAAGTGCTGGAACGGATTTCGACGAGAATCGTCAACGAAGTGCCGGGTGTCACACGGGTTGTTTACGACGTGAGTTCAAAGCCGCCGAGCACGATCGAGTGGGAATAGGGAACCAATACGGGAAATGAGGATCAGGAGTTTCGAAGGCAACCATCACGCAGGGACACGCCTGAACGGCGACCTTAAGACGCAGAAAAGCTCTTCTATGCTTCGGTTGTTGGGCTTTGGCGATTTGAACTGGCTAATTGATGGGCGGTCGTGGCTCTAGCGATTGGCCATTTTCTGGGCCATGTACAGAATCAGCTTGCGATCGCCTTCCTCGGCCTTGCTCAGCAAGCGGCGAAGCTTATTGAGAAAGCGCGCTTCTTTTCCGACGCTGCCCCAGGCGATATCGTCGGATGACTTGCGCTTGGGCAGGTTCGGCAATTGCGGCGGTTCTTCACCGTCATAAAAGAGTTGATAGAGAGGTACCTCGAGAGCCCGAGCCAGCTTTTCCAGTGTTTCGATCGCGGGGACGGTATGACCGTTTTCCACGCGTGAAATGTAGCACCGCAGCAGGCCGGTTCGCTTCTCGATGTCGCCTTGGGAGAGTTTCTTTTCTTCGCGGAGCGCGCGAAGACGGTCACCGATAATCATGAAGGCATTATTGCATTACGGTAAGAAGAGACGCAAGGGGAAAAATTACTAAGGGTCAAACGCAACAGATGATGCAGGAGATGCAGCACAGGTCACGCCGGAGATAATGGACGTAACCAAAAATCCATGGCACACGTCCCAAAACCAGAGCCCTTGGATGTTCCTCCCAAGGCCAAGAGCGGGAGAAGTCGTGTTGTTGCGCCGGTCGGGTCTTGCGACGACCGCGAATTGGTGTGGCGGGCGCAGCGGGAGGACAAGGAGGCGTTTGAGGAGCTGATCCGACGGCACCAGCATCGGGTATTTGCCGTTGCCGGAGGGATTGTAAGGCGGCGCGAGGACGTGGAGGACGTCGCGCAGCAGGTGTTCGTCAAAGCGTACTTTTCGCTGAAGCGGTTTGACCAGCGGGCGGCCTTCAGCACCTGGCTGTACAAGATCACCGTGAATGAATGCTGGGATATGCTGAGAAAACGGAAGGTCCGGCCGCTGGTCTACGAAGCGGACCTGAGCGAAGAGCAGGCAAGGCAAGTGATCAGCTCGGCGGAGAAAAGCAAAGACGAGCCGGACATCAGCGAGAGACTCGAAGCGAGGCAGCGCGTGGAGCGGCTGCTAGATGGGCTGGATGAGCGGGACCGGCTGATGCTGATCTTGAAGGAAGTGGAGGGGTTTTCGATTGAGGAGATTGCGGAAGTCCTGGATTTAAACCCCAATACGGTGAAGGTGAGGCTCTTTCGGGCACGGCGGCGGGTAGTGGGCCAGGCAAAAGCGCAAGAAAACTGAGAAAATAGTAAGCGGCCAGGCAAGGAGGCCGATATGTGGAACCTGCTGAAGAGAAGTAAACGGGAATGTAGAAGGCTCGGTGAGGCGATCGAACAGGCAGCGGCAAAGCAGGCCCATGCCGCGAGCGTCCAAAACTTGACCGAAGCGCTCGCGGCGGAAGAGCGGAAGCACATCGAAACATGCCAGGACTGCCAGCAAGCGGTCCAGGAAGTTGTTCGGGCGAAGATGCTCTTTCAGGGCGCCGCCAGCTTCAGCCGAGAAGAAAGACCGTGGTTTGCAGCGCGCGTGATGGCGGCCATCGCAGCACGCGAACGAGAACTTGCCGAGCGCGTGACCGCGTGGACGGAGTTTCCGCGTTTTGCCTCGCGGCTCGCCTGGGTGGTGGCCATCGTTTTGCTAGCGGGCACGACGTGGTTTTATGAAAGCGGACTGCAGGCCCCAGCTCATCCCGTGAGCGGAATGCCAGAATCCATATTTGAAGCGCCGCAGCAGGCCGCGCCGGACGATATTCTGGCCAGCCAAGCAGGTGATAGGCCATGAGCGATACGCCTGCCTCGCGGAAGGCGGCCATTTGGGTGGTCGTCGTGTTCCTGTTGGGAGCCGTCGCAGGTGGAATGTTCGGCTACGGATATGCGCACCGGTCCGTGGCGGCAGCCAATACGCCGTTACCTGAGCCGCAGCGCCGCGCCAAGCGCGTAGCAGAACTGACTGAGAAGTTGGGTCTGACCAGCGATCAAGCGAAGCAGTTGGACGGAATTATTTTGCAGCGTCACACCGAAATGAAAGCCATGCACGAGCAATTCGATGCGCAAATCGAGCTGGAGCACCAGAGGGGCCGCGACCAGATTCGAGCAATCCTCACGCCGGAACAAAAACCTAAGTTTGAAGAATTCCTGCGTAAATCGGACGCACAGAGAAAACGCAACGCACCCAGGTAAAATCGCTGGGTTTTCCAAGCTCCAAACAAACTTTGACGATGAGCTTGCCGGTGTTGGCCCCGGTGAAGAGCATGTTGATGGCGTCGGGGGCTTTCTCGAGGCCTTCCACGATGGTCTCGCGGTCTTTGATTCTTGCCGAACATTTTCCACTGGCCGAGCTCGGTGGCGGCTTCCAGGAAGCGCGAAGCGTAGTCCAGGAGAAGGAAGCCGTCGACGCGAAGCCGCTTCAGAAGAACGGTGCCCACGCTCATCATGCCGGGATCTTCCCGGGATGTTTGTAGTTGATGGCGGCGTCAAAAGCCGAGCTCTTTTGTGAGCCAGTTGCATTTGTCGTCCGTTTCGGCTATGCCCACGACGCGGCAGCCACGGATCTTTCCAATCTGACCGACGATGCTCCCGGTTGCGCCTGCGGCTGCGGAGACAACCATCGTCTCGCCCTTCTTGGGTGCGGCGATTTCCATGCCGAAGAAAGCCTTAAGTCCGTTGATGCCTAGGTCCGAGAAACACCGTGTCCGAGACGAACGGGATTTTCGGGACTTTTTGGAAGCATTGTCTCGCCGATTCGACAACGACGTAGTCCTGTAGGCCGGTGACGCCCGTGACGCGGTCTCCCTTTCTGTAATCGGGATGACGGGACTCGACGACTTCCGCGAAGCCGAAGGAACGCATGACTTCGCCGATGGCGACGGCGGGAAGATAACTGTCGGCAGCCATCCAGATGCGCATCGTCGGATCAATGGAGAGATATTTCACGCGGGCGAGCGCCTGGCCGTCGTGTAACCCGGGAACCGGCGCTTCCTTCAGTTGCGGATCGCCAGGCGCAGGCATGGCCTTGGGCCGCGACTGCAGAGTGGGTTGGCGAATTTTGGTCGTCGCCCACGTTGTCCAAAAAGCGGATTCCTCGCTCCGTTCGGAATTACGCCTCCCGAGGAGCGGGCTAGAAGGGGATATCTTCGTCGGAGATTTCGGGGCCGCCAGCCGCGCCGCCACCGTAACTTTCTTCGGGCGGAGCGGGTTGCTCGAAGTCGTCGTTCGCGCGTGGCGCGCCTGCGCCCATTGCGGCAGCTCCGGCAGCGGCGGCTTCGGCGCGCCCGCCCAGCATGCGGAAAGTGTTGGCAACAATCTCGAAACTGGTGCGCTTCTGACCTTCCTTGTCCTGCCACTCGCGGGACTGAATGCGCCCCTCGATGAAGACAAGGGAACCCTTCTTCAAATACTGCTGCGCGATTTCTGCCTGCTTACCCCAGACCACTATTTTGTGCCATTCGGTGCGCTTCTGGCGTTCGCCGTTGCGGTCTTTGTAGGATTCGTCGGTGGCCACGGAGAAATTGGCGACGGCCTGGCCGCTGCCGGTGTAACGCGTTTCGGGATCGCGGCCCAAACGGCCGACCAGGATGACTCTGTTCACGGACATGGAACCCCCCTAAGACCGCGAAGATAGCACGCGGAGAAGGAAAAGGGAAATCGCCAGAAGGTGATCGGTGGTCCGTGACCCGCGCCCCGCAGGTGCCGGTGCCACTGGTACAGAGCAAAAACTGTACCAGGACCATGTCTCCGGACAAATTGACAAGCGCGGAAAGGCGGACTAACGTCACGTTTCTCGATTCGAGGTTGGGGGATGCGCCGTGAACTGTAAGAAACTGGTCCCGTGGGCAACCGCGGTGGCGGATGTTCTCGCTGTAGCCGGTGTTCTCGCGATGGCCTTTACGGTCGGAAGAGTCATTGGCGCGCAGGAAGCGGCGCGCCAAGCGGCAAGCTCCCCGGGCATCTTTGAAGGGCATGGCGACATCGGCAGCGTGCTGCACCCGGGCGCGGTGGACTACGACGCCGCGAAGCACACCTACACGATCGCGGGCAGCGGCGAAAACATGTGGTCCAGCACCGACGCCTTCCACTTTGCGTGGAAGAAGGCATCCGGCGACGTGACGTTGACGGCGGACATTGCCTTCCTTGGCAAGAGCCCGCAAGAACATCGCAAAGCCGTGCTCATGGTGCGGCAGACCCTGGATGCGGACTCGGCGTACGCCGACGTGGCGCTGCACGCGAACGGATTAACATCGCTGCAGTATCGCGAAGAAAAGGGCGCGGCCACACACGAGATTCAAGCCAACGTGTCCGCGCCGAAACGGCTGCGCATCGTGAAGCACGGCACATACTTTTCGATGTGGCTGGCCGATGCGAGCGGCGAGTTCCGGCTGGCGAGCGGCTCGACGCGCATCGCGCTCGAAGAACCGTTCTACGTCGGCATCGGCGTGTGCAGCCACGACGCGAACCTAGTTGAAAAAGCGGTGTTTTCGAACGTGGAGGAGAATTCCGAAGCGCCGCTCGCGTCGGGTGACAGCACGGCAACTACGCTCTACAGCGCGCTCGAAGTCGTTACGGTGGCCTCAACCGACCGCCGCGTCGTCTACATTTCGCCGGAGCGCTTCGAGGCGCCTAACTGGATGCCGGACGGAAAAACGCTTTTGTTCAACCGAAACGGACGCCTCGAGAAAATTCCGGTGACCGGCGGCACACCACAGGCTCTCGATACCGGGATTGCGAGGCGCTGCAACAACGATCATTTGATTTCGCCCGATGGCACGCAACTCGGCATTAGCGACAATTCGCAACAGAACCATGAGTCACTCGTCTACATTGTGCCCATTGGCGGCGGAACGCCGCGGCGCATCACCGAGAACTCTCCTTCCTATCTACATGGGTGGTCGCCGGACGGAAAGACGCTGGCGTTCGTTGGCGAGCGGAACGGCGACTTCGACATCTACACCATTCCCGCGGGGGGCGGGGCAGAGGTCCGGCTGACGACCGCCAAGGGACTGGATGACGGCCCGGAATACACCCGGGATGGAAAATACATTTATTTCAACTCCGAGCGCACCGGCCATATGCAAATCTGGCGGATGCGCGCGGACGGAAGCGAGCAGGAACAGGTCACGTTTGGCGAAGAGAATGACTGGTTCCCGCACATTTCGCCGAACGGGGAGTGGATGGTGTTTCTTACCTACGACAAGAACGTGAGCGGCCATCCGGAAAACAAAGATGTGATGCTGCGGCTGATGTCTCTGAAACAAACCCCTCGCAGCCAACCCAAAGAAACAAACGACGCAAACACTCGAAGAGTAAGCCTCCAAGATGCGAAGATCACCGTGCTGGCGAAACTGTTCGGCGGGCAGGGAACCATCAATGTGCCTTCCTGGTCGCCTGATGGGAGGCAGGTGGCATTCGTCAGCTATCACTTGGTGCCAAAAGCGGTGACTCGCAATCCGTGATTCGTGACTCCGTCGTGGCGATGAGCTAATGGCCGGTCGTCCGTAAAAGCCAACACGGATCTGGACCGCGCCGACTGTAGTGGCCGTCGCGAGTCTTAACCTCTCGATGGGAAGCAAAGAAAAAGCAAAGGGACTGATGCTCGACAAGAATGGTGCAGCACTTTGATCCGCACGCGCAGGGTTCGCTCGGAACGCGTCGTTGGTTCTCAGCCGGGACGGCTGACGCTTCGCTGGCTCCTTGGCGGCGGACGCGCAATCCGCGGGCGGGAGAGGCAGGCGCTGCGATGAGGTCGGCCATCTCAGGCGCAAATTCATGGCTTGCGAACAGTCCGAGATCCGCCGCTCACTCGCTACCGCGGTCGTATCGTTCGCCTGAGCCCATTTCCATGGACGCTAAAGCCGAGTCTGGCAGCCCGCACGTCATCGCGCGCAGAAAACAACAAAGAATTCAGTGAACGGCAAAGTGAGCATGGCTCGACAAGGGGCGTGCCACTACGGCAAGAGGGAATCTTTTCCTGAGCTGCAAACCTAGAACTGACGGCAGTAAGGCGAAGGGGTACCGGGGCCGTGCGGCGCCGCGAGGAAATGGCGGAGCGGGTGCTAGCGCGAGGCCGAGATGGCGACCCCGAGCTCCTTGAGCTTGGCGCGAGCGTAGCGATCCTCTTCGCTTCCGGGAAAGCGCCGAACCACTTCGCGAAGGTCGCGGATGCCGGAGCTTTTTTGCCCCAACTCCACGAGCGCCATTCCGCGGTGGAGGAGGGCGGGGGGCACCTTGATGGCTCTCGGATAGTTGTTGAGAACCTTGTCGTATTCCGCAATGGCCTGCTGGTAGTTTTTCTGCCTGTAGGCGATTTCGCCGATATAGAACTGGGCGTTCGAAGCGAGATCGGTTTTGCCGTAATACTTTAGGTAGTCCTGAAACTCGGCGCGCGCGAGTTCATATTTGCCGCTCTGAATGTCGCGCAGACCATTGGAATAAAGAGTATCGGCGGAAGGAGCCGGCATCGCCGGAAGAGAACCTGAGGAGGGCCCAGGGGGTAGGGCGCTTGCGGTAGGCGTTGCCGCGGCAGGCGCGCCTGCCCCGCCGGAAGAAATCTTGGAGTCGAGGTTTTGCACCGCGTTCTGCAGGTCCACCAGCTGCTGGTTGAGCTTGCCGAGGCGAGACTTGATTTCCTCGAGATTATCCGAGAGACCTTGTACTTGCGTCGACATCGTGTCGAGACGCGTGCCGGAGTTGGCCTGCATGTCCTGAACGGATTTTTGCAGCGAGCCCATGTTGCCGCTGAGCCGGCCGATGCTGTCATTGAAACCGCCGACGATGGTCTTGATGACGGTATGATCCTGTGTCATTTGGTTGGAGAGATCTTTTTGTCCTTGCAGCAGGGAAGTGACGTCGCGCTGGAGGTCAATAATTTCCCTGGCGACAGCTTCGACGGGGCGGGGCCCGATGAGGCTTCCGCAGACGGCGCCGGCAAAAATGGCTGCGCTGAAAACGGCGATGTTGCGTATACGCATGACATCCTCCTAGGGGTCCAAGGACCCACTTTCAAAACAGGCCTGGGAATTAGTCTCCACTCTAATTAAGAAGGCCGCAAGCAGGCAAGAGTTTGCCCGGCCGTTGCGGCCTTTCTAGTCACGATCGGTAATCGCCAAAGCAGGCAGAGGTGAAGCTCAGTTGGCCCTGACAAAATGGCCGCGGCGGTTCTGCTGCCAGCAAGTCTCGTTGTGTTCCAGGCAGAAAGGTTTCTCCTTGCCGAAGCTGACGGTATTCATGCGATCGGCGGAGACTCCAAGCGATACGAGATATTCTCTCACGGCGGCGGAGCGACGGTCGCCGAGGCCGAGGTTGTATTCGGTCGAGCCGCGCTCGTCGCAGTGACCCTCGATGGTTATTCTTATCGATGGATTGGCTTTGAGGTACTCCGCGGTCTGGGCGAGAGCCTCGCGGCTGTCGGAGCGTATGTCGGCTTTGTCATAATCAAAATAAGCATCGTGGACTGCTTGCTCGAAGGGCGTCGCTGCGGGAGCCGGCGTGGGTGGCGGAGCAGGAGCGTTCACGGAAACCGCGGCGGTAGCGGTAGCGGAGCCACCGGGGCCGTTAGCGGTAATCGTGTAGGTGGTGGAATCCGAGGGTGTGACCTTTGTGGAACCTTCGGCGGTCACGGTCCCGACTCCAGGATCAATCGAGAGTTGCGTGGCGTCGGTGGAGTTCCAGGTGAGGGTCGAGGATTCGCCCTTGTTAATGGTCGTGGGGTTGGCCTGCAACGTCACGGTGGGACGAGCAGGCGCAGGAGCAGGCGCCGGCGGCGGAGGCGGTGGTGTCACTTTCTTGTTGCAACCGGAAACAAGCACAGCGGAGCCGAACAGGGCGAGCAGTCCAGCGCGATGGAGTATGCGTGAAGCCAGAGTCATTCCAATCCTCCTGAAACGATTAGAGTCCCCCAACAGGCCCGCTATCCTAACATCAGCAGGCTAGGTCCGAGCAATGTATCGCAGCACGATATATTATAGACAACCGGAAAACGCAAGCGAACTAACAACAAGGAACAAGAATTTCCAGGAGAGCAACACCCACGAACTTCAGGCCCAGTCATAAGAAGCACGGGCGACTCCCCCGGTATCAAGCGGCTCCTGTGCCGTAGATTCAATGGGTTGACCAGTTGGGCGACTCGTTGTGGCCGCCGGTGGTTAATTGATGCGCCTGCGAGCCGTCGGCGAGCATGGTCCAAATCTGGCGCTCGCCCGAGCGTGTCGACTCGAAGACAAGGTGGCGGCCATCGGGCGCCCAGCTGGGACGCTCGTTGCGGCCCTGATCGCGCGTCAATTCGAGGAGCTGCTGGGAGGTGGGATCGACGATGTAAAGGTCGTAGTTATCGTTCGGGCGTCGCCAGCTGAACGCCAGCAACTGGCCGTTGGGCGTCCACGCCGGGTCGATGACGTAACCTTTCTCGGGAAGGTCAAGTTTGCTGACACCGGTGCCATCAGCGTTCATTAGATAGAGCTGGGGAGTGCCGCCGCGGTCGCTGACGAAGGCGACTGTTTGGCCGGTCTTGGGATTCCACGAAGGTGACATGTTCGCGCCGCCGGAATGTGTAAGACGTTTTGGGTGACTGCAATTGATGTCACAGACGTAGAGTTCGGGGTTCCCTTGCATGGAAGAAGAGAAAAGAATCTGCGTGCCATCCGGAGACCACGTCGGCGTGATGTTGGTCCCCAGAAAGCGCGGGAAGGCGATGACCTTACCGGTGTCCATGGAGTACATGCAGATTTGCGCGCTGACGACGCTTTTGTAGGGCGCATAGCAGGTTAAGGCGATGCGCGAACCGTCGGGCGACCAGCGGGGCGTGAGGGCAATCGAACGAAGACTGGTCAGCTGGTGCTGATTGGCGCCGTCATAATCCATGACCCAGATTTCCTTGTTCCCGTTGCCAGTGGCGCGAACGAAAGCGATCTGGGTGGAAGCGACGCTGGGCTGGCCGCCGGTAAGTTTGCTGATAATTTCGTCGGCAAACTGATGGGCATATTTGCGGACCTGCAAGTCGGTAGGACCGCCGCGATAGACCTTGCCGATGACGGGCGGAGAAGAGGGATTGCGCACGTCAAAAAGCCAGGCCTGGATGGTGACCTCGGCTGTGGACTCGGTCATATTGCCAAAGCCGAGGTAGCTGGCGTTGGTGGGCTGGGCGATCCAAGCCGGAGCTTGCAGCTCCGCTGGGACCGTGGGCGCTTGAGTAGGGTAGAAGCTGGGGCTGGCGAGCTCGAGGATGCCGCTGAATTGCAGGTCATCACGGACGACTTGGGTGAATAGGGAAGCATGAGGTTTTGCGTTGGCGGCGCGCGGGCCAAAGTCGGCGAGCGCCACGCGGATCTTCGTTTGGCCAAGCCCCGTGCCGGTGCGAATGCGGTCTTGCGCCTGGGCGAAACGGCCGCTCGAAACAAGGACGGCAACGAAGAACAACTGCCCCAAACATCTCGCGGATTTCAACAAGTTCCCCCCTTTGGTTACTGAAAAGTTCAGCCCATTCGAGCAGCGAGCAGCTCATTGCATCATCGAGAGATCGAAATCAAACGTAACGTCGACATAGGTTCCCATATAGTCGTTGGGAAGAGGCCGGAAAACGTCAACGCTTTGCAGCGCGCGCATGGCGGAATAGTCCATGGATGAATTGCCGCTGCTTTGAAGCAAGCGAATATGGGAAATGCTCCCATTTGAATTGATTCTGAATGTCATCACGCTGTGGGCCTGGTGAACCGCGCGGACAGCCGGGTCAATGGTAGTCTGATCCCAAGATTGCTGCACCCGGTTTCGGACCGCATCCACGTACCACGGATACCGACCGGCAAAATCCGCGCCTCCCGGACCAATGGCGGACACGCCTGGAGAAGAGGCGCCCGAAGAAGCGCCCGGTGTCTGAGAGTATCCCGTTGGAAGGTTGGGGCGGCCGCCCCTTCCGGGGATGGCGTTATCCGGCTCCGGAGTTTTTTTTGCGAGCGTCCGAGACGGGCGGGAGGGCGGTAACGGCTTTTCTTTTTCAAACTTAGGAATTTTGGTGGCGTCGGCCTTGGGCTCGGGCGGGGTAGGTTTTGGGTCTTCCTTATGAAGGCTCTTGGTGGGGTCAACGGTTCTGCTATCGGTGACCATTTCTTCTTTGGGCATGGGAATTCCGGCGGGGCTGACGAGATTGACTTTTGTGTCGCCCCGCGCCTGTTGACTTCCTGGGCCGCCCCACAAGGCACCTTGGCGCTCAAGATAAGAGCCGGCCAAGAGCGCAGCGGTCAGCAGGGCATGAAAAACGACGGAGCGAAACAAGTATCTCTTGAGCGAAAGATCATTCGGAATGGCAAAAGCCGTAGCCATACTGTTATTTTACTTTGTCCGCCCACGCTCCGTGAGTGGCTCAGTCACGATACTTATATTGTTGATCCCGGAAACGCGCAGCGCGTCGACGACGGAGGCAAAAATGCCGAACGGAACGGTTTCATCACAGCGTAAGAAAACGCTTTCCCGCGTGGTTTTCAGTTGCGCGTGAATCTTTGTGCCAAGCTGATGAATGTTGACGGGATCGTTGCCAAGGTAGATGTGCTGGCCTTTGTCGATGCTGACCACGATGCGGTCCTGGCTGATGTCTTTGATGGTCTTGGTTTTGGGGACGTCGATTTCGATGCCGGACTGCAGGATGGGCGCGGTGATCATGAAGATGATGAGCAAAACCAGGACCACGTCCACAAACGGGACCATATTGATTTCGGAGAGCGAAGTTTGCGTGGATCTCGAGAGTTGCATGATTTCGTAACTCAGTTGCCGCGGCGGGCGGGATGGCCGCTAAAAATTCAGTCAAAAGCCTTCTCGACCTGCGCAGTGACTTCCATGGCGAAATTGTCTAGGCGTTGCCCCAGGTCGCGAATGTTCTGCAAGAATTGATTATAGAAGATCACCGCTGGAATGGCGGTGGCCAGACCAGCGGCCGTAGTAATCAGAGCTTCCGCAATGCCGGGCGCGACGGCGCGAAGGCTCGCGGCGCCCGCGCTGCCAAGACCGGCAAACGCGTCAATGATGCCCCACACGGTGCCGAAAAGACCGATGAACGGCGTCACGGAGCCGGTAGTTGCTAGCCAGGACATCCCCTTTTCGACGCGACGCACTTCCTCGGCGGAGGCAAGCTGCATGCTGACAGTAACGGCCGACAGGCTCTTGAGTTTGGGCGGATGCGGATTCGGGGCAATGCCACCGACTTGGGACTGCAATTCGCGGTAGCCGGCGGCGTAAGCGGAAGCGAAAGGGGAACTGGAAGACGACAGCGCCTGAGGATTGGGGATGCCGCGTGTGGCGCGGAAAGCGTGCAGAAATTGATTGCTCTGGCGGCGGATGCGGCCAAACATACCCCATTTCTGGAAGATCATGGCCCACGAAATGAGGGAAAAGAGAAGAAGAAGCGCAAGAACCCCGCGCGCGACCACCCCGGTCTGCTGAAGAATGTCAGTAATATTGGTCGCTAAAATCGTATTGAACAGAAAAATGACGTACCCCTCAGTGAAACGCCAAATTCCTCTGGGCCTAAGAACCGTAGCATAGGCGCCAAAGACGGCGCAACCAATAGGATGCGGAAGTTGTTCAATTGCTGCCTATCGGGAAACAGGGGTTAGGGAATGCGGACCTGTTCACCAGGGATGCCTGATTCGTAACGGGAGCCTCGGCCCATGCCGGTAGCGTGAACGGAGGTCGCGCGCAAAGAGCCTCGTAGAAAACGAGGCGCGAAGCAGGAACAACGTCTTCTCCCCTGAACAGGAGCCGAGACGCGGTGCGTTTCGAGGACGACCGCCGGGCGCCTGGACCTCCCTCTGTGCCGGGACGTCAGCGAGTTTCCGAAAGTGGTTCGACGTCAGCTGGCGAACAGGAGGCGGGCGGGTTGCGCACAGGAGGCTCGGCAGCACAACAGCAGTAGCGGGCATCTCGAAGTCCTCTGCATGGGGGACCTCCGTATTGGATCGGGGAGGCCTCGAATCGAGCGGCTTTCCCGATGAGATGAGCCGCGGCAGGTGACTGACAGCGGGAACTGTACGACGAATAAGACTCGAGAACAACGGGATCGACGGATTTCCTCGGCGGAAAAGCAGGTGTGGTAAACTGCGGATTGCGCATGCATAAACCGTTTGACTTCGAGATAGGGAGACTGACGGGGCAGGGTTCCGAGTCCGTCCGGCCGCCGTTAGGGCTGGCACAGGCGCCGGAACGCGGGACTTTTTTTCTGGAGACGTTCGGGTGCCAGATGAACGACCACGATTCGGAAAAAGTGGCCGGGGTGCTGCTTGCGCGCGGCTACCGGCAGGTGGAGACGGCCGAAGCAGCGCGGCTGATTCTCTACAACACGTGCAGCATTCGGGAAAAAGCAGCGCAAAAAGTCTTCTCGCGGCTCGGAGAATACCGCGCAAAGCAAAGTGAAGGAAAAATCATCGGCGTGCTGGGCTGCGTGGCGCAACAAGAGGGCCAGGGCATCTTTGAACGTGCCCCGTGGGTAAGCCTCGTGTGCGGCTCGGCAAGTTACCGCAAGCTGCCGGAGTTGATCGCACAATTGGAGTCGGGGAACCACCGGGTGACCGGCCTGGACCTGGACACCGACGAAACGTTCGAGTCGGAAATAACGCGGCGCGACAATCCGTTTCGCGCTTATCTGACCATCATTGAAGGGTGCGATAAGGCCTGCTCGTATTGCGTCGTGCCGTAC
>Ga0306924_10003605_pt1 | contig 14904 bp, 12 predicted proteins | sample sta12Can44000111_FD_203756 | JGI IMG/M metagenome (GOLD analysis project Ga0306924, IMG submission 203756) | Lab enrichment of tropical soil microbial communities from Luquillo Experimental Forest, Puerto Rico - statanox.12C.anox.44.000.111 (v2)... | ecosystem: Environmental > Terrestrial >... | reverse complement strand
GGTCGAGCCCGACACCGCTGCCTGTGTGCTGGCGAGCCTGGCCGCGGGCCGGCCCGTGACGGTGCCCACCGCGGCGACGGTGATGGCCGGCCTGAACTGCGGCACTGTCTCCGGCTCGGCCTGGCCGGTGCTGCGCGCAGGATGCGATGCGGCCGTCGCCGTCAGCGACGACGAAGCGCTGCGCGCCGTCGATGACCTCGGCCGGCTCGGCGTCTCCTCGGGCCCGAGCGGCGCGGCCGCCCTGGCCGGCGTCCGCGCTGCCCTCACCGATCCCGAGCGGCGGGCCGCCCTCGACCTCGCCGACGACGCCGTCATCGTCCTGCTCAGCACGGAAGGACGCACTCGATGACCCGCACCGTACGGATCAACCGCGACCGGCTCTGGGACTCCCTGATGGAGCTGAAGGAGATCGGCGCCTACGACGACGAGGCGACCGGGCTGCGCGGAGTCCGGCGCCTGGCGCTGACCGACGCCGACGCCGAAGCCCGCCGCCGCTGCGTGCAGTGGATGCTCGAGGCCGGACTCGAGGTGCGGGTCGACCGCATCGGCAACGTCTACGCCACCCGCCCGGGCCGCAACCGCTCCCTGCCGGGCGTGCTGATGGGCTCCCACATCGACACCGTCGCCGCCGGCGGAGCCTTCGACGGCACCCTCGGCGTGCTCGGCGGCATCGAGGTCATGCGCACCCTCAACGACGCCGGCATCGAGACCCTGCGCGACATCGAGGTCGGGTTCTTCACTGAGGAAGAAGGCGTCCGGTTCGGCACCGACATGCTCGGCTCGGCCGTGACTGCCGGGCGCATCCCGCTCGACCACGCCCACAAGCTCACCGACGAAGCCGGCAAGACCGTCAAGGACGAGCTCATCCGCATCGGCTTCGACGGCCAGGCCCACGAGCGGCGCCCCGTCCCGCACGCCTACATCGAGTGCCACATCGAACAGGGCCCCATCCTCGCCGACGCCGGCGTCGACATCGGCATCGTCGAGGGCGTGCAGTCGATCTCCTGGCAGCGGCTCACCATCCGGGGCGAGGCCGCGCACGCCGGCACCACCCCCATCGCGTCCCGGCACGACGCCGGCCTGGCCGCCGCATCCATCGTGGTCGAGGCCCGCCGGATGTGCGACAGCGGCGACTTCGGACGGCTCCGCGCCACCGTCGGGAACTTCCGCATCGGCGCGGGCCAGACCAACGTCATCCCGCACGAAGCCATTCTGACCATCGACCTGCGCAACCCCGCCGACGATCATATGACGGCCGCCGAGCAGCATCTCGCCGGCTACGTCGGCGAGCTCGCCGCCCACCACGGCGTCCAGGTCGCCTGGGAACGGATGGCCAAGACCGCGGTGGTGCCCTTCCACCCCGGCATCCGGCAGCTGCTCGCCGCCACCGCCGACGACCTCGGCCTGCCCTACGTCCGGGCCACGTCCGGCGCCGGACATGACGCCCAGGAGATCGCCGCCATCTGTCCCACCGCGATGGTGTTCGTCGCCGGCGAGAACGGCGGCATCAGCCACACCCCGCGCGAATACTCCACCCCCGGTGCCTGCGCCAACGGCACCGACGTGCTCGCCAACGCCGTCCTGCGACTGGCGGACCAGCCGTGACAGCCAACGACCTGACGGTCCTGGACCTGCTCGACGCCCTGCTTCGCATCGAGTCGGTCAATCCGGGCCTCGACCCGGGCGGCGTCGGCGAGGCGCCGATCGCCGCGTTCGTGGCCGGGTGGGGACGAGCCACCGGACTACGCACCCAGGTGCTTGAGGGCAGGCCCGGCCGGCCCAGCGTTATCCTGCGCGGCGGACGGAACACCGGCGGCCGCCGGCTGCTGCTCTGCGGCCACCTCGACACGGTTGGCCTGGCCGATACACGCGACGCCCTCATGCCCCGCATCGACGGCGACCGGCTCTACGCCCGCGGCGCCTACGACATGAAGGCCGGCCTCGCCGCCGCCCTGATCGCCTGCCGGGACGCCGCCCTCGCCGGTATCGACGGAGAGGTCATCGTGGCCGCCGTCGCCGACGAGGAGCTCGCCAGCCTGGGTATCCAAGAAGTCCTCACCCACCTCGACCCGGCCGGCATCGACGGCGCCGTGGTCACCGAGCCCACCGAGCGTCAGGCCGGCACCGCCCACCGCGGGTTCGTCTGGACCGAGGTCACCATCACCGGCGTCGCCGCCCACGGGTCACGACCCCACCTCGGCGCCGACGCCATCCTCGCCGCCGGCCACCACCTCGTCGCGTTCGACCACCTCGACCGCCAGCTCCGCGGCCGGCCGCACCCCTTCCTCGGCACCGGCAACCTGCACGCCTCCCTGATCACCGGCGGCACCGAAGAGTCCACCATCCCCGACCGATGCGTGTTCACGATCGAACGCCGCACCCTGCCCGGAGAGACCCTCGAACGCGTCGAGGCCGACATCGCCGACCTGCTCGAACGGTGCCGGCCCGCCGACCCGCGTCTGAACGTTTGCGCGCGCACCCTCCTGCACCGGCCGCCGATGGAGACACCGGCCAGCGCTCCCATCGTGCAAGCTTTGCTCGCCGCAGCAGGGCCCGGCACGACCGTGGCACCGATGTCGTACTGGGCCGACTCCGCCTTCCTGTCCACCGCCGGTATCCCAACCGTGCTCTACGGACCCGAAGGGGAAGGAGCCCACGCCGACATCGAATGGGTCAGCCGTTCCGGCACCAGAACCACCACCGACGTCCTCACCCGGCTCGCCCAGGACTTCTGCTCCTGATTCGTCCGTATATGTGGCGGGCGGGTCCGCCTGAGACACCCAGATCAGCGACGATCAAGATCTAGTCGGGACAGGTCTGGTCGGTTAGCTTTTGGGGGCATGACGTGGCAACCGGAACTGGATGAACTGCGCCGCCGCCAAGAGCTCGCCGAGCGCATGGGCGGGCCGGAGAAGATCAGGCGGCAGCGCGATGCCGGCCGACTGACCGTCAGGGAGCGCATCGCCGCGCTGCTGGACGAGGGTTCATTTCACGAGGTCGGAGCGCTCGCCGGAACCGCTGGCTATGACCAGTCCGGCGAGCTCGCCAGCTTCATCCCGGCCAATTTCGTGACCGGAACCGGGCGCCTGGACGGCCGCAAGGTGGTCGTCGGCGGTGACGACTTCACCGTTCGCGGCGGCGCAGCTGATGCCTCGATCATCGGCAAGCAGATCTACGCCGAGCAACTCGCGAACGAGCTGCACCTGCCGATTATCAGGCTGGTCGAGGGCACGGGCGGGGGCGGCAGCGTGAAGACCCTGGAACGAACCGGGCACACCTACGTGCCCGTCAACCCCGGCTGGGATTACGTGGTGGACAACCTGTCGATGGTTCCGGTGGTCGCGGCCGGGCTCGGCCCGGTCGCGGGCCTCGGTGCCGCCCGGCTCTGCGCGGCCCACCTGTCGATCCTGGTCGAGGGCACGGCGCAGCTTTTCGTGGCCGGTCCGCCGGTGGTCAGCTCGGGTGTGGGCGAGCGCGTCGACAAGGAGCAGCTTGGCGGGTCGCGAGTGCATGCCAGGAACGGCGCCGTCGACCTGATCGCGGCGTCCGAAGCCGAGGCGTTCACCCTCATCAGGAGGTTCCTGTCTTACCTGCCGCCGAGCGTCTTCGAGCTGCCGCCGGTCGCGGCGAGCGCGGACCCGGTCAGCCGGCGGGCGGCCGAGCTGCTCGCGGCCGTGCCGCGCGACCGGCGCCAGCCGTACCGGATCCGCCCGATCCTGGCTGCCGTCTTCGACGACGGCTCGGTCATGGAAGTCCAGCGCTACGGCGGCTCGATCGTGACGGCGCTGGCCCGGCTGGACGGCCATCCGGTCGGCGTGGTCGCCGGAGACCCGTACATGGCCGGCGGTTGCCTGACCGTCGAGGCCGCGGAGGCGGTTACCCGGCTAGTCGATCTCTGCTCAGCGTTCCACCTCCCGGTGGTGACGTTCACCGACCAGCCAGGGCTGCTGATCGGTACCAGGGCCGAGCAACGCGCGACGATCCGGCATGGGGTGCGGGCGATCGCCGCTGTTTACCAGGCCAGTGTGCCGGGCGCCGAGATCATCATGCGGCGGGTCTTCGGCGTCGGCGGTGCGGGCATGACCAACCGGCACCGGCTCACGCGCCGCTGGGCCTGGCCCTCGGCCGACTGGGGCTCGCTGCCGGTCGAGGGCGGCATCGAGGCCGCCTACCGGGCCGACCTGGAGCAAGCCGATGATCCGGCCGCGCTGCTGACCGAGATCCGGGCCAGGCTCGACGCGGTACGCAGCCCGATGCGGACGGCTGAGCGGTTCGGGATCGAGGAGATAATCGACCCGCGAGAGACCAGGCCGCTGCTGTGCGACTGGGTCCGCGACGCGTACGCGGTGCTGCGCGGCAGCCCACCCAGCCGGCCGGCGTTCGGCCTGCGGCCCTGACATCGGCCGGCGCCGGGGTGGTTCGCCAGCTTCCCGCCCTGTCGTCGAGACCGGGCGGGCGGGTATGGTTCGCTGGTTCTATGCCAACGGCTGCCACCTTCCGTTCCCGGCTTGTCGCCCGCGAGCCTTTGTACGGCGCCTGGTCGGTGATCCCGTCGCCGCTGAGCGTGCGGTTGCTGGCCGCCGCGGGCTTGGACTACGTAGTGATCGACCTGCAGCACGGCGGGGCCGTTGAAGCTGACCTGCCCGCGATGACCAGCGCGATCCGGCTGGCGGGTGCGACGCCTATCGCCCGGGTCCGGCATGCGCACACCGCCGACATCGGGCGGGCTCTCGACCTGGGCTGCGAAGGCGTCATCGTGCCGAACGTCGACTCGGCCGCCCAGGCCCGCCAGGTGGCCGGCGCCGTCCGGTACCCGCCCGCCGGGCACCGGTCCGCAGGCGGCGTGCTGGCCGCGGCGGAGCCGTTCTGCCTTGTCATGGCGGAGTCGGCCAGCGCTCTGGCCGAGCTCGACGCCATTTTGGCCGTTGACGGCGTTGACGGCCTCTACGTCGGTCCCCGCGACCTGTCGCTGTCCCTGGGCTGTGAGCCCGGCCCGGATGACCCCGTGCTGAGCCAGGCCCTGCAACGCGTCTGGGCGGCCTGCGCCGCCGCGGGCAAGCCCGTCGGGGTGCACGCCGCCGATGGCGCCGTCGCCCGCCGGTATCGCGACGCCGGCTGTACCGTCATCACGACGGCCGTCGATGCGGGGGCGATCATCCGCGATACCGCCGCCCAGTTCCGCCGCGCCCGGGACTGAGCACAAGGCCCCGTCCGCGTTGCCGATACCGATCGTGCCGTCCGGGCTGACCATAAGCGACTGGCCTGTCCGGACAGCACCCCAGCGATCAGCCGGTCCCCGAAGCGGCCAGTTCCTGGTGCCTGGTGACAGCCAGCATGGTATTTGACAGCTGTCGGCGCGCATCGCGGACATACCATCGCCGCATGGGACTGTGGGCCGCGACATCGCGTGCGGAGGCGGCGCTTGTCGCGATTGGTGTGGTGGTCTGCGCTGGCTGCACGTCGGGCCGGGCAGGCTCGTCAGCGTCGACGCCGGCCGGCATAAGCACCCGTGTCGGCGGAAGCGGCACCACAGTGCCGGCGCTGCCCGCCCGGGCGCTGGCGTCGCCTGCGTGCTCGACGGCCACGGCTAGTGCCGCGGGCCTCGGCTCGGTGCGGACGGCGATGCTCAGCACGGGGGGAAGCCCGTTCGGAGTCGCGGTGGTGCCCGACGGGCGTTACGGGTTCGTGGCCGTTCTCGGCGGGGGAACCGGCGGCTCGGTGATCGACGTGCTCCGGATGGCGGAGACCGCCTCCGGCCGGCCGGTCCTGGTCAGGTCGATCCCGGTGGCGGGCCAGCCGCTGGGGGAGACGATCACGCCAGACGGCAGGTACCTGCTCGCGGCGGACGGCAACGGCGCGGTGGTCATCAGCGTGGCCCGTGCGGAATCCGGGGCGGCGAGCGCGGTGCTCGGCATGCTCACCGCGCCCGGCGGCACCGGCCAAGGCGCTGCGTCCGGCAGCGCAATCGAGGTGGCGACCTCGGGGGACGGGCGGTACGCGTTCGTGACGCTCGAATACGGCCAGCGGGCCGCCGTGTTCAACCTCGCCGGCGCGGTGAGCCGCGGGTTCGGCAGCGCGGATTATGTCGGCAGCATCCCGCTCGGGCAGGCCGCGGTCGGCCTGGCCGTCTCCCCCGACGACCGCTGGCTGTACGCAACGAGCGAGCTCGCAACCCCGGCTCAGCACCCGGTGGGCATCAGGGCACCGGCTGCGCAGAGCGGGCCGACTCTGTCCGCCGGCCAGGCCGTCCGCGCTGGGATAATGCCCAACGAGCCGCCGGGCACGCTGACGCTGATCGACCTGCGGCGCGCGGAGACCGACCCCGCACAGTCGGTCGTCGCCACAGTGGATGCTGGCTGCCAGCCGGTCCGTGTGGTTACGGCGGCGAACGGGACGCAGGTCTGGGTGACCGCCCGGGCCAGCGACGACGTGCTCTGCTTCGCGGCGGCCCTGCTGGTCACCGACCCGTCGCACGCGCTGGTCGCGGTGGTGCGGGTCGGCCAGGCACCGGTCGGGCTGACCGCAGTGCGGGACGGCACGCTGATCGTGGTCGCCGACTCGAACAGGTTCAGCGCGCCAGGCGCGCACGCCGACCTGACCGTAATCAACGTCGCCAACGCGCTGGACGGCCGTCGCGCGATCGTCGGCGACATCCCTGCTGGCCTGTTCCCCAGGGACATGACGGCCGCTCCCAACGGCACAGTACTCGTCTCGAACTTCAGCTCCGGACAGCTGGAGACGGTCGACACCGCAACCATCCCCTGATCACGTCGATCCCCGAGCACCGGTGTGCCGGCCCCGGCCTGCTCAGTGCCTGTTGCTGCCGCTGCCAGTTGCCGGTGCTCGCGGTACCAGGCCGGACACGGGCTGCCTGGATGCTGGCGACCCCATCGCTTCTGCGCGGGCGCGCCGAGACGGACCTTCACACGGGCGGCGGGCGCGTATCAGGCACGCGCCCGATCCCTCGCAGGCCATATCAGCCGGCTGTGTTTGTAGGTCCCCGGCTCAGTAACGGATCAGCCCCCGGATGTTGAGGCCGTTGCGCATGTCCGCGTAGCCCTGGTTGACATCTTCCAGGGCGTACTCCCTGGTGATCAGCTCGTCGAGCTTGAGCTGCCCCTTGTTGTAGAGGTCCAGCATCCGGGGGATGTCGTGCTGGGCGTTGGAGGAGCCGTACAGCGAGCCCCGGATCTGCTTCTCCATCATGGTGAGCAGGAACAGGGAACCGCTCATCTGGGTAGCGTCCGGGTGAGCGACCGCCGTGATGACGACCTTCCCGCGCTTGGCGACCAGGTCGAGCGCGGGTCCGACGTAGTCGGCCTCGGCGACGTCGGTGGTGACGATGAAGGAGTCGGCCATCTGGTTACGGGTCAGGTCCGCCACGAGGAACGCCGCGTCCTGGACCGTGGCCGCGGTGTGCGTGGCGCCGAACTCCAAGGCCTTGTCGCGTTTGAACTGCACCGGGTCGATCGCGATAATGTTCCGCGCTCCGGCGATCCTGGCGCCCTGGACGGCGTTGATCCCGACGCCGCCGATGCCCATGACCACGACCGTCTCGCCCGCCTTGACCTCGGCGGTGCGCACCGCGCTTCCGTAACCGGTTGCCACGCCGCATCCCACCAGCGCGGCCTTGTCGAGCGCCGTGCCGTCGTCCACCTTCACGACCGACGCCGCCGGGACAACCGTGTACTCGGAGAAGGTGCCGAGCAGGCACATCTGGCCGAGACCCTGGCCGCGGGCATGGAACCGGTAGGTGCCGTCGAGCTGCGGGCCGTTGATAAGGAAGGCGCCGAGATCGCACAGGTTCTGCATGCCGCGGGCACAGTACGAGCACCGGCCGCAGGATGGGAGGAAGCTGAGGACCACGGAGTCGCCCTCAGCGACATGCGTGACATTGGGGCCCGTGCCGAGCACTATGCCAGCGCCCTCGTGGCCGCCCACCACGGGGAATGGCATCGGGATGTCGCCGGTGACCAGATGCTCGTCGGAGTGACATAGTCCGCTCGCGGTGAGCTTGACCAGGACCTCGCTCTCCTTAGGCGCGTCGAGTTCGACGTCCTCGACCTGCCACTTCTCGTTCAGACCCCAGAGCACCGCGGCCTTGGTCTTCATTGACTGTTCCTCTCTTCGATGCGGACACGTCTGACTCTAAACCAGAACTAGAACGTGTTCCAGAAGATGGCCGCGCCCGGCGCAAGATGCACCCTTTGAGCGGATCTCCGGCCGTGACGGGGCGTCGGCTCGCTGGACGGCGGTGGACCTGACGACAGCGCGGGGCATGACGTCCGCGCGAGCTCCCGCCTCGGCTGGAGCGCCGGTGCTCAAGGGCCGGGTGTCAAATTCGCGAAGCCTCTGGCCCGGCGGAGACTTTTCGAAGCCAAGTGCCAGGAGTACCCGCCCGGGCGGGTACTCCTGGCACTGCCCTAGCTCACGCTGGCAGAGCCCTCCCGTAGCGGGCGAGAACGACGGCGCCCGCCTGCTCGGCGGACAGGCATTCCAGGTACGCGGGCGGGCCGGCGGGGAAGAGCCGCTCGCCTGTGCCCAGGATCGTGGGGAAGGTCAGCAGCCGGTACTCGTCGATCAGGTCCGCGGCCATCAGCGCGTGCACGACGCTCAGGCTGGCCATGATGACCACATCGCGTTCCTCGCGCTTGACGACGTCCGCGACGTCGCCGTCGATGACGCGCGAGTTCTCCCACGCCGACGCGTCGGCCAGCGTCCGGGAGGCGACCAGCTTGGGCACGGCGTTCATCCGCGCGGAGAACGGGTCGTCGCGGCCGGGCCAGATCCGGGAGAACAGCTGCCAGGTCTTCCGCCCGAGCAGCAGGACCCCGTCGTCCAGCTCGTTCCCGAGGCGGAACGGGTTCTGGGTGACGGTCTCGCGACCGTGCCGGAACGCCCAGCCGCCCGTCGCTGTCCCGTCGGAACCGTCCGGGTCGGACACGATCCCGTCCAGGGTGATGAACTCAATAACGATGACGCTCATGGCGCGTCTCCCTTCGGTCGATGCTCACCCGTACATACCGGCGGCATCGCCCGGACTCATCGCGCCCGGCGCGATTCGTCGCCGGGAATTCGCGCGGGCAGGCCGAACGCCTCGAACACGCGCGGATCGCTGAACACCACGTTGCGCGCGACGCGGCCGCCCGCGACCGTGAAGACCTGGAGGGTATGCACCCGGTGCCCGCCGGCGGGGTCCGGCGCGTACGCGGCCAGCGCCGGCTGCCCGTTGGCGGTGAGCTGCCGCGCCGCCCACCCCGGCCCGTGCATCTCGAACACGCGGCGCATGAACAGGCCGTAGTCGCGGCTGCCTCGGTACCACAGCGGCACCGGCGGCATCTCCATGACCGCGTCATCGGTGAGCAGACCGACCAGCGCGGGGACATCAGCCGCCTCGAACGCCCGCACGTACTGGTCGATCAGCCCGCGTGCCCGCGGGTCGTCCGGCTCAGCGACCTCGTCCGCGCCGACCGCGTCGGCGAGCAAGGCGCGTGCCCGCTGCAAGGCGCTGTTGACGGCCGGGACCGTGGTCCCGAGCTGCGCGGCGACCTCGGCGGCGCTGAACTGCAGCACCTCGCGGAGCACCAGCACGGCCCGCTGCCTCGGCGGCAGCAGCTGCATCGCCGCCACCAGCGCCAGCCGCATGTCCGCCCGCGTCTCGATGTCGAACCGCGCGTCGGGAAACGGCTGCAGCCAGGGGATGTCGAAGGCCGGGGTCAGCGGCGCCTGCGGATCGTCGCTCGGCGCGCCCAGCCCGGACGGCAGCGGCCGCCGCACGCGCCCCGCCAGCGCGGAAAGGCAGGCGTTGGCCGCGATCCGGTACAGCCAGGTCCGCACCGACGCCAGCGCGGGGTCGTACCGGTCGCGGGCCTTCCACGCGCGCAGCATCGTCTCCTGCGTCAGGTCCTCGGCCTCGTGATAGGAGCCCAGCATGCGGTAGCAGTACGCCACCAGTTCACCCCGGTACGGCTCGACGTCCACGCGCTCCATCTTCGCGTACGCGCGCTAGCGGCCGGTCCGGGGGACAGGCGACTACGCGGCGGTGTAGGGGAGACAGACGATGTCCAGCACCGCGGCCGCGGCGCTGTCCGGCCCGGCGACCAGGGTCAGCGCGTTCCCGTTGGCGGTGAGCTGGTCCCAGACCTCGTGCAGGACGCGGACTCCCGCGCTCGCCAGGATCGTGACGCCGGTCAGGTCCACGGTCAGCGGGAGCACGCCGGCCCGGCAGGCCGACAGGAGCCGGCCGATGAACCGCTCGGCGGTGGTCACGTCCACCGGGCCGGTGACCCGCATGGTCACGGGCGACCCGTCGCCGAGTCCGGCGGCCACCAGGGTGGCGGCGAACGGGACCGATGCCAGCCTGCCGGGAACTACCGCGGAAGCCTCGGACGCGAGCACGGCCAGCCGGTGCAGGCGATGCCGCAGCGTGACTATCGTGCCTCTGGAGCCAGGCGGGGCCGTGGCTTCCTGTGGCGGGTGACTGACCCGCAGCTGCCCGGCGAGCTGGGCGGCCAGCATCAGCCCCTGGCCGCGGTCCCGGGTTCGCGGGTCCGGGACGCGCCAGCGCCCGCGGTCGCTGACGCGTGCCTCCAGGAACCCGTCCGTGCCGAGCGAAGCCTCCAGCCGGACGATGCCGGGCCGGCGCGGCGGGTAGGCATGCTCGGCGGCGTTGGTGACGGCTTCGGTCACGGCCAGCTCCACTACCTGCCGGTCCGCGGTGGCCACGCCGATCTCGTCCAGCCAGTCGTCCAGCGCGCGGCGTATCGTGATCACCGATGCAAGCTCGGCGGGCAGTTCCGCCGTCAGCTCGCGCGCGGGCGCCGTCAGCCGCTGCGCGGCCAGGGTGGTCACGTCGTCGGTGTAGCCGGTGCGGGTCAGCAGCTCCACCACGAGCTGGCAAACGCGGTCCGCGGGCGCCGCGGCGGCGGCGGGCAGCGTGCGGTTCGCGACGGTGTCACCGGCCACGACCGCCAGCTCCGCCATCCCCTCGGCCAGGGTGCGGCCCGGTCGCCCGATCAGCCCGTCACTGTAGAGCAGCACCACCTCCCCCGCCGCCAGCTCGGCCGAGCCCTGCACCGGCACGGACCCGGTGCCGAGCGGCCCGGCCCCGGAGGCGGGCAGGAACCGCGCCGTCCCGTCCGTGGCGATGACCAATGGCGGCGGGTGCCCGCAGGTGGCATAGCAGACGGCGCCATCGGCGGGACAGAGCACGACCACGCACAACGTGGCCGCGCGCAGCGCGGGGTCACTGGCCGCGAACCCGTCCAGCTGTCCCAGCGCCGCCGCCAGGTCAGGCTCGACCGCAAGCACGTGCCGTAGCACCGCGCGCAGCTGCCCCATCGCCGCCGACGCGGCCACGCCGTGCCCGACCACATCCCCGACTATCAGCGCCACCCGGCCGTCGCCCAGCGGGACGGCGTCGAACCAGTCTCCGCCCGTGGCCTGGTCCTGCCCCGCCACCAGGTACCTGGCGGCGATCCGCGCGCCCGGCAGCACCGGCAGCCCCTTCGGCAGCAGCGCTTCCTGCAGGGCGATCACCACGTCACGAGCCGCTTCGTACCGGCGTTCCACCTCCGCCTCCCGCGCCTGCGCCGCCTCCCGTGTCCGCACTCGCTCGGTCACGTCGGTGATGAGCAGGGTCAGACCGCTGACGGTATTTGTCCTGCTCGAGCACCGGGGTCAGACCTCTCGCCGATCCATGGGCCTGCCGTTTACCCTCAGGCCGGGCATCTAAGCAGATTGGCGGCAGAACATTCAGGCGAGTTCGCGGCGGCTTCGCGCCGGGTCGCCGAGGAGCCGCTTCCTGAGGTGGGCGAGCGCCCGGACAAGCAGCCGGGAGACTTGCATCTGAGACACGCCAAGCCGGCCGGCGATCTGCTCCTGGCTGAGGTTCCCGTAGAAGCGCAGGACCAGGACGCGCTGCTCCTTACGGGGCAGCTCGTCCCAGTGCTTGCTGACGGACTCCATGTCGATCGCCCGCTCGAGGCCGGCGTCCTCCTCGCCCAGGACGTCGCCGAGCTCGGCAGAGACGTCCCAGGCGAGCAGCGGGGCGTCGAGGGAGTGGGCGCTGAACGCCTGCTCGGCCTGGCGGGCCTCGCGCAGGTCCCCGACAGCGACGCCGAGCCGCGCGGCGAGCTCGCCGTCCGCGGGCTGGCGGCCCAGCTCGTGGGTCAGGTCCTCGACGGCATCGCGCATGGCCAGCAGGAGCTCCTGGACGGAGCGGCTGACGTGGATCTGCCACCGCTTGTCGCGGAAGTGCCGCTTGATCTCCCCGCCGATGCACGGCGCCGCGTAGGCGCGCAGCCCGTTGCCGAACGCCGGGTCGTAGTTGTTGATCGCCTTCAGCAGCCCGACATAGCCGACCTGCATCAGGTCCTCGACGGGCTCCGGGCTGCCGCGGTACTGCCAGACGCAGGCGCGCACCAGCGACTCGTAACGCCGCACCAGGACCTCGCAGGCGGCTGCCCGCTCCACGCTGCCCCACGGGAAATCGCGGCAGCGCGTCAGCAGTTCCTCGTCAGGCAGCTCCGCTAGACCGGTATGGCCGAGGACGGGACCAGGATCGTACGCAGCCCGCATGCTCACTCCGTGCGTCGACGACGATGGCACAGCTGGCATGCCCGCACGGAAGCGTTTAAACGTGACATGCGTCACATTAGAACGTGAGTACTAGCCGGCCGCGGACGCCGCCGGCTTCCAGGCGGCGGTGCGCCTCGGCCGCGCGCTCGGCCGGCAGGACCTCCGCGATCCGCAGCGTCAGCACCCCCTTGGCGGCCAGGTCCGCCAGCTCGGCGAGCCGCGCGCCCTCGTGCAGGTGCTGGCCGACGAGGACCAGGGAGATCGTGATGCCGCGTTCGGTCTCGCCCTGGAACGGGCGGACGGCCAGCAGCTGTCCGCCGTCGCGGACCGCGGGCAGGATGGCCGGCCCGAGCAGCGCCGCGTCGATCACCGCGTCCACGCCGGACGGATAGAGCGCGCGGACGCCCGCGGCCATTCCCGCCCCGCGCTCCACCACGTGGCGCGCGCCGAATGAGCGGATGAGCTCCGCATCCTCCGGTTTCGCGTCGCCGGTCACCACCAGCCCCTCGTGCGTCCCGAGCTGGATCGCGTACTGCCCGATCGCGCCCGCCGAGCCGGTGACGGCCAGGGTCTGACCGGGCCGCAGGCCCAGCATGTCCAGCGCGGACCGCACGGTCATCGCGTTCATCGGCAGCGTGGCGGCGGCCTCGAGCGCGATCCCGTCCGGCACGCGGGCGAGCTGGTCCCCGTCCACGAGCACGTACTCGGCCTGCGCGCCGCCGCCTGGCACCCAGGGAGACACCGCGGCCATCACGCGATCGCCGGCCTGCCACCCGGACACCTCAGGACCGACCGCGTCGATCACCCCGGCCAGGTCCATGCCCGCGATGTACGGGGGCGCCATGCCGTCCGGCAGCTGCCGTCCGCCGAGGCGGAACCCGATGTCGGTGGGGTTCACGGTGGCGGCCGTCACCCGCACCCGGACCTGGCCCGGTCCGGGCGATGGCATCGGCACCGCGGCGACGTGCAGCACCGAGGGGTCGCCGAACTCGGTGAAACAGACGGCCCGCATATCGGTCATGGCAACACTCCAGAGTTAGTTGAGGAATCAAGGGTGTGGCAGATTGACAGCAGCTCGTCGACGCCGCGAAGCCGCAGGTGCGGCTGCCGCTCCGCGGGCAGGTGGTCGTAGGCGGCCGCGTCGCCCAGGCCGGTGTCCACCGCGATCGCCAGCGCCCGGCCGCGGTGTGCCATCGGCACTTCGAGCAGGGGATCGTCACCCACCACCGCGATGTCGGCCGTCCTGACGCCCAGCCGGGTCGCCGCGGCGCGCAGCGCGTCGAGCGACGGCTTGCCGGTGATCCGCAGCCCGCAGCCGGTCAGCGACCTGATCATCGCGGTGATCGCCCGGGAGGTGCCGAGCGCCCGGCCGTGCGCGGTGGCGAAGAACGGCGTCTGCGAGGCGCTGAACAGCGCGGCACCGGCCCATACCGCGTGGCACGCCGCCTCGAGCGCGGGCATGGTGAACTCGGGATACCAGCCGGCGAGCACCGCGTCCACCCTGGCCGCTTCTTCCTCGGCCGGCGGCACCGCCTCGATGCCCGCGTCCCGCAGCGGCTGCGCCAGGCCGTCGCCGCCGAGCACCATGACCCGCTTGTAACCGCGCTTGGTGAACATGACCACCGCGCTGCTCGCCGGCGTCATCATCGCCTCGTCGGGGACGGCCAGCCCCGCCTCGCGCAGCACGCGCGCGAAGTGCGTCGGCACGCGGTTCGTCCCGTTGGTGAACACGACGTACGGCAGGCCGCGGCCGCGCACCCAGTCCAGCATCTGCGCGGCGCCGGGCAGCGGCCGCAGCCCGTGGTTGACCCGGTCGCCGAGGACCAGCGTGCCGTCCATGTCGAAGATGAAGCCGCGCGCGTTCCGCAGCCGCTCCCTCACCTCGTCAGGAGTCACGGTCCCCGCCCTTCAGCGTCAGCCGGAACCCGGGCTTGTGCACCGTCAGCTCGGCGGGCGCGGGCCGGTTCCCCAGTTCGCGCAGAAGCCGCAGGAGCGGCTGCGCGTCCGGGTTGTAGTGCGTGACAGCGGGCCCGGCGGCGAGCATCCCGTCCACCTCCCCGCCCGGCATGCCGAACCTCAGCAGCAGCTCCTCGTCGGCTATCCGCGTCCCGAACCGCCGCCGCAGCTCCGCCACGTCCAGTGGCGGCGGCTCGCTCGCCAGCTCCGCCGCCCGGGGCCGGGACAGGATCCGGTCGAGCACGTCCGGGTCGACCGGCGCGGTCGGCTTGCCGAAGCTGCCGAGCACGTACCTGATCACCTGGTCGGGCACCTGGTCGTACCGCGCGCCGCCGCCGGCGACGTTCGCGAGTGCCTGGCCGATCACCA
>Ga0306924_10003604_pt1 | contig 14912 bp, 12 predicted proteins | sample sta12Can44000111_FD_203756 | JGI IMG/M metagenome (GOLD analysis project Ga0306924, IMG submission 203756) | Lab enrichment of tropical soil microbial communities from Luquillo Experimental Forest, Puerto Rico - statanox.12C.anox.44.000.111 (v2)... | ecosystem: Environmental > Terrestrial >... | reverse complement strand
TCGAGGTCGAGGTGCCGCTCGCCGATCCGCCCGAGGACACGGTGTGGATCGAGCCGATCGCGGACGCGACCGAGGCACAGCGCGCCGCCTTCCAGGCGTGGTGCGGCGCGCCCTTCCCGGCCCGCGCCACGTGAGCTAGGTTCCGCCGACATGACCTTCGACCCGAGCCTCCACGCCGCCCGCCGCCGCGAGATCGCCGCCCGCATGAAGGCGGAGGGGGGCGGGGTGATGCTGCTCCCCGCGGCCGAGGAGAAGCTGCGCAACGCCGACGCCGAGTACCTCTTTCGACAGGACTCGGACCACGCGTACGTGACCGGGCTCGACGAGCCGAGCGGGTGCGCCCTGCTGTTCGCCGATGGACGGTACGTGCTGTTCGTGCGGCCCCGCGATCCGGAGAAGGAGATCTGGACCGGCCGGCGCGCCGGGGTGGAGGGGGCGAAGGAGGTCTACGGCGCGAGCGAGGCCTATCCGGTCGCCGAGCTGGATCAGCGCCTCCCGGGGCTGGTGGACGGCGCCGGCACCCTCTGGTTCCGTGTCGGGCAAGACGCCGCGTGGGATGCGCGGGTCGGGCGCGTCCTGTGCGATCTGCGGGCACGGGCGCGGGCCGGCGCGCGGGCGCCGCTGCGGATGATCGACCCCGCGCTCGTCCTGCATGAGCTGCGGCTCGTGAAGTCGGCCGAGGAGGTGCGCGCGCTCCGCAAGGCGGCCGAGATCACCGCCGAGGCGCACCTCGCCGGCATGCGCGACGGGCAGCCCGGCCGGCGCGAGTACCAGGTCCAGGCCGAGATCGAGTACGCCTTCCGGCGACGCGGCGGAACGGGCCCCGGCTACGGGACCATCGTCGCGGCCGGCCCGAACGCCACGATCCTGCACTACCGCGCGGGCGACGCCGTGCTGAAGGACGGCGAGGTGTGCCTCGTCGACGCCGGCGCCGAGTACGGCTTCTACACGGCCGACGTGTCGCGCACCTTCCCGGTCTCCGGCAACTTCACGAAGGCGCAGCGCGAGGCGTACGAGCTCGTGCTCGACGCGCAGGCGAAGGCGATCGAGGAGGTGAAGCCCGGCGCGACGCTGGACGCGATCCACGAAGCGACGGTGCGGCGGCTCACCGCCGGCATGGTGAAGCTCGGGCTGCTGCAGGGCTCGGTGGAGGAGCGCGTCACCGACAAGTCGTACCGGAAGTACTACATGCACCGGACCAGCCACTGGCTCGGCATGGACGTGCACGACGTCGGCGCGTACTTCATCGACGGCCAGCCGCGGCCGCTCGTGCCCGGCATGGTGGTGACGATCGAGCCCGGCCTCTACGTCTCCGCCGACGACCCCACCGCCCCCGAGGCGCTGCGCGGCGTCGGCATCCGGATCGAGGACGACATCCTCGTCACGCCGCAGGGCCACGAGAATCTGACCGCGTCGACCCCCAAGGATCCCAGCGAGGTGGAGGCGTGCTGCGTGAGATGACGGGGGTCGAGCGGTGCCTCGACCGCCGCCCTTGACACCCCCAGGCCGGAACAGTAAAAACGCCGCCTTACGCGAGCCGCACCTCCCGGGTGCGGCGGAGTCTTCTCGCGAAGGGTTTCATCGGGGAGTGGCTCAGCCTGGTAGAGCACTTGGTTCGGGACCAAGGGGTCGCAGGTTCAAATCCTGTCTCCCCGACCATTCGAGGCCGCTGATCTTCGAGGAGTTTTCCTCCGGGTCAGCGGCCTTCTTCTTTCCCCCTTCGAGTACCCGCAGGACGGGCGCAGGACCCGGCGCGGTGGGCGATGGAGGGCCGTCCTCGAACGTGAGCCGGTCGAGGCCGCGGCGCATGTCTTCCAGGTCGAGGTGCCCGTAGATCTCCGCGGTCAGTGCCGGGTCGGAGTGGCGCATTACTCGCTGCACGACCGCGAGCGGCACGCCGTCCTTGAGTAGCAGCGTAGCCGTGGTGTGCCGGAGATCGTGGAAGCGGACGTGCCGGGGCAGCGGCTTGGCCCACAGCGCGAAATCACACCGCGGGCAGCGGGAAGCCTCGGCGGTGTGCCGCTCCTCGTTGAACCCGCACCCGCGGCGGCGGCAGCGGTGCTGGTAGCCGGTCACCACCCCGGCCCGGCCCATTGCGCGCCGTAGGATGTCGTCGGCGGCCACGTCGCGCCGGTGCATGGAGCCATCCGGCCTCGGGTAAAGGAGGCGGCCGGGACACTTGGTGGCAGCGGCGAGGGCAGCTTCCAGGTGGGGGCGCAGCCCACGCGCGATCGGAAGTAGCGCCTCCTCCCCGTCCTTGACCGTGTCGCTGTCCCACGACCGCCGGAGGTGGATCACGCCAGCGTCAAGATCTACGTCCTGGCGCTCCAACCCGAAGACCTCGCCCTTCCGCATGCCGGTGTAGATCGCGGTCGCGACGACCCAGCGCCACGGCTCCGACAATTCGGCGAGGACCGCCGGCACCTCTTCCCACCGGAGATACTCCGGGTGCCGCTTGGGCACCTTGCGCCTCGGCACGTCGGAGATCGGGTTGTTGCCCGACCAGATCCCCGCGCCGGGCCTGGCTGCGAGCTTGAATATGCCCAACGCGAAGGCGCGGAGGTGGTTAATGCTCCGGGGGGACAGCTCGCCGTCGAGATCCGAGAGCACCTTGTCGAAGGCGTCGGCCGTCACCTGCTGGAGCGGCAGGTGTCCAAGGGGCGGGCGCAAGTGCTTGTCGAGGAAACCCCGTACGGTGGGGCTGCGGAGCTTCGAACCGCGCCGCTCCCACCACCAGTCCATCAGCTCACCGAACGTGACGTGCTGTCGCTCAGCGCGCAACGGCTCCAGCCCGAGCCGCTGGCGCTCGGCCTGTCGCTCTAGGTCTTCCACCATCCGGCGTGCCTCGGCCTTCGTGCGGCACTTGGTGCGCTTCTGGCGGTAGCGCCCGGTCGCGTCCTTCCATTCGATCACCCAACGATCGTCCCGATACAACACGGAGCCCATGTGCGGCCTCGCTTCCAGTCAAGCGACCAGCTTCTTGATCTCTACCACGCGCCCCTCTGGCTCTCCGTGGACTTCACCGCGCGCGTACCGTTCGACGGTAAGGCGCTCGAACCTGAGACACGCCCCGATCCGAAGGCAAGGCAGGTGGGCGCTCTCCGCGAGCTTGTAGACCATGCTCCTCGACACGCGCATGTACCGAGCAACGTCCTCCGCCGTCATTAGCGGCTCAAGCTCACTAGCGGCCACTGCGGGATGGTGCGAAACGCGCTGCCGATCCATCACGCCACCTCTCCCGTAACGACGACGGGCAGGAGCCGCTCCCCGCCACCCCTCGCTCGGCGCGGCTCCCGCTTGATGTAGTCGTCGTCGTCGGCGTTCTTGAGCACGCTGTCGATCTCGCGCGTCGTGATCTCCAGAGCCACCGTAAGCTCGGCCGCGTGCTTGTTGTGGAGGCTCGTCGGGGTAACCTCGCCCTCGCGCGACCACTTCGCGACAAGGTCGCGGAGAGCCGCCCCCGTCCGCGCGCGCTTCTCCTCCTCTGACTCCGGGACGTAGAGCCCGACCGTGACCGTCTGGTATTTCGAAGGCCGGCGCTCCACGACGCCGATCACGCCCGTCGGCGCGCAGTTGATCTTCGCGACCCGCAGAACGACGAGGCGCTTCTCCACCTCGCTGCACGAGCCGGGCGCGAGCGCCCCCTTCTCCTGGTCCTTCTCCAAGAGCGTTGCCGTGATACTGAACCGCCCGTTGTCGGTGATCGCGCCGCCGCCGCGTGCAGCATGCTGGTCGCCGTTCCCCTCGCGCGTCGCCTGCTTCGAGACGTGGGCTACCAGGAGGACGGCGCAGCCCGTGGCCGCCGAGAGCTCCTCCGCCGCTGAGACGAGCGCGCTCATGGCCGAGTTCGACTCGTCGCCGCCGCACCGGGACACGGTCTCTATCGCTATCAGCCCAGCGCGCGGCGCTCGCTTGCAGATCTCGTCCGCGAGTAGCTTCGCGTCGAGGGACGCGACGTACTCCCGGCCATCCTGGCGCACCAGCCGCACGTTTGTCCCGCGCAGATCGAGGATCTTCACGTTCTCGGAGATCGCGCTGGCGTCCCAGGCGCTGCCGAGGGCGTGCTCCCAGGCCTTCAGCTTGCGGAGGTAGTCGTCCCGGTTGTCCTCCAGCGTGATGAACACCGTCTGGCAGCGCCTCGTGGCGCGCCCAAGGAACGGCAGTCCGAGCGCGCAATGGACCGCGAGGCCCACCGTGAGCGCCGTCTTCCCTGCAGCTCCGGGGCCAACGAGCGTGCCGACGTCGCCGACCGGGATGGCGTCCTGCCAGATGAACTGCTTCTCGGGCGGCTCGGCCTCCAGCATCTTGACCGTCAGATCGCACCAGCCGGCGGAGATCAGGTCCGCCCGCGCCTGCCCCTGGATCTCGTTCATCGCGTCGTTCGCTGGGCGTAGCTCGCGCAGCGCCGCGCCGGGCGCGTGGTGCCCGTACTTCTCGGCGTTCATGAAGATCTGCGCCAAGTCCTGCTCGTCCCACGGAGGCCTGGCGTTTGTCTGGTTCCACTTCTTCAACACGTCCCACGCCGTCGCCCGGTCGAGGTTGAAGTCGCGGAGCAGCGCCGCGGCGGCGCGGAACGTCGCCTTGTTGCCGCCCTGGCCCGAGACGGCGTCCACGCAAGCGACATACTCCTCGGCTCGGTGTCGCGTCTCGGAGGAGAGCACCACCAGCCCCGAGGGCAACGCGGCCGCGCGCAGGTCTCGCTGGTGTTCATTCTGGAGCGGCGCGGCCCCCAGGCCCCGAAGCACGGCGGCGATCGTGTACCGGGACGGCTCGCAGCGGAGCAGCTCGACCAGGCGTGGGCGGCTGCGATCCTTCAAGTGGAAAGTGCCCGGCAGGCGCATGACACGCGCGGCGTCCACGACCTTCGCGTCGGTGCCGAGGCGCGCCGCGATCGCTTTCTGCGCGGGCGTGAAGTCCTCGACGCGCGCGCCGGGCTCAAGGAGCCAGTACCCGTGCTGCCCACGACCCGACGCGACGACCAGCGACGGCGGCGGGGAGAGCTTCGCGGCGTCTGGCAAGGGCTCCTGGTCGGCGTCGTAGAAGAGCGCGCGCACGGCCCTCACGTTCGCGATGGCGCGCCCCCGGCCGTCGCCCCCGTTCACCATCACGAACACGCCGTGGCCACGCTCCTGGAGTTCCTGGAGCGCCTCCCAGGCGTTCGCGAGCGTGTCGTGGATGATCGTCGGCCGGGCGCTGCTCTCGCCGTCGCCGTCCACGAACGTCTGGAAGGTCACGGGGGCATCCACGTTGCCCGTGAGGGCGGCCAGGAACTGCTCGGCCATGGCGAGGCGGCTCTCCTCGCTGACAGTGAGGGCGTCGTCGCAGAGGGGCTGGATTGGCGTGCTGCTGGCGTTCACGGGACAGACCTCCACCGCACGCGCGCGTTGCGCGTTGGATCTTCCAAGTTGGCGTGGCGACCAGCCGTCGGGCTGGCTCAATGTCAGACCCCCATGTATCAGGGGGGGCTGACGAGGCGCTAAGCAGCGGCCTGTGGCCCGCCTCACGTCGCGACCAGCCGGAAAGAACTCCCGCCTATAAGGAGAGAAGCGGTGGGAGTTCTTCTCCCAGCCGCTACTTCACGTTCAGCTAATAGACGCGGGACGTGAGAAGGTGGCCCCCCTTCGCGTCCACCCCTGGAAGCCTGGAACGCCGAGGCGTGCAGCCGCCTGGGACAGAAAGCCCTCGGCGTCACATGCCTGCCCTGTATCGACTGGCCGCCCTGCGTTCAACCCGTCCCTGCGCTACCCCTGGCAGCTCAGCCAGTGAAGGTTGCCCCGGTCTCGCCCCTACCACCCCTGGTGGCTTTTTACGGTGAGCGACGCCGGACGCACGGAACGCGTTCAAGGCGTCGCGAAGGGAGGGAGCGGCGCAGCGCGCCGCACGGGACGACGCCGCCGTTCGAAGCACATGCACCAGGACGCACCAGGAGCCCGCAGGCGACGCGCTCGCGTGGTGACCATGTCCACGTCAACGGCTCGCTGAACGCCTCTCCACGGGCTGTTCTGCGCGTTCCAGGGGCCTTTCTGCGGGGCTCTCTGACCGTCGCCTGTGTTTCACCATAAGTGATTGTTTACTATCGGGAACGGACAACGAAAGCGCCTCCTGGCGCCGGGGAGTCGTCGGGCACCGGCAAGGGCCCCCATGTTTATGGGCTATGGGCCTCGGGAGCTTCATCGCAAGCTGGTCGCCATGACGACCAGCAAGCGCTGCGCCCTGTATCTGCGCGTCTCGACGGATCGGCAGACTGCCGAGAACCAATTCGCAGAGGTGCGTCAGCTCGCCGCCGCGCGCGGCTTCGAGCCGGTGATCTACGAAGAGGTCGAGTCAGCGGCTAAGGCGCGCCCCGTCCTCGACCGCATGCTGGCCGACGTGCGCGCCGGTCGCGTTCACGGCGTGGCAGTCTGGGCGCTCGACCGGCTCCATCGCAGCATGGCCGGCGCGATCAACACCGTGCTGGAGCTCGACCGGCTCGGCGTGCCGGTGCTCAGCGTCCGCGAGGGCTGGCTCGATACTAGCGGCCCGGTGCGCCCGCTCCTCGTCGCGATCTTCGGGTGGGTGGCTGAGCAGGAGCGGACGAGGCTCATCGAGCGCGTCCACGCCGGTCTAGACCGCGCGCGCAGGCAGGGCAAGGCCCTCGGGCGCCCGCGCACCTCGATCGTGCTCCTGCGAGCCGCTGCGGAGCTTGTAGAGGGTGGGACGAGCGTTGCCGCAGCCGCCAAGGCAAAGGGGGTGAGCCGGGCGTCGCTCTACCGCTACCTGTCCGAAAACCCTGCCGCCGGGACAGCCAGAAACAGCCCTGCTGTCACGGTCGCGACCGCTGCCGTCGGCGCTGTCCGCTAACACTTGGTTCTGAGACTCCCCGCAGGCCTGGGGGGTTGGGCGCTGCGAGCGCCCCGCCACGGGTACCGCTGCCCTTCGGTGAGGACAGCGCGAGCAGCGCGGCCTGGCCCGCTCGCCTCGGGCAGTCGCGTCGCGCCCATGCCCTGGGAGCCGACCCCCGCCCCCAGGATCGCGAACGGGGCCCACCTCGACGGTGTCCTCGCAGCCCGTCGCCCGGCAGCGACACGCGCCACTCCTTACCCACCCCCCGGTTGTTCTCGATGTGTATCGAGCCCTCGCCACCCCGCCTGCCATTTCCAGCGTGGCGCCTCCACCGCTCGACCCCTCATTGTCACTGCCCCGCCGGCACGCGCGCAGCATGGAGGCTCCCGATAGCTCGGAAGAGCGATGCGACGGCTGACGGCGGCACTAACGCTCGCGCTGCTCCTGCCGCTGCGCGGCGAGGCGGCGGCGGCCGCGATCGAGCAGGAGGCGCCCAACGCCGCGGAGCGGAAGACCAGCTTCGCCGTGGTACCCGGGCCGTTCTACAACCCGAACCAGGGGCTCGGGTTGTTGGTCTCGCCGATCTTGATGTTCCACCCCGACCAGGGCGACGAGGTGTCGCCCCCGTCGATCGTGGCCCTGCAGGGCCAGTACGCTGTGCTGCCGCCGCTCTCGGACGCCAGCACGCGGTACAGCTGGGCGCTCGGCACCGGGGCGCGCCTCTACCTCGACGAGGACCGTTGGCGCGTGCAGCCGATCGTCGCCTACTTCAACCTGTTCCGGCGGTTCCAGGGGATCGGCGGCGACACGACTTCCACGCAGTTCGATTACCGCCAATACGGTGCGATCGCGTTCCTGCAGGTCATGCGCGAGGTCGGCGTGAAGCACCTCTACGCCGGGCTGCTGGTCGGGTACACGGCCTTTCGCACCAGCACGCCAAACCCGGCGAACCAGGAGATCTTGACGAGCCTCGGCACGGGGCCCGACTGGAGCGGTCAGTTCAACCTCGGGGTGGTAGCGCAGTACGATACCAAGAACGACCAGTACTACCCGTCGTCCGGCGTGGACTTCAACCTGCGGCTGAACGGGAGCTTCAAATCCGATCAGGAGTACCTCGTCCTCGTCCCGAGCCTAAACCAGTACTTCGCGGTCGTCGGCCAGGACCGCCTCGTCCTCGCCTACCGGCTCTTTGGGCAGTTCGGCTTCGGGAACCTGCCCCTCGCCAGCTATGCGTATTACGGCTCGCGCGGCACGACGCTCGGCTACGCGTCGGGCGACTTCGTTGACAAGATGATGGCGGGCGCCGAGGTCGAGGCGCGCTGGCTGTTCTGGCGGCGCGTCGGGGCGGAGGGGGGCTTCGGCATCGGCAAGGTCTTCCCGTCCCTCGACGAGTTCGGGCCGCAGCCCTGGCTCCCGGCTCTCTGGGCGAGCCTCACGTACAAGATCATGGAGAGCAAGAACATGCGGGCACGACTGACGGTCGCGGTGGGTAATGATGGCGGTACCCTCTATTTCGCGATCGGCCAGAACTTCTGACCCTACCGCCAATTGGCCAGCGGTTCGCGTACCGCGCCGCCGCGAGCGCTGCGACGACCAGAGCGGCGGCCGAACCACATGAGCGTCGCCATGACCTCCCCCGGCCTTCTTCTCGCAGGGGCCCACCTCGACGGCGTCCTCGCAGCCCGTCGCCGGGAAGAGCGACGCGCGCTACTCCTCGCGCTACTCCTCGCCCCCCGCCCCCGTGATCGCGAGCGGGGCCCACCTCGACGGAGATCCATCGAGATCGTCGCCGGAAGGTCGAGAGGATGTGCGGCGAAAGCCGGGTGGGAGTGGGCACGGCGCGAGGGGGAAGCGGCTGGGGCGCCTCCAGCATCCTCCCGTCCAGCTCCACGTTGCCCTCCGCTGGCGTGCCGGTGGCCGAGGCGACGAGGAGAAAGGGCGTGGTGCGGAGCACGTTGGAGAGGTTCATGCGAGAGGGCCGGGCGTCGGCCGCGAGATCGTGAGTGCCACAACGGCTACACTTCGTCGTTAGCCGGTGGGGTGCGACGCTCCGGCGAGACGCGCGTGAGTCAACCCTGCGGCAACCGCAGCGTGAACCGGGTGGCGTCCCCGTCCGAAGTAAACGTCACCGCGCCGCCGTGCGCCTTCGCAATCTCGTGGGCGATGTAGAGCCCGAGCCCGAGACCACCACTCTTGCCACTCTTGCGAGCCCGCGCGAACGGGTTGAAGAGCGCGTCGCGCACGACCTCGGGGATGGGCGGCCCGCCGTTCTCGACCGTGATCGACAGCGCATCCGGCTCGCGCGCGATTCGGGTCAGGATGGGCGTCTTCGGTGGCGCGTAAGCACCCGCATTGTTCAACAGGTTTAGAATCGCTTGCCGCAGCCGATCCGCGTCGAAGTCCGCGTCTACGCTCTCCGGGAAGTCGCGGACAAGCTCGCGCTCCGGGTGGTTGACGGCGAAGTCGGCCAGGATCTCCTGCACGAACGCCACCACTTCCCCACGCTGCTTCTTGATCTCGAAGCCGCTGCCGAGCCGCGTACGTGTGAAGTCGAGAAGCTGGTTCACCATTTCCGTCATCCGGTCAGCGCTACGCCGAATCCGATCAAACGTCGCCGCCGCCTTCTCGGGATCACCTATTCCTCGAAGAAGGCTCGCCGCGCTCACTCTCACCGTGGTGATCGGGCTGCGGAGGTCGTGCCCGAGGACGGCCACGAACATTTCGTGCAGTCGCGACCTCGGCCCTCACACCGTGATCGGGTTCGTCACGCTGCTGCGATGTGGGATGCGGCTGGCTCGGCGCTCGGCTGCACGCTGGTCGGCCCCATCAGAGGCGGGAATCCAACGCCGGAGAACCGGCTCTCAGCATCTCGGAATAGCCCCACTCAACGCGACGTTCCCCTGAAACCAACCGAGCGTGCTGGCGCTTGCGCCGGTTCGCGGAGACTCGACATGAATCGATCGGCAGGTACTGGCACGCCCCCGCAGTCCAAGTCCCTTCTGAAGCGACGGACGATCGAGGCCGTGGCCTTCACCGGCTCGTTGCTGCTTCTCTTCGGTTGCGGCGGTAGCGGAACGACGCCGACTGGCGGTGGCAACGGGACCATCAGCGGGCGGGCCATCTACGGCCAGATGAACGGCGCCACCGTGAAGGCATATGGCATCAACAATGGGGCGGCCGGCGCGCAGATCGGCAGCGCCACGTCCGATGCCCAGGGGAACTTCTCGGTTTCGATCGGGACCTATTCCGGGCCGGTGATGCTGCAGGTGAGCGGCGGCACTTACACCGATGTCGCCACCGGCGCGACCATGACGATGCAGTCCGGCGATGTGATGACGAGCGTCATGCCGTCGATCGCCGCTGGCTCGAGCACGACTGGAATCATGGTGACCCCCGTCACATCGATGGCACAGGCGCGCGCCCAGAACATGGCCGGCGGCATGATGGACGCGAACATCAGCGCCGCGAACGCCGCCATGGCGAGCTACTTCTCCATGTCCGACATCCTCCACACCTCGCCGATGGACCCCCTGATGTCGGGCTCCGGCGCCGGAGCGACGCAGGACGCGAAGAACTACGGGATGACCATCGCTGCCATGTCGCAGTACGCGGCCGGTCTCGGAATGCCCCACTCCTGCGGAATCGTCACGGCGATGATGGACGACGCTGCGGATGGCGTGATGAACGGGATGATGGGCAGCACGGCAGTCTCGATGAGCGGCATGGGCGGCATGATGGGCGCCGGAATGATGCAGGCGAACACCGGCACGAGCGGGCTCGCGAACGCGATGACCCAGTTCATGACCTCGGCCATGAATAAGTCGGGCGTCACAGTCTCCGACATGCAGCCGCTCATCACCAAGCTCACCACGTCGAACGGCACTATCCAGTAGGCTCGGGCTCAGTCCAGCACCCACGAATACAGTGGGGGACAGGGCGCAGATTCTCGGCGTTGCGGGCCCGCGATTTGAACCTGAGACCCGGGGACGATGCGCCCGCCGCGACGACGCGGCGACCGTGCGACCCCGGTCGTCGTCCGAGAACTACTCTTAGTCAGGAGGCCTTCGGGCGGCGTCCACTCCGTGCCCAGTCTATCGACTCGGGCCGGTGTGGTTCGTCGGCCCTGGTGGAGGACGAGAGTATGCGCAAGATCATCGTGAATGCATTTCTGACCCTGGACGGCGTCATGCAGGCTCCCAGCGGCCCCGGCGAGGACCCAGAGGGTGGCTTCTTGCATGGAGGCTGGCAGGCCCCCTATGTCGACGATGTCGTGGGGCGGCTGGTCACCGAGGGGTTCGCGGACGCCGACGGTTTCCTGCTCGGGCGCAAGACCTACGACATCTTCGCCAATTACTGGCCCAAGGTCACCGACCCCAATAACCCCATCGCGACCGCACTCAACTCGCGGCCAAAGTACGTGGTGTCGCGCAGCCTCGAGCGAGTCACCTGGAACAACTCCAGCCTGATCAAGGGCGACGTGGTTGCCGAACTCCGGAAGCTCCGGCAGCAGCCCGGCCGGACCCTGCATACCTGGGGCAGCACCGACGTGCTCCAGACGCTGCTGAAGAACGACCTGATCGACGAGTACCGGCTGTTCATCTTCCCGGTGGTGCTCGGCTCCGGCAAGCGACTCTTCGGCAGCGGCACGGTACCTGTGGCGCTCAAACAGGCGGAGTCGGTCACGACCGGCAAGGGTGGGACGTACCATCGGTTCGAGCGCAGCGGGAAGCCGGAGTACGGGCAGATCGGGACTTAGATCGCCCTAGAACTCCATCACGTGGAGCATCCCGGACGCTGCGTCAGCCTGGACGAGCCCGCAAGACGGGCATGCCCGGGAGGTTACGCCGCGTCGATGATTCTCGGCTCCCCCACGGCTCCCCGGGCTTGGTCGAATCAGGTGGACCGGCGAGGACTCCGGTGGAGTCGAGGGGCGAGCTGAAACGCCTGCAGCCCAGCGGGTTGGAGCGAAAAGGTGTGCGTCGTCGCCCGGTTACGCTGAGCTACATCGTTAAGTTCAAATCCTGTCTCCCCAACTTCTGAATCCTCGGAAATCCAGCGGTACTGGAGGTCCGGGGGCTTCGCCGTCTAGGAACCCATGGTCGGTTGGTCGCGAGCCAACCGGCGCGGGTTCTCGAAGCGCCGGAGTTCGGCCGTTTGCATCGCTCGCCCGGCCAGCGGACCGGGCGGAGCGAAGACCTCTCAGGCGGACGTCAGGCAGGCGTGAGCCTCCTCGAGCCGATCGGGGATGGCGATCGATTGCGGGCACATGGCTTCGCAGGCGCCGCAGCGGCTGCACTGGTCCGCGGCGCCGCCCTGCGCCACCACGAACGTGGCGTACATCCAGGCGGCCTGCTTCTTCGAGTCGAACATCCGGGCCGAGTTGTACGCGCCGAACGTGCCCGGGATGTCGACGCCGCTCTGGCAGGGCAGGCAGTAGCCGCAGGCCGTGCACGGAACCGCCATCCGCGCCTTGTAGAACGTCTTCACCTCGTGCACGCGGGCGAGGTCCTCCCGGCCGAGTGAAGCGGCCGTGCTCGCGGTGGCCACGTTCTCCCGGAGCTGGTCGAGGGCGCCCATGCCGGAGAGGACGGTGACGACGCCCGGGAGGCTCCACACCCACCGCAGCGCCCACTCCGCGGCGGACCAGCCGCGGCCCGAGCGATCCCAGATGTGCTGGACGGCCGGCGGGACCCGAGCCAGCGAGCCGCCCCGGAGCGGCTCCATCACCACCACGCCGATCTTCCGCTCCGCCGCGTGGCGCAGCCCGGCGAGCCCCGCCTGGAAGCTCTCGTCCAGGTAGTTGAGCTGGATCTGGCAGAACGCCCAGTCGTACGCGTCCGTGATCTCCGTGAAGTCGTCCAGCGCGCCGTGGAAAGAGAACCCCAGGTGACCGATGCGGCCGTCGGCCAGCGCGCGCTCGAGATTCCGGGTCGCGCCGAGCCGCTGCATCTCCGCCCACCGATCCCCGTCGAGCGCGTGCAGCAGGTAGAAGTCGATCCGATCCGTCTGGAGCCGCTCGAGCTGTGCGTCGAGCAGCCTGTCGAAGTCGCCCTCGACCTTGACCTCCCACACCGGGCATTTGGTAGCGAGCTGCACTTTCTGCCGCCACCCCCCGGCGAGCGCTCTCCCCAGGCACGGCTCGCTCTGGCCTGCGTGGTAGACCCAGGCCGTATCGAGGTAGTTCACCCCGGCGTCGATGGCCTCGCGGACCAGGACGGTGGCGGCCTCCTCGTCGATGCGAGCTTGCTCGCCGCCAATGACCGGCAGGCGCATCGCGCCGAAGCCTAGGCTGGAGATACGCAGGTCGGGAAACTTGGGGAACGATCGATATTGCATGCGGTGAGCTCCTGAGTGCCTCGGAACCGTCGCGCGACTTGCCGCGAGGCGCAAGGGGTCGTTCACACCGACTTCCCCATCTCGTAGGCTCGCGTGAAGGCCGGACGCGAGAGGATATCGCCCGCGTTCGATGCGCCCGTGCCGTACACGATGCCCTTCTCCCGCGAGCCCTTCAGGCTCGACGTGAAGCCGGTGCCAACTTTCGAACTCAGCTCGTCGCGGCCGACGAACGTGAGCAGGATGAAGTAGTCGCAGCCAGGCGGCCCTGGGCAGCCGTCTGCCAGGAGGTCGACGTGAACCGCCGCCTTACGCTATGGCAGTGTCGTCGATGGCCGACGAGCCAGCGAGGAGCTCGCACGAGCACACGACCGAACTGCATCCATGCGCTCCTTCATCATCTGGTACCTGCTCACGCGCCTCACGGGGAGCCCCGTCGGCTCGCTCGCGCTGCTCCTCACGCTCTGGTGGATCGGCGACCGGCTGACGTTCCAGCTTCTACCGCAGCCCGCGCGACTTCTGGCGCGCTGGCGTCGGCGAAGGGAGCTACGGCGAGTCCTGGCGGACAACCCGCATGATCGGCATGCGCGGTTCGAGCTCGCGCAGATCCTGTTGGAGCAACGCCAACCGCATCAGACGCTTGATGTCCTTCGCCCGAACATCGAGGCGGGTGACGATGATGTCCACACCGCGTTCTTGTGGGGGGCGGCACTCGCTCGAACTGGCCACTACGACCAGGCGGAACGAGCTCTCGCTGTAGCTCGCCAGGCGCAGCTTGGCTTCCGTGCCGCCGATGTCGACCTCGAGCTCGGACACATGCGGCTCGACCAGGGGCATTTCGTTCGTGCCACGCAAGCGCTACGCGATGTGATTGCCGTCCGGCCCGGGAGCGTGGAAGCCCGCTTCTACCTGGCTCGCGCGCTGAGCGCGCTGGGTGACGCGGGCGGCGCTCGCCTTGTCCGCGACGAGGGTTGGCAGGAATACGCCAACCTGCCCCGATTTCATCGCAGGAAGGAGCGCCTGTTCGCGTGGCGGCTCAAGCCCTGGCGCCCTGTCGCGATCTTTCTGGCCGTCGCCCTCGCGGTGGCCGTTGCGTACTGGGCTGTCACGAACGTGGGCGCTGGCGGTAGCGGGTGAGGAGCGCTTCGCCGCCGAGCACGAGGCCCGGTCAGCCCATGAGAGCGGCTCTCGCTTGGGCACCGCCAGGCTCGTCCTGGCGATGCTCCCGCAGCGCGGGGCAGGGCCGTCGCAGTCCGGGCGATGACACTACTGCCCGTTCGTAGTCGGCGATGCGGTGAGTTGGACACCCGCGGGCCTCCAGCGAACCGGACCCTCGGTCGCCTCAGCACCACCCCCACCGCCTTCGTCATACGCGCCCGCGCCCAACCCTCCTCCGCCGCCTCCCTCATACACTCCGCCGCCTCCGCCTCCACCGTTCTGACGGACCGGCAGGCTCATTGAGAACGCTCTCGGCCTCACCCTGGCCGCGCCACCGTGAATGCCCACGTCACGCCCATCCGAATCTCTGTGGAACTTATGCCGCCAGTTCGGGCAACGCGAACGGCGGTATCGAGCGACAGACCTTCGCGTACTCGCCAGATAGCTCCAGCGAGGCCGGACGCCGTGAACCCCTGCGATACGTCCTCCTGGGCGATCACCTCGAACACTGGACGCACCGCCCACGAATCATGGATCTCCAGGATCGCGTCGCCCACAAAGTTGAACGTATGCGCGCGCGTCCAGGCGACAGCGGTGTT
>Ga0306924_10003601_pt1 | contig 14915 bp, 13 predicted proteins | sample sta12Can44000111_FD_203756 | JGI IMG/M metagenome (GOLD analysis project Ga0306924, IMG submission 203756) | Lab enrichment of tropical soil microbial communities from Luquillo Experimental Forest, Puerto Rico - statanox.12C.anox.44.000.111 (v2)... | ecosystem: Environmental > Terrestrial >... | reverse complement strand
CCTGACCCACCTGCCGCAGACCCCCGTCGAGCGGGGGCTCGGGGTGGAGCCGATCGGGCTCTCCCACGTGCTCTCGGCGAGGGGCCTCGACCGCCTCGACGCCGACGTGCACGCGGCCCGGCGCGCGATGGCCGACGATCCCACGCCGGCGCGGATCGCCGAGTTCAGCGACCTCGAGGCGGCGTTCACCGCGAGGGGCGGGTACGCGGCCGAGGCCGAGGTCTCCCGGCTGGCCGCCGGGCTCGGGCTGCGCGAGGAGCTCCTGCTCGAGGACCTGGCCACGCTCTCGGGCGGGCAGCGCCGCCGGGTCGACCTGATGCGCGTCCTCTACGAGGACGCCGGGACGATGGTGCTGGACGAGCCCACGAACCACCTGGACCGGTCGGCGAAGCGGTGGCTCTTCGGCGAGCTCTCGGGGCTCCCCGGGGCGCTCGTGCTCATCAGCCACGACCTCGCGCTGCTCGACGAGTCGATCGACAAGGTGCTGCACCTCCACGACGGCGTGGTCGACGAGTACCGGGGGAACTACTCGGCGTACCTGCGCCAGGCCCAGGCCGCCCGCGTGCGGACAGAGACGCTGGCCAGGCGCGAGGAGGCCGAGATCCGCAAGCTCAAGGCGTTCGCCGACGCGCGGCGCCACTCCACCGAGAGCCAGGCGCGCAAGGCGAAGATCGCCGACCGGAAGGTGGAGCGGCTCGAGGCCAAGCGGACCGTCGTCGCCGCGAAGGAGCGCACGACGGTCTTCACGCTCCCGCCGCCTCCCCGCAGCGGGGACGACGTGCTGGCGCTCAGCGGGCTGCGCGTCGCCTACGGCCGCAACGTGGTGCTCCGGTCGACGTCGCTGCTCGTCGGACGCGGCGACCGGATCCTGGTGGTGGGGCGCAACGGCGCCGGCAAGTCGAGCCTGCTCCGCTGCCTGGCGGGCGAGCAGGCGCCCACGGCGGGGACGCTCCGGTACGGCGCGAACGTCGAGCTCGGGTACTTCGCCCAGGAGCACGAGCAGCTCGACGAGGGCGAGACCGCGCTCGCCCACCTCGCCGACACCCCCCTCGTGACCGAGGTGGAGCGGCGCCGCCTGCTCGGCGCGTTCGGTTTGAGGGGCGAGACCGTGATGCGGACGCCGCGGCACCTCTCGGGCGGCGAGCGCGCGAAGCTCGCCCTCGCCCTCCTCGCGGCGGGCCGCGCCAACCTGCTCGTCCTCGACGAGCCGACCAACAACCTCGACCCGGCGAGCGTGGTCGCGCTCGGGCGGATGCTGACGGGGTGGCCGGGCACCGTCGTCGCCGTGAGCCACGAGCGGGCCTTCGCGGAGGCCCTGGACCCGACGCACGCCGTCCTGCTCCCCGAGGAGCACGTGGACCTCTGGCGCGAGGAGTACCTCGACCTCGTCGAGCTGCGGTAGCCGCCTCGGCCGAGCGCCCTCCGGCGGCGCGGCCGGGACCCGGGGTCGCGGGACCGCCGGCTACGGACCGGTCGGCACCCGCGGGGCGGCGGGGTCGCCGGTGTGGCCGACGCGGTCCGAGAAGAGCGGCAGGAGCGCCGAGACCCGCGTGAAGACGACGATCCCGAACGCGACCCACGGCGCGAACGGCGCGAGCACGACCGAGAGCACGACGAGGAGCGTGACGGCGTACCAGATGGTGAGCGCCGCCCTCCGCTGCTCGGGGGATGCGGCGCCGATGAGCAGCCCGTGGCGGTGCGCGTAGCGGGTCCCGGCGGCCGAGAGCACGGTGCCGATGAGCACCACCAGGGCCACCGCCTCGACCCCGATCCAGAAGTCGTCGTGGTCGAAACCTCGGGCGAGCAGCAGGATCGCGTAGGGGATGAGGGTGATCGAGAGCGTCGAGGCGATGACGAGCAGCGTCATGTAGTGGTCCACGCCGCGGAGCTGCCGCAGCGAGCGGTGCGAGAGGACCCAGGCGCCGGCGATCCAGACGAACCCGAGCAGCACGGCCACGATCGCGGCGCGCTGCGAGTGGATCTGGCTCGCGAGCCCCTTGCCGGGCTTCTCGGGCGCGACCGAGAGCTGGAGCACGAGCAGCGTGGCGGCGATGGCGAGGATCGCGTCGGTGAACCCGGCGAGCCGGGTGGCCGGGTGCACCGCCTGCTCGTCGGCGCGGAACGTGTACACGTGGCGCAGCAGCTGGCCCCGGCGCAGCGGGGGCGCCTGGCGGGCCGGTGTCGGCTCGTCGCCCACTCAGCCGCCGGCCCTCGGCACCGCCCATCCGGTTCGCGCCGCCCACGCGCCCGCGCGCTGGAGGAGGTCGAGGATCCAGCCGTTCTTCGCGTAGGTGTAGGCCATCCGGTCGTCCTGCCAGTGCGCGGCGGCGGCGCGCTTCAAGGCCTCGTACGCGCGTCGCTCGGCATCGTCGGCGCGGAGGTAGTCCCGGAAGAGCAGGTGGTCGCGCTCGAACGCGCCATCGACCTCGCACGCGTGGACGTGGGCGTCGATCGTCGCGGGCGCGGCGTTCACGAGGAACCGGTGCTCGTCGTCGCGGCTGAAGAGCTCGAGCCCCGCCTTCTCGCACCCCGGCACGTAGCTCACCTCGTCGTCCGGCTCCCGCACCGAGAGCAGCACGTCGACGATCGGCTTGGCCGCGAGCCCCGGGACCGAGGTCGAGCCGATGTGCTCGACGCGGAGGGCGGCTGGACCGAGCGCCTCGGTGAGGGCCTCACGCCAGGCCGCGAACCGGGCCGGCCAGGTGGGGTCGGGGTCGGCGAGCACCACCGGGGAGGGGCGGCGCCGGTGCCCGACGCGCTCGAACCCTGGCCAGATGACCGGCATGGCCCGGTCCGCCAGCGCCTCGCGCTCCGCCGAGGGGAGAGCCTCGGGGGCGATCCCGCGGGCCTCGGCGACCAGGTCGTAGAGGTCCAGCACGTCGACGTGGGCGCCCTCTCGCGCGCGGCGCGCGCGCCACTCCTCGAACGCCGCGTCGTCCCCCGCCACGCGAGCATGCTTGCAGAGCGGCGAAGGCGCACCGTGCAGCCTGCCTCGCGGGCCCCAGCCGCCCGCCGCCTGGCGGTGCGGGGTGCGTGTGGCGCCGGTCGGACCGCCCTGCGAGCCCGGGTCCGGGTCGATGACGGTCTCCGCAAGGACGTCGCGGGTCCGCGGCGCGCCGGGGGGGCCGCGGGGCACGCGCGCGAGGCGGCCCCGCCGGTCGTCGCGCCGCCACGGCGCGGCCGCGGTGCCCGCCTGGGAGGACACGTCCCTGCCACCGACGTGTCGCACGACGTCCCCGCAAGGTTCATCGGTTCGTCAAGTTGCCGCCAACCGGGGGTCGCCGGGCGGTCATCGGGGCCCCCCACCATCCCGACGGGGCGCACGCCCCATCGACACACGGATGGAGGAGCACGTGAATCGAACACTCCGAATGCTCACGGCGGGCGCGCTCGCCGGCGCGGCGGCGGTCCCGCTCACGGTGGCCCTGGCCACCGGCGGGCCGGCGGGCGCCGACACGCGATCGCCGATCAAGCACGTCGTCGTCATCTTCCAGGAGAACGTCTCGTTCGACCACTACTTCGGGACCTACCCCGACGCGACGAACGCCGACGGGACCCCCTTCCACGCGCGGTTCGGCACGCCGAGGGTGGACGGGCTCACGCCGGCGCTTCGCACGAGCAACCCGAACGGGGTGAACCCGGCGCGCCTGGACCCGACGAACCTCAACGACCTGCTCACCTGTGACCAGGACCACGACTACACCGCCGAGCAGGCCGCGGTCGACAACGGGAAGATGGACCAGTTCGTGTCGGCGACCGGCAACGGGTCCGGGACGAGCGCGACCGGCCAGGCGTGCACGGCGTCGACCGTCATGGACTACTACGACGGCAACACGGTCTCGGCGCTGTGGAACTACGCCCAGCACTTCGCCATGAGCGACAGCTCCTTCGGGACGACCTACGGGCCGTCATCGCCCGGAGCGATCAACCTCGTCTCCGGTGACACGAACGGCGCGTACAACCTCGTCAGGGGCGCGCAGTCCGACGTCGTGGGCGACGGCGACGGCGGGTACTCCCTCATCAGCGACGCGCAGCCGTACTTCGACGACTGCTCGAGCCGCGACTCCGCCGCCATGTCCGGCGAGAACGTCGGCGACCAGCTCAACCGCCACGGGCTCAGCTGGGGATGGTTCGAGGGCGGGTTCACGCCGACAGTCGCCTACAGCGGCCCGGCGAGCTCGGTCGGGACGTACGACCCGACGAACGTCACCGGTCGCGCGGCGTGCGGCGCGAGGCACCCGATCGGTGTCGCTCTCGGTGGGACCGGCCAGTGGGGGAACAAGGGGGACTACATCCCGCATCACGAGCCGTTCCAGTACTACGCGTCGACCGCGAACCCGCACCACCTGGCGCCCACCTCGCTCAGCGCGGTCGGGACGGACACGGCCACGCCCGGGCACTTCGACACCGCGAACCACCAGTACGACCTCACGTGGTTCAACGCGCTGGTCGAGGCCATCCACGACGGGACGACCCCCGCGAGCGCGCTCCCGGCCGTGAGCTTCGTGAAGGCGCCCGGGTTCCAGGACGGGCACGCGGGCTACTCGGACCCGATCGACGAGCAGGCGTTCCTCGTGAACGAGATCAACTCGATCATGGCGCTCCCGGACTGGTCGTCGACCGCGATCTTCATCGCCTACGACGACTCCGACGGGTGGTACGACCACGCCTTCCCGGGTGTGACCAACGCCTCGTCGACCCCGGCCGACGCGCTCAGCGGCCCGGGGAGCTGCACCGCGCCGGGCGCGACGACGATCCTCGACGAGCAGGGACGCTGCGGGCTCGGCCCCAGGCTGCCCCTGCTCCTGATCTCGCCGTGGGCGAGGGCCAACTTCGTCGACCACGTGCAGTCGGACCAGTCGTCGATCACGAAGTTCGTCGAGTGGAACTGGCACCTCGGGCAGATCCCCGGCTCGGCGGCCGACGTCGCCGGGAGCCTCAACTCGATGTTCGACTTCGACCAGACGGGCACCGGCGCCGCGCGCGCCCGGACGCTCTTCCTCAACCCACGGAGCGGCGCGATCGCGCGTCGCTGACCTCGAGCTGCTCCCGCAGCGCGGACGGCGCGGCGGCCCCACTGCCGGGGTCGCCGCGCCGACGCGTCCACGCGGCTGCGCGCTCGGCGGTCGGTCGGCGGCCGGTGGGCGAGGGGGGACTTGAACCCCCACGTCCTTGCGGACACAGGCACCTGAAGCCTGCGCGTCTGCCTATTCCGCCACTCGCCCGAGGGAGCGGCGGAGCCTACCCCAGCACGTGCTGGCCCCCCAGAACGCGAGGGATGCGAAGGAGCGGAAAGTAGAATCCGCCCGGCATGGGCCTTCGAGGGATTGAGGACCGCCTCGAGCGGCTGGTGGAAGGATCGCTGACGATGCCGTTCCGTGGGCAGATGCAGCCCATCGAGATCAGTCACCGGATGCTCAGGGAGATGGACCTGGGCCGCCGCGTGGGGGTGCGCGGGCTGCTCGCCCCCAACCACTTCGCGGTCTCGATCTCGAGGTCCGACCTGGAGCGGTTCGAGGGGTTCACCGACGCGCTCGTGCACGAGCTCGCCGAGTCCGCCCGGCAGCACGCCGCCAACGAGGGGTACGCGTTCACGGGTCCCGTCGAGGTCGAGCTCTTCGAGTCCAAGCGGCTGAAGGCCGGCCGGGTGGAGATCGTCGCCTCGTTCTTCGAGGGCGACACCTCGCCGAGCCTCGTGCTCCCGGACGGTACGACGATCGGGATCGGCGGGGGGCCGATCGTGATCGGGCGGCTGCCGGGGTGCGGCGTCGTGCTGGACGACACCAACGTCTCGCGTCGGCACGCGCAGGTCGCGCTCGACGACGGCGACGTGGTGGTGACCGACCTCGGGTCGACGAACGGCACGTTCGTGAACGGCAGGCGGGTCACCCGCTCCTCGATCCACCCGGGGGACGAGCTGACCGTCGGCACGACGAGGCTCCGCGTCGAGGTCCGATGATTGCTGCCCTGCGAGGGGCGACGACGAACTACAGTTCGCTCGTCAGGCCGCTGCAGTGGCTCGTCATCGTCGTCATCTTCCTCTTCTTCCTGCGCGTGGCCCGCGCGGTGACGGTCCAGGCTCGCGCCCCGAGGGACGCCGCCTCCCCGAGGGTCACCCGGCGGCGGAACCGACGGTTCGCGCTCGAGTTCATCGAGCCTGACGCGCGGTTCGGCGAGCGCGTGGAGCTCGGCTCGCACCTCGCGATCGGCCGCGGCCCCTCGAGCGACCTGGTGCTCGAGGACGCGTTCGTCTCGAGCCGGCACGCCGCCGTCGAGTACGGGACCGACGGGCTCGTGCTGAGCGACCTCGGGTCGACCAACGGCACGTACGTGAACGAGCGGCCGATCGCAGCGCCCACACGGCTCAAGCGTGGTGACGTGGTGCAGATCGGGGGGTTCGTCTTCGAGGTCGTCCGATGACGACCCTCGTCGCGTCGGGCATCACCGACCCCGGGCAGGTCCGCACGCAGAACCAGGACACGTTCCTCGTCGAGGACGACCTGGTCCTCATCGCCGACGGGATGGGCGGGTACGCGGGGGGCGAGGTCGCCGCCCAGATCGCCGCCGACGTCGTTGGGGATCGGTTCGCAGACGACCGGTCCGCCGACGGGCTCCGCGACGCGGTGGCCGATGCCAACCGGCAGATCTACGAGCGCGGCGTCGAGCCCGGCCTCGAGGGGATGGGCACGACCCTCGTCGCGCTCGCGGTCGTCGACCCCGCCCCGCGGCTCCTGCTCGTGAACGTGGGCGACTCGCGGGCGTACCTGCTGCGCGACGGCTCGCTGAGCCAGCTCACCGAGGACCACTCGGTCGCCGCGGAGCTCGTGCGCCTCGGCCGCCTCGAGGAGGACGAGGGCGCCGAGCACCCCGGCCGCCACGTGCTCACGAGGGCGCTCGGGGTGGAGCGCGACGTCGAGCCCGACCTCATCGAGATCGAGCCGGAGGAGGGGGACCGGGTCCTGCTGTGCAGCGACGGGCTGAGCAACGAGCTCGACGACGAGGCCATCCGCTCGATGCTCGCGGTCGGCGGGCCGTCCGACGCCGCCCGCGCGCTCGTCGCGGCGGCGAACGCGCACGGCGGGCTCGACAACATCACCGCCGTCGTGGCCGACGTGATCGCGCCCGAGCCCGAGCGGGTCAGCGTGGACGCAGCAGCCGTGGTCCCTGTGGCCGCGGGTGGCGGCTCGTCCTCGACGGGCTCGCTCGTCACGTCGTCGGTCGCACCCTCCGCAGCCACCACGACGACGGTCGGCGCGGTGGCCTCCACCTCTGCGACCCACCGGGTCACGAGCGTCCTCCCCTCGGGACCGACCCTCGCGGTCCGCCCGGTCCTCACGTCTCGGGAGCGCCGCCGCCGTCGTCGAGAGGACCGCCGGGCGCGGCGGGCGTACAACAAGTGGGTCAGCTTCCGTGGCACGCTGTTCCTGCTCGCGCTCGTCGGGGTCCTCGTCGTGGGGTTCGCCGTGCTTCGCTGGTACGGGACCGAGAACTACGTGGTGACGGTGAGGGGCGATCGGGTCGTCATCCTCCAGGGCCAGCCCGGCGGGTTCCTCTGGTGGCCCCAGCGCGTCGTCGTCACCGAGCGGTTCGGGGTGCACCAGGTCCCCGTCAGCGCGCGATCGGCGCTTCGCTCCGGGGTGAGCGAGCCGTCGCTCCGCGACGCCGAGCGGCTCGTCGCCAACATGCACGGGCAGTGGCGCCAGCTGCACGGCCACACCTCGACGGGGACGTCGACCACGACCGCGCCGATCACGGGAGGGACCTGAGATGATGAGAGGCCGCATCACCGGGCTCACGGTGATCATCGTGGCGCTGTTCGGGGTCGTCCTCGCCCAGGCCTGGTTCGTCCAGGTCCACCGGGCGAGCGCCCTCAACAGCTCGGCCAACAACCCGAGGATCGCCGACGCGAGCAGGATCTACCCCCGCGGCCAGATCCTCGGCGCCGGCGGCGTCGTGCTGGCGCGCTCGATCCCGACCGGGCTGCTCGAGTACCCGTACCGACGGAGCTACCCGCTCGGGGCGCTCACCTCGGACGTGGTCGGGTACAGCTCGATCAACTTCGGCACCGGCGCCACCGAGTACGCGTACAACCGGTTCCTCGTCTCGCACCAGCAGCCCGCGCGCTCGCTCGGGCAGCTGATCTCCCCGGTGCACTCGGCGGACAACGTCTTCCTCTCGCTCCAGGTCGCGCTCCAGCAGGTCGCGGCACGTTCGCTCGCCGGTCGCGACGGGGCGGTGGTCGCGATCGACCCGCGGGACGGCTCGGTGCTCGCGATGTACTCGAACCCGACCTACAACCCCGCCCCGCTCACGTCCACCTACTACAGCGCCTCGTGCGGATGCTTCCCGATCGAGGCGGCCGCGTGGAAGCGGTACACGACCGACGACGCCAACCACTTCCCGCCGCTCGGCAACGTCGCCACCCAGGAGACGTTCCCGCCGGGGTCGACGTTCAAGGTCATCACGACCTCGGCGATCTACCGGTACGAGCCGTCGCTCGCGAGCTACTCGTGGGGGCCCGCGAACCACCTGAGCCTCGAGCCGTACTCGAGCATCCCGCTCTACAACTCGGGCTTCGGCGCGTGCGGCGGGACCATCCAGAGCATGCTGCCCGAGTCGTGCGACCCCGGGTACGGGCAGCTCGGCATCCTGCTCGGGGGCACGTTCCTGCACAACCAGGCGGACCAGGAGGGGTACAACGCGACGCCGCCGCTCGACCTCGGCGACGTGGCCGGGAACCGGGCGGTCCTCCCGTCCTACTTCCCGCCGATCTCGTTCTTCTCGCCGGCCAACGGCGGGCCGCCCGCGCTCGCGTACTCGGCGATCGGCCAGCAGAACGTGCGCTCGACCGCGCTGCAGGGTGCGCTCGTCGCCGCGGGGATCGCCGACGGCGGCAAGATCATGGCCCCCCACTTCCTCCGCGAGATCCTCGACGCGCAGGGCAACCTCGTCCTCCGGTACCGGCCGTACGCGTGGCACCACCCGCTGGGGCCGCAGATGGCAGCCAACGTCACCGCACTGATGCGGGCCGTGGTCACGAACGGGACCGCGTCGGGCGTCGGGTTCCTCCCCCAGGACGAGGTGGCGGCCAAGACCGGCACCGCGCAGACCAGCCTCACGTCGGTCAACCTCCACACGGACGACTGGATGATCGCGTTCGCGCCCGCCAGTCGGCCGGTCGTCGCGGTCGCGGTCGTCGTGCCGAACCAGTCGAACTTCGACTGGGGCGCGACGGTCGCGGGCCCGATCGTGAAGTGCGTGATCGAGGGCGCCCTCGCCCTCGACGCGAAGCAGCCACCCGCGGGGACGCCGACGACGTGCCCGCGATGACCTCTCCCAGGGCGCCGTTGGGTGGCCCGCGTAGGCTCGGCCGCTGATGGAACCCGTGGTCGCGCCGCGCACGTTCTCCGGGCGCTACGAGGTCACCCACCTCATCGCGCGCGGCGGGATGGCGCAGGTCTACCGCGCCCTCGACACGCGGCTCGGCCGGCACGTCGCGCTCAAGGTGCTCTTCCCGGAGCTCTCGATCGACCGCGCGTTCGTCGAGCGGTTCCGGCGGGAGGCGCAGGCGGCCGCCAACCTCTCGCACCCGAACATCGTCGCGGTCTATGACTGGGGGGAGGACGAGGGGTCGCACTTCATCGCGATGGAGCTCGTCACGGGGACCTCCCTCGCCACGGCGCTGCGCGCCGAGCGGACCCTCCCCGCCACGCGCGCCGCGACGATCGCCGCCGAGGTGGCCTCGGCGCTCGCCTACGCGCACCGGCACGGGGTCGTCCACCGCGACATCAAGCCCGGCAACGTGCTGCTCACCGACGAGGGCCAGGTCAAGGTCACCGACTTCGGGATCGCCCAGGCCGTGAGCACCGAGGAGGGGTTGACCATGGCGGGGTCCGTGATGGGCACCGCCGCGTACTTCTCGCCCGAGCAGGCGGAGGGCGTCGTCGTCGACGGCCGCAGCGACCTCTACTCGCTCGGCGTCGTGCTGTTCGAGATGCTCGCCGGCCGCACACCGTTCGTCGGCGACTCGCCGGTCGCCGTCGCGTCGATGCACGTCCGCAACGCCCCGCCGATGCTCCGGGACCTGAACCCCGCGGTCCCCGAGGCGCTCGAGCGGATCACCATGCACGCGCTCGAGAAGGCGCCGGCCGATCGGTACCAGTCGGCCGAGGACCTGCGGGCGGACCTCCTCCGGTTCACCGAGGGCCAGCCGGTCCTCGCGACCGCCGCGGCGTCCGCCGCCGCGGTGCTCTCGACCTCGGTCATGGGCGCGACCGCGACCTCCACGCTGCCGGCGCGCGACACGACCCTCGTGGTGCCGGCCGTCGTCCCGGTCGCCGCGCCGCCGACCTCGCCGCCCCCGCCCCCGCCCGCGCCTCGAGACGAGGGCGGCGACGACGACGCGGACGCGGTGATGCGCCGTCCGCCGTCGGCGCGCACGACCTGGATCGTCCTCGGGCTCGTGGCCGCGCTCGTCATCGTCGGCCTGCTCGCGTGGCGGAGCCTCTCGGGCGCGAGCACGATCACGATCCCGAACCTCGCCGGGCAGACCGCGGACGCGGCGGCCACGACGCTCTCGAACGAGGGGCTGAAGCCCCTCAGGCACCTCGAGCCCGACGCCAACCCCGCCTACCAGGCGAACGTGGTGATCCGGACGGTGCCGCCGGCGAACACCCCGGTCGCGCCCGGCTCGGAGGTCACCCTCGTCATCTCGTCCGGGCCGCCGGCGATGGTGCAGGTCCCGAACGTCGTCGGCCAGCCGCTCTCTAGCGCGACGGCCGCGCTGCACCAGGTGAAGCTGAACTGGACGCCGCGGTACGTGGCGGTCTGGCACAACCCCGTCATCCCGGGGTCCGTCCTCGCCCAGAGCATCGGACCGGGGACCAAGGTGACCTCGGGGACGAGCGTCACGCTGACGCTCCTCACCAGCACCGGGCAGTTCGGGCTCCCCGACGTGCGGGGGATGTCGCAGGTCGCGGCCGCGTCGACCCTCGGCAGCTACGGGCTGCGCGTCGGGTCCCAGACGACCGCGTGCTCGAACGGCTACGCCGTGCACCTGGTCGCCGCGACGAGCCCGCCGCCGGGGACGCTCGTCACGGGGAACGCGCCGGTCGCCCTCACCGTCTCGTCGGGGCCGTGCCCGGTCCAGGTCCCGAACGTGATCACCTACACCGTCCAGCAGGCGACGAACGCCATCAGCAGCGCGGGGCTCTCCCCGCAGCCGAACACCTCCTGCCCGCCCGGTGAGACCTCGACGGGGACCGTGGTCTCGCAGAACCCGACCGGCGGCACCATGGTGAAGCTGGGCTCCCCGGTCACCTTCAACGTCGGGTGCGTGGCGGGCAACTCGGGCGCCCAGGGCAACAACAACGGGAACGACGGCGTCCCGCCCGGCCACCAGCGCGGCCACGGGCACGCGACCGGCTAGATCGCCTCGACGAAGTTCCGCAGCACCCGCGGCCCCTCGGCCGTGAGCACGCTCTCGGGGTGGAACTGCACCCCGTGGACGCGGACGGACCGGTGGGCGACGCCCATGACGACGTCGTCGGTCCACGCGACCACCTCGAGCTCGTCGGGCAGCGAGGCCGGGTCGGCCACGAGCGAGTGGTACCGGCCGGCGGAGAACGGGTCGGGCACGCCTGCGTAGAGGCCGGTCCCGAGGTGGTGGACGTCGCTCGGCTTGCCGTGGACCACCTCGTCGGCCGCGGTGATCCTGGCGCCGTAGACCCGGCAGATCGCCTGGTGGCCGAGGCAGACCCCGAGGATCGGGACGGTCCCGGCGAGCGCCGCGACCACCGCCTCGGTCACGCCCGCGTCCTCGGGGCGGCCGGGTCCCGGCGAGAGCACGACGGCGTCGGGCCCGAGCGCCACGACCCCGTCGACGTCCACCGCGTCGTTGCGCCGGACGACGAGCTCGCAGCCGAGCTCGCCGAGCGCCTGCACCAGGTTGTAGGTGAACGAGTCGTAGTTGTCGACGACGACGATCCGCGGGCCCACGACGCTCCTTCCGCGGCGCGATCGTACCGACGCCGGGGGTCGCTCGACCGGTCGCGGTAGCATGCGCGGCCATGGCGAAGACCCAGAAGGCGGGGCGCACGCACCGCGGGTCGACGACCGGCCGGTACATGCCGGCGGAGGCGACCGGCCGGTACACGCGGCCGATCCCGAAGGACACGCGGACCTCGGCGGCGTGGTACGGCCCGCTCTGCATCGGGCTGCTCTGCCTCGGCGTGCTCCTCCTGGTCGGGAACTACCTCTCGTTCCTGCCCGGTGCGGTGAGCCCGTGGTACCTCGCGTCCGGGCTGGTCGCGATCATCGCGGGGTTCGCCATGCTGACCCGGCTCCGCTGAGCCGGGGGTCGCGCTCAGCCGAGCCGCTCGATCACCGTCGCGTTCGCGAGCCCGCCGCCCTCGCACATGGTCTGGAGGCCGTAGCGACCGCGGGTGCGCTCGAGCTCGTTGAGGAGCGTGGCCGCGAGCTTGGTGCCCGAGGCCCCGAGCGGGTGGCCGAGGGCGATCGCGCCCCCGTTCACGTTCACGCGCTCCATGTCGGGCTTGTGCTCCTTCTCCCACGCGAGCACGACCGATGCGAACGCCTCGTTGATCTCGACGAGGTCGATCTCGTCGAGGGTGAGCCCGGCCCGCTCGAGCACCTTGGTCGTGGCGGGGATCGGGCCGGTGAGCATGGTGACGGGGTCGACGCCGGCGAGCGAGAACGCGACGAACCGTGCGCGCGGCGTGTACCCGAGGGCGCTCGCGCGCTCCTCGCTCATGATGAGCAGCGCCGAGGACCCATCGGTGATCTGCGAGGAGTTGCCGGCCGTGACCTTGCCGTCCTCCCTGAACGCCGGCTTGAGCTTGGCCAGCGCCTCGAGCGAGCTGTCCGGGCGGATGCCCTCGTCGGTCGTCATCTGCTCGTCGGTGTCCTGGCCGTCGTCGTCGCGGACCGCGAGCCCGATGAGCTCGCGCTCGAACCGCCCCTCGGCGGTCGCCCGGGCTGCGCGCTGGTGGCTCCGCAGGCCGAACTGGTCCAGCTCCTCCCGCGAGATCCCCCACTGGTCGGCGATCATCTCGGCGCCGATCCCCTGGCTCACGAGCCCCCCGACCGGCGCGTACCGCGCCATCACGCGCGGCCCGAACGGGAACCCGATCTCGCGGACGACCGACGAGCCCATCGGGGTCCGGGTCATCCCCTCGACCCCCATGGCCACGACCACGTCGTACGCGCCGGCGATCACGCCCTGGGCGGCGAAGTGCATCGACTGCTGGGAGCTCCCGCACTGGCGGTCGACGGTCGTGGCCGGGACCGACTCGGGCCACCCCGCCGCGAGCACCGCGTTGCGGCCGATGTTGAGCGACTGCTCGCCGACCTGCATCACGCACCCGCAGACGACGTCGTCGACGAGCGCCGGGTCGAGGTCGTTGCGCGCCTGGAGGGCCCTCAGCGACTCGGACGCGAGGTCGACGCAGTGCCAGTTGCGCAGCTTCCCGTTGCGCTTGCCTCCGGGCGTGCGCACTGCGTCCACGATGACGGCGGTTGCCATGGGGCCTCCCTTGGACTCTCCGGCGTGCTGCAGAGTACCCGCGCTGCAGCGGTGCGGCCCTCGCTAGACCCCGTAGCACCCCGTCGGGGGCGACGACGTGCCGGCGGAGCCGACGGCGACGCGGCCGTGGCGCGCGTGCACGACGACGGTGCGGCCGTTCCAGGCGATGGCGTAGGCAGCGGAGACCGGCCAGGCCTGGAGGTACGGCCCGCCGTGCGCACCCGCTGTCGCCCACCCGGCGCCCCCAGGCGGGGTCGCGCCCGCGTTGGCGATGGCGTACTCCTGCGCCGCGGTGATGACGGCCTCGACGTTGGCGACGCACGCGGCGCGGAGCGCCGCGAGCGGGATCGTCGACCCGCCCGAGGTGGTCGTCGTGTCCTGCCCGGTCGTAGGCGTGGTCGGCAGCGTCGGGAGCGTGGGCGTGGCCTTCTGCACGGAGAGCGCGGCGATCGCACCGATGCCGCCGAGGATCACGAGCACGGCGAGCAGGCCGACGAGCGACGCCCCGACCTGTCCGTGGCGGTGTCGGCGCCGTGGCGGCTCGCGGGTCCCGATGATGGGCGAAAGCGTACGCGTGCGGTCACGCACCACCGCGGAGCCGTACGCTTCGCGCGTGACGGACGGGCGCCGCGACATGGGTCGCTGGCTCGGCGACGGCGGGATGCCGCTGCTGACCGGGATCGGCGCGTCGCTCGACCGCTACGGCGTCGACGGCGAGGACCTCGGCTGGGTGGACGGCGCGCTCGTGCCGACCGAGCTCGCGTGCAACCCCCACGGCACGGTGCAGGCCGGCGTGCACGCGGTGGTGCTCGACGCGGCGATGAACTTCGCGATCAACGCCGCGCTCGCGGGGCGCGACCGGACGAAGGGGACGCTCGAGCTCAAGTGCGAGACGATGCGCCCGGCGGCGCTCGGGTCGTCGTACCGGGTCCGCGGCGAGGTCACCCGGCTCGCGCGCCAGGTCGCCTACGCCGAGGCGGCCGTCCGCGACACGGAGGGGGCGCTCGTCTCCAGGGCCACCGGGACCTTCCTCCTGCACCGGGAGCCCCCGGCCTGAGGGCCGGTCAGCGGCGCTCGTCGGCCGGGATCGTGCCGAGCCTGCCGGCCTGGTAGTCCTCGAACGCCTGCTGCAGCTCGGCGCGCGTGTTCATGACGAACGGGCCGTAGTGGGCGACCGGCTCGCCGATCGGCGTGCCGCCGAGCACCAGCAGGTCGAGGTCGCTCGCGCGCGCGTCGCCACGGGGGTGCGCCTCCGCCACGATGTGGCCGCCGTCGCCGAGGACGGCGAGCTGGCCCTCCTCGATCGGCTGGGCGGCCTCCCCGACGGTGCCACGGCCGGCCAGCACGTAGACGAGCGCGTTGTGGCGCGGGT
>Ga0306924_10003600_pt1 | contig 14915 bp, 20 predicted proteins | sample sta12Can44000111_FD_203756 | JGI IMG/M metagenome (GOLD analysis project Ga0306924, IMG submission 203756) | Lab enrichment of tropical soil microbial communities from Luquillo Experimental Forest, Puerto Rico - statanox.12C.anox.44.000.111 (v2)... | ecosystem: Environmental > Terrestrial >... | reverse complement strand
CGCCGATGAGCGATATGAACTCGCGCCGTCGCATGAGTGCCCTCAGACGAGGCCCACAATCTAGCACATCATTGGGCGACGAGGGCCGTGTGCGTTGCGGCAAAATGCTTCTGCTTATGTCAGTTCAGGGTCACAACCGGAGATGACCGCGCTGCAACATTTACATCCGCTTAGGTTCAATTAACAGACATAACGACACGGTCATTCAGTAACGGCAGGACCAGTTCCTGACCAACGGCATAAGTCCCATATCAGCGCGCGTGATCCAAATGGGTAAGACCCAGGTCATATTGATGTTGGGTTCATTCTGTAAGAACCAATCGAGAAACAGCATGAGGGCATCGATTTGGTCGTCGCATCGGCCATTTGGGAACGACATAAGTTCATTCTCGAAGTCAGCCGACCAGGGAGCCTCTACCGGCAATAGGACGATCCGCGCCGAGGTTGGGCTGCTGGAGCTAGCCAAACAGCTCGGCAATGTCAGCCAAGCATGCAAAATGATGGGCTACAGCCGCGACAGCTTCTATCGCTTCAAGGAGCTCTACGATACAGGCGGTGAGCTAGCCTTGCCGGAGATCCCGTAAGAAACCGGTGCTGAAGAACCGCGTGCCACAGGAGATCGAGGATGCCATCGTTGTACTCGCCCTCGAGCAGCCGGCCTTCGGTCAGGTTCGCGTCGCTAATGAATTGAGGAAGCGCGGGCATACGGTCTCACCCGCTGGCGAGCGCTGCGTGTGGCTGCGCCATGATCTTGAGACCATGAACAAGCGCCTTAAGGCGCTGGAAGCCGAGAGCGCCCAGGAAGGCCTGTCGCGCTGGAAAAGGCCAAAACCGAGAAGGAGGCGCATGGCGAACTCGAGAGTGAGCATCCCGGTTACTGCGGTGCCCAGGATACGTTCTGGCAATCTAAAGGGTGTGGGTCGTGTTTACCAGCAGACGTTCGTCGATACCTATGCCAAGGTCGCTTGCGCCAAGCTCTACGATCGCAAGACGCCGATCACGGGGGCGGATTTCCATCCTCCTTCGCAAGAAGATGGATGCGCGGATCGAGATCCGTGCACGACGGTGGAGAAGCAGTTCAAATTGAGCGGGAGCCGCTGTAGTTTCCGAAAAATCACTAGCCTTTGTCAGCCCTGTGGAGATTTGAGCAAGGACAAGCTCTTCGCATAACTCACCATCCCGGATGGTCGCCAACATACGTACGTGGTCTCGAAACAAAGATCGGTGCAACGATAGGGATTCGATTCAAACGATGCCAACGGATCCACGCGAGTGCCTGCGTGATCGAGTCGACCTGGTCGTCGTGTTTAGTGTTCGGAAAGCCAAGGAGTTCAGCTTTGAGGCCGTCAAGCCAGGGCGCATCCTTGGGGAACAGTACCGAGCCCGCCTCGAACTGTACCGAGATCCTCGCCGCGCGTGTCTCCTTATCGCCCTCCGGATTAATAGCAATGACCTCAATATTCTTCGCTCTTAAATCCTGGATGAGGCTAGTGCCGGATCCCCTGTCTTCGATCAAAAGAGTTGCACCCGGGTATTTTTTCCGAACCCGACTTATGGCGTCCCCGAGCTGGGGATAATCAACACGGTCGCGCCAAAGATCGAGCAGGTAGCTGTTTTCGCCGCGGCTAAGCCAAACGGTGGCAACAGAATAGTCCGCGGCGGGGGCGCCCTTCATCGCGGTATCGATGCTGATAACCAAAAGGTCTTTGTCACCAATCGTCGGAGCCACGTCGTATTGTTTGAACCACTTAGCCTTGATCAGATTGCCAGCCACTGGGATCGGACGCTGCTGATACTGGGCCGAAAAGAACAGCTCACCCATGCTCCGCTTCATACGATCGAGGATTTCAAGCGAATCACGCCGGGGATCAATTACGGTGCCGATCTTGCGCTCGTAGAAAGTGTCGCGGCCAATCGCGATCGTTTCGTCTTGTTCCGCAATCGCCGCGATTTTCAATTGCTCCCAGCCGCCTTTATCGAGCAAGCGTCCGGCCAAATCGTCTTCGTGAAGCCGCTGCATGACAATCACCACCGCGCCATCAGACTTGGAGTCGAGGCGTGATAGCAAAGTCGTGTCAAACCATTGTGCAGCGCTGTGGCGATGCGCTTCCGAAAGGGCCTCGTCCGGCTTTTGCGGATCGTCCAACACGATAATGTCGGCACCGCGTCCCGTCAGGGTACCATTTACTGAGGTGGCGTAGCGTAAGCCGCGATCGGTCGTCATAGTCTCGTATTGGGTGTCCTTCTCCCGACTGACCATTGTGTTGGGAAACACACGCCGATACCAGGGGGAGTTCATGACGGCACGAAAATCATTCGCATGCTTGACGGCGAGTTCGTTGGAGTAACTCACACATATGATGCGCTTTTTCGGATCTAGCCCCAGTAGAAACGCCGGCAGCGCGACCGAGAAGATGATGGACTTTAGATGCCGCGGCGGCATCGTCGCTATCAGCCGCTTGATGGTGCCATCCATCACGAGTTCGGCGGCATAGGTCATGGCCTCAATATGCCAGTTAGGAAGAAAGTCGTCGCCGGGCGAGACGGTCTCGAAAACCTTCATGACAAAGGCCGGAAAATCTTGGGCTAATCGCAAGTCAAGATACCGGCGGCGGCCCGCCGTGCTGAGCCGGGCAATACCGCGTTCGGTGGCGGTCCGAGATGCAGCCTGATTTGCGCGGCTTTTCCATTTTCGCGTGTTCATCGACGTCTCTTTTGGTCATGGCGGAACAGTTGTTGCAGAATCTGTTCATCTGTGGCGCTCAAAGCGGTGGCCTCGGCAGGCTCGCCGTGAGGTTCTTCCAGGAAACCCAATTGCATTGCCATCTTGACTACTGCCATGGCGGACCGATCATTACCTTTGAGCGCGCTCTGTAGCTGCCGCAGTACAACGCCTTCGATCTTGCTGACTCGTCGACTCTTCGAGCCTTCCTGAACGGTGATCGTCTCCGTCATCGCCTGTCGGATCAGCGTCTTGATGTTCTTGCTACCTTTCTTTCGACCCTTCGGATTACCCGACGTACCCGGGCGGAACCGCGATCCGACGGGTGGCCTTCCATAGCCGACGACATAGGCACTGCCAGAGTGCTCGGCGGAGGACACTGTGCCCCCCATACCACGGGCGCTCTTTCGCGATCCATCATTGCGCCTCATGAGGCATCTCCGGCATGCTGGAGATTATCAACGTTGTCGAATGCAATACCCGTGTCTGCATGCACGGCCTTTTGTCCGGTCAGTTTCTGCCACCGCCGCACGGTCTGGTCGCAATAGATCGGATCGAGTTCAATCAGGTGTGCCTTCCGCTGCGTCCTCTCGCATGCGATGAGGGTAGTGCCGCTCCCGCCAAAGCTGTCGACAACGAGATCGCCACGGCGCGAACAGTCCCGAATGGCATCGGCTACAAGTGCGACTGGTTTTATGGTCGGGTGCATGCCGAGTTCATCGAGTCGCTCGGTCCCAAACGCGTTCGATCCGGCATAGGTCCAAACGTTGCTGCGATTGCGGCCATGCCGGCCAAGCTCGATGTTGTTCAGGTGCCTTCCGCGACCGTGCTTCCAGGCAAAAATCAGCTCGTGCTGGCTCCTGTAAAAGGAGCCCATCCCGGCGTTGGTCTTCGCCCAAATAATGAGATTCTTAAGTTCGCGATAAACCCGCCGACCGGCGGCGAGCATCTCGTCAAGATGTCGCCAGTCAGAGCATACGAAATGAATCGAGCCATCAGTCGAATGCTCGGCAAGAAGCCCCAAGGAATCCTCCAAAAATTTCGTAAACTGCGCGCCGGTTTTTTCACCGCTGGCCTGGAGGAATTCGCGATGCTTGATGCGGCCCTTGCCCGAGGCGTGACCGCGGATTTTGACATTGTAGGGCGGATCGACAAAAATCAGCTGTGCCAATTTCCCGGATAGTAATGTTGCAAATGATTCCCGCCGACGGGCATCACCGCACAGCAGTCGATGGTCTCCCAGAACCCAGAGGTCATTTGGTTTTGTGATGATACGATGTGGCGCCGGATCAGGAACCTTGTCGTCAGCAGAATTGTTGGCCGGAGGATCCGCGACGTCGAGGACCATCTCTATTTCGGGAATCTCAAAACCAGTCGTTTCGAGATCGATGCCTTCGGCCTGCAAAAAATCGATCTCCTTGGCCAAAAGCTGGAAATCCCAAACTGCCTCTTGGGCAATTTTGTTGTCTAGGATAGTGAAGGTGCGCTTCTGCGCCTCGCTCAGATGATCAGCGCGAGTACAGGGGACGCTGCGCATCCCAAGCTGCTTTGCCGCCTCTATTCTGGCATGGCCAGCAAGGACAGTGTTTTGGCCGTCGATGAGGACCGGAATCAGAAAGCCAAATTCTGTGATTGCACGTGCGAGCTTATCGATCTGCGTTTGCGGATGAAGGCGAGGATTATTCCGGTGAGGCCGCAGATCTTGGATCGGGAGGTCCTCAATCCTCAAGACGGTGATAGCGGCCCGGTGGCCCGAGCTCTCAGAGACCGACGAGCGCCGCGGTCGTCGCGTGTGAAGGGTTCTGCGCTGACGTGGGGCCGCTTGCACTCTTGCCCTCCAAAATGGTGCACATCCGGGGCAAGATAGGTGCAGGTGGAGGCTGAAAAAATTCGTCTAAAGAAGATGGATAGGGTTTAGCCGTACTTTTTCCGGGGACGCCCTGCCGGCTTGAGCTCCGCTATCAACTCCTTGGACAACGTGAGGCGGGGAATCATGCCTGTTTTGGGCCAGCCTGACCGGCGCGCCGGCGATTCCCATCCATCGGGGACGCGCCAGACGTCGGGCGACAGTGGTGGTCCGCTCTTTGCTCGCGGCTGTCGCCACGTCTGTCCCCAATGCCGAAGGATCTCCGCTTCTGCAAGAAACATCTGGAAATCAACAGAGGCGTCATATCCAGCCTCGGGTTTCTGGAAGGATTTCCCTTCCCGGATTGCTCGAGCGGCCCAGAGATGAGCGACGGAGAGAAAACGATCTCTCGCTTGCAACAGTTTTGTGCGTCCACCTTTCACCTTATTGCGCTTCGCGGTTTCCTCAACGATCTGGATCGCGTGTTTCCAGGAGGCGAGTGGAGGGTCGGTATTCGCAAGCAGGAATAGCGTCTTGAATACCTCGCCGGTTGCTCTGCCGCCCCACCAGCGCTCTTCAAGGTCATCCAGAGGTTGACCCGCATCCAGCAAAATACGACCGAGGGCTTCAAATGGGGGGTCTCCGCCTTCTTCCTGAAAGCGCCGAAACGTCTTGGCCAGAACTTGCGACGCATAGGCGCGTGCCTTGACCGCGTCGGCCTCGTCCGTTGCTGGATAAAGCATGACGCCGAGAGTTGCGGAGAAGGGTTCAGGATGGTCGAGCGGCAAAATCGGCATTGAATGCAATACTCAACCCTGGATTGACCGGAACGCGTTGCGGCGAATCACCGCAAATTCAGCAACACCCTGTCCTTTCCGAAAATACCATACAGCAGGATTCGCGTCGTGAGCCTCGAACCGTCGCATGATTGCGGTCGATGTTCGCGGTCCTGCACTTATGTTCATCGTCGACTTGTTCAACCAGCGGCACCGCGGTTGCTCAAAAAATCAAAACTGAAGAAAGACGGTGAGTTATCCGTTCCCGACATAGCCTCACCGGGTGCCGCTAAGCTACGATTTTGGGGCAACAATCGGCTGGCGGGGAGGACAAATGGTTTGGTAGCGCATTCTGGCCTTCGTCACGGGGACGGTGGACCATGAGCTGCTGGCGCGGATTGAAAATCGCATCCTGAAGGCCCAATCGAAGGGGCGGCTGAAGCTCCACGGACGCGCAGATGGAGGACGGCAGCATCGTCCCGCGCACGGCAGGAAAGCTGCAAGTGAAGTCATCAGCCCCTTGCTGGCGAACCTGTTTCTGCACTAGGCGTCCGATCGAGCCACGCTCGGTGAGATCGGCCATCGATTGGGAGGTTCTCGCCGAGGTGGCCAATGTCGCCCGGCCGGCTTGGCTTAGTTCCGCAGGCTCGTGGCCCGCAAATTCGATGGCTCAAAAGCTCGTCGAGGCCCCCGATCAAGTGTGAGAGATTGAGCAGCTGCTCTGGGGTGTGAGGTCTGCGATCAGACAGCGGCAATGTCCTGCAACGGCATGGCCTGCCGCCGACACCAGAACGCAAGCGCGCGACAACCTGGTTAGCGGATGAGGGTCCGGCCGCGTCTACGAATAGAAAGAGCGGGGACTTTTGCATCTCCGTTCAGTTTTTTTGACCTTACGAGGTTACGAGGTCGAATTCGCTGATACGAGAGCCTGAATTCCCTGTTCATTGAAAAAATTCCCTATACCCTTCGCAGGGAATTTCACTAGAAGTTATTGAATTTGCTCGTGTACTGGACGTCAAAATTGCCTGCTGAGGGCCAGAACCTTCGAAATTCCCTGCTATTTTCCCTGTTATCAGGTAAGTTGGATGCTGAGACAGGTTCGACCACGACTGCGTCCGCCGCCACATATCGTCGGGTCCGTTCCGGACACATGGGTTACGGTTTATTCCGGAGACACGGGTAACACTTCAATCGATAAAATCGTGACTTCCTTCAGCGGCACTACGCAGGAAGCGGGTTGCGCCAGGAGAGGCCCGGAAAGCGGGCAAAGTCCCCGTCGGTCGAGCACAGGATCAGGCCGTGCTCAATCGCAAGCGCGGCCAGATGCGCGTCGGTGACAAGGTTGCCATGAACCCCGGGGAGCGCGAGCAACTCCGCGAGCACCTTTGCATGGCGCTCGGTCGGCTGCGGTATCCAAGCTGGCTCGCAGGCAAGCCATGCTGTCACCTCCTGCCAGGCAGCTGCGACCGACAGCGGTCGCGGCATTATTCGCGGATTGGTCGACAACCGCAGGAACCCGAGCAGAGAAGGCCACGGTAGACCGACTGGGACCACACCCGCCAATTGTCGATCGAGCCATTCCAGTGCAGCGTCGTGCTGCTTTGAATCATCGTTGCTCGCATAGATCAGAATATTAACGTCGACAAGGATCACTTGTATCCTTCGCCTTCCGCATAGGCGATGGCTTCGGCAACATTGTCGATGCTGATGAAGGGCTCGCCCATGCGAAATGTTTTCGTGCGAAACTGCTTGCGCTTCTTCGGCTTCGCGGTCAGCTCCCGCAGCCCCAGCCGTAGCGCCTCGTTGACGAGATCCTTCAGGTTCGCGTGACGTGCCTTGCGCAGCCGCTCCAGCTGAACCGCCACGTCGTCGTCCAGAGTAAGCGTCGTTCTCATGCGTCAATACATAACAATCGTGATGTCCTGATGTCAACATGAGCCCTGCTCGGCTGCCGAGGCCAGGCAACGATGCATCGACGACGATCACCGTCGATCACGTTCAGTGCGAATGATGTCAGCCGGAGCAATGGAAGGCGCCACGCCGGGGCGGCGCTCCAATCGCGCACGCAGCTCCTCCAAGGGCGGTCGCTCGGCCACTTCGCGGATTTCCCGCAAGAGGTAATCGGAAAGCGACATCCCTGCCAGGGCGGCCCGGGACTTGAGCCGCCGATGCAGGGCGTCGGGCACATTGCGGATCTGAATCATGGCAGCCATGCCAAGAACATGAAAACATGTGCAGTGCATGTCAAACTTTCGCGGCACGGGCCGCCAATCCCTCCCCGAAGGGGAGGGTGGGTAAGGCGGCCGGGTGGGGTGAAGCGGCCTGCTTCGCGCCCAAGCGGTCACACCTTCTTGCGGGACAGGGTGAGCGGGAGCTCCAGTTCCACCCGGTCGTGCATCACCTTCGGCGTGATTCGCCCGTGGTCGCCGCGTTCGAGGCGGACCAGGCCGTAGCCTTCCATCGTGCGCAGCGTGCGCGACAGGTTGGACTTCGCCTTGCCCGTGATCCGCGCCAGCTCGTCGAGCGAGCCGGGCGCGTTCTGAGCGATGACGCGCAACAGCTCGCGATTGCCGGCTGAGAGGACCTTCGCAAAGGACTCGGTCGAGGCGAACCACACCTTGGGCTCGTCGGGCGCAACGCGGCGCTCGCCGCGCGCCACGGCCATGGTGCGGGCCTTCATCTCACCGTAGCTGGCGATGCCGACCTTCAACGTCGTCATGGGATCACTCCTCTTTCGCGCAGCACCGCGTCCACTACCGTCCAAAAATCGGCGAGCAGGGTCGCCGCGCCCCGGTATTCATAAGCCCCTGACCCAGCGGCTCCAAACAGAGGGCAATCCCTCCCCGAAGGGGAGGGTGGCCGCCGAACGAAGTGAGGTGGCCGGGTGGGGTGAAGTCGTGAGGCTCGCGAGATTGTCGCGAATTCCCCACCCGGCCTCCCTCCCGGGGAGGGATTCTGGTCCTCGGTGACACCGCCAGTCCAAGGAGCACGAGCACAGCCTGAAGCTGCAGCGATTCGCTCTACAGTTAGGAGGCCTGGCGTGGTAGAGTTCTTCTCTCGCTTTTTGTGAAGATGCTCGCCATGCCCGACGCGCAGTCCGTTCCCGCAACCGACAGGATCAGCATCAATCCGGATGTCTGCAATGGCAAGCCGGTGATCAGGGGAATGCGCATCACAGTCGAGAGCATACTCGATTATTTGAGCGCCGGCGAAACGCCGGACGCGATCCTGCGCGAGTATCCGATGCTCGAGCGTGAAGACATCTCGGCCTGCCTCGCGTTCGCAAGCCGGCTGATGGCTCACCGATACAGCATCAAAGAAACGGCCCCGGTTGCTGATGCGCTCGCGCCTTAAGCCGGCCGCCAAGCAATGCCTCAATTCGACTTGATATCATCCCGGCCTAAGCAGCGCGTCTGACGCGCTCGACCTTGATTTGCTTCTTCTTCCTCATGGCTTGCGCGAGGTCATATGCGGTCTGCAGGCGGAACCAGGTATCGGCTCCGCCGCCGAATGCCTTGTGGAGACGTATGGCCATTTCCGGCGAGATTCCGGCATGTCCGTTGAGCAGGCCTGAAAGCTGCTTCCGGCTGACCCCAAGCCTCCTGGCCGCCTCCGTTACGCTCAGGCCCAGCGGCTCCAGACAGTCATGACGCACCGACAGACCCGCGTGCGATGGGCGCTTGATCGGCATGTGGTCTCCTTCTTGACGCACGAATCAGTTACAAACCTCTGCATAAGAGGACGCCATGGCCGATTCAACCTACAATCTGAACGGTGGTTTCAAACCCACAATGAAACGATTCGCTGACCTTGACGGGCCGGATTTTTTCCCGACCCCACGATGGGCAACGTTTGCATTGATCGAAAATGAGAAATTCAAAGGGGAGATTTGGGAGTGCGCGTGTGGTGACGGAACCATGTCGCGCGTGCTCGAAAAAACAGGGTGCACGGTTACAAGCTCAGACCTTTACGAACGCGGTTACGGCGAGCCCGGGTACGATTTTCTGAAACCGCACCGTTCGGCCGACAACATTGTGACTAATCCTCCATACAACTGCGCTGAGGGTTTTGTCGCAAGCGGCGTGAAGCACGCGCGAAGTAAATTTGCACTGTTGCTTCGACTTGCTTTTTTGGAAGGGGCAAATCGAGCCAACACCATATTTTCGCGCGTTCCACCCTCGCGCGTGTGGGTATTCAGCGAGCGGATTACTTTCTACCCGTCCGGCGCAATACGCAAAGGGACCGGCACGACGGCGTGCGCTTGGTTTGTATGGGACAAAGCTGCGCCAACTAAAACCGAACTGAAATGGTTCAAGCCGGGCTACAGGGCTAAATACTCGTAGGCTACTTAGATCGTCGATCAGTTGTCGGTTTCTCAAATACCGCCATCCTGCCTCCGATAGCCGATACCGGCCCCAACCGACGTGTTGAACGTAACCCTCCGCGATGACATTCCCTCGCGTTTTGCCGTGCGATTTCAAATTCCGGACTTGCTGTTCCCACATTTCTTCATTTGGCCGAGTCCAGGACCGCTCCCGATCTTCCTTCATTAGTGTCACGTAATCTGGCACATGCTGAATCAAATAACGGACTGTAGCTTCGCCGTTTGGGCAGGTAGCCAGAACCCGCATTACCGCTATTCCGATAAGCCACTCCGTCGTCTTCACCATGGCATCCTCAATCGAAGGTGAGTGAAGGGGCTTATGACTCAAGCCATTCTTTCAACTTTCCCTTGGGCTTGCCGCCCCAATGCCGGTAGACGTTGCGCAGATCGTCTTTATACGCTTGGACTTGCGTCTTATTATTCGGATCGATTGTGATGCTTTGTGCTCTTGCTCCGCGCGAATTGTATCGTCCGAACCAACTGCCTGAATAGTGTGGGATTAATGTCAAGTCGGGGCGCGGTGGTTGAGCACTTATTTCTGTTTGATAAATTGGGTTTAGGCAGTCAGCGAGAGACTGCCGACCAATGCCAAGAGCACGCATTAGGTCGCCGTAGGTTATGCGGTCGCCCGATTTTGCCAGGTTCTCGAGAATTTTTTGGCACTGCGCAATCGTGTGTCCTGAAAAGGGCATGGTACGCACTCCGGTCAGACCTTTAGCTTATTTCGCTCGGGGCGGACCCCTGCCCTACGTCGGCCTTTAACAACCGATCATAGACGGCTTCGTCCAATTCTTCGGCTCTGACGCCCTTCAATTTCAGCACGTCATTGTCGAGCACGTTCTCAAAATTTTGTTCAGCGTCTTCATCGGAAAGCACCTCGCGCACCTTTGCCTCGTCCATCTCCTGAATGCGAAGTGCCGCACGGGACGCTTTAAGAACTTCTGTCTTTGTGATATCCACTAGGGCGGCAAGAGCCATTTGTTCCATGAATCTCCGATCCACCTGTTGGGGAAAGGCAACATACACAACCACCGCGGAGAAGCGGTTCTCAAACTCACTTGCCCCCAATCCTTATTGATCCGCTGCCGGAAGTAACGAAGAAGGGCTGTCTTGCCCATCCCACGACCGCTTTCCTGATCGCCCTTCGACCACACGTATGCCAACCGGACACGATTGGGGAAATCGTCAGGTCGGATTAGAAGGCGCTCAAATTTTTCAATCTGCGGCCTCACGATGTTCTCGGCATAGATTGCGCCGTTTCTGCGTTCGTCGTGGCTGTATGGATTAAGTACAGCTTCGGTGGGAAACGGTAGGTCCCGCAGTCCTAACGCTTCGTAGGGTGATTTAAGAGTAGTCGTCGTTCGTTTGGGATAAGCATCACGGTCTCCTGATAAGATTGTAGATTTGGGTTGACTCGCGGGTGCGCACTAGCGGCTTTCGGCGTCCCGAAATATGTTCGTATTGGAGGCCAAGGGTCAAAGGAGACGGCCGCCTATCAAGTAGCTCGTTTATACCTTCGTCAAATGCGGCCTCAGGAATCATAAGTTTGTCGCAAACAAAGTCACGCACATCCGGAAGATCATAATAACCGGCGGCATCGCATAGCGCTGTGAAAGATTGGTTCACAGCGTCCAAAAGCTTCTGTTGCATAACCGAATCGGTCATGTCCGGCTCGCTGAGATAGAGTCGAACAGGTGGCACCTCCTCGGGAGTGACAAGCAATTCCCTATGCCAATTTCGGGGTGAGTTTTCGACACATGGGCTGTAGCTTTTCTCAAACTCACAGCCTGACAGCTGCATTCGCATTACGTTTACAAGCCGCAGGCTGACCAACCGATCTCCCATCGCGCGGAACAGCGGTACACTCAGCTTGGTATCCGATAGACGGTGAGATAAGATGGCGGCTCGCATAGCGTCTTCCACCTTCTTTGGACTTGCTGCGCCGATTTCAGAAGCGAGACTCTCCAAAATCTCTTCTGAGCGTTCCCCGAACGTCGGCCGCAATAGAGCCGTCAGATATGAGCGGTCCCGTCCACGGGCAGTTTCCACGATGGGGTACATCAGCGGTCCGCGGCGGATATAGTGAAGCACTACATCTCGCAAGTTATCGTACGTCTCCAAATGAGCCTTGGTCATGAGGCGACGCAAGGAAGGAAAGTTTTTTGCGTTGAGCGTCTCCAATGCCAACGTGCCAAATTCCGTCAACTGATAGCCCTCGCCACGGACCGGGCGAGCGAGATTCAAATGCTTTAGTTCTTGCAACACCTTCTCGCCCACTGATGTGAAGTCACTGCGCGGTTCCGGCAACAAGAGCCGAAGTGCCCGTTCCACAGAGTACTTGGCAACGTTCTTAGATACGGCAGCGAATTGGCTCTCTCGGCTAGCATCCGGCATAGCCGCCACTACACGCAGGCCGATGTAGTGGTAGCCCACATCGGTGATATTGTAGCTAGTGATGTTCATGGCCGCGCTTTCTGTCGCCGAAACTGAGTCAGGAGTGCGGAGCAATTTGTGCTGAGCGTCTGCATCTCTTGACCTAGTTGCACCGTCTGTAGGGGCGACACGGCTTTGACAACGATGCGGCTCTCAGATACTGCGCCAAACCGCGTTGAAAACCATGTCTCCTCTAGGGCTACGGTGAGGGCATTGATCTGCGCACAGTGATCATCGAAAAGCTGCGCAGTTGAAGTGTCAATTCTGAGTCCTCTATCCATTTCGGCCTGCATCCGACGAGCATAGTCAATCAGTAGCGGCAGTGGCCTCAGGCCAGGGGCGATAGGGTGAATGCCAAGACCCACGCAGGCGGCAAGTGCGTGAGGCTCAAATGTGCTTGTGGAAATGAATGCGGGACACAGTTCACGCTCTAGCAGGCCCGGATTCGCCGCAAGGTAATCAACGAGCTTAGCGAACAGTACAATTACTTCATTCTTGTTTGAGGGTATCTGCCAGTTCTTCAACTCAACAATGACGTTAAGGTCTGAATTCCGGGCCACGATATCTATCTCATGCAAAACGCCCGACGCCGTATCCAGACCATAGCCCAATTGCATCTCTCGATGTTGGGAGACAGTCCAATCCTGAGGAAGTCTGCCAATACACGCTTCGCGGAACTGTCGCTCAAATCCTTGGTCCGGCAGACTGATATCGCGGGTGGCATGTTGCCAATCCGCAGCGACGAACTTGTAACAGTGCGCAAGGAATTGGATGCAGAACGCGGCAGGATATCGCCAGCCCTGATCGCCATGTCCGCCAACGACTCCCCTCACAACAGGTACGACCTGTCTTGTCTCAACCACAGCCGTATATGCCGAATCCCGGCCGGTTCGGATGCCGATAGACACGCGTCTGCCACCGCGCTGGGAGGAAATCCACTAATCCGACCATTGGCCAGCTCCGATATTGGCGACGGCCCGGATTCAACCCCGGTTCATAGACCGTAGCTGCGGACCAATCATGCCCAATAAGAACATATAAAGAACCCTCGTCATAGGCACAGAGGCGGGTGTACATTACGATTCTGCATCGGGAGGGGGTGCCCCCTCGAAGGGTCATTCTTGCTCGCCACGACTTCGCCCCCGTGCGGCGTACTGCTGTGGCACACATGGGTGCGTGCTCTCAGGAGGACGATGGATGGCGATAGCAGAGGGTAATCTAGCCGCCGAGATGGCGAGTTTCGATGCCGAGGTCGCGGGCGCGGCTTCCAAGCGACTCGTGGCCCTGATTAGGCCTGAAGACCTGGTCGGAGACCTCCTAAAGATCGACTATGCAGAGGCCGAGGTTCTAGTTCATGACCACCTTCGCCAGAAAGTCGGTGGCCTACCGCTTGGATGTTTTCTCCTTGCAACAAGACTTGCACCAGGAAGCGGTGCTCCTCCCGCAGACGAGGACACAAGCCTCATTCTGCTGCGGGTGACAGGTCAATGTAAGTTGCCAAATGCCGCGGAGACTGACCTCAACCGGTTCTTGGCAGGGCAGCGCGTCGCAACAGAAGACGACGTATGGGACGCAGAAGGTAAAACAGATCAGTTCACTCTGCATCAGCTACGGTACGCTGGCGTCAAATGCCGAGTTCTTGGCACCTATCGCATGCGCGAGAGTAGGCCGAGTGATTGGAGGCTCACCTTCGGAGCGGACATCTCAAACTTCTATTCAGGGAGGGGAATGAAGGTCTACAAACCGGTCGGAACCCGGTTATCTCAGATCGTGAATTTTGCAAAACCCGGAATGGATGATGCCCATCCACTCTCTGGCAAAACGAGTTCCTGTTGGGCGGCTTCGATATGCGTCTTCGGAGTGTGTGATCGATCCCGAAGGAGAGGGCGTCGAAGTGAGTCTTGATCCGACTGATTTGATAGCAAGACGAACTGCACTTTTTGGTATGTCTCGCACAGGTAAGTCGAATACCACCAAGGTCATTGCCGCTAGCGTATTCAAAATTCGAGAGCAAGACCCATTGCGAGGACGAATTGGTCAACTGATCTTTGACGTGAATGGTGAATATGCAAATGAGAACACCCAGGATGGAGGCGCTGAAAATCCATCGTGTTTAAAGAACGTCGCACAACACACTCGGGGTGCAAAGCCCGACGACGTTGTGACATACGGAATGTGGCCGCACCCCAATGGTCCAAATCGGAGAATTGTAAAAATCAATTTCTTTGGAAACGCGGCCAATTGGACGGATAGAGATGCAGTGATCGAGGGTCTTGAAACGCTCTACATTGGCAAGACTTTGATCGATGCTAAATTGGCCGAATACGGAGACAAATACATCAAGAGTTTCCAAACAACATTATTGGAAGCGCCAAAGGAGTGGGATAAGGGCACGGCCATTCGGTATCAGCGCCTAATCCTTGCCTATCGAGCTGCCCTGGCCGCGGCTGATTTCGAGCCGCCTACTAATCTATCACGACCAATGTTTAAGGGGCTTTTCAGTGTAGAGCTACGAAATGCAATGACTAACTCCGCTTCGACGGATGGAAACGATGTTGCGCTCTACCAAGAAGCAGCTACCATCTTCGCGAAAGATACCGGCAGTTGGTCAGAAGCGATTCAGGGCATGAAGGGTTTGAGACGCTTTATGGAAGACTCGCGCTCAGGCTTCCAGGCCTTCAACACCAACTACATGCGAACTCACGACGGTCGGAAGTTGGGCTGACCCTAGCCTAGCACTACTTTGGCAGATTT
>Ga0306924_10003599_pt1 | contig 14918 bp, 16 predicted proteins | sample sta12Can44000111_FD_203756 | JGI IMG/M metagenome (GOLD analysis project Ga0306924, IMG submission 203756) | Lab enrichment of tropical soil microbial communities from Luquillo Experimental Forest, Puerto Rico - statanox.12C.anox.44.000.111 (v2)... | ecosystem: Environmental > Terrestrial >... | reverse complement strand
CCGTTTCCGGGCTCGGTCGCGCACCCGGACCGGCCCGCGGAGCGGGCCACCGGAAGGGCCGGCTCGCCGTCGTGCCGCTGGCTGCGGAAGTGTGCCAGGATGCCCTGTCCGCCATACACTTGGCACTCAGGACCACCGAGTGCCAGAGAGGGGACACGTGCTCGACGACAGGAAGCTCGCAGTGCTGCGCGCCATCGTGCAGGACTACGTGTCCACCATGGAGCCGGTCGGCTCGAAGTCCCTGGTCGACCGGCATCATCTGGATGTCTCTCCGGCAACGATCCGCAACGACATGGCCGTCCTGGAAGAGGAGGGCTACATCGCGCAGCCGCACACGAGTGCCGGCCGGATCCCGACCGATAAGGGATACCGGCTGTTCGTCGACCGGCTGTCGGGGATCAAGCCGCTGTCCGCAGCCGAACGGCGGGCGATCGAGACCTTCCTGGCTGGCGTCTATGACCTGGACGACGTGGTCATGCGCACGGTCCGGTTGCTGGCCCAGCTGACCCGGCAGGTGGCGGTGGTCCAGTACCCGTCGCTGACCCGATCGATGATCCGGCATGTGGAACTGGTGCCGCTAGCCGCCAAGCGGCTGCTGCTGGTGCTGATCACCGACACCGGCCGGGTGGAGCAGCGGGCGGTGGAACTCCCGGACCCGATCGGCGAGGATGCGGTCACGCAGCTACGGGCGGTGCTCAACGCCTGTCTCGACGGGCGCCGGCTGACCGAGGTGGCCGTGGTGATCGCCGACCTCCCCGAGCGGATCCAGCCCAGTGACCGGCCCAACGCGACGGCCGTCTTCTCGGTCATCCTGGAGAGCCTGATCGAGCGGAACGAGGAAAAGGTCGTGGTCAGCGGGGCATCCAACCTGACCGCCGCCGACTTCTCGCAGGGCCTGCGCGAGGTCCTCGAATCACTGGAAGAGCAGGTCGTGCTGATGCGGCTGCTGGGGGAGTCGGTGGACCAGTCGTCGCTGACCGTCCGGATCGGGGCCGAGAACCGGGTGGCCGGACTGCGCGGCACCTCGCTGGTGGCCGTCGGCTACGGCACCGGTGACCAGGCCCTGGCCAGGCTCGGCGTGCTGGGCCCGACCCGGATGGACTACCCGACGGCGATGGGGGCGGTGCGCGCGGTGGCACGGTACGTGGGCCAGATCCTGGCTGCTGGGTCGTGACCGTGAACGACTACTACGGGATCCTTGGGATCCGCCGCGACGCAAGCGCGGACGATGTCAAGAAGGCCTACCGCCGGCTGGCCAGGGAACTCCATCCGGACGTCAACCCTGACCCGCAGACCCAGGAGCGGTTCAAGGAAATCACCCAGGCGTATGAGGTGCTGTCCGACCCGGAGAAGCGGCAGATGTACGACCTGGGTGCGGACCCGTTCGCCCGGCCCGGTGCCGGGGCGGGCGGGTTCGGCGGCGCTGGCTTCCCGTTCAGCGACATCATGGACGCCTTCTTCGGGGCCGGCGCCGGATCCCGGGGCCCCCGCAGCCGCGCCCGCCGCGGCCGGAACGCCACCATCCGGGTTGATCTCGACCTGGCCGAATGCGCCTTCGGGGCCACCCGTGAACTGGTCGTGGACACGGCGGTGGTCTGCCCGACCTGCGCCGGCGAGGGCACCGCGCCCGGCACCCATCCCGAGACCTGCGACGTGTGCGGCGGCCGGGGCGAAGTGAGCCAGGTCACCCGCTCGTTCCTGGGCCAGGTGATGACGAACCGGCCGTGCCCGGCCTGTGGCGGGTACGGCACCATCATCCGGCGCCCCTGCCCCGAATGCGACGCGGACGGCCGGGTGCGGACCCGCCGCAGCATGAAGGTGCGGATCCCGGCCGGGGTGGAGGACGGCACCCACATCCAGCTGGCCGGCGAGGGCGAGATCGGCCCTGGCGGCGGCCCGCCCGGTGACCTGTTCCTGGAGATCGTGCAGCGGCCGCATCCGATTTTCGAGCGGCAAGGTGATGACCTGCACTGCACGGTCACCATCCCGATGGTGTCTGCCGCGCTCGGCGCCACCTTGTCGGTGGAGACCCTGGACGGCGCCCGCGATCTCGACATCCGGCCAGGCACCCAGTCCGGCCAGGTGATCCCGCTGTACGGGCTCGGCGTGCGGCACCTGAACGAGTCCGGCCGCGGCGACCTGATCATCCATGTGACCGTGGAGACCCCGGCCAAGCTGGACGAAGAGCAGGAGGCGCTGCTCCGCCAGCTGGCCACGCTCCGCGGTGAGGAGGCCCCGCCGGGCAAGTTCGCGCCTGGCCAGCAGGGGTTCTTCTCCCGGCTCCGGGATGCCTTCAACGGCCGCTGAGCGGCCCGCCGCCGCCGGCCCGGACGCGCGGCCCCCGCTGTTCGTGGCCGCGCCCGGCGAGCTGGCCGGTGATGTCATTGTGCTGTCCGGTGCCGAGGGGCGTCATGCCGCCACCGTCCGGCGGCTGGCCCCCGGCGAGCGGGCGGATGTCACCGACGGGGCCGGCCAGCTGGCCGAGTGTGTCGTCACCCAGGCCGGGCCCGGTGTGCTCCGGCTCGCTGTCCAGGCGCGGCGGGTGCAGCCACCCGCCGCGCCCGCCCTGGTGGTGGTGCAGGCGCTGGCCAAGGGGGAACGTGGCCAGCTCGCGGTGGAACTGCTCACCGAGACCGGGGCGGACGTGATCGTGCCCTGGGCCGCACAGCGGTCTGTCACCCGCTGGCAGGGCGAGCGGGGAGAACGGGCGCTGGCCCGCTGGCGGGCAACCGCCCAGGAGGCGGCCAAGCAGGCCCGCCGGGCCCGGTTCCCGGTGGTCACCCCGCTGGCGGACGGCCCCGCCGTGGCGCGGCTGGTGCGGCCGGCCGCGCTCGCGGTGCTGCTCGACCCGGACGCTGGGACGGCGCTGGCGGCGCTGCCGGTGCCGGCCCGGGGCGAGGTGGTGCTGATCGTCGGGCCGGAGGGCGGGGTGGGCCCGGCGGAGGCCAGTGAGCTCACCGCCGCGGGTGCTGTTGGTGCCCATCTGGGCCCGACCGTGCTGCGCACCTCAACCGCTGGCGCGGTGGCGGTATCAGTCCTGCTCAGCCGGTCCAGTCGCTGGCGCTGACCCGCGGCGCACCCGACCCGCGGAAGGCCCTGGCCCCGGGGCCTAACCCGGGGCAGTCAGCGGCTGGCTAGGACGCCCGCGCCGGCTTCGTGGTGCTCCGGGTGCAGTTCCCGGCCAGCGAGACGTCCGACGTGGTCGCGATGAAGGCGGTGGTGGTTGTTGCGGTCACCGTGGGGGAGGGGGTGGGCGTCGGGGTCGGCGTTGGGGTGGGAGTGGGGGTGGGAGTGGGCGTTGGGGTCGGGGTCGGGGTTGGGGTCGACGTCGGCCTCGTGACCCGCTGGCAGGTTGCACTGGGCTTCGGGGTGGCCGACGCGGGCCCGACGGCCGGCGGCAGCCCGCCCGGAGAGGTGTGCCCCTGCACGGAGCCGCCGGACTGGCCCTGCTGCGTGCCACCCGGGCCGGTGGTGGCCGGGATGCCAGCGTTCGGGAACAGGTCCAGCACCAGGCTCTGCCGCAGCTGGGCCAGCCCATACACGCCCGCCGCCACCACGATCACCGCTGCCGAGACCGCCAGCGCCGGCCGCAGCCAGCCCAGTCTGGACCTGGGCCGGGCCCGGCGGCCGGTCCCGGCATGCCGCCGGCCGGCCGGAGTGGCGAGCAGGCCAGTCCAGGCCGCGAGCAGGCCAGAGCGGGCCGCGAGCTGGCGAGCCCGGGCCGCGAGCTGGCTGGTCCGGGCGAGCTGGCTGGTCCGGGTGAAAAGCTGGCTGGTCTGGGCGGCGAGCTGGCTGGTCTGGGCGGCGAGCTGGCTGGTGTGGGCGGCGATCGCCTGCCGCAGCTTGCTGGCGCCGGGCTCGAGCCGGGCGACGATGATCCAGAAGAGGTCGGCGCACTCGGTGAGCATCAGCGAAAGCTGCCGCAGCAGCCACGGCTGGCGGGCCCGCCGCAGAATCCGCTCGAGCCCGTCCGCGGCAAGCTCGACCGTATCCACCTCGGCGCGCAGTGCGCGCCGCAGGCGGTCGTCGAACTCGCCGTTCACTGGTGTCATGCTCCTCACTCCGGGCCGTTCCAGGCCCGCCAGGCCTGCCTCACGTGTCGATCTCCAGCACCGTCCGCAGGGCCGCGATGGCCCGGGCGGTATGGCTCTTTACCGCTCCCCGGCTGATCCCCATGGCCGTGGCGATCTGCGCTTCCGACAGATCCCCGTAGTAACGCAGCACCAGCGCCTCCCGCTGCCGGGGGGGCAGCGCCCGCAGCGCCGTGACCACCGCTGACCGTTCCAGCAAGGCCAGCGCACCCTGCTCGGCACTGGGCATGTCCGGCGCGGGCTTGGGCGCGTTCCGGTCCACCACGACCCGGTGCCGGAGCACCGAACGGGACCGGTTCACCACAGACTGGCGCAGGTAGGACAGGGCCTTGTCGTTGTCACGCAGCCGCCGCCACGCGCTGTGCATGGCCACAAACGAGTCCTGCACCACTTCCTCCGCGGTGGCGACATCGCGTACCAGCAGGACGGCCAGACGGACCAGCGAGCGGTAGTGCGCGCCGTAGATGGCGGTGACCGCCTGCTCGGCGTCCCATTCGGTGGCGACCGAACTGAAAGCAGCATCAGCTACCAGCGCTTCGGTCATGTGAATGGGACGCGCAGCTACCGCGTCAGGTTCACCCGTGGTCATCTCAAAGAGCGCCGCGTCCATAGCTACAGCTCGGCCTCACCGAACCCACCCCCACAACCTCATCCAGGCATTAGCACGTGTGACATGACTGACCTGAGCGGCACACCGCGTCGCGCGGGGAGGTCGGCAGCATGTCGGTGCCATGCGCATTGGGGGCGTGCACCTTCAGATTCGCAACCATGCCACCATATCGGCCCGCGCTCCGGCTGGGGGGTAACAAGCTAAGATCGCCGCGTGGCTGACTGCCTCTTCTGCCGGATCGTCGCCGGGGATGTCCCGTCTGACCAGGTAAACCAGACCGCCCGGGTACTCGCGTTCCGTGACATTAATCCGCAGGCGCCTACCCACGTGCTGGTCATTCCGAAAGATCACTATCCGGATCTGGCCGGGCTGGCGTCAGCCGACCCCGGGCTGCTGGCAGAGGTTGCCTCAGTAGCGGATCTGGTGGCCGCCACCGAGGGCCTGGCTGAGCGCGGCTACCGGGTCGTGTTCAACACCGGGCCGGAAGCCGGGCAGACCGTGTTCCACGCGCACGCCCATGTGCTGGGCGGCCGCCCGCTGTCCTGGCCACCGGGCTGAACCTCGTGGATAACATGGGGGGACCGTGCGCGCGGGCGGCTGCCTGCGCCCCTCCGGAGATAGGGAATTGACAGACACGTCCGGTGACTCCCGGCACCGCGCCCGCGGCGCCACCCCGCCCGGCCCGCTCCCGGACGGGCCAACGCAGGTCAAAGTGATCATTGGCGATGACCACTCGATGGTCAGCCTGCTGGGCTCTGGCGACGAGCTGCTGCGGGTGATCGAGGGCTCGTTTGACGCCGATATCCACGTCCGCGGCAACGAGATCACCATTTCCGGTTCACCGGCCGAGACGGCCCTGGTGGCCGAATTGTTCGAGGAACTCACCGCCCTGGTGGCGGGGGGAGCCGAGCTCACCGCCAATGCGGTGGAGCGGATCGTGCCGATGCTGCGCCGCAAGTCGGGTGTGCGACCGGCGGAGGTGCTGACCCTCGACATCCTGTCCGCGCGCGGCCGCACCATCCGGCCCAAGACGGTGAACCAGAAACGGTACGTGGACGCGATCGACAACCACACGATCGTGTTCTGCATCGGGCCGGCCGGCACTGGCAAGACGTACCTGGCCATGGCCAAGGCAGTGAAGGCGCTGCAGGCCAAGGAGGTGACCCGGATCATCCTCACCCGGCCGGCGGTGGAGGCGGGGGAGCGGCTCGGCTTCCTGCCGGGCACCCTGTACGAGAAGATCGACCCGTACCTGCGGCCGCTGTATGACGCGCTGCACGACATGCTCGACCCGGACTCGATCCCGCGGCTGATGGCAGCGGGCACGATCGAGGTGGCGCCGCTGGCCTACATGCGCGGCCGGACGCTCAACGACTCGTTCATCATCCTGGACGAGGCGCAGAACACCTCGGCCGAGCAGATGAAGATGTTCCTGACCCGGCTGGGCTTCGGCGCGAAGATGGTGGTGACTGGGGATATCACCCAGGTCGATCTGGCGGCCGGGCAGGCCAGCGGCCTGCGGCTGGTGCAGGACGTGCTGGACGGTGTGGACGACATCTACTTCGCCCGGCTGAACAGCCACGACGTGGTGCGGCACCGGCTGGTCAGCGACATCGTGAACGCTTACGCGGCCTATGACGCGCGGACCAGGGACGCGCCGGGCCGCCCGCAGCGGGTGACCGGCAATGGGCGCCGCGACGAGCGGGGTACCGGCCAGCCGGACCGGCGGGCCGCCCGGGGCCGCCGTGCCGAGTGAACGGCGCCCCGGCCGGTGAGCATCGAGATCGCCAACGAGTCCGGGATCCGGGTAGACGAGGCGGCGCTGGCCGGGCTGGCCCGGTATGTGCTCGACGCCATGCGCATCCACCCGCTGGCGGAGCTATCCGTCCTGCTCGTCGATACCGACACCATGGCGGGTCTGCACCAGCGCTGGATGGGTGAGCCCGGGCCGACCGATGTGCTGGCTTTCCCGATGGACGAGCTGAGGCCGCCCCCGCCTGGCAGCGACCGCGCTGACCGTAGCGATGATCCGGGCGGGGTGCCCGGACTGATCGGCGACGTGGTGCTCTGCCCGGAGGTGGCTGCCCAGCAGGCACTCGCGGCGCATCACCCGGCGGCGGACGAGCTTCAGCTGCTGTGCACGCACGGCATCCTGCATCTGCTCGGGTATGACCACGCCGACCCGGACGGGCATGCCACGATGTTCGGGCTGCAGGACCGCCTGCTCGGCGGCTGGCGGGCCACCCGCACCGGGGCCGCCCGGCCAGCAGCCGTGCCCACCGGGCTGGAAACCGGGCAAGCTGGGCAGAACGGGCCGGAGCCAGACGAATCCGGGTGATGCTGCGATGGCGTGGCTGGTTGCCGCCGCTGTAGTCCTCGCGCTGCTGGCTGGGCTGTGCGTCAGCACCGAGGTGGCGCTGATCCGCGTCGCGCGCGCGGGCACGGGGGACTTGGGCCGGACCCGGGGCGGCGATGGCGCCGCGCGGCTCACCGCCGTGCTGGCTGACGCCCCGGTCTACCTGAGTGTGCTGCTGCTCATCCAGATCTTCGCCGAGACCGCCGCGACCGTGCTGGTAACGCTGGCGCTGGTGCAATGGCTGGGGGTGGGCTGGCAGGCCTTCCTGATCGCCGTGGCGGCGATGTCGCTGCTGCTGTTCGTGGTGGCCGGGATTGGCCCGCGCACGCTAGGCCGCCGGTACCAGGCCCGGGTGGCGGCGGCTGGCACCAGTGTGCTGTACCCGCTGGTGCGGCTGCTCGGCCCGCTGCCACGGCTGCTGACCCCGGCAGGCGGGCACGACGCGGGCCGGACGGGCCGGGACGGCGGCCAGGGGTCCGATGAGGACCTGCGCGGCCTGGTCGACCTGCTGGAACAGCGCCGGATCATCGAGCCGGGCGAGCGGGAAATGATCCACTCGGTGTTCGAGCTGGGCGAGACCATCGTGCGGGAGGTGATGGTGCCCCGCACCGACATCGTGTTCGTGGAGCGTGACAAGACCGTCCAGCAGGTGCTGTCGCTGGCGCTGCGCAGCGGGTTCTCCCGGATCCCGGTGGTCGGCGAGAACGAGGACGATGTGATCGGCATCGCCTACCTCAAGGACCTGGTGCAGCTGCGCGAGCGGCAGCCGGGGCAGGAGACGGCGAAAGTGGAGTCGGTGATGCGGCCCGCCACTTTCGTGCCGGAGAGCAAGCCGGTGGATGACCTGCTGCGGGAGATGCAGGCCCGGCAGATCCACCTGGCCATCGTGATCGACGAATACGGCGGCACGGCCGGGCTGGTCACCATCGAGGACATCCTGGAAGAGATCGTCGGTGAGATCACCGACGAATACGACCAGGAGCAGCCCACCGTGGAATGGCTGGCCCCCGGACAGGCCCGGGTGACCGCCCGGCTGCCGGTCACCGATCTGCAGGAACTGTTCGGTGTCACCATCGACGCCGAGGATGTGGAGACGGTCGGCGGCCTGCTCGCGCACGCGCTCGGCCGGGTACCGATCGCTGGCTCGGTCGCCCATGTGGCCGGCCTCACCCTGACCGCCGAGAGCCTGGCAGGCCGGCGTAACCGGATCGGGACCGTCACGGTCGAGCGCGAAGCCTCGCCGGCCACGCCCGGCTCTGCCCGCACACCCTCATGAGAACTGCCGGGCCTGCACTTTAGACTCGACGCCGTGAGCGGTCCCGGTGCGGAGGATCAGAAGATCATCACCCTGGCCCGGTCTGCGCGCGCCCGGGTTGCGGCGGCCGAGGGCGCGGCGGTGCGGGACGAGACCGGGCGTACCTACGCCGCCGCCGCGGTGAACCTGCCGTCGCTGCGGCTGTCGGCACTGCGGCTGGCCGTCGCCATGGCACTATCCAGCGGTGCCGCGGATCTGGAGGCGGCGGCACTGGTCAGCGACGCCGCACCGGACCCAGGCGATCTGGCCGTGGTCCGGGAGGCGGGGCCGAAGGCGGCGGTCTTCCACGTCGGCACCGACGGCGTCCTCCGGGCCACGCTGACCCCCTGACGCGAGCCGGCGGTGCGGCATGTCGATGGCAGGTCATGATCTGTCGCTCAGCATCGGCGAGAACTACCTGGCGTTCTCCCGCCACGCGGCCCGGGGCCGGTCTCGCGCCTACGAGGTGCTGGCGGCCGAGGTGGCCACTGACCCGGTGGTGCTCGGCTTCCTGGCCAGCCTGCCTGCCGCCAAACGGCAGCCAAACCTGGTCTTCGCCGCCGCCTGGTACCTGCTCGGGCACCCGCCCGACATCGGTTCGCTGCGGGCTGCGGTTACCGGGCGCGGGCCGGAACTCACCGCCGTCATCCAGGCCCGGCGCACCCAGACCAACGAGCCGGCCCGGTGCGCGTGCCTGCTGCCCGCGCTGGCCCAGCTGCCCGCGCCACTGGCGCTGCTGGAGGTGGGCGCGAGCGCCGGGCTCACCCTGCTGCCCGACCGCTACTCCTATGCCTACCCTGGCCACCCACTGATCGCCGGCACCGACCCGCGGGCACCGGTGCTGCGCTGTGCGGCCCGCGGCCCAGTACCGCTGCCCCGCCACGTACCCGAGGTCTGCTGGCGGGCCGGACTGGATCTGAATCCGCTCGATGTCGCCAGCGACGCCGACATGCGCTGGCTGGAATGCCTGCTGTGGCCGGGCGAGACCGGCCGCCAGCGGCGGCTGGCGGACGCGATCGCGGCCGCCCGCCGCGACCCGCCACCAGTGCATCGCGGCGATCTGCTGACCGACCTGCCCGCGCTGGCCCGGCAGGCACCGCCGGAGGCGACACTGGTGATCTATCACTCCGCTGTGCTCGGCTACCTCAGTGAAGCCGGCCGCCACCAGTTCGCGGCCACGGCCGGCGGGCTGGCCGCGGTGTGGCTGGCGAACGAGCCGGCCGCCACCCTGGACCTGGCGGTGACTGGCAGCGACGCGGCGTTCCAGCTGGTCCGGGACGGCCGGGAGGTGCTGGCCATCACCGACCCGCATGGCACCTGGCTGCGCTGGCTCAGCTGACCGGCTGCCGGGCCGGCCCTGCCCCTGCTGGCTGGCCGTGCCGCCCGGCTGGCTGTGCCGCCCGGCCGGGTGCGGGACAATCGCCTCGTGACACAGCCGCGGCAGCCGGAGTTCCGGTCGGGCTTCGCCTGCTTCGCCGGGCGGCCCAACGTGGGCAAATCGACCTTGATGAACGCGCTGGTCGGCTCGAAGATCGCGATTACCAGCAGCCGCCCGCAGACAACACGCCGGGCGATCCGGGGGATCGTCCACCGGCCCGATGCGCAGCTGATCATCATCGACACTCCCGGCCTGCACCGGCCGCGCACGCTGCTCGGGGAGCGGCTGGACAGCCTGGCCAGATCCACGCTGACCGAGGTCGATGTGATCGGCTTCTGCGTCCCGGCGGCGGACCGGATCGGGCCCGGTGACACCTACCTGGCCGGCGAGCTGGCCGGGATCGGCAAGACCCCGGTGGTTGCCATCGTCACCAAGACCGACCAGGCGCCGCCGGAGCAGGTGGCGGCCCAGCTCACCGCCGTGGCCGCGCTCGGGGACTGGGCTGACATTGTGCCGGTCTCGGCGGTGACCGGTTTCCAGCTCGATGTGCTGACCGGGGTGCTGGTCTCGCACCTGCCGCTGGGAGAGCCGCTGTACCCGGCCGGCGAGCTGACCGATGAGCCGGAACAGCTGCTCGTGGCCGAGCTGATCCGGGAAGCGGCGCTGGAAGGTGTCCGGGACGAACTGCCGCACTCAATCGCGGTGGTGGTGGAGGAGATGGGGCCGCGGCCGGGCCGCGACGACCTGACCGACGTGCACGCCTGGCTGTATGTGGAGCGGCCGAGCCAGAAGTCGATCGTGATCGGCGCCAAGGGCGCCCGGCTGAAAGAGGTTGGCAGCACCGCCCGCCGCCACATCGAGGCCCTGCTGGGCACCAGGGTGTACCTGGATCTGCGGATCAAGGTGGCCAAGGACTGGCAGCGCGACCCCAAGCAGCTGCGCCGGCTGGGGTTCTACGACTGAGCCGGCACCGGCCTGGTCAGCATGGCATCGACAGCCAGCTGGAACCGCCGCCAGTGATCGAGTACCACGAAGCCCAGTTCGTCGTTGATCGCCAGCATGTGCCGGTTGCTGTCGGCGTTCCCGGTGAAGACCCGCTCCAGCAGTGGCTCGTGCCGGGCGAGCAGGTCGAGCATCGCCACCTTGATCAGCAGCCCGAGCCGGTGGCCCCGGTGCCGCTGCGCGACCACCGTCATTTCCTGGAACCCGCAGTCGGGACGGAGCGGGTCGACCCCGAGCTGGGTTATCCCTGCCAGCTCGCCAGTCCGGTCCCAGCGGGCAGCCACCGTATAGAAACGCAGCCCCTGCGCGGCGACCCGGTTCATGTCCTGGCGCACCCGCGCCACGTCCCAGTGCTGGCCATCCTCGCCGGCGTCGCGCGGCGCGTCGTTCATCGCCTGGGAGAGCCGGGCCAGCTGGCCCAGGTACCGCTCGGGCACCTGCCCATCCCAGCAGAGGAGCGAGTAGCCTGCCGTGGCCGCCTCCGCCTGGCCGCGCAGCTGGGCCAGCTTCCCGGCCGGGATGGTGTCCGGCCGCAGCACCCGGGTCGCCTCCGAGATACCTGGCTGGCCGCCGAGTGCCTGGCAGAAAGCCTCGCCCGCGGAGCCCTGCCTGGCCTCGGTGGTCAGCAGGTTCCGGCCGCAGCCATGGGCCTGCCCGGCCGCATGCCGGACCAGCCCGGTGCCGGCGCCCTGCCGCCGCCCGGCCGGCTCCACCAGCGGCTCCAGGTACGCCACGTTCGTGTTCTCCCGTGATGGCAGGGCCAGTGTGTACCAGCCCCGGATCCGCCCGTCCCCGTCCCGGGCCAGCCACGCCTGCGGATGGTCCTCGGTCCAGCCCAGCGCCAGCCAGGCACCAAACACCCGCTCGGTCATGGGCGGCCGGTTCGGGTCATCGACCGGCTGCCCGGCCAGGTACATCTGGTGGCACAGCTGCACCGTGCCCGGCTCGGCTGCCGGGTCGAATCGTTCATACCGCACCCTGCCAGCTAAACGGCCCGCGCCCGGCTCCGCCAGTCATTTTCCGCCAGGCGGCCCGGGCTGGTCACGGGCGGCGGGGTCACAGCCAGCCATTGCGCTCGGCGATCTGCACCGCCTCGGCCCGGTTCCGCGCGCCCAGCTTCTGGATCGCGGCGGACAGGTGGTTGCGCACAGTGCCCTGCGACAAGCGCAGCCGCCCGGCCAGCTCGGTGATGGCCTCGTGGCCGCGGGCGGCGGCCAGCACCTCGGCTTCCCTGGCGGTGAGCGGGCTGGCACCCGCGGCCAGGGCGGCGGCGGCCAGTGCCGGGTCGACTACCCGTTCCCCGGCATGCACCCGCCAGATCGGGGATGTCTGCGGCTACGGGTCATCTGGTAAGGTCTGGGCGATGACTCGCGGACTGCTCCTTCTGAGCCGCGGCGGGGTCCGCTAAGGGCCGGCTCCCCGTCGCGGGGCTGTGCTGTGACCCGCTGGCCGCTATCCGATCCGCGAGGGAGCTGTTTCTCCGATGGAGTCCGTGCATAGTCCTGTCCGCCAGCAGCCCAGCGGCATGCCCTGTTACCGCTACCGCCCGTTCGCACCGGTGGACCTGCCCGACCGGGCCTGGCCTGGCAAGACCATCAGCGCCGCGCCCCGGTGGCTGTCGACCGACCTGCGGGATGGCAACCAGGCGCTGATCGACCCGATGAGCCCGTCCCGCAAGCGCACCATGTTCGACCTGCTGGTGCGGCTGGGCTACAAGGAGATCGAGGTCGGCTTCCCGTCCGCCAGCCAGGCGGACTTCGACTTTGTCCGCGGCCTGATCGACGGTGATCTCGTCCCCGGTGACGTGCAAATCTCGGTCCTCACCCAGGCCCGGGACGAGCTGATCGACCGGACCGTGCAGTCGCTGGCGGGCGCTCGCCGGGCGACCGTGCACATGTACAACGCCACCGCGCCGCTGTTCCGCCGGGTGGTATTCGGGGTCGACCGGGCCGAGTGCCGTGCCATGGCGGTAGCAGGCACCCGGTCGGTCATGAAGTACGCCGAGCAGTACCTGCCCGGCTGCGACATCGGGTACGAGTACTCGCCGGAAATCTTCATGGATACCGAACTCGACTTCGCCGCCGGCATCTGCGAGGCGGTGATGGACGTCTGGCAGCCGGAACCGGGCCGGGAGATCATCATCAACCTGCCCTGCACCGTCGAGCGGTCCACCCCGAACGTCTACGCCGACCAGATCGAGTGGATGAGCCGGAACCTGTCCCGCCGCGAGCACGTCTGCCTGTCGGTGCACACCCACAATGACCGGGGCACCGCGGTCGCCGACGCCGAGCTGGCCATGCTGGCGGGCGCCGACCGGGTGGAGGGCTGCCTGTTCGGCAACGGCGAGCGCACCGGCAACGTCTGCCTGGTGACCCTGGGCATGAACCTGTTCAGCCAGGGCATCGACCCGATGATCGACTTCTCGGACATCGATGAGATCCGGCGCACCGTCGAATACTGCAACCAGCTGCCGGTGCACCCGCGCCACCCGTACGCCGGTGAGCTCGTCTACACGGCGTTCTCCGGGTCGCACCAGGACGCCATCAAGAAGGGCTTCGAGGCCTACCAGGCCGATGCCGCGGCTGCGGGTGTGGACGTCTCCGAGCACGACTGGGCCGTGCCCTACCTGCCGATCGACCCGCGCGATGTCGGCCGTACCTACGAAGCGGTGATCCGGGTCAATTCCCAGTCCGGCAAGGGCGGGGTGGCCTACATCATGAAGGCCGAGCATCACCTGGACCTGCCCCGGCGGCTGCAGATTGAGTTCTCCCGCGTCATCCAGGCGCGCACCGACGCGGAGGGCGGCGAGGTCACCCCGGCCCAGATGTGGGAGGCCTTCTCGGCCGAGTACCTGGCACCAGGCCCGGTCCGGCTGGACGCCCACCACGCCTCCTCGGTGGTGAACGCCAAGGATGCGCTCACCGTCGAGATTCTGGTCGACGGCGAGCCGCGGAGCATCGAGGGTGCGGGCAATGGGCCGATCTCAGCGTTCTGTGATGCCCTCGGCAGCCTCGGGATCGACGTGCGCGTGCTCGACTACGCCGAGCACGCGCTGTCGGCAGGCAGCGACGCCCAGGCGGCCGCCTATGTGGAATGTGAGGTTGGCGGGCACATCGGCTGGGGGGTGGGCATCGACACCAACACGGTGACCGCGTCGCTGCGGGCGGTGCTGTCCGCTGTCAACCGGGTTCCCGCCGGGTAGCGGGGCGGCTGCCCGCCAGCCGGCCCGGCGGCCGGTTTCTGTCACCGCCGTAGGCGAGAATGGCCGGGTGGGCCTCTACCGGGACGACGGGATCGTGCTGCGCACCCAGAAGCTGGGTGAGGCCGACCGGATCGTGACCGTGCTGGCCCGGCGGACCGGCCGCATCCGGGCCGTCGGCAAGGGCGTGCGCCGGACCAAGTCCCGGTTCGGCGCCCGGCTGGAGCCGTTCACTCATGTGGATCTCCAGCTTTACACCGGCCGCTCGCTGGACGTGATCACCCAGGCGGAGACCGTGCGGTCCTACGGCGAGCCGCTGTCGGCCGACTACCCCCGTTACACCAGCGGGGTGGCGATGCTGGAAACGGCCGAGCGCTTCACCCCGGTCGAGAAGGAACCTGCGCTCCGCCAGTTCCTGCTGCTGATCGGGGGGCTGCGAGCACTCAGCGAAGGGGCGCACGACCCGCGGCTGGTGCTTGATGCCTTCTTGCTGCGCTCGCTCGCGATCGCCGGGTATACGCCCGCGCTGTCCGAATGTGCCCTGTGCGGCGCTACCGACCTGGCCGGCGGCAGCGGGAGCAGCGGGTCACGTGTGTTCGCGATCGCGGCGGGCGGCACGACCTGCCGGCCGTGCCGCCCGCCCGGAGCGGCGACCCCATCGGTGCACACCATCAGCCTGATGTCCGCGCTGATGCGGGGTGACTGGGCAGCGGCCGACTCATCCGAGCGCAGGCATCAAGTAGAGTGCAGCGGCCTGGTCGCCGCGTACCTGCAATGGCACCTGGAACACTCGATCCGCTCGCTTCGTCACGTGGAGCATGTGTGAAGCCCGCCCGGGAGCCGGGGTGACCCCGTCCGCCCGTCCCGCCCGCCCGCCCGAGCCGCACCCGGATGGCGCGCAGCCCCCGGCTATCCCGCCCGAGTTGCTGCCGCGGCATGTCGCGCTGGTCATGGACGGCAACGGGCGCTGGGCGAAGCAGCGTGGCCT
>Ga0306924_10003597_pt1 | contig 14923 bp, 12 predicted proteins | sample sta12Can44000111_FD_203756 | JGI IMG/M metagenome (GOLD analysis project Ga0306924, IMG submission 203756) | Lab enrichment of tropical soil microbial communities from Luquillo Experimental Forest, Puerto Rico - statanox.12C.anox.44.000.111 (v2)... | ecosystem: Environmental > Terrestrial >... | reverse complement strand
GAGTCAACGCGCTGCTCGTGCAGCCTGATGCTTTTCTCGTCAACAAGCGGATCGTGGCGCTTGCCGCCCGGGATTCGCTGCCGACCATGTATCAGATCCGCGACCTGGTCGTTGCTGGTGGGTTGATGAGCTACGGGCCGAATTTTGCTGACATATACCGCCAGATGGGCGTTTATGCCGGCAAGGTTCTCAAGGGCGAAAAGCCAGCTGATTTGCCGGTACAACTGCCGACTAAATTCGAGCTGGTCATCAATCTCAAGACCGCCAAGGCACTCGGCCTCGAGGTGCCAATTGGATTGTCCGCCGCTGCCGACGAGGTGATTGACTAAGGCGATCCTTGCTGCACCTGCTCAGGTCTGGAATTGGCACATCGCGTCGGTTGCTCCGGCGCGCCCAAATCGGTTGCAATCAGTGGACAGCGGATGCCAAGGTGTAAACGGTGGCACCCTGCGCGCGGACAACTGTGCCCTTGTCCGGCCTGCTTGCGGATTTTGCCATTTCGAGGCGCTCCTTCTTACAGTGATTTACAGGCGTGTTCGCGCAGCATGCCCTGGGGTTGGCCTGCAATCTGCGCAACGATAGTCTGGGTGGCGCCCACCAGTCCGAAGATACAATGCTAGCTCTTTCGACAGTCTTGTCCGCGTTCCTGATCGTGACACCCGTGCACGCGCAGGACAGCTGGACCCCCAGCAAGCCGGTCAAGCTGATCGTCACCTATGCGCCGGGCGGCTCGGCCGACGTGCTCGCGCGCCTCATGCAGGAACCCATGTCACGGTCTCTAGGGGTGCCGATCGTGATCGAGAACCGCCCCGGCGGCGGCGGCAATGTCGGCGCCGCGGCCCTTGCCCATGCCGAGCCCGACGGCCACACCATCGGCATCGGCGCGGTCAGCACGCATGCAATCAATCCGGCGCTGTTCGGAGCAAAGTTGCCGTTCCGCGTTCCGGACGATTTCACGCCGATCGGCCAGATCCTGTCGCAGCCCAACGTGCTGCTGGTGAGCCTCGACACCCCGGTCGACACGCCCGCCGCGTTTGTCGCCTGGATGAAGGCCAATCCCGGCACGCCGTTCGGCACCGCAGGCGTCGGCTCGAGCAATCATCTCACGGGCGAGCTGATCAACCTGCGCTACGGCATCAGGATGACGCACACGCCCTACAAAAGCGGCGGCCAGGCGCTCAACGATCTCATGGGCAACCACGTCAAGATCGTGATCGACAACATCACGACGGCCGCGGTGCTGGCGAACAACAACCAGGCGCGCGCCATCGCGGTCTCGACCCGCAAGCGGGCGGCGATCCTGCCTGATGTGCCCACCTTCGATGAGTCGGGCGCGCCAGGCTTTGACCTCTCCTCCTGGCAAGGGCTGTTCGGACCGCGCGGCCTGCCCGCGCCCATCCTGCTGCGCCTGCACGACGCCCTGCTCGCGACACTCGCGGACCCGACGGTGCGCACCCGCCTGCACGAGCTCGGCTCCGAGCCGGTCGGCAGCACGCCCGACGAGTTCCTCGCCTACATCAGGCAGGAGCTGCCGAAATGGGGCGAGCTGGTCAAAAATTCCGGCGCCACCATCGATTGAGGGATTGCGTCCTGATGCCGAAGCCGGTCGACGCGCGCACCCTGAAATCGTGGCTGCATCAAAAAGGCGAGATCGCGCTCCTCGACGTGCGCGAGGCCGGGCAATTCGGCGAGGCGCATCTGCTCTATGCCGTGCCTCTACCCTATAGCCGCCTCGAGCTCGATGTCGGCAGCCTGGTGCCGCGACTCACCACGCCCATCGTGCTGTGCGACGAGGGCGACGGCGTCGCGGCGCTCGCCGGGCGCCGGCTTGCGGCGCTCGGCTACAGCGACCTGCACGTGCTCGAGGGCGGCACGCACGGCTGGCGCGCCGCCGGCTTCACGCTGTTTGCCGGCGTGAATGTGCCGAGCAAGGTGTTCGGCGAGCTGGTCGAGCACGAATTGCACACGCCCCGCGTCACCGCGGCCGAGCTCAAGGCCATGATCGACCGCGGCGACAACCTCGTGATCGTGGACGGCCGGCCCTTTGCCGAATACCGCAAGATGAACATTCCCGGCGGCATCTGCTGTCCCAATGGCGAGCTGCCGCTGCGCATCGGCGCGATCGCGCCGGATTCGGGGACGCGGATCATCGTGAACTGTGCGGGCCGCACCCGCTCCATCATCGGTGCGGAGACGCTGCGCCGCATGGGTGTGCCGAACGAGGTCTTTGCGCTCGAGAACGGCACGCAGGGCTGGTCCCTGGCCGGGCTCACCCTTGAGCGCAACGCACAACGCAAGTATCCGCCGGCGCCGCAGGACTCGACCGTGGCGCGGCTGCAGGCGCATGCGAGCACGCTCGCGCAGCGCGCCGCGGTGCCAATCATCGACCCCGCCCAGGCCGCACAATGGCTCGCGGACACATCGCGCACCACGTACCTGTTCGACGTCCGCACCGCCGAGGAATTCGCCGCCGGCAGCCTGCGGGGCGCGGTGCACGCAACCGGCGGCCAGCTGGTGCAGGCGACCGACCAGTGGGTGGGCACGCGCGGAGCGCGCATCCTGCTTGCGGATGGCGAGGGCGTGCGCGCGGTGTCGACCGCGATCTGGCTCCGCCAGATGGGCCATGACGCCTGCGTGCTGGCGCAGGGGGTCAGCGCCGGGGTGGCAGCGCCCGAGCCGGCGAAGCCGAGGCTGCCGCCGCTGCCCATCATCTCGCCCGCGCAGTTGCACGGCGCAACCGTCATCGACCTGCGGGGCAGCATGGCCTACCGCGCCGCGCACGCCGAAGGCGCGATCTGGAGCATTCGCCCGCGCATCGCCAAGACCATTGGCAAGACTATTGCCAAGATTGCAGGCGGGGCGGCGCACGTGGCGCTGATCGCTGACCAGCCCATGATCGCCGGCGCGGCCGCGCTCGACCTCGCCGAAGCGGGCATTGGATCGGTCTCGCTGCTGGAAGGCGCGACGCCAACCGTGAGCACGCCAGACGATCCGCCCGATGCCGACTGCATCGATTTTCTTTTCTTCACCGCCGGCCGGCACGAGGGCGACCGCGAAGCCGCGCTGCGCTATCTGAGCTGGGAGATCAACCTGGTGAACGAGCTGGACCAGGCGGAGCGCGCCTCCTTCCGCATCCTGCCCACTCGCTGAGGCACCGACGTGATCGTCAAGACAATGCTCGATGGCCTCTCAGCGGGCGGCCGCGGCAAAGGGAAGATCCCCGCAGGCACAATGGCAAGCGGCGCCGAGATCGCCATTCCTTTCGTCGTGGTCAAGGGCACCAGGCCCGGCCCGTGCCTGTGGATCAATGGCCAGGTGCACGGCAACGAGATCAACGGCATCTTCGCCGCACTCGACTTCTTCAACGGGCTCGATCCCACGGGGCTCAGTGGCTCGGTCGTGGTGACCGCGACCGCCAATCCGCTCGCATTGGACGCGCGGCAAAAGTTCGCGCTGCCCGACCTCCTTGATCTCGACCAGAGCTTTCCCGGCGGACCGTCGGGCTTCACCACCGAGCAGATCGCGCACGCCTATTTCTCCGAGGCGAAAACGGCCGCAAGCGTGCTGATCAACATGCACACCATGTCGCCGCCGTTCGAGGCCAGGCCGTATGCGGTGTACAAGGTGCATCCAAACGGCCGCGTAGGCGAGAGCGAGCTCTTGCGGATGATCGCGCCGTTCAGACCTACGGTCGCGTGCCACATGAGCGTTGAGCCCGGCCAGGGCGAGCTTCCGGGCAACATCGCCGGAGCGCTCGACTATCAGCTGGCCGCAATCGGCATTCCGGCTTTCATGATCGAGCTTGGCGCCGGTGGCCGCGCGGCGCCGGACGATATCCGCCAGGGCACGGAAGGCTTTTTCGGCGTCGCCCGCGAGCTGAAGATGCTTGCGGGGGGCGGCGGCGCGCAGACCGTGCGCCGCGTCAGGAAGCGCGGGCATGTCACCTTCGGCAACGGCGGGCTGTTCCGCACCACGCGCCAGCCGGGGGAGACCATCAGGAGCGGCGAGCCGCTCGGCGAGCTTCTCAACGTATGGGGTGAGCTGATCGATCGCCCGAGTCTGAAAAGGGACGTCGTGATCATCGGCATTCGCCGCGATCCGGTGGTGCACAGCGGCGACCGCCTGGGCTTCTTCGCCTACGAATGGGAAGACGTGACGGTCTAGGTTCACGATGACGGCATCGTTCCGGCTCGGCCTGGCTTTGAGCGGCGCGCTGATCCTGTCTGCGGCGGGCGCGCTGGCGCAGGACTATCCGACTCGCACGATTACCATTGTGGTGCCGTTTCCGCCGGGCGGACTGACCGACGTGCCGGCGCGTGTGTTCGCAACCATGCTGCAGCAGAGGATCGGGCAGAACGTCGTCATCGAGAACAAGACCGGCGGCAATGGTACGATCGGCGCGGGGTTTGTGGCGCGGGCGGCGCCCGACGGCTACATCCTGCTCGCCAATTCGCTGGCCGATGCACAGAACGTGCATTTCGTTGCAGTCCCCTACAGCCCGGTCGAGGATTTCGTGCAGATCGGCTGGATCGTCGACGGGCCGCCCGCTGTCCTCGTGGTCAATGCCGCGCTGCCGTACCGGACGCTGGCCGATCTCATCGATGACGCCCGAAAAAATCCCAGCACGATCAGCTTCGGCACATCAGGCCCGGCATCGTCGCCGGCCATGGCGCTGGCGGAGCTCAACAAGGCCGCCGGCATTGAGATTGTCGGGGTGCCCTACCGCGGCTCGGGCGAGGCGGCGCGTGAGGTGGCGTCCGGCGCCATCCAGGGCGTGTTCACCTTCTACGCCCAGGGGAAGCCGCTGGTTGACGATGGCAAGGTACGGGCGCTTGCCGTGGCAGCACCGCAGCGGCTTTTCGGCTGGCCGGATGTGCCGACGTTCCGGGAGATCGGCTACGACATCGACTTCCGCGGCTTTGTCGGCCTCGCCGCGCCAAAGAGGACGCCGCAGCCACTCATCACTTACCTCAATAAAGAGCTCAATGCGGTGACACAGTCCGACCTGTTCAGGCACCGCATGGGTGAGCTCGGCATGACGGTGGTGGCAGCAGCGGACAACACGCCGGATCGGTACGACGCCTACCTTCGCGCCGAAACGGCGCGGCAGGGCGCCATCGCCAAGCTCACCGGCGCAGCGATGCCGAAATGACAGACAAGGCCAGTGTGGCGGTTCAGAAGTCCGCATCATTCTTGCAGCGAGTCCGAGTTGCGGACTTCTGAACCAAAGCCACACTAGATCAATAAGCTGCTGGTGTCCTGCGATTCCGAAGTTCGCAAACGAGCGTGCAGCACAATGAAGCGAACTTCGGAATCGGGACACCAGACGGATTTGCTTGTTTCCGCAAGTAGCGCCCCGTTACGATCGGGTTTTCTTTTTCCGCCCCGATCGCGGGCTGCCCTGATTTTGACGCGATTGAGGCGGTATGTGGCTGCCGCAACGAGTGTGCTCCCACCTCGGCCCCGCGCTGGCGGGGCCGCTGTTTTTATGGGCAGACGCCTGGCCGTTGCACCGCCGATTCTTCGAGCAAACAAAAAGAGCCCCGGCCGGGAATACGGCTTCTGTCGCCCCACCCCGACCGGGAGCCCGATCACCGCCCTGCCATACGGAGGTCGCTGCGGTGATCGCAGCGCACTGTGCTCCGCTTGAGAGGCCGCGTCGCTAGGGCAATTTGTCTCTGCTGCGAGACAAAGAATGCCGGTGTGCCGACTTGGGGATGGGGGAGGGTTAAGTCGGCACACCGGACTAGCCCTGGTCCGGTCGGGGGAGACCATGGAATCAGGGATGGCGCAGCATACTACAACCTGGGCGGTGTGTTGCTCTAATCTGCTACCGGGGAACCGAATTATTCCCTTGGCGAGGGCGCCCATACGGCCGTCGCATCGAAAACGCCTTCAGTTCTTCGCGAACTTCTTCACGGCCTGCTTGTTGGTGAAGCCGCCGAACACATTGCCATCGTCATCGGCGGCAACGCCTTCCGGCATGTTGGGGGTCGGTCCTTCCTCCGTGATGAACGCCGTCACCTTGCCGTCCTTGACGCTGCCGATGCGGATGCCTTGCCGGAACGGCGCGTTGTATTTCTCGCCCGACTGCGAGTCGGCCGCATAGAGAATGTCGTTCTTGTCGATGTACAACCCGGAAGGGCGCCCGAATTGCCGCCAGTCGGCGAGGAACTTGCCGTCCTGGTCGAAAATCTGGATGCGGTTGTTGGAGCGGTCAGCGACGAACAGGCGGCCAAGCGAATCCATGGCAAGCCCATGCGGCACGTCGAACTCGCCGGGCCCCGAGCCCTGCCGACCCCACGCCTTGATGAACTTGCCATCGCTTGCGAGTTTGACGATGCGCGCGTTGGTCTTCTCGCCATGCCCGTCGGCGACAAAGATGGTGCCGTTCGGCGTAACCAGCACGTCGGAGGGCGCGTTGAAGGTGTCGGGGCCGTCGCCGGCCACCCCCGGCTTGCCGAGCGTCATCAGCACCTTGCCCTCGGGGCTGAACTTGATGACGGTATGACCTTTGCCGTCGGCGCCTCGGCCGTCGGTCACCCACACGTTCCCGTCGCGGTCGACGAACAGGCCGTGCGGCCAGTTGATGAGACCGCCCCCGAAGCTCGCCGCTACCTTGCCGGAGGGATCGAGCTTGTGGATCGGATCGAGCTTCGAGCCGGTGCAGACCTTGGCCCCGCAGCGCTCATAGACCCACACGCTGCGGCCATCGCGATCGATGTCGATGCCGATCGCCTGGCCCCATGCCCGTCCTTCCGGCAGCTGCGCCCAATTATCGACGACGTGGTAAGGGTTGGGCGCGGAATTGGGATCCTCGCTGCGCGCCGGCCCGCTCGCGATCAGGAGCGCCGCGGCAACTCCGAGCATCGCTGGAATGCGCATCTGTCCTTCCTCCCAGTTGCCATCGGTTGTTTCTTTTTTTACCCGCAGCGCCTTTTTTCGCAAACGAGGCCACCGGGTGGGAATGAAATAGTCCCCTTTTCGGGACTTCTGGCGGCCACGGGGCGGCAGGCGCCTCAAATAATAAAATAAAAAAAGAGCGAAATCGCCTTATGGCGATTTCGCTCGCGTTGACAAGCTCACCAGACCGGAACGTCCCCGGTATAGCAGTCATCGATCATGAACAGCGCGCCCGGGCTGAAGCTGTATTTCGCAAAGACCTTCTTGCGGCAGCTGATGTATCTTGCCACGTTCAATGGTCTCCAGCTGTGACGCGGATGAACCACGTACCCGTAAGGCGAGACGAGGACTCGGACTGCTGCATTGGCATCAGGAGCAGCGGGCACAGCGAGGAAGCCCAGCCCAATCGCGACAGCAGTTGCGATAGCGATCTTCTTCATTTTTTCTCCCTCATCGACGAGTTGTGCCTGGTCCGGAAGCCAAGAATGCGCCAGACCAGCCGGTCACAGTTTCGCCCCAATTATTAAAACGGTCAAGCGTTTCCCGCGAGTTTTCCTATACTTGGGAGGTCGAAAAATCTCTTGACAGCTTCCGGCCGGGGGCTTCAGCGCGCGAAAAAAATCACCCGAACGTCCCACAAGGGGTCGATCGCTCGCCCCGCGTCCCGCCTCACGAAGGTCGCGTTGACCGGTTAACGGTCGCGTAGCGTCACGCTGCTATCCGCTTCCCAATGATGAAGGTTTTCATTTTCATCCTGCTCGGGGGACTGGTCGGGCCCGACGGCTACGCCGTCTCGCCCGGCATCCTGCTGCTTGCGCACCGGCTCGAGGCACTGGGCGAGGTCTCGACGTACAGCTGGACGTCGAGCGACGAGGTCGCCCGCCGCATTGCCGCGCTCGAGCCGGGCGACAAGGCTGTCCTCATCGGATATTCGGGCGGCGGCTTCGCCATCACGCAGGTTGCCGAACAGCTCAATGGCAATCCGCCGCGGCGGATTGATCTGCTCATCGCCTACGACCCCTCCCCCACCTGGAGCATGAAATCGCTCGGCAAGAACGTCGCCAAGGCGATCTGCTACTGCAACAGCCGGCCGCTCATGCTCGGGCTCGGCGGCGCGCAACTGCGCGGACAGGCGGTGGAGACGGTCCCCATCTCGGAGCAGCACCTCGCGGTCCAGTTCGACGAAAGCCTGCACAAGCGGACCATCGCCGAGATCGAGAAGCTTGCGGGCGCGAAGTGAAAAACGCCTACATCGGGGCACGCTGACCTTCGCAGAAGTTGGGTAGGCGAGGCTTGGCGCTGTCTTTCCTGTTCAGGTGTCGTCTTGGACTAAGTTCACAGCCAAAAAAAGCCCGCGCTGCTGTTCTCCGGAGCTAGCCAGTTATTGACTGCCTGTATGAGCTGCTCCTTGTTCTCTTGAAAGAAGGGATCCGCGCTTATTATGATCGCCCGTAAACCCTGAAAGAGGCTTCCAGCTGGAGCAAAATCAACAGCAAATTGCGCAACACTGTTTGTTGGCGTAGCCCCGCCCGTGCCTGCGGCTCCGCTGAAACGCCGCACACTGGAAACACCGGCGACGGGAGGCCGTTCGACCGTCTCACGGCCTCCGAAGCTCAACCGCACGGATCGACACCTTGTTGTCATGAAACGCCGCGCCGCCGTAGGGTGCAATCGGATCGGCGCCGGTGAGCGTGTTGATGCCGCGCCCGTCGGAGTAGGCCGCATTCGGCCAGACCGATTCCGCAATCAGGACGCCGCGGCGCACGCCCTCGAACAGGCGCGCGTAGAGCCGCACTTCGCCGCGCGTATTGGCGAGCACGACCTCGCTGCCGTCGGCAATGCCAAGCCCGGCGGCATCGGCGGGATGGATCAGCACTTCCGGCCGTCCCTCCTGCGCGCGCGAGGTCGGCATCTCCGTGAAGGTTGAATTGAGGAAGTTGCGCGCTGGCGATGTCGCGAGCCGGAACGGGCGCGCCTCGTCTGCTCCCTCGATCGCCTCCCAGTGGTCGGGCAGCTTGGGCAGCTCGTCGAGCGGCCCGGCATGGCAGGGGCTGCGGAAGGGAACGTTCCTCCAGTCCGGCTTGAACCGAAACTTGCCGTCCGGCCAGGCAAAGCCGCGTACATAATGCGAGGTGTCGAAATCCGGCTGGCAGTCGATCCACCGCCTCGCTTCCAGCTCGGCCAGCGTGCCCCAGCCCGAGTGGCGCAGCGTCCAGTCGATCAGCTCGCGCGCGCTCATGGCAAAACCCGGATGCTGCGCACCAATCCGTGCGGCAAGCGCGCAGATCACCTCGTGATTGGAACGGCACTGCCCCGGCGGCTCGACGAGCTTCGGCCCCAGCAGGATGTGCTGGTGGCCGCCGCCCTGGTAGATGTCGTCGTGCTCGAGAAACATGGTCGCCGGCAGCACCACGTCCGCCATGCGCGCGGTCTCGGTGAGAAACTGCTCGTGCACGCAGACGAACAGATCCTCGCGCGCAAAGCCGTGCTTGACGCGCTCCTGGTCAGGCGCAACCGACAGCGGATTGGTATTCTGGATCAGCATTGCGGTGACCGGCGGTCCGCCGGCAAGCGCCGCCTTGTCGCCGCACAATATGGCGCCGATACGCGACTGATCGAGCATGCGCACGGAAGGATCGCGCACATCGGCCCCCTCGATCATGGTCTTGTTCCAGTGAAAGATGTCGTAGCTGTTATGGAAGGCGCCGCCGCCCTCATGCAGCCAGGCGCCGGTCACCGCCGCAATCGCGCTTGCCGCATGCATGTTGGCGGCACCATTGCGCGAGCGGGTGAATCCGTAGCCCAGGCGAAAGAAGGCGCGCTTGCGCTCGCCCACGAGGCGGGCGAATGCCTCGATGGTCGAGGCGGGGCAGCCGGTGATGGCTGCCGCCCATTGCGGGTCACGCGGGCACAGGTGCGCTTCAAGCTCACGCGGCGCGTCGGTATAGCGCTCGAGGTAGTCCCAGTCCGCCCGGCCGTCGCGGAACAGGCAATGCATGACCGCGCAGGCGAGCGCGCCGTCGGTGCCGGGGCGGATGAGGACGGCAAGATCGGCCTGCTCCATGGTCGCATTCATGTAGATGTCGACGACGACAAGCTTGGCGCCACGCTCCTTGCGTGCCCGCACCGCGTGCGTGATGACGTTGACCTGGGTGTTGGCGGCGTTGGTGCCCCAGATCACCACCAGGTCGGACCTCGCCATCTCGCGCGGGTCGGGTCCCGCGATGCGCCCGGTGCCGGCGGCAAACCCGCTGTAGGCGGGATTGACGCAGATGGTCGAATGAAAGCCGGAATATTTCTTGGCATGACGCAGGCGGTGGATGCCGTCGCGCATGACGAGCCCCATCGTGCCTGCATAATAGTAGGGCCAGATCGCAGGCGCCCCGTCGCATTGCTCGGCGCGCAGGAATTCCTCAGCGATCAGATCGAGCGCCGCATCCCAGGAGATCGGGATGAAGTCGCCCGAGCCCTTCGCTCCATTGCGCAGGAGCGGCGTTGTCAGTCGATCTGGGTGATGCGCCCGCTCGGCATAGCGCGCGACCTTGGCGCAGATCACGCCCGCGGTGTAGCCGTTGTCCTGCGACCCGCGGATGCGGCCGATGGTGTGCTCATCGAGCACCTCCACTTCCAGCGCGCAGGTCGAGGGACAGTCGTGTGGGCAGGCCGAAGCGCCGATGCGGACCGGGACAGGCTTGGCGCGGACAATCTGATTCATTGCAACGGATATATCTCAAGAACGGCAGGCGACTCCACCTCCTGCGGCGGAGCCGTTAAAATTGCAGCGAGAGGGTGCGGAAGCGGGAGGCACGACCATGCCACGGCTCGTGAAACGCCTTGCCATCACTGGAACGCTCGTCGCGCTGCTCGCGGGCCCGTGGCCGGCAACCATGGCCCAGATGCAGATGCCGCCGATGCCGTTTCCCATGCCAAAACTCCCGGGCAAGGGCAGTCCGACGGGCCGCGTGGCCGAGGCCGAGTGCCCAACCCTCGACAAGCTCAGGCGCAACCTTCGCATCACCGAGGCCGAGCAGGCAGCGTGGGATGCCTACGTCGCAGTACTCAAGGCCAACGTCAGGAGCCTGCAAGGGATGCGGGAGAGCATGCTGCCGGTGCGCGGCAGGAAATTGCCGGAGGCATACGAAGCCCATGTTTCGGCCTCGGAGGCCCGGCTCACCGCGCTGAGAGAGCTCAAGTCGACGCTGATCGCCCTCTACGACAGTCTCAACGACGATCAGAAGAAGAAGGCGGACGACGTGCTTCTGCGCATGAGTTGCATCATCTGAGACGCACTTCTGCGCAGGCGTTGGCTCATCTGAACCTCGCCTGCGACTCTCAGCGTTCAGTGCCGCGCCACCGCTGACGCGCATGCCGCCACCACGAAAAAGGTCCCGGCCGGGACAAGAGAAGCTCTGCCCAATGCGGCCTCGACAGCGCTTCTGACCGCCGTGTAATGCCCGCCACGGCGCTCGCAGCAAAGCTACGACACAGCGGCCAAAGATAGTGTGAGCTGGGTCACACTCTACGCAACGGCCGGAACTTTCCAGGCCCTGTCCCATTGAACTTCGAGGAGGGCCTGCCCCGATCCGGATGTGATGTCTTTGCCGCGTCGAACTGGTGCACTGGGAGAGACCGCCCCGCTGCGAACCGAGAAGACGCAGAGGGCGCTTGACCGACGCGAGCACGGCGAAGGCAAGGCGCGCGCGGAACGTCCCCAGGCGAAGCCCGCCGGGCAATCAGAGCCACGGAACATCGAGGCCATGACCCGCAATGCGTGGCGGAGTCATCCCTATGCCGTGGGCGCTGGTCTGGTGCTTGTGCTCGCCATTATCGCGGCCGCGATTGCATGGTGGCTCAATGCGCGCCATTACGAGAGCACCGACGATGCGTTCATCGATACCCGCATCGTGCCGATCAGCGCACAGATCAGCGGCGCCATCACCAGCGTCGCGGTGACCGACAACCAGCTTGTGGACGCCGGGGCAGTCCTCGTCCGGCTCGACCAGCGCGACTATGCGGCGGCGTTGGGCCAGGCCAATGCCCAGGTCGAGCAGGCCCAGGCCAGCATCGATAACCTCACGGCCCAAATTGCAGCCCAGCAGGCGCGAGCTGAGCAGGCGCAGAAGCAGGTCGCCCAGGCACAGGCGGCGCTCACCTTTGCCCAGGAGGAGGACGCCAGAGCCCAGGATCTGGTGAAAAAAGGCGCCGGCACCGCGCAGCGCGCACAACAGACCGCCTCGGACCTGCGCCAGAGCCAGGCCGCGCTCGCCGCGGCGCAAGCCAATTACGTTGCCGCCGACAAGCAGATCGCCGTGCTCGAGACGCAGCAGGAGGTCGCCCGCGGACAACTCGACCAGGCACGCGCGGTGCGCGACCAGGCGCAGGCGAACATGTCGCGGACAGTGATCATCGCGCCGGTTGCCGGGCGCGCGACCAGAATATCCGCGGCGGTAGGCGCCTACGCCCAGCCCGGGCAGGCGCTGATGATGTTCGAGCCGCGCACGGTCTGGGTGACGGCAAACTTCAAGGAGACGCAACTCACCGAAATGCGTCCAGGCCAGGCGGTCACCGTTGCGGTGGATGCCTACCCGGGCCGCACGTTCCAAGCACACGTCGAGAGCATCCAGGCCGGCAGCGGCGCCGCCTTCAGCCTGCTGCCGCCGGAGAACGCCACCGGAAACTACGTGAAGGTGGTGCAGCGCGTGCCGGTGAAGATCGCGTTCGATCAGCCGCCCGATGTCTATCTGGGGCCGGGCATGTCGGTCGTTCCGAGCGTGCGGGTGCGGTGAATAGGACCGGCAACGAGCGCGCCGACGCCAGCCGGGCGCAAAGCCGCTCGGCGGCCGGCGATCGCAACCCCTGGCTGATCGCGGTCGTGGTCTCGATCGCGACCTTCATGCTGGTGCTCGACACCTCCATTGCCAACGTTGCGCTGCGCTACATCGCGGGCAGTCTGGCCGCGCGGGTGGACGAGAGCACCTGGGTGATCACCACCTATCTGATTGCGAACGCCGTCATCCTGCCGATCAGCGGCTGGCTCTCGGGCGTGATCGGGCGCAAGCGCTTCTACATGCTGTGCGTCGCGATCTTCACCGTGGCCTCGCTCCTGTGCGGCCTTGCAACCAGCTTGCCCATGCTCATCGTCTTTCGCATCCTGCAAGGTCTGGGCGGCGGCGGCATGGCGCCGAGCGAGCAGGCGATCCTCGCCGATACCTTCCCTCCCGAGCAGCGCGCGCAGGCATTTGCGCTTTACGGCGTGGCAGTCATTGTCGCGCCCACCGTCGGCCCCACGCTGGGCGGCTGGATCACCGACAATTTCAGCTGGCACTGGATCTTCTTCATCAACGTGCCGATCGGTGCCCTCTCGCTCGGGCTCGTACAGTGGCTGCTGGTGGAGCCCCCGGCGCTCGAGCGCGAGCGCAGAGAGCGCCTGCAGGGCGGGCTCAAGATCGACTACATCGGCTTTGCGCTTTCCGCGCTCTGGCTCGGCGCGCTCGAGATCGTGCTCGACAAGGGACAGCGCGAGGACTGGTTCCAGTCAAGCTTCATTGTCACGTTTGCAGTGATTGCGGCAGTGTCAGCGCTCCTGTTCATTCCCTGGGAGCTTACCCGCAAGGAACCGATCGTTGAGATCCGCCTCCTGTGCCGTCGGCAGTTCGGCGTGTCGTTCCTGGTGATGATGGCGGTGGGGGCAGTCCTGTTCGGCTCGACGCAGCTCCTTCCGCAGCTGCTGCAGACGAGCTTTGGGTATACCGCCATGCTCTCCGGCCTTGCGCTGATGCCGGGCGGACTGGTGATGCTGGTGCTGATGCCGATTGCCGGCCAGGTGGCGGGCTTGTTCCAGCCGCGCTACCTGATCGCCGGCGCGATGGCGCTGGTTGCGCTTTCCATGTGGCACATGACCACTCTCGTTCCCGATGCAAGCTTCGGCTATTTCGCCTGGGCACGCATCTATCAGATGGTCGGCCTGCCGTTCCTGTTCATTCCGATCAATACCGCCGCGTATTCGGACCTGCGGCCGCAGGACACGGGCCAGGCGTCCGCCCTCATCAATGTGGCACGCAACCTCGGCGGCAGCATCGGGGTGTCGCTCGCCACGACGGAACTCACCCGGCGCGCGCAATTTCATGAGGCGCGGCTTACGGAGCATATCGTCGCATCCTCGCCTTACTATCAGGATGCGGTGCGACGAACTTCCACGATGCTGGCCGCGCAAGGGACGCCATCGGTCGATGCGCAGCACCAGGCGCTTGGCACGATCGGCCGCATGATCGAGCAACAGGCCTCGCTGCTCGCCTACATCGACGTGTTTTTCAGCTATGCCGTCTTTGCGGCCCTGATGATAGCCATCGCATTCCTGCTGCGCCGGGTCGAGCACCCGCACGCAGCATCGGTGATGCATTAAGCGTTACGAATCGCGCTGCACCGATCAGTGCGTGGGCGTGGACGCTTCGGGCAGATCGATGCGCGTTACCCGATTGCCGGATGTGGCTCCTCCCCCGACGCGCAGCAACGCGCAACGGGCCTGCCACTCGCTTGCGGGATCAAGCTCGAGCAGGAACTGCACTTCGCCTCCGGCGAGCAGCGCGATCGGAATTCCATCGCGGTAAAGCAGCCGATTGCCGGTAAGCGCAGGAAGCCGCGGTCCGGGGGTGAGAACGCCCATAAGATTGAGCGGATCGGCGCCCGACACCGAGATCCAGTCGCCCGAGGACGGCTTGCGACGCTGCTCGCGCAGCGCAGCGACGGCCTCGGGCAGCGCAAACTGCTCGCCGGAGAAACCGGCAACGAAGCGGCCGCCGCGAACTTCACCGCGGCTCTCGAGCCGCCGGTAGACGCGCAGCAGGTCGCGCCAGGGTGGCAGCCAGTCGGCTTCGCGGTCAAGCAACCGCCAGACCACCACCCCATAACGTACGAGCAGCGTGCGGGCGGCGTGCTCGGCAGCATCCGCCGCCGCCGCCGGATGAGACCGACGCGCCAGCGCCCAGCGGCCGGCATTCTCCATGCCAAAGCTCGCAGCGCG
>Ga0306924_10003595_pt1 | contig 14923 bp, 10 predicted proteins | sample sta12Can44000111_FD_203756 | JGI IMG/M metagenome (GOLD analysis project Ga0306924, IMG submission 203756) | Lab enrichment of tropical soil microbial communities from Luquillo Experimental Forest, Puerto Rico - statanox.12C.anox.44.000.111 (v2)... | ecosystem: Environmental > Terrestrial >... | reverse complement strand
CCCGCCCCACCTCTCGCCTGGCGCCGGAGCCGAGGGATGCCCGCAGCGCGTCGACATAGGTCGCCCGGGCCAGCTCCCGGTCGAGCGGCTCTAGCCGCCGTGCGGCCCGCAGCAGCTGCACCGCGCCGTCACGGCCGTCGGTGCGGACGAAGATGACCTGCGCTCGCAGCCGCTCGGCCTGCGCGTGCGGTAGCTCGTCGAGCGGCCCGGCTTCGGCGACGTCCAGCAGCTCCCCCGCCAGGTCGTGGCGGCCAGCCTGGTGCCAGGCCTGCGCCGCGGCCAGCGCCCGCGCCGACCGGCGCCCCCGGTCCAGCGTCAGCGCGGTCGCGTGCTCCAGGAACGCCGCCGCCGCGACACCGCCCCGAGCCCGGGCCCGCTGCGCCGAGCCTTCCAGCTCGGCGGCCACCTGCTCATCGGGCCCCGACGCGGCCTGCGCCCGGTGCCAGGCCCGCCGATCAGGATCGGCGGCCGAATCGGTCACCGCCGCCAGCACCCCGTGCGCGGCCCGCCGCTGCTCGGCCGAAGCCGCCCGGTACACCGCCGACCGGGCCAGCGGATGGAAGAACCGCACTCGCGCCCCCACCCGGACCAGGCCCGCATCCTCGGCCGGGCCCGCCGCCCCCGCCTCGATCCCGGCTAGCGCGCAGGCCCGCCACAACAGCGCCCCGTCCCCGGACGGCTCGGCCGCGGCCAGCAGCACCAGCCGCCGCGTCACCTCTGGCAACCCCTCGAGCCGCCGCCGGAAGCTCTCCTCGATCCGGCCCGGCAGCCCTGCCGTCCCGGGGAACCTGGGCGCGCCCGCCAGCTCGGCCGACGTCATGCCGCGCGGCAGCTCCAGCAGCGCCAGCGGGTTCCCCGCCGTCTCGGCCACGATCCGGTCGGCCACCTTCTGATCCGCCCAGTTCGGCAGCACCGAGGCCAGCAGCGCCCGCGCGTCGGCCTCCGGCAGCCCCGCCAGCCGTACCTCGGTTAGCCCGGCTGCGCCGGCCAGTTCACCCAGCTCGCGGCCCGCTAGCAACAGCGCGACCGCGTCGGCTTCCAGCCGCCGCGCTGCCACCGCCAGCGCGCGGGCCGACGCGCGATCGAGCCACTGCACGTCGTCGACCAAGCACAAAAGCGGGCACGCCGAGGCCGCCTCCGACAGCAGGCCCAGCACTCCTAGGCCGACGAAGAACGGATCCGCAGGGACACCGGCGCTCAGCCCGAACGCCGTCTCGATCGCCGCCCGCTGCGGCCCGGGCAGCCGCGCCAGGCCGTCGAGAAACGGCACGCACAGCTGGTGCAGGCCGGCGAAGGCCAGCTCCATCTCCCACTCAACCCCCGACGCCCGCACCATCTGGAAACCGGATGCGGTTTCCACCGCGTACTCCAGCAGCGCCGACTTCCCCACCCCCGGCTCCCCGGTCACCAGCAGCACCCCGCCGGACCCGGCCCGCGCCCGGTCCAGCACGCCATCCACCACCGCGCACTCGCCGGCCCGGCCCAGCAACACCGGTTCATCCAGCCCAGAGCCGTGCGAACTCACGAAACGACGATAGACCATCCGCCGCGCCGTCAATTCGGCCTCGAGTACCGAATCCGGCAGCCCTGCGCTGAGCGGTCATTGCGCTCCGGGCCGATAGGTGAGACCGGGTGACGATTGTTACCTGACGACGCCCTAGGCGCGGTCGTGCGCGCCGAGAGATCCAGGGCGCGGTTCGGCCGCCGCGGCACCGCACCCGGCGGGTAGTTAACCACCACGCCGCGGGAGGCCAACTGCGGCCCGCCAATGGCCCGCGCAACCGGGGACGCGGAAGCGGGCGCTCGTCCTGGGGTTACCGGGCTCTCCCGCAGTAACCTGGGCGTCATGGAACGAACGTCGGAGTCCGGACTGCCCATTGATCCTGTCTACGACGACGGCAAGCTTACGGACTTCCGGCCCGCGGAGAAGCTCGGCCAGCCGGGAGAGTATCCGTTCACTCGCGGAGTGTATCCGCGAATGTATGTCGACCGGCCGTGGACGATGCGCCAGTACGCCGGCTTCGCCACGGCGAAGGAGTCTAACCGCCGCTATCACGAGCTGATCGAGGCGGGGACCACCGGGCTCTCGGTCGCCTTCGACCTGCCCACCCAGATGGGATACGACTCGGATGCTCCGGTCGCGCACGGCGAGGTGGGCAAGGTCGGCGTGGCCATCGACTGCGTCGACGACATGCGCACGCTGTTCCACGAGATCCCGCTCGGCACGGTGTCCACCTCCATGACCATCAACGCGCCCGCCGCGGTGCTGCTGCTGATGTACCAGGCGGTGGGCGAGGAGCAGGGCGCGCGCCCGGAGCGGCTGACCGGGACGATCCAGAACGATGTGCTCAAGGAGTACATCGCTCGGGGCACCTATATCTACCCGCCACGCCCGTCGCTGCGCCTGGTGGCCGACACGTTCGCCTACTGCCGTGCCGAGCTGCCGAGGTGGAACACGATCTCCATCTCCGGCTACCACATGGCCGAGGCCGGCGCCACGCCGGTCCAGGAGATCGCGTTCACCCTGGCCAACGCCAAGGAGTACGTCAAGGCCGCCGTCACCGCCGGCATGAGCGTCGATGAGTTTGCCCCCCGGCTATCGTTCTTCTTCGTGGCCCGGACCACCCTGCTGGAGGAGGTGGCCAAGTTCCGCGCCGCCCGGCGGCTCTGGGCGCACATCATGAAGAACGAGTTCCAGGCCACCGATCCCCGATCGCAGATGCTGCGATTCCACACCCAGACGGCAGGCGTGCAGCTCACCGCCCAGCAGCCTGAGGTGAACCTGATCCGGGTCAGCCTGCAGGCGCTGGCCGCGGTGCTCGGCGGCACCCAGTCGCTGCACACCAACTCCTACGACGAGGCCCTGGCCCTGCCCAGCACCAAGGCGGCCCGGCTGGCGCTGCGGACCCAGCAGGTGATCGCCTACGAGAGCGACCTGACCGCCACCGTGGACCCGTTCGCGGGTTCCTACGCGATCGAGTCGATGACCGACGACATCGAGGCCGCCGCGGCCAAGCTCATGGAAAGCGTCGAGGACCTGGGCGGGGCGGTGGCCGCCATCGAGCGCGGCTTCCAGAAGGCCGAGATCGAGAACGCGGCCTACCAGGTCGCGCGGGAAATCGACGACGGCGAGCGGGTCGTGGTGGGAGTGAACCGGTTCACCAGCGACGGCGAGGAACCGTATCAGCCGCTGCGCGTCGACCCGGCCATCGAGGCCGGTCAGGGCGACAAGCTGGCCCGGCTGCGGGAGCAGCGGGACGCGATGGCCTTCGGCCGCGCGATCGCCGCTCTTAAGAAGGCGGCGGAAGGAACGGACAACGTGCTTTACCCGCTCCGCGACGCGCTGCGGGCGGACGCCACCCTCGGCGAGGTCTGCGACGCACTGCGTGAGGTATGGGGCGAGTACCAGCCCGGCGAACGTTAGAACCTGCGGTAATTCCGGGCTGGAGGTCGGTCATGGCAATCGAGTGGAATCCCTCCCGCGGCGCCACGCTGGGCGTCGAATGGGAGGTCCAGCTCATCGACTCCGAGAGCCGCATGCTGCGCCAGGAGGCGGGCAAGCTGCTCTCCGGCCTGCCGGTAATCGGCGACACGGGCGAGCACCCGCAGATTCGCCACGAGCTTATGCAGTCGACCCTCGAATTGGTCACCGGCATCTGCAGTACGGTGTCGGAAGCTAAAGAGGACCTGGCCAAAACGATTTCCGATCTCCAGCGTGCGGCGTCCGAACACGGTATCCTCCTAGCATGCGCCGGAACCCACCCGGTGAGTGACTGGCGTGACGCGACGATGGCGCCTATGCAGCGCTATGCGGAGCTCGTTGAGCAAATGCAATGGCTTGCCCGCCGGATTCAGACCTTCGGCGTGCATGTTCACGTGGGGATCCGAGACGGGCGCAAGGCGATTCCGATCGTCAATGCGCTCGCCGCGTACCTCCCGCATTTTCTCGCGATCACCGCCTCGAGCCCATTCTGGTGTGGGTACGACACCGGGCTTGCCTCCAGCAGGTCGGTGACCTTCGGCGCGCTGCCGACAGCGGGTCCGCCCAATCGGCTGACGAACTGGCAGCAGTTCGAGGACTATATGGACACGTTGCTGCGCGCTGGGACTATCCGCAGCATCAAGGAGGTCTGGTGGGACATCCGGCCGCACCCGGACTTCGGCACCGTCGAGATTCGCATGTTCGACGGGGTGCCGACGCTCCGCGAGGTGGGCATGGTGGCGGCGCTCTCGCAGTGCCTGGTCCAGCTGTTCGACCTGCAGCTGGACCGCGGCTATACGCTGCCGTCCCCGTCAGCCTGGGTGGTCAGGGACAACAAGTGGCGCGCGACGCGATACGGGCTGGACGCGGTTGTGATCACTGATGAGGCCGGCGCCACCGCGCCGCTCCGCGACGAACTCTACGAACTGCTCCGCGAACTGGAGCCGGTCGCCTCGAGGCTGGGCTGCCTGGAGGAACTGTCGGTCGCATTCGAGGTACTCGAGCTGGGCGCCTCATACGAACGGCAGCGGGCCATCTACGCGCGCACAGGGGACCTGGTCAGCGTGGTAGACGCCCTGATTGCGGAGTTCGCCGACGACACTTTCTGCACACAGGGGGGTGCCGGGCATGGCCGACCATGAACCCGGAAATGAGCCCGGAAATGAGCCCGGAAATGAGCAGGGCATGGATCTGGCCGCGGATCTGGACGCGTTCCTGGCCAGCCACGAGGACGAGCTGATCGAGTTCCGCCGCGACCTGCACGCCCACCCTGAGCTCGCCAACGCCGAGCACCGCACCACCCGCCGGGTCGCGCTGCGCCTGGCCGCGGCGGGCCTGCGGCCGGTGATCCTGCCCAAGGGCACCGGCCTGCTGGTCGACATCGGCACGCTGGACGAGCAGGACGTCTACACCGACCGGCCCGTGGTCGCGCTCCGCGCCGACCTCGATGCGCTGCCCATGGCCGACGAGAAGGATGTCCCCTACCGCTCCACCGTGCCGAACGCCTGCCATGCGTGCGGCCACGACGTGCACACCACCGTGCTGCTCGGCACCGGGCTGTACCTGGCCGCGCAGGCTGCCGCGGGCCTGCTGCCCGGCCGGGTCCGGCTCGTCTTCCAGCCCGCCGAGGAAACCGCCAGCGGCGCCCTCGACGTGCTCGCGGCCGGCGGCATCACCTCGGTCGGCCGGATCTTCGCCCTGCACTGCGACCCCCGGCTGGACGCTGGCCAGCTCGGCGTGCGCTCCGGCGCGATCACGGCCGCCTGCGACCGGATCCAGGTTCGGGTGTCCGGGCCCGGCGGCCACACGGCCCGGCCGCACCTGACCGTGGACCTGGTGTACGCGCTGGGCAAGATCATCACCGAGGTGCCGGCCGCACTGTCCCGGCGAGTCGACCCCCGGTCCAGCCTGAGCCTGGTCTGGGGCCGGGTCAGCGCCGGGAGCGCGGCCAACGCGATCCCCGACGGCGGGATCGTCGAGGGCACGGTCCGCTGCCTGGACGACGAGGCCTGGCACCGCGCGCCCGACCTGCTCAAGGACCTCATCGACTCGGTGGCCGCCAGCTACGGGATCAATACCGAGCTGACCTACCAGCGCTCCGTGCCGCCCACGGTCAACGACCAGGCCAGCGCGGCCATGCTGTCGTCCGCGACGCTCGGCGTGCTCGGTGCGGGCTCGGTCGTGCAGAGCCCGCAGAGCCTCGGCGGCGAGGACTTCGCCTGGTACCTGGAGTCCATTCCCGGCGCGCTGGCCCGGCTGGGCACCCGGGTACCCGGTTCGACCACCTCGCTGGACATCCACCAGCCGACCTTCGACGTGGACGAGCAGGCCATCGGCGTGGGGGTCCGCGTGATGGCCGCCACGGCGATCAACGCGCTGTGGGACGACGGCGCGATCGTCGCCCAGCCACTGCCCGGCGTCACCACCGTCTAGTTTCCCCGCTCGCTCTGCTGGTCCCGCTCGCCTCCGGGCGCTCTTGACCCGCCGCCTTCCCTCGTCGCTTCGCTCCTCAGTCCAGGCGGCGGCGCGCCCTTTGGCTCGCGGGGAGTCCAGGCGGCGGCGCGCCCTTTGGCTCGCGGGGGAGTCCAGCCCGACCGCTGCCCTCGCAGAGCGAGTTAGGCTGAGCGGATGGGAAGCGTGCCGGTCGGTCGTAAGAAGCGCGCCGACGCCGCCGACGGGCCGCAGACGTTCCGCTCACCGACCGCGGTGATCGTCTGGTGGGTCTGGCTGCTGTTCGCCGCCGCCAACCTGATCGACCTGGCCGTCCAGGGCCGGGATCACGTCTCGCTGGTCGCGGCGGCCATTCTGGTGCTGGCCACCGGCGTGGCCTACGTCACCGCGCAGCGGCCCCGGATCGTCGCCGACAGCGCCGGGGTCACGGTCGTGAACCCGCTCCGCGATCACCACATCGGCTGGGCCGGCGTGACCAACGTTGATCTGGTCGACCTGCTTCGCATCCACTGCCAGGAGAAGGGCCGCGACAAGGTCATCTACTCCTGGGCCGTGCACTACTCCCGGCGCCGCAAGTTCGCCGCCGACGCCAAGGCGCGCCGGACGGCCGTGCGGGCGAGTTCCGGCCGCCGCTCATCCTTCGGCACCTTCGGCCTGGACAGCTTCGGCGGCAGCTACGGCAGCGGCCGCCGCGATGCCGGCTACGGAAGCGCCCCGGCGAGCGAAACCGCCTCGACCGCCGAGGCCGAAGCCGAGCGTATCGCCCGCGTCCTCAACGAGTACGCGACCACCGCCCGGGCCGAGGCGGTCTGGGCCGGTGACACCGTGGCCATCGCCGGCGCCCCAGCATCCGCCCGCGAGGCCTCCGCCCGCGAGGCGCCAAGTAGCGAGATCGAGCCGGTGGAAGCTCCCGCGGCCGTGGCCGAGGACGGGGTCGCCGATCCCCGCGTGGCCGGCTGGCTCGAGCCGCTGACCAGCACCTGGAACCGGACGGCCCTGCTGGCCCTGCTCATCCCGGCGCTGATAATGCTGGTCGTCGTCTTGGTCTAGGTCCAGGGCGGTTCGGACTCGTACGGCGCGGTGTTGGCGTCGCCCATCTTCGCGCACGGCAGCGCCCGCAGCGTGACCACGTAGTCTTCCGGCGCACCGGCCTTCTCCGCGGAGTCGGCCAGGATCCCGATGGCCCGCGCCGAGGGCAGCCCGCCCTCGTAGAAGTTGAGCACGTACAGCCAGGCCAGCACGTCACCGTCCAGGGTCTGCACCCGGACCTTGGCCTTGCGGTAGTAGCCCAGGGTCACGCCGTCCCAGTTGTCGAGTTCCTTCTCGTCCGTCTCGAACATTTCATAGACGACCACGAACACCCGGGAGCCCGGATCCTCGACCACCGTGGCCAGGGCGCCGTCCCAGCCGATGTCCTCGCCGCCGAAGGTCAGCCGCCAGCCTTCCAGCCAGCCGGTCCCCCGCTGGGGCGAGTGCGGGCAGCGCAGGAGCATCTGCTCCGGGTCCATGTTGCTGCCGTAGGCCGCGTACAGTGCCACGGGGGCAAGCGTACGGCGTCCCGCCTCGGCCCGCCGGTTTTGCTCCAACCCGCACGAGGGAGAATTAGCATTCGTGACCTTGCCACGGCACACAATCGCGATCCTGGGCGGCGGGCCGGGCGGGTACGAGGCCGCCCTCGTCGCGGCGCAGCTGGGCGCCGACGTTACCGTGGTCGACTCCGACGGGCTCGGCGGGGCGTGCGTGCTGACCGACTGCGTCCCCTCCAAGACGCTCATCGAGACGTCCAACGCGATGACCCTGCTCAACCGGTCCGCCGGGCTCGGCATCGCCACCGGCGGCCTGGCCACGGTCAACGCCGCCCGGCTGTACGAACGGATCACCAACCTGGCCCAGGCCCAGTCCGCCGACATCTCCGCGCGGCTGGCCGCCGAGGGCATCAAGGTGATCAAGGCCAAGGGCGCCCTGGCCGGCCCCGGCGCGGTGCAGGCGGGCGACGCCGAGATCAAGGCCGACGCCATCTTGATCGCCACCGGCGCGATGCCCCGAGTGCTGCCCGGCGCGCCGCCCGACGGCGAGCGCATCTTGACCTGGCGTCAGCTCTACGATCTGACCGAACTCCCTCGTGACCTCATCGTCATCGGCTCGGGCGTCACCGGGGCCGAGTTCGCCAGCGGCTACCAGGCGCTCGGCTCGCGGGTCACCCTCGTGTCGTCACGGGACCGCGTGCTGCCGCACGAGGACGAGGACGCGGCCAACCACATCGAGGACGTTTTCCGCCGCCGCGGCATGACCGTACTCGGCCGCTCGCGGGCCCAGCACGTGGCTCGCGACCGGGATGGCGTCACCGTGACCCTGGACGACGGCCGGACCCTGACCGGGAGCCACTGCCTGCTCACCGTGGGCATGATCCCGCGCACCGAAGGCTGCGGGCTCGACGCGGCCGGGGTTAAGACCGACGAGCGCGGGTTCATCCAGGTCGACCGGGTGTCCCGGACATCGGTGCCGGGCGTGTACGCGGCGGGGGACTGCACCGGCGTGCAGATGCTGGCCTCGGTCGCGGCCATGCAGGGCCGGATCGCGATGTGGCACACCCTCGGCGAGGCGGTCCACCCGATCCGGCTCGATCACGTGGCGGCCACGATCTTCACCGACCCGGAGATCGCCACCGTCGGCGTGACCCAGCGCGCGGTTAGCGCGGCCGAGATTTCGGCCCGGGTGGGCAAGCTGCCGCTGGACACCAACCCGCGGGCCAAGATGGCCGGCTTCACCGACGGCTTCGTGAAGCTGATGTCCAGCCCGGGCACCGGCGTGATCCTCGGCGGCGTGGTCGTCGCCCCGCGCGCCAGCGAGCTGATCCTCGCCGTATCCATGGCTGTCGAACAGCGCCTCACCGTCGAGCAGCTGGCCCAGACCTTCGCCGTCTACCCGTCCCTGTCCGGCAGCATCACTGAGGCGGCCAGGAAGCTGATGGAGTTCCCCCCCGACACCCCCTAAAACCCTTTTATACGGAACGAAGCGTGGTTCACCACCCCGCATCCACCCAATGCCCTTAGCACTCCCTCGCGGGCTAGTGCGCCGGGCGGCCCAGGTCGGGGTCGTCGGGAGGCGTGAGCCCGTGCCGGCGCAGCCGGGACACCCGGATGTCGTCGGCATACATCGCCACGATGCCCACGCTGCAGATCAGGAACAACGCGGGCACCGCGAGGTGAATCCACAGCGCGCCGGGGAAGGCGGCCAGCGCGGCGACCAACGGCAGCGTGACCAGCAGGTGACGGCCGACCAGCCGTCCCCGCCATCCGGCGTCGGTCAGCTCATGCCGCACCCACTCCCGGTTCCGGTCAGGTAGCCGGGCGCCGAGCGCGAACAGAACCTTCCGGCCCACGCTCGGATCCCCGGGGAGCCTGGTCACCGGGATCAGTCCTTGAGCTCGCAGATGGGAGCGCCAGCCGTCACCGTCTGACCCACCGTTACCGCTAGCCCGGCGACCGTGCCGTCCTTGTGGGCGGTCAGCGGCTGCTCCATCTTCATCGCCTCCAGGACCACGATCACGTCCCCGGCTGATACCCGTTCCCCGTCCGCCACCGCGATCTTGATAATCGTGCCCTGCATCGGGCTGACCAGGGTGTCACCGCTGCCCGTGGGGACCGAGCGGCGGCTCCGGCCGCTGCCACCACGGACCCGTTCGGCCGAACCTGGAGCGGAAGCGGTGCGGCGCGGCACGCCGAGTGAGGCCGGGACCACGACCGACAGCCTCTTTCCGTCTACCTCGACGGTGATCGCCTCCCGGTCGGCCGTCTCGGCCGTCTCGGCCGGTTCCTGGGCCGGCATCGGGGCGGTGAACTCCGTCTCGATCCAGCGGGTATGCACCTGCAGCGGCGCGCCGGCGAACGCCGGGTCGGCCACCACGGCCCGGTGGAAGGGCAGCACCGTGGGCATGCCGCCGACCTCGAACTCGCCGAGTGCGCGGGCGGCGCGCTGCAGTGCCTCGGCCCGGCTGGCGCCGGTCACGATCAGCTTGGCGATCAGCGAGTCGAACACCTGCGGGACCGTCATCCCGCTCGCGTACCCGGAGTCGAGCCGGACGCCGGGGCCGGACGGCGGGCTGAACACGGTGATCGTGCCGGGTGCCGGGAGGAAACCCCGGGCCGGGTCCTCGGCGTTGATCCGGAACTCGATCGAGTGCCCCCGGGCGGGCGGGTCGTCATAGCCGAGCGGTTCGCCGTCGGCGATCCGGAACATCTCCCGCACCAGGTCGATGCCGGTGACCTCCTCGCTGACCGGATGCTCGACCTGCAGCCGGGTGTTGACCTCCAGGAAGCTGATCGTGCCGTCCCGGGCGACCAGGAACTCGCAGGTCCCGGCGCCCACGTAGCCCGCCAGCCGCAAGATCGCCTTCGAGGACTGATAAAGGGCCTCGATCTGCTCCGGCGCGAGGAACGGGGCCGGGGCCTCCTCGACCAGCTTCTGGTGCCTGCGCTGCAGCGAGCAGTCCCGGGTCGAGATGACCACCACCTGGCCATGGGCGTCGGCCAGGCACTGGGTCTCCACGTGCCGAGGCCGGTCCAGGTACCGTTCGACGAAGCACTCGCCCCGGCCGAACGCCGCGACCGCCTCCCGGACCGCCGACTCGTACTGCCCGGCGACCTCCTCCTCCCGCCAGGCCACCTTGAGGCCCCGGCCGCCGCCGCCGAACGCGGCCTTGATCGCGACGGGGTAGCCGTACCGCGCCCCGAACGCCCGGATCTCCTCCGCGTCGCGCACCGGATCCTGGGTCCCCGGGGTCAGCGGCGCCCCGGCCTGGCGGGCGAGGTGCCGGGCCCTGACCTTGTCGCCGAGCGCCTCGATCGCCTCGGGCGGCGGGCCGATCCAGGTCAGGCCCGCCCGAGCCACCGCCCGGGCGAAGTCGGCGTTCTCCGCGAGGAACCCGTAGCCGGGGTGCACCGCGTCCGCGCCGGACTCCAGCCCCGCCTTGATGATCTTGTCGATGTCCAGGTAGGTTTCCGCCGGGCTCGCGCCGCCCAGCGAGTAGGCCTCGTCGGCCATCTGGACGTGCAGCGCATCCAGATCGGGTTCGGCGTACACGGCCACGCTGGCCAGGCCGGCGTCACGGCACGCCCGGACGACCCGCACCGCGATCTCGCCGCGGTTGGCGATCAGGACCTTGCGCACCTAAGGCCTCCCTGGTCCGCCTGCCTTGCCAGCACTGCGAGGAGTCTAGACGAGGTAGATCATGAGCCATGCGGACGCCACGGTCAGCATGGCCGGGAGGCCGGTTAATCCCGGCGCGGGGCCCCGCCAGCGGCGGGTCGTGCTCCACACCCGGGACTGAACACGGATGTGACCTTCGGCCCGCAGATACTGACCTTCGTCTCTCCCTCAATCCGGCCCGCAGCGGTCTACTTAAACAGAATCCATTATTAGGCGCCAAATGTTGCCGGGGAAACGGACAGAGGGGCACGTCCGGGCGCCGGAGGTGTGCAGATGGAACGGGTGGTCATCGCAACGTGTCGCTCTGACGGAAGCGTCCCTAACCGCGTTCGCCTTCGCGGTTCCCGCTGGGCTCTGGCCAGCTCGGCATTTGCGGCGGAAATAAGCGATGGTCCCGCCGGAAAAAACAATAGAGAACGAAAAGGGGGGCGAACCACCTGACAGACCATCTGGCTGGCGGGTCCACCCGATGGGCGGCCCTTCCAGCCAGATGGTCTGGCGACACCCGCACCGGGTGGACATAGAAGGGCATGAACCATGCACTTCAACCTTAAGAAGGCCGTGGGAATTTCTGTGCTCCCGCTGCTCGGGGGTGCCCTCGCGATAGGCGCGACAGCACTACCAGCAAGTGCACAGGCGTGGCAGGACACGTCGCTGCAGGTCAATTCCCTGCATTCGACCGGCACCGCTCCCGCGCTAGCGACTATCGCCCCCCAGCCGACCCAGAGCGACAGCACGGTCACAGTGTCGCGAGCTTCAGCCAGCGATAAGCTGACCTATAACTCGGCGATGTCGAAAATCCCAACGGGGATGAAAGTCAGTAGCAGCGACAGTGTCGTAACGGTGACCGGGTTGACGTCTCCGCCAGCGAGCACTGTTCAGGGCACGCTGGTGGTCGACGACACGTCGGCGTCCGGATGGACTACCGCCTGGATCGTCGTCTTCGATCAGGGACCGTCACCGGCACCGGCCGGTCTTGTCACCGACCGTTACTACTCCGACACGCCCAACGCGATCACGCGTAGCTACCCGGTCGGTGGTGTCCAGTTCAGCGAGGTGCCGACGGTTGCCGTCTCGCCATCGATGGCGCAGCTTGTTCCGGCGCCGGCCTACAGCTTCGCGTACAGCGGGCTGCCGGGCGGGATCGTGAGCAACAGCGCCGGCCTGTTGACCATTGCCGGGTCGACGGCGGCGCCCAACATCTACGGCAGCCGCGGCGTCACCGCGACCGATCAGTACGGTGCAAGCGCCCAGTCTGCGTTCCAGCTGGTCGTGAAGGCGCAGCCGGTCTATGTTCCCGGTAACTACGGTGACATGGTCAACCCGTTCGGCAACGGGTTCGATGTGTACAAGCAGCACCAGGCGGTGAACGCGATCGTGGTCGGCTGGACCGCGACCAAGGCCGACCCGGCGACGCACTTCATCCGGCACCCCGGCACGATCCCGGGTGCGTACACGTTCGAGTACGCGCCGAACGGCGTGGGGACCGGGCTGTCCGTGTCGGACCCCGGCTATGACGCGGCGGGCACCGGGCTGGCGAACGGCCTCGTGCTCCGCGGCTCCAACAATGGTGCCTGGCAGCAGTGGATTCCGCTGGCGAACGGCACGCTGAAGAACGCGGCCACCGGCTTGATCGTCAGCCCGAACGGCACCGGCGCGCAGCTGCGCGGCACCACCGCTCCCTCGTCCTGGGGCGGCTCGGTCTACAAGTGGACGGACTTCGCCCACCTGGCTGGTTAGGAGGTAACCGACGAAAGCGAAGGGACCCCGCGAGGGGCCCCTCCGCTTGTCTGTGCGCAGCGAGGCCGCCGGGCGCGAGACGTCCGCCAACCCGGTGCCTTACCTTCTCCGCCTCTCAACCGAAGTGTGATCTCGGGTACGTAGAGTGAGCGCGACACCGGTTGCGAGGCCGCCTTGGGGCTGGGATCCCGGTGGTCGCCGGCGCTCGGTGATGCGCGACGTCGGCGACATTTCGTTACGACGAGGTAACGAAAAGCGTGACGCAGCTATCTGTACCCGGCTGGCGTGCGTTGAGCTTTTTATAGGACGGCGGGGCGGAACGGAAGGGAGCCCAGGTGCGCCTGATCATCTCGGGGTACCGAGCATGAGCGTGCTTGGCATGCTGGCGTGGTTCGCGGCGGCGGTGAGCCTGTGGCTCGGCGCGCGCCGGTACAGTAGCGGCCTCGCCCGCGGCTACCGGTGGCTGGCCGGGGCCGCCGCCTTGTACTGCGCCGGGCTCATCACCCAGCAGTTCCTCGGCTCGGCGCTCAGCCCCGGATCCGGGCTGTCGTTTGCCGACCTGCCGCCCCTGCTGGCCGTGGCCGCCGCCGCCGTCGGCATCGTGCTGATGGCCACCGCGGAGAAAGAGGCCGATAGCGGCCAGCGGTCCGGCCGGGCCTCCGACGCCTCCGACGCCTCCGGCGGCGACGGGGCCAATCCGCTGGAGAACACGACCAACCCGGTCCTGCCCGGGCTAGCCGATGGTTACGTCATGGCGGTCGCCCTGCTGGTGATCGGCTGGGTCACCCTGTTCAGCGCAGAGTTCCACCACTCCGGTGAGCGCCCCGGCACCTTCTTGCTCGCCCTGGTCCATCCGCTGGCCGACCTGGCGGTGCTCGGCGCGCTGCTGCCCATGGTCACCACCGCGTGGCGGCGGGTTATGCTGCCCTACCTGGCCCTGGTCGCCGTCCTGATCGGCGACGCCCTGGCCGTGGGCCAGCGCGTGCTCGGCGGGCACCCCGGCGTCGCCGCCCAGCTGATGGGCCTGGTCGGGGCGCTGCTGCTCGGCGCGGCTCCGTGGCGGGTCCCCGAGCCGGGCTGGACCCGCCGGGCCTCGAACTCGGCCGCCGCCACCATCATCGCCGCGCTGACCGCGGCCGTGGCCACCGTCGTGGTCATCGCGAACGGCCTGGCCGGCGCCCCCGCGTCCGGGGCCGCGCTGATCGTGGCGGGCGGCGCGGGCGTCCTGGTGCTGGCCGTGCGGGTCTTCATGCTGGTCAACCAGAACGGGACCATCCTGGGGATCTGGCGGGAATCCAGCCGCAGCCTGCGCGAGCTGGCCAGCCGGACCAGCGACCTGGTGCTGGTCTGCGACCTCGACGGCGTCATCCGCTACGCCAGTCCCGCGGTCAGCGACTACGGGTACGCGCCGGGGGACCTGTCCGGGCGGCGGCTCCTGGATTTCGTGCATCCCGAGGACCGCGATGCCGTCTTCGCCGCGTCCAGGCTCGCGCTCGGCGGCCGCGCCGCGGACCAGGACGCGTCTGCGGACCCGGCCGGGTCGTCGGGCGCTTCCGGGCGGTTCCCGGCCCGGGTGCGTGCCGCCGACGGTACGTGGCGGCACGTCGAGTCGACCGTGCTGCGGTATCAGGAGCCCGGCAAGCCGCGCCAGATACTGGTCACCGCCCGCGATGTCAGCGACCAGGTGGCGCTCCGCCAGCAGGTCGCGCACCTGACCTTCCACGACGGGCTGACCGGCCTGCCCAACCGGGCCTACGTCGAGGAGCGGACCAGGGATCTGCTGCGCGACGTCACCACGTCCCGCCGGATCGGCGTCATCTTCCTCGACCTGGACCGCTTCACCGCGGTCAACGACTCGGCCGGTCACGGCGCCGGCGACCTCGTGCTCGCGCAGGCGGCCCGGCGGCTGCGGGCGACCGTCCCGGTCCACGACACCGTCGCGCGCTGGGGCAGTGACGAGTTCGCCGTGCTGGTCGAGAACGCGGGCACCGGGCAGGAGGTCTCCGAGATCGCCGAACGGCTGGTCGGCGCCATCGCCGCGGA
>Ga0306924_10003594_pt1 | contig 14927 bp, 10 predicted proteins | sample sta12Can44000111_FD_203756 | JGI IMG/M metagenome (GOLD analysis project Ga0306924, IMG submission 203756) | Lab enrichment of tropical soil microbial communities from Luquillo Experimental Forest, Puerto Rico - statanox.12C.anox.44.000.111 (v2)... | ecosystem: Environmental > Terrestrial >... | reverse complement strand
TGCCCGCAGGTCATAACCAGTTGATCGCTGGGGTGTGTGCTGCCCAGCCCAATGTCGCGGTTGTCCTGATGAACGGGTCGGCGGTGACAATGCCGTGGGCCGAGAAGGTCAAGGCGATTTTGGAAGTCTGGCTCGGCGGACAGGCAGGGGGCGGCGCCATCGCCGATGTGTTGACCGGGCGGGTCAATCCTTCCGGGAAATTGGCAGAAACGTTCCCGGTGCGGTTGGAAGACACTCCATGCTTCCCGGATTTTCCTTCTCGAATTAAAGAAGCGAACTACGGAGAAGGGATCTTTATCGGCTACCGCTATTACGATGCGCGCAAGATTGCTCCTTTGTTCCCGTTCGGGTTCGGCCTGAGTTATACGACGTTTGCTTACTCAGGACTGCGGATCGGCGGAAGAGCCAACAAGGAAACGGACAGCGTGACGGTGGAAGTGAAAATCAAGAACACCGGTCCAGTAGCTGGTCAGGAGGTAGTCCAACTTTACGTCCATGAGCAACGTCCCAAGGTGGTGCGCCCGGAAAAGGAGTTGAAAGCTTTCACCAAGGTCGCCCTGCAAGCCGGCGAAGAACGTACGGTGAGCTTCCAGTTGACGAATCGCGACTTCGCCTACTACGACACATTCCGTCATGATTGGGTTGTCAATCCCGGTAAGTTTGAAATTCTCGTTGGCAGTTCTTCTCAGGACCTGCCGCTAAGACAGACGATTGCGGTGGAAGTTACCGAACAGGATGGGGCGCCGCTGACTCGGTATTCGCTGCTCAAGGACTTCGAGAATCATCCGAAGGGCAAGGCTTTTTATCCTCAGCTGGCAGAAGCTTTCGGTCTGGGTAACCCTGACGAAGCAGACATAGCGGTCAGGGCTTTCCTGGATGATATGCCGGTGTACAAGGTCTGCGCGTTTTCCGAAGGCAAGTTCACTGATGAAATGCTGAAGGAAATTTTGAAACAAGTCCAATGACTTGCCTGGTTGTGCCGTCAAGGCACGAGCATGTGTTTAGCGTAAAAGGCACTCTGCAATTAAGGCATTTTCAGGAGGTAACACCTGAGGAGCACGCTGAAGGCGTGATAGACTTCAGAAGCCCACGGTGGGGCGAAGCGGCATATGCGCTAACTTGAGCGCAAAGTAAGCGAAGCGTCCCAGCTTTGCACACCCAAAATGTGCAAACCGAGCCGGACTGGCAGTTAGAGGGCGCATCCCGCACCATTTTTATACTCCCGCTGTTCGGTTCTTTCCCTGTCAGAATAAAGATGGTGCGGGACTTAACCGACGAGCAACGCAGCCGCCGGCCCATTTTCAACGCAACCCTCTGGGCCGCGGCCGGTTGGCTGTTTTTCCGTCCGGCGGCCGCCGGACTCGCTCCTCACGTCCCGCACCAGTTTCGCGCTCGCGGTATGGACGCAGACGAGGAGGAGTGCAAACTGATGCGGGATGATCGTCGTTACCGCCAGTCCGGCTCGGACCGCGTTGAAAAACAGCCAACTGACCCGGCAGCCGCCGGGCGAAAGGCATGCTTATTTTGGGGACAGGACACTAGGATGAGTTCCCCCGGCGCTCAGCGACGTATGAGGATTGGTTTTTCGCTCGAGCCCAAGCCACCCTTCCGGCTCGACCTGACAGCATGGGCGCTGCGAAGGCGACCCGGCAACACCGTGGATCGGTGGGATGGTCAAACGTATCGCCGGGTGTTAATGCTGAATGGCAAACCCTGCGAGGTAGCAGTGACACAAATTGCAGCCCCAAATTCGCCGCGCCTGCGGATCGCCATCACCGGGGCACGCCTCACATCGGACATGAAGGCCGTGATCACGTCGTCCCTGGAACGGTTGCTTGGCATTGGGATCGACCTGAATGAGTTTTATCGACTCGCCGCGCGCGATGCGAACCTGGGCCCGCTCGCCGAGCGATTCCACGGACTTAAGCCGCCTCGTTTTCCCACGCTGTTCGAAGCTTTGGCCAACGGAATCGCCTGCCAGCAGTTGTCGCTCGCGCTCGGCATCCTCCTTCTCAATCGGCTCGCGCAACAATTTGGCGCCGCCATGGGACCGACATCCGGCACCGCTCATGCCTTCCCGCGCCCCGAAGAGTTGGCGAACGTGGAGCCATCCGAATTTCGCAAGCTCGGGTTCAGCCGGCAAAAAGGACGTTGCCTGATCGAGCTATCGCGCACTTTTTTAGATGGACAATTCAACTCGGAAATGTTGTCGAATCTTGGCCACGAAGGAGCGATAGAACGGTTGCTCGAACTGCGGGGCGTTGGACGCTGGACCGCTGAATGCGTGTTGTTACGGGGTCTGGGCCGACTGGACGTGTACCCCGGCGATGATGTGGGCGCTCGCAACAACCTGCAGCGCTGGTTGAACTTGAAAAAGCCGCTCGACTACCAAGGCGTGCGTTGCGTGCTTTCCAAATGGCAGCCTTATGCGGGGTTCATTTATTTTCACCTGTTACTGGATCGTCTGGCGGAGGCCGGACATCTATCTTCGGATCCGCCGTCGGATATGTGATCTTCGTGCGCCGGACTTTGGCAAAGGGCGTGAGCCTATGAACCTGCCGGCGAGTTCGACTTACGATCTCTTCGGTGCGAATTCCGCGAACTAACAAGGCATCCGCAATGAGCGAGCGATGACAGCGCCAGGGCACCGCTTCAGCGCACATCAATGCGATGCGGTCCTGGTTCGCCAATCGGATCAATTCTTCGAGACTCTTATCAAATTCCGGCGTCTGCATGTAATCTGCATAGCCACGGAAAGAGGCATTTCGCCATCCCACGTTGATGGAATCGCGTTTCGCGCGGCGCAGACCGCCGAGTCCCGGCATGTGAACGTATGCGAGCCCGGCTTTGTTCAATGAGTCTGGCAAAGAAGTCTTGTTGAACTGTGGGTTGTGCAACGAGCGTGGCACGGTGCGCACGTCCACCAGGCGCCTTACTCCGTGTGCCTGAAGCAGGCAGATAAATTCCTTGAGCGTGCGTGTGGAATGGCCGATGGTCAGCACGATCGGCGAAGGTTCCGACCGTGGCTTTCGCTTACGTACAAGTCCAGCAATTTTCGCATTGACACTCGGCACGGTCATTTTTCGAGGCGATCGCACGAAATCAAAAATGAAGTATGAAATCGGCAGTCAAATATAGTAAGGAGAATTCAAGGTGAAAGTCGTTCTCTACGGAGCCACAAGTTCGAAGGCACAAATCAAACCGGAAGTGTTCCACCGTACTATCAACGGTTCTCAAGTCGATCTTTACACGCTAAAGAATTTAAACGGGCTTGAAGCCAATATATCCACACCGCGCCGGTCTGTGCCTGGAAAATCAGCACTTTCCAGATTCGCCAACCCCCCCCGAACTTTCCGACAACAGAGCTAACACCGGGTGAGAAGTATACCCAGACAACAGTTTACCGCTTCTTAGCCTGACGTTCTGACAAATCTCCAGATTGTGCTAAGGATCACCCGATCCTGACCAATACTGGGTGCGCGAGATCGCATCAGGCCTAGCCCTGGCCTAGCCCGCAAAAATCACGCGGAAGCCGAAGCGACCCGCTAATTGCGGGCTCGCCCTTCGAGGACGACGACGGACGATTGCAAAGCGATCCTCAGGAAAGTCCTCTGGACATACTCTTCCTTTCTGCTCAACATCCGCATAGGGCCTTAACCTCCGCGATGATATTGAGCAAGGGCGTATAGACCTTACTCTGGTCTGGACAGTTAACAATCCAGTCATTGTTATCGGGAGCCCCGGAAGTTGGGCATCCATCGGTCTTCTTCAGGATATCGCTTTGGAGCTGCCCTAGGGCATCTGCGTAATTGCCCGCCTCGATACTGGCAATTACGGCGTTGAGCTTGTTGAGGAGAGCGTTTTGCATAGTAGTGTTCTTGAAAGCGCGCGGAGCAAGATTTGCTATTACGTTTTGCTGCAAGCCCTGGATGTTTTGGATCGCTTGCGTCTGGCGGCTCACTGCCTGTATTTGAACGGCCGTAGGAAGACTGTCCACAAATCCGTCGTTAACGACGAGCTGCGCAACAAACGTGCCCGGTAGATCTGGCACGAAAGAAGCGATCTGCGCCGTTGGATTCGAAATCACGGCATGGCTTCCACTCGGCATAGATGTCAAGGACCACTTGTAAGTGAGAGGATCGCCGTCAGCATCGCTGCTCCCGCTTCCATTCAGCGGACTGTCTGGCCGACAACTGCAGATTGGCTCAGACCCGCATTGGCAACGGGGACGACGTTGTTAGAGGTTACATTGACGATAGCCGGGCTGCTCGCGGTACCAAGAGAATCGGTCACAATCAACTGAATGCTATAATCGCCATGAACATCCGCCACGAAACTGGGTGTAACAGTAGTAGGACCAGTCAAAGTGGCATTGCTTCCGACAGGCTTGGACACAAATGACCACTGATAGGTGATCGGTAGACCACCAGGACTATAGCTCTGGGAGCCGTTCAAGTGCACGACGGTTCCAATGACGGTGATCGCTTGATCAGGACCGGCATTTGCCAAAGGGGGCGAATCGAACGTGCTGATAGTAACGGTCGCCGGTGTGCTGGGAAATCCTGCTGTATTGGTTACAATTAGTTGGATGAGATAATTGCCTACCGCATCCGGAGTAAAGGTGGGATTGACGATACTGGGATTGGAGAGCGTCACAGTGCTTCCGGCGGGCTTGGAAACAAATGACCATGCATAAGTCAGCGGGAGTTGACCGGAGGGATCGCTGCTTCCGCTGCCATCCAAAGTGACCAGGGTTCCTGCCTGAACCGTCTGATTGGGGCCGGCATTTGCCAGTGGTACAGCCATCGCCTCCACGTCGATAAATCGCGGAAAATTCAGCCCCGAGACCAGCGCCGCGTTAATCGTCGCCCCTGAAGTGGCGTCGTATTCGCCAATCGTCCCGTTGTTCGTCCCGCCGCCTTGGTTCGTGACAAACAAATGCCCTCCGGACACCGCGATGCCAAACGGGTCATTCAGCCCCGAGACCAGCGCCGCGTTCACCGTCGCCCCTGAGGTGGTGTATTTGCCAATCGTGCCGCTATATTGGTCCACGACAAACAAAAACCCTCCAGACACCGCGATGCCACGCGGGTTAACCAGCCCCCCAACCAGGAACGCGTTCACTGTGTTCCCTGTGGTGATGTCGTATTCGCCCCCACTTCAGCAAAATCCACTAGAAAATGCTAGGTGGGGTTAGTAAGACGCTTACACATCACTGAATTGCTGCAGGGCATCGCAGTGTCGAGCCGTTTGTCCCTCCCATATAACGGCCGGCTCGGAGACCCGGCCCTGCCCCCGGTTATTGACGATCGCTCCTCCTCATCGTTGCTCTAATCGCTCCAGGCCGCTAAGAAGGCCTCGACCAAAATGGGCAGTTCCGCACTGTAACCTCCCTCCAAAACAGCGGCTGCCTGGAGGCCGGTAGCTCGTAGCTGCCGGCCGAAGTCGGCGAAATGTTCCTGCTCCAACGTCATCTCCATGAGCGGGTCTCCGGCAAAGGCATCAAACCCGGCCGAGACCAGAAGCACGTCCGGGTTAAAGTCAACCAGATGGTCAAGCGCATGGTGAACCGCCGACACATGCTCTTGTGGGTCGCTGTTGGGGGCGATCGGCCAATTAAAAACGTTGCCTCGCGACATTGTACCCGTACCTGGATAGCCGGGGTACTGGTGAATCGACGCAAACCGGATTCGCCTGTTACCAAAAACGATCTCTTCAGTGCCGTTGCCATGGTGAGCGTCGAAGTCCCAGATCGCGACGCGTTCGCAGCCGGTTGCCAGCGCGTGATGGGCAGCGATCGCGATCGAGTTCAAATAGCAAAAGCCCATCGCCTTGTTCGGGGTCGCGTGATGGCCAGGCGGACGCATCAAGGCAAAAGCTTTTTTACCGCGGAGGGCCATGTCAACCGCGCCGATCGCCGCTCCCGCAGCACGTCGAGCGTGTTCTTCAATGCCCGGATAGTAGGGCGTATCGGCATCAAAATCGACCGGCTGCCGCAACCGCTCCAGATGCTCCGGTCGATGCGCCCGGAAAACTTCCTCTTCGGTAGCGACCCGTGGTTTCATCCAGACCCAATTTGGGCGCGTGTCCAAAAGGTAAGCCTCGGTGTTGATCAGTCGAGCCGGGCGCTCCGGGTGATAATCTTGGCCAAATGTAGTGGCGGCCTGGTCGTAAATCAAAGTAAGCATTGAAGTTGTGTCCGCCATTTTAACTCTCTTAGTGGACAACAACGATTCGCCGAAAAATCCGCCATTTCCAGGAAATCGGTGGAAGGGGGATGGCGGCACCAAATATTAAAAATTGTTGTCGAACTCGTCATCGACCTCGAACTCGATTGTCGGAATTTGGCTTTGGTCACTATTTGGCTTTTGTGAAACCGGCGTCACAGCAGAGGCAGCTTGCGAAAAGGCTCCGAGAACGAGTTCGACTTCGGACGATTAGTTGCCTGCTGGGAGGGTGCAACTCGGATATCAAGTTCGAACACCTTGCTTGGCCCGAAAATCTCACGAGCCAAAGCGCTCGTGAGATTTTCGCGCTCTGGAGCCGCTTGAGAAGCGGCTCGGGAGGAAATTTATTTAAAAACGAGCAAAACAGGCCGAGTAGCAAATTTCGGTTTGTGAACAATCCAGGTTAGCGCCGCCGCGAAATCCAACCGGAATACAAAAAGCCAACGCGCTTCGGCACTTAAATCTTCAGGCAAACCGATTTCACCTGAGTGTACAGCTCGAAGACTTCGCGCCCCATCTCGCGACCCCAGCCCGACTGCTTGTATCCCCCGAAAGGCAAGGCCGCGTCAAAGACGTTGTAACAATTGATCCACACCGTGCCGGCCCTCAATGCCCGGGCCATACGGTGCGCTTTACTGACATCTGTGGTCCAGATGCCTCCTGCCAAGCCATAAGAAGTCCGATTCATCTGAGCGGCAACTTCGTCGGCATCCTTGAAAGGCATTGCGCAAACCACCGGTCCGAAGATCTCTTCCTCGACGACCTTCATCCCATTCCGAACATTCGCGAGCAGAGTCGGTTCCACGAAATACCCGCGGTCGCCCAATCGATGCCCGCCGATCACCGTTTTTGCTCCTTCCTTTTCGCCCGCCTCTATGAAGCCCAAAACGCGTTCGAGCTGTTCATCCGAGACCAGGGGACCCATCCCGCATTGAGGATCGAAGCCCTCGGTTACCTTAATATTTTTGGCCTTTTCGCCTACGCCTTCGACGACTTTGTCGAAAATCTTCTTCTCTACGTATAGCCGTGAGCCCGCACAACAACATTGGCCGTGGTTGAAGTAGATCGCGTTAGTTGCGCCTTGGATCGCCGTCTCCATGTCTGCGTCTGCGAACACGATGTTGGGCGATTTGCCGCCAAGTTCGAGCGAAACCTTTTTGAGATTGCCTGCCGCCGCGTGTACGATCAACTTGCCGACCTCGGTCGAACCAGTGAAGGCCACTTTATCAACATCCGGATGAGCGGCCAAGGCGGCGCCAGCCGTTTCGCCGTATCCTGTGACGATGTTGACCACGCCCGGCGGAAAACCGGCTTGCTCAATCAGTTCGCCCAGCCGCAGGGCTGAGAGCGGCGTTTGTTCTGCGGGCTTAAGCACTACGGTGCAGCCTGCCGCCAGCGCTGGTCCGAGTTTCCAGGCGGCCATCAACAATGGAAAATTCCACGGGATGATCTGGCCAACTACTCCTACCGGTTCGCGCAGGGTGTATGCAAAAAAGTCCTGACCAAGATTGCTCAGCGAAACCGTCTGGCCTTCGATCTTGGTCGACCATCCCGACATGTACCGGAAGTTATCGATCGCCAGCGGAATGTCCGCAACCCGGGCAACGGCCAGCGGCTTTCCGTTGTCCAATGATTCGATCTGAGCGAACTCTTCGAGGTTTTCCTGGATGAGATCCGCCAGTTTCCAGATCAGTTTCCCTCGCTCCCCGTGCGACATGCGCGACCATGGTCCGTGTTCAAAAGCCAGGCGCGCGGCTTTGACGGCAAGATCTATATCAGCATAGTCGCCCGCGGCGACATTTGCGATCACTTCGCCGGTGGCCGGATTATAAACACGGAAGCTGTCGCCCGATTTGGCGTCGACCCATTTTCCATCGATTAACATGCGTCGATGGATAGCTAAGAATTGACGGATCGCCGGCTTAATCTCTTCAAGCGTCGGCTTCGGCTCAATTAATGTTTCGGTTGGCATAATCAAATGCTCCTATGTTATTAGTTTAATGCTCATCTGTTGTTAGTTTTGAGAACTGCATCCCCTTGACTTCAAGATATTCCGTGTATTTCCCGTACGCGCTTATTGATTAAACTGCGCGGACTCGGTTGAACCATGCAAGGCCGTCGTCGACGACTCTCCGCCCGAGATAATCACGCTGACTTCGTCAAAGTATCCGGTGCCGACCTCGCGCTGGTGCCGGGTTGCCGTGTAGCCAAGGGTCTCGGCTCCAAACTCGGCTTCCTGCAATTCGGCATAGGCGGACATTCCGCGCTCCTTGAATCCCCTGGCCAGGCTGAACATGCTGTAGTTTAAGGCATGAAATCCGGCCAGAGTGATGAACTGGAACTTGTAGCCCATTGCGGCAAGCTCGCGTTGAAACCGGGCGATCGCGGGGTCGTCGAGTTTTTTGCGCCAGTTGAACGAGGGCGAACAATTGTAAGCCAGGAGTTTGCCCGGATGGTGCTGGTGAACGCCTTCGGCAAACCGTTTCGCTTCGGACAAGTTCGGCTCGCTGGTCTCGCACCAGAGCAAATCCACGTACGGGGCGTAAGCAACCGCGCGGGCGATGGCTTGATCGAGACCGGCGCGCACCCGATAGAATCCCTCCATCGTTCGCCCGCCAGTGAGAAACGGTTTATCGCGTTCGTCCACATCGCTCGTCAGGAGACTCGCCGCATTCGCATCCGTTCTCGCGATAAGAACCGTAGGCACGTCGCAGACATCGGCAGCTAGCCTTGCCGCGACCAGATGGTTGATTGCTTGCCGGGTAGGGATCAGCACCTTGCCTCCCATGTGCCCACATTTCTTTTCAGAAGCCAACTGATCTTCTAAATGAACGCCGCTGGCGCCTGCTTCGATCATTGCCTTGACCAGTTCGAAAACATTGAGCGGACCCCCAAAACCAGCCTCGGCGTCTGCGACAATAGGCGCCAGCCAATGGATTTTATCGCGGCCTTCCAGATGGCGGATCTGATCTGCCCGCAATAGAGCCTGGTTAATGCGTTTGACCACGGCAGGAACGCTATTTGCCGGATACAAACTCTGGTCGGGATACATCTGGCCTGCCAGGTTGGCGTCCGCGGCCACTTGCCAGCCGCTAAGGTAGATCGCCTTGAGACCGGCTTTCACCTGCTGCACGGCTTGATTCCCCGTGAGCGCTCCCAGCGCGGGTACCAACTCCTCTTCCTGGAGCAGTTGCCGCAGCCGAGCCGCGCCTAAGCTCGCCAGGGTATATTCGATCTTAACAGTGCCTTGGAGTCGCTGAACGTCCTCCTTCGTGTAAGGGCGGGTCGCGTTGTTCCAGTATGTTCCCGGGGCGGTCTTCCAATCCAGGACAGCTGCCATAGCCTGCCCGCGGACCGTTTCACTAGTCGTCGTGCTCATTCGATTCATAACAGGGACTTAGGTAGTCGGTGCATTCGTTGTTTCGTACCCATCTCGCGAATTGTGATTGAGTGCGGGAACGTGTCGGGCAACTAAGCAGGCAACATGCCAACGCTCGTTTCAGCTATCTCACGGCAGGTTTCCCCTTAGCCTGACCTTCTCAAAAATTCTGTGAACTTGTAAGAGGGTCATTCCGTCGCAAGCCGCTTGGGAAGCGGCTTGTCGGGACGAATGCTGCCGCGGCCAACCCCGATCCAGCACCAGTTTCTGCTGAATGACATTGGATGTATCCTTCCGGGTCCTTTAGAAACTGGTGGTGCGGGATCGGCAACCGTTGGTGCGACAACTGTTGCAACAGATGGATTCTATGAGCCCGTTAGCCTGCAAAAATTCAATCGTCCTCGTGCTCGTCGTCGTCCTCGTCCTCGAAGCGCAGGCGTGATACGCTCTCGCACACCCGGTATTGATCAGGATGGAAGCGTAGAACCAGTTTGGTAAGTATAGCCACGACACGGACCAACATTTCTTTTGCCGGATTGAATTCGTTCCCAAAAAATTGAGAATTTTTCCGGCTCTTTCGAGGACGAGGACGACCACGAGCACGAGCACGATTTGGTTGCGGACTTCGGCGTGAGCTCGGTCGAACGCTACGCCGCATTGTGATCAATGAAGGCTAAGCGCCTGTCTGCATGATAGGGGAAAACTTCAAGAATAGCGCCCGCCCGCAAGGCGGTCTGCAATCGTTGCCAGACCTGCGGCGCGAACAGGTCGCCATGGGAAGTTAACAAGGCTTCGTGCAGATCCGGGCGTAAACCGAGAAAGCGCGGGAATTCCTCGGGGAACACATCGTTCTCGCCCACGAAAAACCACGGTTCGGCGGCGATTTCTTCTTCATAGCTCGTAGGCGATGGTAACTCGCGAAAATTGCAGTCCGTTAGGAGGCATAGTTCATCGTAGTCATAGAAAACGACGCGGCCATGGCGAGTGACGCCGAAGTTCTTTAATAACAGGTCACCCGGGAAGATGTTAGTCGCGGCAAGATCTCGTATGGCTTGGCCATAGTCTTGGGCCGCCGCACGCGCGGCGGCTTCGCTGTTTTCGGAAAGATAGAGGTTCAGCGGCCGCACTCGGCGCTCCATGTAAGCGTGACGGATGACGACATGGTCATCTTCTATACTTACCGAATTCCCCGCGTTGCGAAGCAGTTCTTCGAGCAGTTCGGGCCGGAATCGGTTTTGCTCGATCCGCAAATGTTGAAATTCATAGGCCTCCACCAGGCGTCCGGCGCGATCATGCTCAAAGACGAGACGGTATTTGCTCATAACCTCCCGCCGCGAAGAATCCTTTGGGTAGTCGAACCGGTCCTTGATAACTTTGAAGACCACGTCATAGGAGGGAAGTGTGAACACCGTCATGACCATGCCGCGTGCGCCCTCGGCGGCTTGGAATCGGTCCTCGGAGACTTGGAGGTGGTGCAAGAAGTCGCGGTAGAATTCGGTTTTGCCGTGCTTGTGGTAACCGATCGCCGTATAAAGTTCGCCTAGGCGCTTCCGAGGCATCAATCCTTTCAGAATACGCACCAGCTCGTGTGGGCTCTCGGCGTCTACGCGAAAGTAAGATCTCGTGAAGCTGAAGAGGATGGCGATGTCGTCCTCGCCCGTGAGCACCGCGTCTACGGAGATGCCGTTCTGCCCGTGCAGGAGGGCGAGTCCGAATGCAAGCCAGGATCCCTGGTGGACGGGAAATGCGCAGCCGATCAAGTAAGCGCCTTTGCCGCGAAAAAAGACACTTTTTACCATCTCTATTCGCGATGCGGGCCCCGCGAGGGCAGCCTCTACACGAGCGGCAGCCGCGGCGGCAGCTTCAGGTAGATCATCGTACTGTTCAGCAGGAAAACCGATGTCGATAAGAGCTGCCGCCAACAGGGTAGCAAGGGGAGCATCACGGAAACAATGCTGAACGGCGTCGGACGCGACGGTGGGTGGGGCATCAAAATCGGTATCTACAAACTCGATTTGCTGGTTAACACCAATGGTCGCGAAAACACGGCGCGTCAGGGAATTGAAGAAGGTCTCGGCAATCTCCCACTCCTGGCAATCGGCAATCCGCGAGGAGTAGACTGCCTTGCAAGCGGCCCAGAGTGTCCTCTCTTGGAGCCGATTACTCATCAGATCGCGAACCTCCTCCACCAAACTGTCAAGGACGCGGCCGTAAAGCCCCAGACGCTCCCCCGCGTCAGCGTTGGCTCCGGGCCAGTCGCGGCTGAGAAACCTGTCTCTTGCGCGTCGGGTGATGGCACGGAACTCCGCATGAAAACCGAGGAAAGAGCGGTACACGGCGTTCGCGCAGAGAGCCGCCAACCGACTGTCTGTCAGAGCCTTGGTGTTTGGTATAGTAACGGAATGCATTTGCCGGTGTGGAAGGCGTTCTTCGCCTAGCCGCGCGGGAATCATACGCTATTAGAATCGGCGCGCATATTGCGGGGTAGGCGCTGATGTAACTAAGCAAGGAGAGACCTTGATATCCGAGTTATACCTCTCAGCAGGCAACCAATCGTCCTCGAACTCGAACTCGTCCTCGTCCTCGAATGGAATTGTGCAAGTCGTCGGAATCGCTACACAAGCCACTAACTAGCGTCGCTCACTTACCGATAGCCAATTGCTGTACCTTTGCTCCAGAGCTAAAGCCTCGCAGTCGAGGACGATTTTCAAGATTTATCGAAGATCGAAGACGAGACGGGCCCGCGCCTTCCCGCTCTCAACCTCGTCGAAAGCTTCATTAACTTCTTCGAGTCTGCGCACCTCTCGCTCTACTTTTGTTCTTCCGGCGGCGTGCAGTTCAAACGTCTCGGCCAAATCAACGCGATTCCCAACGATCGAACCCTTGACCGTTATGCCGTTCAAGACGGTTTCAAAGATGGGCAATTGCACGTAGTTGTCGGCAGGCAGGGCGACAAAGACGAGCGTCCCGCCGCGACGCAGAGATTTGTAGGCCTGCTCAAATGCCCGGGGAGAAACCGCCACGCAAATCGCCGCATCAGCACCACCCAGTTTTCGAATTTCCTCCACTGGATCGGACCGTTTGGCGTTTACGGTATAAGTTGCACCGAGTGTTTTTGCTAACTTCAGCTTTTCCTCAACCAGATCCACGGCAACCACTTCAGCGCCGGCGATCCTGGCATATTGCAGAGCCAGGTGACCGAGGCCGCCGATGCCAAAGACTGCGACAAGGTCCGAGGATCCGGCGCCGGAGACCTTGAGGGCTTTGTAGGTTGTCACACCGGCGCAAGTGAGTGGTGCTGCATCCAGAGGATCAACACCGTTCGGAACCTTTCCTACATACCTGGCGTTTGCTTTAACGTATTCGGCGTAGGCGCCATCCAGAAAGTAGCCGGTATTGAGTTGTTTCTCGCATAGTGTTTCCCATCCGGAGGCGCAATATTCGCAACTTCCGCAGGCATAGCCCAGCCACGGAATTCCCACGCGGTCGCCTTCTTTGACTTCTGTCACTCCGCTCCCGATTTCTTCCACAATGCCTATGCCTTCATGTCCCGGAATGAGGGGGAGTTTGGGTTTAACCGGCCAGTCGCCGTGTGCTGCGTGAATATCGGTATGGCATAATCCGCTGGTCTCGATCCTGACGACGATCTCGCCTGGTCCTGGCGTGGGTTTCGGGATGTCTTCGATTACAAGCGGTTTGTCGAATGAGTGTACAATGGCTGCTTTCATTTGTTTCTCCTGATTATTGGTTGGTGCCGTCGGAGGATTAGTACTGACGGCTAAAAACTGCGACGGGAGGGGCGAAGTTTCAACTGCTCGGCCGATTCATGCGTAGCCTTCGACAACGAGAGACGTTACTCTTTGGGTTCACACAGCTTGGCGAGTACACTCAGGTCCTCCAGTGTTGTGGTGTCACCTGTAATAAGGCCGCCGGCGGCAACTTCGGTCAGCAACCGCCGCATGATCTTGCCGCTCCGGGTCTTTGGCAAGGTGTCGGCGAAACGCACATCGTCCGGCCGTGCGATAGGCCCAATCACCGCAGCCACGTGCTGGCGGAGTTCTTCGCGAAGTTCGGGAGTTGGATCCTCGGCGTCCTTCAACGTCACGAAAGCGACGATTGCCTGACCTTTCATGTGGTCCGCGCGTCCAACCACAGCAGCCTCCGCGACGGAAGCATGACTCACGAGAGCGCTTTCGATTTCCGCGGTACCCAGGCGGTGCCCGGCCACATTCAGGACGTCGTCGATCCTGCCGACGATCCAGAAGTAGCCGTCTTTGTCTCGGCGAGCTCCGTCGCCCGTAAAGTAGAAACCTTTTATTTCGCTCCAGTACTGGTTTATGTAACGCTGATTATCGCGCCAGATGGTTCGCAACATCGAAGGCCATGGTTTCCGAATAACTAACTTACCGCCGACGTCGCCTGGAACCTCATTGCCGTGATCGTCCACGACCGCCGCATCTATCCCGAAGAACGGCAAGGTCGCGGTACCCGGCTTAAGCGGTGTCGCCCCGGGCAAGGGGGTGAGCATGATAGCTCCGGTCTCGGTTTGCCACCAGGTGTCGACAATCGGACAGCGATCGGCCCCGATCACCGTCCGATACCACATCCAGGCTTCCGGGTTGATTGGTTCGCCAACCGTCCCGAGCAAGCGAACTGAAGATAGATCATGCCGTTTTGGATGGTGGTCTCCCCAGCGCATGAACGCGCGAATAGCGGTCGGCGCAGTGTAGAAAACCGTCACCCCGTAATCTTCGATCAGGCGCCAGAACCGATCCGGTTCCGGCCAGTTCGGGGCTCCTTCGTACATCAAGGTGGTCGCCCCGAGGCAGAGCGGGCCATAAACGATGTAACTGTGACCGGTGACCCAGCCGATATCGGCCGTGCACCAGTAGACGTCATCGTCTTTGAGGTCAAAAACATATTTCGTCGTGCAGGCAGCGCCCAATAAATATCCGGCACTCGTATGCAAAACGCCTTTTGGCTTACCGGTCGAACCGCTGGTGTACAGGATATAGAGCGGATCTTCCGAATCCATCGACTCGGGCGGACAATCCGCGTTGACGTATTCCATTTCCCGATGCCACCAGACATCGCGGCCCTCTTTGATGTGGATCTCATTGTTTGCACGACGAAAAACGATGACCCGCTCAATCAGTTCGTTATCTTCGAGCGCCTGATCGACGTTTTTCTTCAGAGGCACTATGGCCCCTCGCCGATAGCCTCCGTCGGCGGTAATCACCATTTTGGCGCGGCTGTCGTTTATCCGATCCTTAATCGCCTCGGAGCTGAACCCGCCGAACACCACCGAATGGATCGCTCCG
>Ga0306924_10003593_pt1 | contig 14928 bp, 11 predicted proteins | sample sta12Can44000111_FD_203756 | JGI IMG/M metagenome (GOLD analysis project Ga0306924, IMG submission 203756) | Lab enrichment of tropical soil microbial communities from Luquillo Experimental Forest, Puerto Rico - statanox.12C.anox.44.000.111 (v2)... | ecosystem: Environmental > Terrestrial >... | reverse complement strand
CACTGCGCGTCCCGTGGAGGGGAATTTCGAGGGGCGTTTGGCGACCGGGACAGGCTCCGGGAGAGGGCCAACTCGATCTTTGATATCAATAAAAAGAAACATGGCGGGATAAAAACAATGGCGGCAGACCGCGCACAAAACCTACAAGACACATTTCTTAATCACGTTCGTAAAACCAAGACGCCACTGACGATTTTTCTGGTCAATGGAGTGAAACTGCAGGGAATTGTCACATGGTTTGACAATTTCTGCCTGCTGCTTAGGCGCGACGGTCACTCGCAGCTAGTCTACAAGCATGCGATCTCGACCATCATGCCGGGTGCTCCGATCCAGTTGTTCGAAGGTGGCGAGGACGCTCCGGCTTGAGAGTGATTTGATTGGAACCCCGTAGTCGGGCAGGGGACGCTGACCGCCCACTTTCGGCGGCAGCCAAGGCAACCGGGCGGGCGATCGTCATCGGCCCGTATATGCGGATGCGTCGCGTCGAGGGCGAGACGCAAATAACGGCGTCTGCCTTACGCGATTACGAGGCGCGGCTTGACGAGGCCAAGGGGCTGGCGGGTGCGATCGACCTTGAGGTCGCCGAGGCGCTTGTTGCGCCTGTCGGCCAGATCAGGCCGGCGACCTTCCTCGGCAAGGGCAAGGTCGAGGAGATTGTCGGTCTCCTAGCCGGACACGATATCGAACTCGTGGTCGTGGACTGCGCGCTGTCGCCGATCCAACAGCGTAACTTGGAGAAAGCCTGGAACACCAAGGTGCTCGACCGCACCGGCTTGATTCTCGAAATCTTCGGGCGCCGCGCCAAGACCAAAGAGGGCGCGCTGCAGGTCGAACTTGCCCATCTGAACTATCAGCGCAGCCGCCTGGTGCGCTCCTGGACCCACCTCGAGCGCCAGCGCGGCGGTTTTGGCTTCATGGGCGGTCCGGGCGAGACCCAGATCGAGGCCGACCGCCGTCAGATCGGTGAGCGCATCATCCACCTCGAGAACGAGCTGAAGAAGGTTCGGGCCACACGGCGGCTGCACCGGGAGGGGCGCAAGCGCGTGCCCTATCGTGTCGTGGCATTGGTCGGCTACACCAACGCTGGCAAATCGACGCTGTTCAACCAGCTGACGCGGTCGGATGTGCAGGCGGCCGACATGCTGTTTGCGACGCTCGATCCGACCTTGCGCGCCATCGCCCTGCCGCACGGCGGCAAGGCGATGCTGTCGGACACCGTCGGCTTCATCTCCAATCTGCCGACCCAGCTTGTCGCCGCCTTTCGCGCGACGCTGGAGGAGGTGATGGAGGCCGACGTCATCCTCCACGTGCGCGACATCTCGCACGAGGATGCGCAAGCGCAGCAACACGACGTCGATGCCGTGCTGCGCCAGCTTGGCATCGATCCCGACGCAGGCGGTCGCATCCTCGAAGTCTGGAACAAGATCGATCGCTTCAACCCCGCAGAACGCGAAAACCTGCGCAACATCGCTGCCCGCCGCCCGCCTGAACATCCTTGCTTCCTGGTGTCGGCCGCAACCGGGGAGGGGATCGATGCGCTGCTCGCCGCGATCGAGGCACGCCTTGCGCTTGCGAGCACGACGCTGGATCTGTCGATCGATGCATCCGACGGCGCCGGCATTTCATGGCTGCACCGCAATGCCGAGGTGCTGGACAAAAGGCTGCTCGACGGCCGCTTCGCCATGACGGTCAGGGTCGATGAGACCAAGCGCCAGATCGTGGTCAACCGTTTCGCCGCCGTCCCGCATTCGACGCTGACCTCTCCCCACGTCGGAGCCGAGAGGAGCGAAGCTCGCTCTCGGGTGCCCTAAACTGATCGGAACGCCGCAGCCAAAACCGGTCTGAGAACAGACGGTTAGCGCTACAATTTGGGCTGCCTTGCTTCCAGAACCGACCTCTTCAACGCAATCGTCAAATGCAGACAAAATGCGCTGCCGCAAAGGGCGTTGCCGGCGCTACCCAGAGCAACACTGTTAAGCTGACCCCGGACCTGGTTTTACAACAAGGAAGCTTGAACCATGCCGAGAAAAGAGATCATTGATCGCATCCAGAAATACGTCCATCCGTTCCGCATCACTAAAGGCAATGGCTTCAAGCTCACCGACTTCGATCCAGGCGACACACGCGGCTTGAGGCTGGACAAGGGCGAGGCGACCGACCTGCTGCAAACCAGCACCGTCTGGCTGGCAGAGGAACAGGATATGCTCTACGCCCAGAAGAGCTGGTCGCTGCTTCTCGTGTTCCAGGCCATGGACGCGGCTGGTAAGGATGGAACCATCAAACACGTAATGTCCGGAGTAAACCCTCAGGGCTGCCAGGTTTTCTCGTTCAAGCAGCCCTCATCGGAGGATCTCGACCACGACTTTCTCTGGCGTTACTTCAAGTGCTTGCCCGAGCGGGGACGGATCGGGATTTTCAATCGATCCTACTATGAGGAAGTCCTCGTGGTGCGTGTGCATGAGCATATCCTCGAGCGACAGAAGCTGCCTTCGCAGCTCGTGAGTAATCGCATCTGGCGGGAGCGGCTTCTCGATATCGCGCACTTCGAGGATTACCTCACTCGGCAGGGAACGATCATTCTCAAGTTCTTTCTGCACCTATCGCGCGAGGAGCAGAAGAAGCGCTTCATGGAACGCCTCGACAGGCCAGACAAACATTGGAAATTCTCGACCTCTGACGTGCATGAGCGAAGCTTCTGGGGCGACTACATGCATGCGTTTGAGGAAGCCATTCGGGCCACGGCTTCGCGACGCGCACCGTGGTACGTGGTGCCGGCTGACAACAAATGGTTTACCCGGCTCGTTGTGGCGTCAGCCATTGTGGAAGCCGTAGAGCAACTCGACCTCGCTTATCCGACGGTCGACGCGAAGAAGAGGAAGGAATTGCAAACAGCGCGTGCGGCTCTCAACCGAGAAAGGTAGGAGATCGTGTGCCCTAAACCCTCGGTGTGGCAGCGCACTTCGGCTGCTTTCACATCGAAGCTGCGCTACGGTCAAAAGATAGCCTAACCGCCGTTCGCTTTGGGGAGCGCGCATGTCGACGGCAATTTCGGTAATTGGCGGCGTTGGTCTTTTTCTCCTGGGCATGACCGTCATGACGGACGGGCTGAAGGCATTGGCTGGTTCTGCGCTACGCGCGGTGCTCAGCAAGGCAGCGGCGACACCGCTGCGCGGCTCTTTCTGGGGGGCTCTTGTCACGCTCCTGGTCCAATCGTCCAGCGCAACAACGATGACAACGATCGCCCTCGTCAGCGCAGGCTTGCTGACGTTCTCGCAAGGACTAGGCCTTATCTTCGGCGCGAACGTCGGCACAACGGGTACCGGCTGGCTGGTCGCACTGATCGGCGTTCGCGTCTCGCTTACGGCGGCCGCGCTGCCTATGATTTTCGTCGGGGCTCTGATCAAGCTTCTGGCCGGCGGGCGGGTATCGGCAGCAGGCGCCGCGCTTGCCGGGTTTGGACTTATACTTTTTGGACTGACGACTCTCCAGCAGGGAATGGGTGGGTTGGCCGAGCTGTTGCACCCGGCGGACCTCCCGGGGGTTCTCGCAGGCCCCGATACCGGATGGTGGTCGGGGATGTTCGGCGCACTGGTGCTGGTTGCGGTCGGACTGGTGATGACGGCAGTCATGCAGTCGTCGACGGCGGCCGTCGCTGTGACGTTGTCGGCCTACCACGCCGGCGCTGTCGGACTCGACCAGGGTTGCGCGTTAATCATCGGCCAGAACATCGGAACGGCCACCAGTTCCGCATTGGCGGCGATCGGCGCGAGCACTACCGCCAAGCGGTTGGCCATCGGGTATGTGCTTTTCAAAGTGGTCGCCGCCGTGATTGCATTGGTGCTTTTTCCCGTCGTTACTCCTCTGCTCGTCCGTGCTTCGAAGACGATCGATGGCGTGACGCTGCTGGCCACCTATCACACAGCATACAATGTCGTGGGCGTCCTGGTCCTGCTGCCGCTTATCGACCGGTTCACTCGACTGGTGGAGCGGATTCTGCCCGAACGCGGTTCGCCGCTCACGCGCTGCCTGGATCCCTCTGCGCTTGCGACGCCGATCCTGGCCGTGGAAGCGGTGCGGCGGACGATCGCGCGGGCGCTCATCGTCCTGTGTGGTTCGGTCGAGGCGGCGCTGGCAGCCGAAGCGCGCGGAGAACCGGTTCCGCGGAGAGATGCCAGTTCGGTTCATGAGGCTGTTGATGCGTTGCGCCAGGCAAAAGTCTTCCTGTCGGACGTAGCCGGACCGCCTGATACCGACGACGAGCAACTGCGACTCACAAGCACATTGCACGCGCTCGACCACGCCTCCCGGCTGGCAGAAACAGCCGGGGGAAACGATTTCAGAACGGTGCGGGGTGGACCGGATGACGCGCGCGCGGGCGAGCTGTGCGCGGATGCAATGCGAATCGCAACGCGCATTGCGGACGATGTTGCGGTGCCGCCCGATGCCGACGCGTCGCCACCGTCCTCGCCTGCAAACTCCGGAGCAAAAGCGCCTTCGACCGACAGGGCTCTCGTTCAACTCGAGCGTTGTGCCATAGAACTGGAGAAACTACAGCGCACGCACCGCAGCGCAACCCTCGGCGCGGTCGCCAACGGAACGTTGACTGCCGATGTGGCGATCGTTCGCGTGGATACACTGCGCACCCTGCAGGCGCTGGCGCAGCACGCCTGGCGTTCCACAGTGCATCTTGTCGGTCACGACAAATAGCATCACGCTCCGGCTTCCACCGCGGTTACGGCCCTCCGCAGTGCATCAGATGTGCGGATCACGAGCTTCTCCGCCTCCACGATTGCGAAGAACAACAGACCACCCGCGAGCAGCCAAGGCCAAACCCGGAGGGGCACGGCTTCGGTACCAAACATCGCCTGGAATGGCGGTGCATAGGTGAACAGCAGCTGCAGGATCACGACCGCACCGATGCCGAGCGGCAAGTACCTGTTTCCCATGTGCGCCGTCAAGGAGACAGACGAATCCAGCAGATAGCGACTATTCAGCAGATAGAAGACCTGACCAATCGTAATGGCGTTAACCGCGACCGTGCGGGCGAGCGCATCCGAGGCGCCGCGGGACCTCATCCAGAAGAACGCCAGCAGGGTAAAGGCAAGCAGCGCCAAGCCGACGAAGGCGATGCGCCAAACGCCGAAACCAGTCACAATCGGGCGGCCGACCGCGCGCGGGGGACGACTCATCACGTCGATCTCATGCGGCTCGAATGAGATTACGAGCCCGAGGGCGACAGAGGTGACCATATTGACCCAAAGGATCTGTGGCGCGGTGATGGGGATTGTGAAGCCAAAGAAGATCGCCACCGCGATGACCAACGCCTGAGCGACGTTGGTGGGAAGCAGAAAAAGCATGGCCTTTTCGATATTGTTGTAAACGGTCCGGCCCTCCTTCACTGCCGCGGTGATGGAAGCGAAGTTGTCGTCTGCCAGTATCATTCCGGCAGCCTCCTTGGTGACCTCAGTGCCCTTGATACCCATGGCGACGCCGATATCGGCCTTCTTGAGTGAGGGCGCGTCGTTCACGCCATCGCCCGTCATTGCCACGATCTGCTTGTTGGCCTGAATTGCCTTGACCAGGCGGAGTTTGTGCTCCGGGCTGGCGCGTGCGAATACATCAACATCGCGAACGCGCTCCTGTAGCGTGGCGGTATCCATGTCCTCGATCTCGCCCCCGGTGATCACCGTTTTGCCATCACCGATACCAAGCATTCCGGCTATGGCCGCAGCGGTTATCCTGTGATCGCCTGTAATCATCGTGACGCGGATGCCGCCACCATGGCATTCCCTGACGGCCGCGATCGCTTCCTTGCGCGGTGGATCGAGAAGGCCAATCAGGCCGAGCAAGACGAGGGTCTTGGGCAGGTCGGTCGGACCGATACTACCGGCCTTGACGCCCGGATTCTCCAACCAGGCCAACGCCAGCACACGCTCGCCCTGGGCGGCGAGCCGGTCAGATGCGTGCGCGAAATGCGCCCGGTCGAGCGGTAGCACTTGGCCGCCGGCGGTCTGTTGACGGTCGCAGTGCTCGAGAATGACTTCCGGAGCGCCCTTGACAAAGAGAATTTCTGCGCCCGAGGTGGATTTGTGGAGTGTCGCCATAAATTTGTGTTCGGATTCGAATGGGATGGCATCGATCCGCGGCAGCGTTGTCTGCTCGGTAGCGCGTTCCATGCCGAGCTTGCCCGCAAACGGATAAAGTGCTCCCTCGGTGGGATCGCCTTCCACCTTCCATACCCCGCCTTGCTGGAAGAGCTCGGCGTCGTTGCAAAGCACGGAAACGCGCCCCATGAGCGCGAGCACCGGATCCTTGCCCGCTGGCTTTCCATCGCGCTGGACCTCGCCCTTGGGCGCATAGCCGTCGCCGGTAATTTGATAAGTGGACTCGGCGGTGACGGCAGATGCCACCATCATCTCCATCAAAGTTAGCGTGCCGGTTTTGTCCGAGCAGATCCGCGATACCGATCCAAGCGTCTCGACGGCGGGCAAGCGCCGTATAATTGCGTTGCGCTGTGCCATGCGTTGGACGCCGATGGCGAGAGTGATCGTGATAAGCGCGGGCAAACCCTCAGGGACGAGCGATACGGCGATGCCGACGACCGCCTGAAACAATTCGACGAAATCCTTGCCCGCTACCCATTTTCCATACGCGAAGATCAACACGCTGATCACGCCAATCGCGGCGGTGATGGTGTACCCGAATTTTTTGATCTGCTGCAGGAGCGGGGTCTCAAGCGGACTAACGCTGGAAAGCAACTGGTTGATACGACCGAGCTCGGTCTCGCTGCCGGTGGCAACAGCGACACCGGCAGCGCGACCAGATACGACCATGGTGCCGGAGAACGCCATGTTTTCCCGATCGCCGACCGTGGCATTCGCGGGCACTATGGCCGTGGTCTTGTCGGCCGGCACCGATTCCCCGGTGAGCGCCGCCTCTTCGGTGCGCAGGTTCTTTGCATCGACAAGCCGCAGATCCGCTGGAATTCTATCCCCGGACTCGAGGATCACCACGTCTCCCGGAACGAGCTGGTCGGCAGGGATCATGCGTGCCTCGCCGCCTCGCACTGTCCGCGCCTCGGCGGACAACATGTCGCGGATTGAATCTAACGCCTTCTCCGCTTTACCTTCCTGAATGAAACCGAGCAGCGCGTTGAGAATAACCACAGCGAAAATGATGCTGGCGTCGACCCACAGGTTCAACATCAGCTTGATGAAGCCGGCGCCGAGAAGGACATAGACCAGGATGTTGTTGAATTGAGCGAGAAAGCGCATGAACGGACCCCGCTTTTTGCCCTCGGGGAGCCGGTTTGGGCCATACTTTCGGAGTCGCGTCGAGGCTTCGCCCGCATCGAGCCCCTTTTCTCTGTTGGTAGCGAGCCGCTTTACAACTTCGTCGGCGGATATTGCGTGCCATGCCGCGGCGTTGCTATCCGTGTGCGCTTCCTTTGCTACGCTCATACTGCGCCCCGTTGGGTCAGTTCCTCCCGAAGTGAGTCTCGGCGAGGCCATGCAGCGTTAAGAAATCCGGCAGCGACACCGATCCGTTCTGTGGGCGCGCTCCGAGCGTCGCCCGGAAGGGCAAAGAACTAGCGCCGTCGCATTATCACCCGCATGGCAAAGCTCAAATCACGCCAAATTAACATGGTAGAGGGCTCTTGGGCAGCGTTGGCGGGTGTCGTCTAATAGGTCCAAAGGGCGGCAGCAGTTGAGCAAGGTGGCGGCCAATCGCCTTTTGTTCCCCGGTGACGACAGATTGCCAACAGCATGCGCCAGGTGCACGCTGACCGGCGAGAATAGTCCTTCTCGAGCATCCAATGGTTGGATTCACGCGGCCGCCATGCGACGCAGGAGTTATTGCGGCGACACCGGCCTTTGACGCGGGCCTGTCTCAGCAACGCAAGTGGCTGACGCTGGTGGCAACCATAGTCGGATCCAGCATGGCCCTTCTCGACGGCTCGGTCGTGAACATCGCGCTACCCGCAATCCAACGCGCGCTGCACGCGGATGCGGCAGCGACGCAGTGGATCGTCAACGCCTACCTGCTCCTGCTCGGTGCGCTCGTGCTGATCGGTGGCTCGGCTGCTGATCTTTATGGCCGGCGTCGAATATTTGTGTTGGGTGTCGTGGTCTTCATCGTTGCCTCCATCGCTTGCGGGCTCGCACCGAACGTTGTCGTGCTTATCGTCAGTCGCGCGGTACAAGGCTTTGGGGCCGCCCTATTGACGCCGGCCAGTCTGGCAATCCTGGGGGCGACCTTCGGCGAGCACGAACGGAGTAAGGCAATCGGGATATGGGCGGGCGCAGGTGCTCTGATGATGGCGGCGGGTCCCATGCTGGGCGGCTGGCTGGTCGATCAGATATCGTGGCGGGCGATCTTTCTCCTGAATGTCCCGCTCGCCATTGCGGCGGCTGCACTTATGCTTCGCTTCGGCTGCGAAAGCAGCGATCCCCACGCGAAACAACTCGACTGGAGCGGCGGCGCCTCAGTCGCGATTGGCCTTGCTGCGATTACATGGGCTCTGAGCGCTATTCCGGCTTCGGGGTTTCGCGACAGAACAGTGCTGGCCGCCCTCGGGTTGGGAACCACTTTCCTTGCGTCATTCGTCGTGATTGAAGCCGCTCTCCATGAGCGGGCGATGATGCCGTTGTCGCTCTATCGATCACGCAATTTTTCAGCAACGAATGCGTTGACGCTATTGCTCTATTTCGCGCTCGCAGGTGCGCTTTATTATTTGCCGTTCGGCCTGATCCGCCTCGGCGGCTACTCCGCGACACAAGCCGGCGCGGCGTTTCTGCCCTTTGCGCTGATAATGGGGGTCGGGGCATCATTCGCCGGGACCATTGCTGACCGTTTGGGACCGCGGCTGCCGCTCACTGTGGGACCCATCGTCGCGGCTTGCGGATTGGCGATGCTTGCTTTTGCCGATCTCAGGCAGCCTTACTGGGTTGGCGTGTTTCCGCCGATGTTCCTGCTGGGCGTGGGAATGGCAGTTACTGTGCCGCCGCTGACGTCTACTGTGATGGGAGCCGCCGGCGAAGCCCGCGCTGGCATTGCCTCGGGCGTCAACAACGCGGTCGCTCGAATAGCCGGCCTGCTCGGGGTTGCCGTGCTTGGGGTGGTGCTCTTTGCAACCTTTTCATATCATCTTACCGGAACGACATCTGCGCAGGCCAATGAGGCCCTAAACGCGGTGATGTCCGGACAGGCCGGCACTAATGCCGTCGCCGCATTCGAGCGCGCACTAGGCGCGATCATGCTCGCTCCCGCGGGTTGCGCCGCACTTGCCGGCCTCGCTGGCTGGGTATGGATTGAGCCGAACAGCGTACGTGCAAGCAGCCGAGAGAGCGCCGTCAATTAGCCGGAGCGGCGCTCCCCGAGATCGGACATCTCCAGTGCGGTGCTTTGTAACGAATGCGCACCCTGATATGTTGCTCCCCAGGCGTGCTCCAGGTTTCCCCTATGTCAAAGCATGAGTGAGTCATGATCGCTGCCGACAAACCGGAGATTTGGTTAGCCGCAGGCGTTCGCACGCCGTTTGTAGGCGTGGACGGGCCGTTCGCCCATCGCGACTCCCTGTCCTTGTCGGTGCCAGTCGTGCAGGCAATGGCGGCTCGCGTGGCCGGGTCCATTGATTTCGCGGTTTGGGGTGCGGTGATAATCAATCTTGCCTACGCCAATCTTGCCCGCGAGGTTTGGCTTGAAAGCAAACTCGATGCGCACGTGCCGACATTCACGACGATCATGCAATGCAGTACCAGCATGGTCGGCGTATTCGAAGCCGCTGGAATCATGGAGCGAACGAAAGCCTCGCTTGCTCTGGTGGGCGGCGTCGAGAGCATGAGCCGGGTGCAGATCGGCCTCGGACAGAACTTGTCAGATTGGTTGCGTCGCATGTTTCAGGCGCGCAGCGGCTCGCAACGTATCGAGCTGCTGCGAAAGCTGCGACCCTCTGACATCCGTCTTTTCGTACCTGAGGTGAAAAACCGCGTCACCGGCCGGAGCATGGGCGAACACACCGAAGATATGGCAAAAACCTGGAATATCGGCCGTCTCGAGCAGGATGCGCTCGCACTACAGAGTCATCAAACCGCTGTCGCCGCCCAGGATCGAGGGTTCTTTGCAGATCTGATCGTTCCCCTGGACGGAATATCGACAGACCATTTTCCACGCCGCGATACATCGATGGAAAAGCTCGCGAAACTAAAGCCGGTGTTTGACCGGACCAGCGGAAAGGGAACCATCACAGCCGGCAGCAGCTCGCCGCTCACGGATGGCGCAGCGGCGATCTGGGTTGCAACCGAAGATGGCCTGGCGCGCTTGCCCGGCGACCTGCCGCGCGTGCGTCTTGTCGACTTCGAAATGGCGGCCGTTGATGTCTTCAGCGAAGGACTGCTGATGGCGCCGGTCTCTGCAATTCCAAGGCTTCTCGCACGCAACAATCTGACCTTTAATGACATCGCATTGTGGGAAATTCACGAGGCATTCTCGGCCCAGGTGCTTTGTCACATCAAAGGTCTCGAAGACAAAGACTTTGTTCGGGACAAGGCAGGGGTCGAGCACACGTTCGGAAGTTTTCCCCGCGATCGGATGAACCCGAACGGCGGCAGCGTGGCACTCGGTCATCCCTTCGCGGCGACTGGCGCGCGTATTTTGAGTCAGGCCGTAAAGGAACTTGCAGTCAAGCCGAAAGGCGCGCGCGCAATCGTCAGTATTTGCGCCGACGGGGGCTTGGGTACTGTAGCGTTGTTGGAAAATTGAAAGGCCACAAGTGTGGTGGTTCGGAAGTTCTCTTCGTTTTCGCTGCGAGCAGGTCCAAGAGAACTTCCGAACCAAAACCACACTAGTGGAGCGGATTTGACGTTCGCTACCCACTCGCCGCAATTGCTTCATGCGAACGTCAAATCCAAAGCTCCACTAGCATCAATAAGCTGCCAGTGGTCCTCTGATTCTAACATTCGCAAAAGCGGCTCTCCAGATGGGCAGCGAATGTTAGAATCGGACCACTAGAATCATATGTTTCTAGTGTCCTTTCGAATCCGAAGTTCGCAGAGGAGCCCGCTGCACAATGATACGAACTTCGGATTCGGACACTAGGTGGGTGGTGGCCTTTTCTGTCTATTTCTTGAGGTCAGCGGCAAAAAACTTCGCAGCCTCGGCCTCCGCTTCCTGAGTCGCCTTGGCGTCGTATCTGAACGGCAGGTCGGTGGATTCCGGGTTCGTGAACGCGTGCATGGCGCCGGGATACTCGATGATCCGATAATCCACCTTCGCGGCGTCGAAATCCTTCTTGAGCGCATCGTACTGCTCAGGTTTCACAAGGGAGTCGTCCGCGCCGTTCAGGACAAGAATCTTGGCTTTGACGGTTCCCGGCGCGGGTGCGGGAGTATTCACACCGAGTATTGCGTGAAAGCCGGCAACGGCGGCGAGGTCGGCGCCAGAGCGCGCCATGTTCAGCACGACAGCGCCGCCGAAGCAGTAACCAGCGGCGCCGATCCGCTGGGGATTGACCGAGGCTTGCTTGGCGAGTTGTTCCCGCGCTGCGTTGAAGCGCGACTCCATCGCTTTCGGGTTCTTCATCACCGACGAGGAGAGCGCGCTGGCGTCCTTCGGGTTGTCGGCAGTCTTGGCATCACCGTACATGTCAGCAATGAATGCGGTGTAGCCCTGCCGCGCGAAGTCCCGTGCCTGATCGTGCATGTGGTTGGTGATGCCCCACCATTCAGGCACCAGCACGATCCCCGGTCGCTTGGTCTGGATCGCGTCGTCGTAGACGACGAAGCCCTTCATCGTGGTCTCGCCGTCCGTATAGGTGACCGGCTCTTCCTTGATCGCAGCGTTTGCGCTCGCGACCATGGCAATGGCCCAAAGTGCTGCCAATATGCTCGTTCGCATGCTGACCTCCTTGCGGGTTTGGCACGACTACGTTGGCACGCCTGCGATTCGTGCGCCAGCCAGCGAAAGCGAAAGTCTGGATTGCAGCGAGAGCGGAAGAGGGGGGCCGCTACTCCCTTTCCTTCGCCTCGTTCCACAGCGCGTCCATCTCCGCAAGCGAGGCATCGGCAAGCGAACGGCCTTTGGCGGCCAGCGCGCCCTCGATATAGGCAAAGCGGCGCTCGAATTTCGCGTTGGCGCCGCGCAGCGCAATTTCCGGATCGGCGTCGACATGGCGCGCCAGGTTGACCACCGCAAAAAGGAGATCGCCGGTCTCGCGCGCGAGCTCGCTCCTGTCGGCGGAATCGAGCTCGGCCTCGATTTCATCGGCTTCCTCGCGAATCTTTTTCAAGACCGCGCGCGGATCGTTCCAGTCAAATCCGACGGTACCCGCCTTGCGCTGCAATTCCATCGCGCGCGCCAGCGCCGGCAACCCGGTCTTGACGCCGGACAGCAGCGAGACGAGCTTTTTGGCCGGCTCGGGAGGACGAAGTGCGCCGCGTTCGGCTTTCTCATCCGCCTTGATGCGTTCCCAGGCGCCCTTGACGCCGGATGGCGTCAATCTGCCGTTCGCGTCGGCAAACACATGCGGATGGCGGCGGATCATCTTTCGCGTGATTGCCTCGACCACGTCGCCGAACGTGAACGCGTTCTGCTCCTCCGCCATGCGGGCGTGGTACACCACCTGCAGCAGGAGGTCGCCGAGCTCGTCGCGGAGATCGTCGAGATCGCCGCGCGCGATGGCGTCCGCGACCTCGTAGGCCTCCTCGATCGTGTAGGGGGCAATGGTCGCAAAGTTCTGCTCGAGGTCCCAGGGACAACCGGTTCCAGGTGTTCGCAGAGCGGCCATGATCTCAAGCAGGCGCGAAATGTCAGGGGAAGGGGTCATGAAACCTGCCTCGGCAAAAAGTGGGGCCTATGCCTTTTGTGGCTCGATAAACGCGCCGCTGGCGCGAGACGAGTTTTGATTGAATCGGCCTTTCCGCGAACGCCACCAACCTCTCCCCGGCGGGGAGAGGTCGATTTGCTCCTGGCGATGCGAAGCATCGTCCAGTGCAAATCGGGTGAGGGGCCATCAGTTTTTGATACCGTACGCCCTCACCCCAACCCTCTCCCCACGGGAGAGGGAGCTCGCTTCCGATGCGGCTCCGGTTCAACCTAATTTCATCACGTTTTATCGCCCCGGCCGCGGGAGAGAGAGGCCTCCGGGTGAGGGCACGCCGACACGGCCAAGGGTCGAGCCGACGCCGAGATCCTGTCCTGTGGGACCGAGCGGCGGCAGCGAAGTGTCGCGGGCCACATCATTGATCCCCGGCAGCGAGCCATTGTTCGTCAGGTCGGTGCTGCAGCTCCCTCCCACCATGGGCTGGCCGTTGGGACAGAGACGCGTGAGTGCAGCGCCCTTTGCCGCTTTTGCAGCCGTCGTTGCCGCCGGCAGGCCCGCGCGCTTGGTCAGATTTGTAAGCGGCGGCAGGGGAGCGCACAGACTGGAGTTGTTGGAGCAGATCGAGGCGAAGGTCCAGGTTGGCACAAGGTCGCGTTTGATCTGGGTGATACCGTTTTCAAGCGTGACGGTGGCTGTGTGCCCACGTTCGAGCAGTCGCGTGCATTTTTTCCCGGCGCAAACACTGGCCAAACCCTCCTGAAGCGTGACCAGAGTCTTGTTCTCCGAAATCAGGATGTCGAGGATGGTCCCGCGAACCCCGACCACAGCCGTCGGCGTTTCAATCCGGTACGACTTCTTGTCGGAATTTCCCGTCACAAATCTGAATGCACCTTCGGTCAGCCTTATGACGATCTGCTTGTATCGCTGGTCATCGGAATAGACCGCACGATCGATCTTCAGCGTCGAGTTGGGACCGAGCGCCAGCTTCGTGCTGTCAATCAATCCGATCCTGGCATCGCTGTCTTTGCTGGTGCTGACGACCTCATCGCGCACCACCGTGTCGCCCACCGCAATCGGCAAGAGCTGGGCTCCGTCGACGCTCACGACCTCGTTGCGGATGACTTCGGCCTGGCCGACCTTCAACGGCTCGGCGCTGGCGAGCGTCGTTGAAGCCAGTGCAGCGGCCAGGCAGAGGGCCGCGAGGCCAAAATTCCGGGAATGTGCCAAGCTGTTGCTCCTCGCCAACGAATCCGGCTGCATGATAGCGGCCCTAGCCGTCGAAATCTTCCACCGTCAGCACGATCGGTAATCCATGCGGCGTGCGGTCGGCAGCGTGATCCCAGGCGTTGCGATAGCGATCGAGCGTCTCGGACGAAGCCACGCCCTTGGTCGCTACCAGCCGCTCCAGCGTCGCAAGCCAGTGGCGGTAATAGGTCTCGCCGGTGTCGGGATCGCCTTTTGCCTGCGCGCGCTTGATCTCGTCTCCCAGGGCATCCGCCCATTCCGACCAGGTGAAAACGCCGCGCGCGTGCAACGTGAGCGCCATTGCGAAGGCCAGCGCTTCCCAGGGGGCACGAAACACCGGTCCGTCTTCATCGGCGGGAATGCCGGGGATCGCGCGCGTCGCCTCAAGCGCCGTTTGGCGGTCCGACGTCATCAGGCCGGCTCCAGATAGGATTCCCAGGCGTCGACCGAGATTTCGAGCCCGGGATCGGACGTTTCGCCCCAGAGCTCGGCACCATCAAAGGTGACGTTATAGAGCCATTGCGGCGCTTCGCCGGCGCCGGTGGCGTTGCTGTCGGGAAAGACGTGGAAGCCGATCACGCGCGTAATCGTTCCGCGGTGGCCGCGCACATAGTTGGGCAGCCGCGTATGGGTGGGCGGATGCATCACCTTGGCACGCACACGGTCGCCGACCGCGTAGCGGGCAGGGCAGTTGGCCTCGCGCTCGGTCGGCCCGCCCCTGTGCAGCACGGCGGCGACGTCGTCGGGCTTGAGGATTCGCGCAATCGGCTTTGCCTGGCGCAGCGACCTTCCGGCTGCAATTTCATCGCGCTCGACGAGATGGCGTTCCAGCAGCATGCGCTCGAGCCCGCCAAGCCACATCT
>Ga0306924_10003590_pt1 | contig 14934 bp, 11 predicted proteins | sample sta12Can44000111_FD_203756 | JGI IMG/M metagenome (GOLD analysis project Ga0306924, IMG submission 203756) | Lab enrichment of tropical soil microbial communities from Luquillo Experimental Forest, Puerto Rico - statanox.12C.anox.44.000.111 (v2)... | ecosystem: Environmental > Terrestrial >... | reverse complement strand
CAAACGAGAACAGCGGAGCGCGAAATATCCCCGGCGATTGCGATCTTGGAGGAACGCTTTGCCAGGGGCGAGATCGACGAGGCGGAGTTCGAGCAGAAGCGTCAGATCCTTTCCAGATCACGGGAAGAGCCCTCTTCCGCTGCACGGACCAGAAGAGGCTGCTGACGCTCGCCGCCACGCCCCCTATGGCCGCTGCCTAACAGGACCGCTCCGGCCGCTTGGGGAGCCTGCGGGCGATTTCCAAGAATTTGCATGAGATTTGCTCAACTGAACTCTCACGCGCACTGACACGGTTCACTTCGGCTGCCGCTGCGCTGCCTTGCTTGGCCGGCACGTCGAGGGGATCCGACGCCCCATCAGCCGGGATCGTCGCTAGAGCCGCTGCTGCTCCCCGGTGCGCTCACTCAATGGCGCCGCTGGATTATGCTTGCCGATCATCGTGGCGCTGCCGATCATGCGTTACATTCTCCTCGGGGTTGTTGTCGGTGCAGCAACCGGGTTGATCATCGGCTGGCTAATCTGGGCTTGAGATACGGCCTCCACTACCAGTAAAGCTGCGGCGATCGGAGGGTATCTCAGGGCGGACCAGCGAGCAAAATGGGACAGTTAGTTTGAAGTGATTTGAAAACACGATCAGTTGACCTGCTGATATCCGTAAAGCCAAGCAGCAATATACATCCCGAGCATCCCCAGGACGAACCCAGCAGAGAACACATTTAGGTCATGTAGCCGCGGGTTCTGTACTAACCATGTTATGCCATTGAGCATAGCGAGTACTATTACGACGGCAATCCCGTAACTGGTGAGTGTGCGCATTTGACAGTCCGCCTTTCTGATCCGCCTCCACTGTTGATTTACAGAGCTTGAGCCCCCCAGTGGCCTAGTACCAAGTTGCGTAAATTAGCGTATTTAGCTCGTGGATGCTGTGAGAATACGACTTGCTTGGTCCACTCGAAGGGGTGAGCGGTTTGGTTATAGGCCTTGATGAAGGCATCGATCTGATTGCGAACCTGGCGTTGACGAGGTGAAACTCGCGCCAGCCAAGGCTTTGGCGGAGAGAATGGAAAACCAGACCTCCACTTGATTGAGCCAAGAGGCATGGGTCGGGTAAAATGGAAATGAACGTTCTTGTGCCGCGCCAGCCAGCGGTCGTGTTTGGGCTTGTGGGTATTGAGATTGTTCAAGATCACATGGATCTCGCGGCCGGCATGTTCGGCAACCACGCGGTTCATGAAATCCATGAACTCGACGCGCCGGCGGCGCTGATAATGGCCGGTCTTGACCAAGCCAGTGGCAACATCGAGCGCGGCGAACAGGGTCGTGGTGCCGTGACGTTTGTAGGCATGGCTGAACCCAGTCACCGCTTTGCCATTGGGCAGCTTCAACCATCCTTGGGCGCGTTCCAGAGCCTGGATGTGTGGCGCCGCCGGGAGCTGCGCGCCAGTTGATGAGAATTAGGGTGATAAAGCGGCGGTCCCGCTCGGGCGTGGCCGTCAAACGCAAGATGGCGCCGATGGCGTGCTGTTCGTCGCTTGCGACGCGTCACTACAGACCAGACAGCTGGCCATCGGCGGCGCGACGGAAGATGCCGGACCTCAACGGAGTCGAAGTGATGGCTTAGCGCAGAGCTTCAGCCGCATCGGCATAGTACGAGTTTAACGGAATCTCCCATACTAATATCTCTATGGGAGATTCCGCTACAGTCGCATCCACTGCCGGGCCGGAGTGTCATTGAGCGAACCGGCGTGCTTCCACGTTCCAATACGACCATCGGCTCTGCTGCGCACGTCCGTCGTTCCTCCGTCTCGAAGCACGCTTAATTTTTCGGCCGCTAGCTGCGGTGCTACGATCATCGACGATGCACACGGGCGGGCTTACGAAAGAGGGAGCAGACGGCATGCCGGCGCAGGTCAAGGAACTCAAGGTCCAGGACGTCACGATCAAGCTGCATCGCGCCGGGCACGGCCCCACCGTACTATTCCTTCATGGCGCGGGTGGGGTGCCGCAATGGTTGCCGTTCTTCGATGCGCTGGCGGAGCGCTACGAGCTACTGGTGCCCGAGCATCCCGGCTTCGGCGGCTCCGACGATCCGCCGTGGATCCACTCGATGGCGGACCTTGCCATGTTCTATCTCGACCTGGTCGAGGAGGCGGGGCTCGACCGGATACACCTCATCGGCAACTCGCTCGGCGGCTGGCTGGCGGCCGAAATCCTGATCCGTGACCGTTCGCGCTTCCGCAGTCTCGTCCAGCTCGCTCCGGCCGGCATTCGCGTCAAGGGCGTGCCGTGCGGTGACAACTTCATCTGGGGTCCTGAGGAGGCGGTGCGAAACCTTTATCACGACCAGGCCTTCGCCGACCGCGTCCTGGCGATTACGCCGAGCGAGGCGCAGATGGATGTGATGCTGAAGAACCGCTTTACTGTGGCGAAGCTTGGTTGGCAGCCGCGCTGGTTCAATCCCGATCTCGAGAAGTGGCTGCACCGGATCAAGTTGCCGGCGCTCATAGTCTGGGGCGACGACGACAAGATCATGCCGCCGGCGAACGCAGCCCTCTGGCGCGAGCGGCTGCCAGATGCTCGCCTCGTCATGGTGAAGGAGTGCGGACATCTCCCTCATGCCGAGCAGGCCCCCCTTGTCGCGCACCATGTTTGCGAGTTCCTGGAGGCAGTCGCGTCATGAAGCTCGTCTCCTTCCATCTGATGCCGTACCGGCCGCTCGACCTCGCTGAAGCGGCGAAGCACCGCTCGCCCTGGGTGGTGCTACCAAACCGCCTCTACGATCCGGTCAAGGGCGCCGAGGAATACGCGCGCCACATCGACGCGCTCGTCTACGCAGAGGAGCTCGGCTTCGATGCGATCGGTGTCAACGAGCATCACCAGACCGCCTATGGCTTGATGCCGGCGCCGAATCTCATCGCCAGCGCGCTCATCCAACGCACGAAGAAGATCAAAATTGCGATCCTCGGCCGCGCGCTGCCGTTGGTGAACAACCCTATCTACATCGCGGAAGAATTCGCGATGCTCGATAACTTGTCGAAGGGCCGCATCATCGCCGGCTTCGTGCGGGGCATCGGCTCCGAATACCATTCGTCGGGCACCAATCCCTATTTCTCGCACGAGCGCTTCCACGAGGCGCACGACCTGATCATCAGGGCTTGGACGGAGCCCGGCCCCTTCGCTTTCGAAGGCGACCACTTCACGCTGCATTATGTCAATCTCTGGCCCAGGCCCTATCAGAGTCCGCATCCGCCCGTCTGGATACCCTCTCCAGGGTCGGGTGAGACGGTCGCCTGGGCGGCTCATCCCGAGCGCAAATACCCATTTCTCGTGACCTTCTCGTCGGCTGACCTCGTCGCGCGCTACCACAACACTTATCGCGAACAAGCGCGGCAATACGGCTACGAAGCAGCGGCGCATCAACTTGGCTGGGCTTGCCCGATCTATGTCGCCGAAAGCGATGAGCGGGCGCGAGAAGAGGCCGGGCGGGCGGTTGAGACGCTGTTCAACGATTTCCTGCGGCAGAGCTTTGAGATGCTGATGCCGCCCGGTTACACGTCAATCGGCTCGATGAAGAATTTCATTCGCCATCGCACTGCGCTCGGCGGCGGCAGGCTCACCGCTGAAGCTCTCACCGAGAGCGGTACCGCGCTGATTGGCAGCCCCCGGACGGTGTTGGCGGGCATCGAGCGGATGCGCGAGCGCACCGGTTTCGGCATCCTTGTGGCACTCCTCCAGTTCGGTATCCTCTCGGACGATCTCACGCGACGAAACATGGATCTCTTCGCTGCCGAAGTGATGCCGCACCTGAGGGACTAGTTGCGAAATGCCCGTACGATACCCGAGTGGATCCAATTGAAAGCGCCTGATCATGGACAAGAACACAGTTGAACTGTTGGCGCGGCGCGCCGGGCTGGACAAAGCGTTGGCGCAATTCTCCGATGACGTCGCCGCTGCCGCCAAGCAGGCGAGCGACGCGGTAGCGAAGATAAAGGTGCCGGTCGACCCGCGCGCTGAACCGTGGCCCCCGATGCGCGTCGGAACCGGATTATGAACGACCTGCACTGGATGACGGTGGAGGAGGCGACACAAGCCATCGCCGCCAGGAAACTCTCGCCAGTTGAGCTGATGAAGGCTCTGCTGGAGCGCATCGGCCGGCTCGATCCGAAACTGAATACCTTCATCCGGCTTGATGGGGATGCAGCGATGGACGCGGCCATGGCGGCCGAGGCCGAGATCGCATCCGGCCATCAGCGCGGAGCGCTACATGGCGTCCCGGTTGGCATCAAAGACATCATCGATGTCGGCGGCTTGCCCACGACCTGCCATTCGAAGCTGTTGGTCGACAACGTCGCATCGGCCGACGCGGTATGCGTGTCGCGACTGCGCGGCGCGGGTGCCATCGTGCTGGGGAAGCTCTCGACACACGAATTCGCGATCGGTGGTCCCAGTTTCGATCTTCCGTGGCCGCCCGCGCGCAACCCGTGGAATACGGACCACCATCCTGGCGGCTCGTCGTCGGGCTCAGGTTCGGGCTTGGCGGCGGGGCTGTTCCCGATGGCGCTCGGCAGCGACACCGGCGGCAGCGTGCGGAACCCCGCGAGCGCCTGCGGGATCGTCGGGCTCAAGCCAACCTACGGCTTGGTCTCGCGCCGCGGGGTCTTCCCGCTTTCCTTCACTCTCGACCATGTTGGACCGATGACGCGCACGGTTGCCGACAACGCACTGATGCTCGAGATCATCGCCGGTCACGATCCGCTCGATCCAGGCAGCGTCGCTGCGTCGGCCGGCCATTACGAGACCAAGCTCGAGCGCGGCGTACGCGGGCTTCGCATTGGCTACATCCGTCATTTCCACGAGGAAGACATGCCGGCCGATGCCGAGGTGACGGCCGCGCTGGAGCACGTCGCCAGCACGCTGCAGAAGCTCGGTGCTGGGATCCGTGACGTCCGCCTGCCGATACTCGGCGAGTTCGCCGCTGTCAACCGGGTGATCCTTCAGAGCGAGGCTTGGGCAATTCACGGCCAGTGGTTGCGGGAGCGGCCCGAAGACTATGGTCAGCTCGCCCGTCGCCGCTTAATGTCCGGTGCATTCCTGAGCGCGGGGGATTATGTACAAGCAGGGCGCCGACGCCTGGAAATGATCAGCGCCGTCGAAGCCGCGCTACGCGAAGTTGACATTCTGCTCTGCGCCAGCGCAATGGACCCGCCCAGCCGTATCGATGACCCGGCGGCGGTCGAGCGCACTTATCCGCGTCAGGCTCGCACGCCGTTCAATGTCACCGGCCATCCCGCGCTCGCGATGATGAGCGGTCTTTCGTCCAGTGGTCTGCCGCTGTCGGTGCAGTTCGTGGGCCACAATTTTGCCGAGGCAACGTTGTTTCAGGTCGCGCGGGAATGGGAGCGCGCAGCTGGGACAGACAATAGCCATCCACGCTTGGTATGAGACGAGAGGGCGGCGGGCGATTTGGTACCGGGTCGGATGGACCTCGCCGATGCGCGAGAACCGAGCGCAGTTCAAGGGCTCCTCCTCCGCGCGAAAAGCCATGAGGGGTCAGGTACGCTCTCTCAGGCGGCCTTTATCCGCCGGACCGACACAACCGGCGCGATAACGCCAAAATTGCCGTACGGGGTCTATGACCTTGCCGCCAATTCTGGGTGGGTCAGTGTTGGCGTAGACCATGACACGGCCGCCTTCGCGGTGAACAGCATCCGCCAGTGGTGGCTTACCGTCGGTCGGGCGCGTTATCCCCAGGCAAGCCGTCTGCTCATCACCGCCGATGGCGGCGGCAGCAACGGCTCGCGGGTGCGGCTGTGGAAACGCGAACTGCAGAAGCTGGCCAACGAGTTCGGCATCGACATCGTGGTCAGCCACCTGCCGCCCGGCACCAGCAAGTGGAACAAAATCGAGCACCGCCTCTTCTCTTTCATCAGCCAGAACTGGCGTGCCAAGCCACTCGTCAGCTATCGCGTCATCGTCGAGCTGATCTCGGCTACTACCACCAAAACCGGCCTCACTGTGCGCTGCAAACTCGACACCGGCCAATACCCCAGCGGCATTGTTGTCTCCGACGCCGAGATGGCCGCTCTCAACATCAAACGTGCTGGGTTCCACGGCGAGTGGAACTACACCATCTCACCGGGTCCTCATCGCCCAAATCGCGCGTTTATCTCGTGACGGGCCCGCGCTTCTTGGACGACCCCTGCTGGCATTTCGCGCGTCTCGTTTTCGGCAGTAATAATCCGTTCGGCTCGGGCTGAATAGCTCGAAACCAGTCCAAGATGGTGCAGGGCGTCTGCTTCGCCGGCGATACCGCCCGTCCGCCCGAGGCGCCAAGAAACATGCGCCCTCAGATAGGCGGATATTTGAACCCGCCTAGAGTAAAAATTTTTAGAGTCTATAAAAAAGGCTCCAAACCCGGTGATCCCTGACATTTTTACTCGTAATCGAGATTAATTTACATGAGTTTGACGTCTTTAAGTTTAAACTACTAGCCTTTCATTAATCGTGCGATGTTATTCATGTGAAGCATTGCCGATAGAGCAATTGACCGTGCCAGTCGTGTTCGCGAATGGTCTTCTCCCGCGGCATTCCCGCCGTATCCGTGCGTAGGGACCGGGCGCGCCCGCTCTACGAACCCAGCAAGCGCCGGCTGACGTGGCCCAACGTGCGGTCGCCACCACCTATTCGGCCGATGAGCCGGAACGCCTGCGCGGTCCGCAGCACGACGCGGCATGGTGCGACGAGCTCGGCGCCTGGCGCTATGCCGAGGCCTGGGACATGCTGATGTTTGGGATGCGGCTGAACCCCATCAGCGGTTGCCACAGCTGACGGGTGAGGAGGGCGATGGTGGCGTGATGGCGAACCGGTCGAACCCGGAGCTTGGAAGAACCCGTCAAGCGTTATGCGCCATTGCAGCGCGTAAATCTGTTTGGGAGCCCGGCTGCGGATTGCATCAGGGCCAGCGGTCCTAAGACCGCGCAACGTAGGCCGGACACATGACCGCACCCGACCGCGGCGCAACATACCAGATCGCCCTTGCTTCGACGGGGTCGTCCACACATAACGCTTGGTGCCCGCGCCGGACGATTTCGAGCAAGCCGAGTTTTAATGGTTTATTGGGAAGCCTCGGGCGTCACGCGGAGAACCCTGCGCGAAATGATGGGAAACGGTCGACAGGCCGAACCAGGAATGCATCGACTCCTCGTATATTGATGCGGTTGGCGCGGGAAAATTAGGATCTGCAAAAGAGCCTACTGTAATTATGCAAAGGTCGGGTGCCCGATCACTTTCTGTAAAGACATTGCTCCCGCAATTCGGGCAGAAATGCCAGCGAGGTGAAAATCCACTATCGCCTTTGCGAGTGTAAATCTTATGGTCTCCTTCAATTCGGATCTGGGATTTTAGCCAGCGTGAGCCGCAATGCGCCACAGAGCCGGTACGGCGTTGGCACGATTGACAATGGCATAGATAGACCTGCACTGGCTCGCCCGACGTAATCACTTTTAAAGCGCCGCAATGGCACTGCGCAGTTCGTTCCAATTCCCTTCTCCCTTTCCATGCCAACCTATCTTCCTCCTCCGCGCTGGACACTGTCGAGTGTCATCGGCAGGGGTTCCAATGGTAGATTTTGACCACTGGTGCATAGATCTGGCATCTAATGCCCGCGCGTTCGTTCTAACGGAGGAATGCGGCGTCTTAAGGAGGTGACCGGTGAGCGGATTCGCCGACTACGAACAATACGATGCGCTCGGGCTCGCGGACCTCGTGCGGCGAAAGGAAGTGAGCCCCGAGGAACTCCTCGACGCCGCGATCGAGCGCGTGGAGGCGCGCAACGCCGCCGTCAACGCCGTCGTGATGCCGCTCTACGATTACGGGCACAAGGCCATCGCGGACGGTCTGCCGGACGGACCGTTTCGCGGCGTGCCGTTTCTCCTGAAAGACCTGGGCGGCTGGCTCGCGGGCGTCAGCGTGACGCGCGGCTCGCGCTTCTTCGCCGATGCGCCCGCGGCCGCGGCGGATAGCGAGCATGTGCGCCGGCTCAAGCGCGCCGGGCTCGTGATCTTCGGCCGGACGAATTCGTGCGAGCTCGGCCTCTCCCTCACCTGCGAACCTGCGCTCTACGGCCCGACGAAGAACCCGTGGGACACGACACGCATCTCCGGGGGCTCGAGCGGCGGCGCGGCCGCCGCCGTAGGCGTGCGCATCGTTCCCATGGCGCACGCTTCCGACGGGTTCGGCTCGATCCGCGCGCCGGCTTCGTGCTGCGGCATCGTCGGCCTGAAGCCGACGCGCTCGCGCAACACGATGGCGCCGTACGCCGGTGAAGGGCTCGGTGGTCTTAGCACAGAGCACGCCGTGACCCTGTCGGTGCGCGATTCGGCGGCGCTGCTCGACGCGACATGCGGCGCCGGCCCCGGCGACCCGTACGCCGCTCCCGGACCCGAACGGCCGTTTCTCGCAGAGGCCGGGGCCGATCCGGGGAAGCTCAGGATTGCGTTCACGAGCTTCGCGCCCAATGGCGCGCCGGTCGAAGCGGACAGCCTGCGGGCGCTCGCCGAGGCGGCGAAGCTGTGCGCCGACCTCGGCCATCGCGTCGAGGAAGTGGGACCGGAGATTGACGGCGCGGCGGTGGTCCCGGCGTTTCTTACGCTTGCGTCTGCGAATACGGTCGTCAATCTGGCGAGCCATCCGACCAAGGGTCGCCCGCCGCTTCCGGACGAGGTCGAGAACGTCACATACGCAACCGGTCAACTGGGCGAGAAGGTCACCGCCGCCGACTACATTCGCGCGACGCAGACGGCGCACCGCCTCGGCCGGCAAATGGCGGCGTTTCACGCTACCTATGACGTCCTCCTCACGCCTGCGCTCGCGACGCTGCCGCCGAAACTCGGGTGGATCGACATGATGATGGACGACGTCCATGAATACTGGCGTCGCGTCTTCCACTTCTCGCCCTTCACGGTGTGGTTCAACCTGACCGGCCAGCCGGCGATCGTCCTGCCGCTGGCGCGGTCCGACGCCACGCCAGAGCGCACCGCGACTGAATTGCCGGTCTCGGTTCAGTTTGTCGCGCGCCACGGCGACGAGGCGACGCTGTTTCGACTGGCCGCGCAGCTCGAAAAGGCGCGGCCATGGTTCGATCGCAAGCCACCGGTCGCAATGTGATTTGGATTTGGAGCCCGCTTAGCTCTGCTCCGCGTTGAACCGATCCTGATAGCCGCCGACCGCTATAGTTTCGACGCATGCCACCCGGCGATCGCCCGCGTGCTCGCCGGGATCCGCCGGCGGTACGGGACCAAGCAAGACGCCAAGACGGCCATCCTGACCGAGGATTTGCGGCGGATGGTCCGGGCCTTGCCGGCCACGCTGGCCGGGCTGCGCGATAAAGGCAACATTGGTCGCTTGAGGCCGAGATCGGGCGGGCTTGGTGGACTCCCCTCGAGGCTTTGGTAAAATCGGCGTGGTCGGATCGACACCCTTTTCGGAGATCGAGAAGATCAGCGGCAAACTAAAGTCGAGCCGGTCGGCGCCGGCAGGGAGGGCTTATGAAGATCGGAAAGCGACTATCCGTGCTCGTGGTCGCCGCTTCGTTGTTGGTCTGGGTCTCGGTTTCACCCCGAGCGCAGTCGCAGAAGGATACCGAGGCGATCGCGGTCGGCGCCAATGACATCGGCGGCGTGGTTTCCAGCCCGCAGGCGCGCGAGGCGGGCGTTTGGGTCATCGCCGAAAGCATCGAACTGCCGACGCGGTTCAGGCGCATTGTCGTAACCGACGACGAGGGCCGCTACCTGATCCCAGATCTGCCGCAAGCCGATTACAATGTTTGGGTGCGCGGCTACGGGCTTATCGACTCGCCGCAGATGCGCGGCAAGCCGGGCCAGCGGATCGACCTTGCCGCGGCACCGGCGCCCAGCTCGGCGGAGGCCGCGCATTATTACCCGGCGATTTATTGGTATTCGCTGTTGACGATCCCCGACAAGAAAGAGTTCGGTGGCGAGAATGGCATTCCCACCAGCATCACGCAGCAGGACTGGCTGGTGACCCTCAAGAACCGGGCCTGCGTTGGCTGCCACCAACTGGGTCAGGAGTCCACCCGCACGATCCCGGCCGCCTTTGCGGACGAGAAGACCAGCGTGGACGCCTGGATGCGGCGCGTCCAGTCGGGCCAGTCGGCGCCGTTCATGATCAACCCGCTCGCCGGGCAGCTGGGCGGCGCACCGTTCAAGTATTTCGCCGATTGGACTGACCGCATCGCCAAGGGTGAATTGCCGCACGCGCAGCCGCCGCGGCCGCAGGGGGTCGAGCGCAACCTCGTCGTCACCGAATGGGATTGGGGCCACGCGGATAAGTACCTTCACGATCTGATCTCGAGTGACAAGCGAGACCCTACGGTGAACGCCAACGGCAAGCTCTACGCCTCGCCGGAATATTCGACCGACGAATTGCCGATCCTCGATCCCGTTACGAACACGGTGACGTATTTTGATGCGCCCGTGCGCGATCCCGGGATGCCGCTGTCATTGGGCGACGGGCATGCCGCGACCGAAAAGCCGGTGATGCCGTCAGCCTATTGGGGCGACCGGCAGATCTGGGACACCCGCGTCAACAACCACAACATGATGATCGACCGCAAAGGCCGGGTGTGGCTGACCGCCTCGGTGCGCGGTCTCGATAATCCCGCCTTCTGCAAGGAGGGCTCCGACCATCCCTCGGCCAAGCTATTTCCGCTGAAACAGAGCCACCGGCAGCTGGCGATGCTCGACCCGCAGACGATGAAGTATACCTTCGTCGACACCTGCTTCGACACGCACCACCTGCAGTTCGGCTTCGACAAGGACGACACCTTGTGGACGAGCGGCGGTGGTCCGGTCGTGGGCTGGCTCGACACCAAGGTGTTTGACGAGACCGGGGACGCCGCCAAGGCGCAGGGCTGGACCGCGCTGGTGCTCGACACCGACGGCAACGGCAAGCGCGACGCCTATGTCGAGCCCGACCAGCCCGTCGATCCGAGCAAGGACAAACGCATCCCCGGCGGTTTCTACGCGATCATGCCGAGCCCGGTCGACGGCTCGGTATGGGGCACGGTCGGCGTGTTCGCCGGCAAGGGGGCGGTGGTACGGCTCGATCCCGGCCCGAACCCGCCGGCGACGGCGCTCGCAGAAATCTACAACGTCCCGCAGCCCGGCTTCGGGCCGCGCGGCGCCGACATCGACAGCGAGGGTGTCGTGTGGGTGTCATTGGGCAGCGGGCATCTCGGCAGCTTCGACCGCCGCAAGTGCAAGGGTCCGCTGAGCGGGCCCAGTGCAACCGGCGACCAGTGCCCCGAGGGCTGGACCCTCTACCAGTATCCGGGGCCGGGCTTTGCCGGCATCGGCGACAACAGCGCTGAGGCCAGCTATTACACCTGGGTCGATCAGCACAACACCTTGGGGCTGGGGCCTGACGTGCCGATCTCGACGGGCAACGAAAACGACGCGCTATTGGCGCTGGTTGGCGGGAAATGGGTGGTGCTGCGCGTCCCCTACCCGCTGAGCTTCTATGCCAAGGGCCTGGACGGCCGTATCGACGACCCCAATTCCGGCTGGAAGGGACGCGGCGTGTGGACGACGAGCGGCGACCGGGTACCGTGGCTCAAGGAAGGCGGCAAGGGCACCGTCCCGATCGCCTTCCATTTCCAGTTCCGCCCCAACCCGCTCGCCAATTGACCGCGCGCGGGTCGCCGGCTCAAATCGCCTCCTCGCGCGCGGCAAATGGAAAAGATCGGGGCCTCTCGCCCCGTTTTGGGGCCAAAACGCGCGCAAAACGCCACCGCACGCGCGAAATCGAGGATGAGCGATAGCCCTAAGCCATTGACAACGCTCAAAGGTGGCGTCGGCACCACGGCTCAACCGCTCGATCAGGGTCAATTTGCGGTCTATAAAAGGAAGGCCCTCAGTGAGCGAACCGCTTCCGTCCGCTTGGCGCCGATGGGACCCGAAATTTCCCTGTTCGAGGGCGCCGGGAATTCTCTCGTAACACACTGTTATCCCCCCGATATTCTGCACCCTTTGGCTGCTCCCAACAGGCGAAATAGGCAAAATTCCCTGTATTTTCCCAGCTAGCAGGGAAATTAGGTGTGATCAGCCTATGAGCCGCTGTCGCCGCGGCGGCAACGCAAAGTGAAGGCGATCACTCAAGAGCGGCCGCGATCAGGACCTGATCGCCTCGTTCAAGCCGCACGTGTCCGCAATGTCGCGGCTCCAGGCGCCGACTGGTTAATCCCGAGGTCGGCAAGCACGGGGCCGGTCAGCGAGGCGCTGCGTCTGCTTATGTCGCCTCTCCGGCCGCCAGTCGCAGCGATCCTGGCCGCCGATGTGGCGGGCTGATCGGAGCAGATGAGGCCCGACAGGAAAAGCTCTTGCGGAAAGGAATTGCCGCCGAGAGCGCGAACAACATTCCGACTCACGGCGGGGCCGTCTTTCTTTTTAAGGGGCTTCCGCGCCACTAGCGCGCGTCGGCCAGCTCGCGAAAGGTGCCGCCGCATCGGGCGCATATCCTCGCCGCGGACGCCTAATATCCCGCACTTGCTGTCTTTTCCCGCATCAAAGCGATCAGGCCGCTCACTTGGCCCCCGTTGCGCTGGGCGACGAGGCAAATTCGGAGCGTTGGGTGACCGCCATGCTCACACCCTCGATGATCACATCATTAATCTTGTAAGCGCCGCTGTCGTTGACCAGCCGCCAGTCCATTCTAAGCGGTGATGTGCTGCCGGGGCTGATGACGTCGGTCGAGACGATGGCGCCGTCGCCATCCCTTCGGCTGCCGCGGATTTTGAAAGTCTGGCCGCCAAAATGGGCGAGCCGCGCCGTGTAGACAAATACGACATAATTCTCGAAAAGCTTAATGAACTCCTGCTGCTCCTGCCCGCTCGCGCTTCGCCAGTAGGGGCCGAGAACAAAGCGAGCGATACCGGCGCCGTCGAAATCTTCGTGGAACAATTGTCGGAACCGAGCTTGCCGTATCGTGGGATCGGTCTTGTTGTCGAGCAATTCGGCGGCTCGATTCCAGAGCTGGTTCATAAACGCGACGGCATCCGCTGGGTTTACCGGCGGCGAAGCCGCCAACAGTGAAGTGGAGATCGGAAGCGCCCGAGGTTGCGCAGCCGGAACAGGTCGCCGATCAGGCGGCGGGTGGCGCCGGCGAGGACGATCTGCCCGGGTTCCGCCAGAGCCTGCAGGCGCGCCGCGAGGTTGGGGGTCTCGCCGACCACCGCCTGCTCCTGCGCCGAGCCCTCGCCGACCAGATCGCCAACCACGACAAGCCCGGTGGCAATGCCGATGTGGACGGCGAGCCGCTCCGTTCCACGGGTCTCCAGGCTGGTCACCGCCGCGGCGATTTCCAGCCCCGCCCGCACCGCCCGCTCGGCGTCGTCCTCATGCGCCCGCGGATAGCCGAAATAGGCCAGCACCCCGTCGCCCATGTATTTGGCGACAAAGCCGTCATAGCGCGCGACGACGCTGGAAACAGCGTTCTGATAGGCGCGGATCTCCTCGCGTAATTCCTCGGGGTCGAACCGGACCGAGAGGGCTGTCGAGCCGACGAGATCGCAGAACATCACCGTCAGCTGCCGCCGCTCGGCGGCGTCTTGCGGCTTAGCAGCGGTCGATGCGGCGGGCGCCGCCGAGCTCTCGGCCAATGTCCCGGGGGCACCCAAACCGGAAATCGCTCTGAGGAGACGCTTGCGGTGCCCGAGCGGGATGCCGAGCTTCTCGAAGTCGACCTCGGTCAGCTCCGGCAGGATATCGGCGTCGATTTCACTCGCACGAAAAAGCGCCTCGTACTGTCCCAGGCCGAGACTTTTGAGCCAACCCCCGACATCCATGGCCGCACTCCACGGGCCCCGAACGGATCATCCTTTGGTTGAAGCGCGCTGTCCAGGGCCGGGCTTTTCAAGAACGAGGTTGGGTTATCATGACCCAAGGGCTCGCCGCCTTGAAGGTCCGCTATGGGGTTAGGGCGTGTGAAAACGCCCTAAGGTGATAGTTTAGTGTCCTGCTATTGGGGGATGGCGGGATGAAACGTTTTGTGGAAGGCGAGGACCGGCGGCAAGGAGCAGCATCGGTCGCCAACAGGTCGGGAGCCAAAGTCGGAAGCATACTTGCGGCCTCGGAGACCGTAGCAACCGCTGTCGCGGCGTGGCCGGCCTGCTCAAGAAGTCGCACGAGCTGCTCGCGTACCCCAGCGTGACTATCGACTATTAAAACGTGAGCCATAATGCTACCTCCGGCGTAATGGAGCAATTCTCTGTGCTGGCAAGGCGCGAACCGACCTTCCGCGCGTGCATCGAGGCTGCCTTCGACCGGGCCTCGGATCAGATGCAAGATCGGCATTGGCGGCCCGCTCCACGTCGTCAGCTTCTTCGGCTAACTCGACCACCCATAACCGGAGCTGCTCAATGGCCTCCGGCTCGATTACAGTCTTCATCAAGGCACGGCATCTTCGTGCCTGTCCCCGTAAGATTTTTGGATCGTGCATAACGCTCCTCCCAAAGAAAGGAGGGCTCGGGCACCAGAATTATGTAAATCCTTATATCCCCCTATGCCGGATCTTCGATCAGCGCCGCTCTAGGAGGTGCGTTCTCTCGTAGCCCGTGCCTCTTTCCCTTTCGAACCGAGCTGTTGGGGCTCCGGTTCCTTTGTGTCTGGGATTTCTAGAACCTGCGTCGGCGGGGAGCATCGCTGAGGGAAGGCCGCGCCGGCCGCCAGTTGACCAAAGACGGGAATGTGGAGATCAGCGGGCGGGGACTTGTGGGAGGGTCGAGGCGAACCCTCACCGAAACTGCATAGGCTCTGGTGCAAATAGCCAGCACGAGCAGACATTCTTGCTTTGCCGCGCAGAGTTCAGGCCTGAAGCACCGCGTTCCAGACTGCAGGTGCAGTTCGACCTTGAACGCCG
>Ga0306924_10003587_pt1 | contig 14941 bp, 12 predicted proteins | sample sta12Can44000111_FD_203756 | JGI IMG/M metagenome (GOLD analysis project Ga0306924, IMG submission 203756) | Lab enrichment of tropical soil microbial communities from Luquillo Experimental Forest, Puerto Rico - statanox.12C.anox.44.000.111 (v2)... | ecosystem: Environmental > Terrestrial >... | reverse complement strand
GCAACGGCATCAACGGCCAGCCGTTCGACTACGACTACGTCCACCTCGCATAGGGACCGCCCCGGTATGACGGCGATCAGCATCGGCCGGTCGGCGCCGATCGCGGTGGTCGGGGCCGGCACCATGGGCGCCGGCATCGCGCAGGTCGCGGCCGTGGCCGGGCATCCGGTCATCGTGTACGACGCCGTCGACGGTATCGCCGCACGAGCGGCGGACGCGATCCGCGACCGGGTGGCCCGGCTGGTGGAGAAGGGCCGGCTGAAGGGCCTGCGGGTCCCGGTCGACCTGCGCCTGGAGGTGGCCGGCGAGCTCGGCCACCTGGCCCCGGCGCGGTGCGTGGTCGAGGCGGCGGCCGAGGACCTGGCGGTGAAGCAGGCCTTGTTCGCCGACCTGGAGAAGGTCGTCGCGCCGGACTGCGTGCTGGCCACCAACACCTCCTCGCTGTCGCCGACCGCCATCGCGGCCGGTCTGAGCCACCCGGGTCGCGTGGTCGGCATGCACTTCTTCAACCCGGCGCCGGTGATGCGCCTGGTCGAGGTGGTCAGCGGCCTGGCTACCGAGCCTGCGGTCGCGGCCGCCGTGACCGATCTGGCGCAGTCCTGGGGCAAGCAGGTCGTCCAGGCGGCCGCCACGCCCGGGTTCATCGTGAACCGCGTCGCCCGGCCGTTCTACGCCGAGGCGCTGCGGCTGGCCGAGGAGCAAGTGGCCAGCCCGGCCACCATCGACGCGGTGATGACCCAGGCCGGCGGGTTCCGGATGGGCCCGTTCGCGCTGATGGACCTGGTCGGCCAGGACGTGAACGAGGCGGTGACCCGGTCGGTCTGGACCGCGTTCGGGTACGACCCCAGGTTCACCCCGTCGCCGCTGCAGCGGGCCCTGGTGGAAGCCGGCTGGCTGGGCCGCAAGTCGGGCCGCGGCTGGTACCAGTACGGCGATGACGCGGCTCCGCCTGTCCCCGACGCGGCGCCGGCGCGGCCAGCGCCGACTTACGTCATCGAGCACGGCGAGTCTCCGTGGCCCGTCCTGCTCGGCCGCGCCGGGATTCCTGTCCGGGCCGGCCATCGCCGTGACGGGACAGTTGAGCTGCCGGATGGCGTGCGGCTCACGCGCTGCGACGGCGAGCCCGCGACCGCGCTGGCCCGGGACAACCCGGTTGTGGTGGTAGACCGGACCCTTGATGACGCCACCGCGTCTGGCATCGCGATCGCGGCGTCGGACGGCTGCCCGCCGAGCGCCGTCGACGAGGCCACGGGACTGCTGCAAGCGGCCGGGCTGGCCGTGTACGTGATCGACGACGCACCCGGCCTGGTGGTGACCCGTACCGTCGCCATGCTCGTCAACGGGGCGGTCGACGCCTTGCATAAGGGGGTGGCTAGCGCAGTCGACATCGACACCGCCATGCAGCTCGGCACCAACTACCCGCTCGGCCCGCTGGCCTGGGGACAACGATGGGGGGCGGCCACGGTCCTGGCGGTCCTCGACGCGCTGCACGCCTGGTACGGCGAGGACCGTTACCGCCCGTCCGCCCGCCTGCGCCGGTTCGCCGCGGCCGGGCGCGACCTCAGGGAGTAGTCATGACGCTGACCTGGACCAAAGAGAACTCACCCCGGTGGGACGCCGACAAGCAGAAGGTCTTCGGCCCGGCTGAACTGGCCGCGGTCGGCCTGGCCGAACCCGCGCCGGACGCGCCCGTGGCGGACGAATGGTGGCGGGTGACCGATGGCCAGCAGGTCGCCGGGTACGGCTGGCTGGACTCCGAATGGGGCGACGCGCGCATCACCTTCGTCGTCGCGCCCGGCCAGCGCGGCCGCGGGACGGGCGCCTTCATCCTGGAGCACCTGGAGGACGAGGCCGCCGCGCGCGGCCTGAACTACATCTACAACGTCGTGCCCGAGACACACCCCGACGGCGCCTGGATCAGGAACTGGCTGGCCGCGCACGGTTTCCACGAGTCCTCCCGCGGCCAGCTCCGCCGCCAGGTGCCCACGAGCGCAAGCTCGCGGTGAAGCTCTCCCGTCCCGTGGGGCGTCGCGGGCGAGGAATCGGTGCATTCCGGTCAGCCTACGTTGATCGTAGGCCGGCGGCGCGTATCGGCGCTGGGCCCCTGGTGTTCCTGCGCTCCCGGGAGTCTGCCGTGACCGGTGATACGTATCCGCCGCTCCGGTCTGCCCGGTGGATAAGGCGTGGATGTCCCAGCCATGTTGTTCATACGACGTGGATGTGGCATCCACGCCATACGGCCTGGTACGGGCGGTGCCTGAGTGGCGGATATCCGTTTCCGCGTATTCGGTGCGGGCGCTTCTACAGCAAGTGCCCTCAGCCATTCAGGCCGACGCGGCCGTAGCCGCTACCGAGACCGCGAGAGCGGACGTGCTCCCAGGCATGACCACCCGGCCAGCCCGGCGCCGACCACGGCACTGATCATCAGCAGCCCGAAGTTGCCCGGTGGTCAGGGGAAGAGGCGAGGCCCGACGCCTGGGCGGAATTGGCCGCGGGCGGCCGCAAGTAGCGCGTCCGCAGCCTGTCGTGCGTTCTCTCCGGTTCGCGACATCCGGGCTGCGATAAGCCCGGTGACGATCGGCGTGGAGAAAGAGGTCCCACTCCACTTGACGATGCCCGCGGAGGTGTCCCGCACGTCACCGTCCACGATCGTCTTGTACTTCATCTGGGCGTAGGCGTTGACGATATCCTCTCCCGGCGCGTAAACGTCGACCCACGCCCCGTGGTTGCTGAACCACGACCGACGCTGCCCGTCGCGAGTCATCGAGCCGACGCCCACGCACCACGGGAATGCGGCCGGCCAGAAGGGAGTGGTCTCCGACTGGTTGCCCGCCGCCGCCACGAGGACGATGCCGCCCAGTTGGCTCAAACGCTCTTCCCACAGGACCTGAAAGGCGAGGGAAGGAACGTTCTTCCTGGTGTAGCAACCGGCAGACATGCTGATGATGTCGGGTGAGCGGGTCAGGGCATCGTGGATCTGCTGGATGAGGCGGGACTCCCGGGCGAAGCCCGCGACGCCGAGGATGCGCTCCACCACGACGGTCGAGGCCGGGGCGACGCAGCGGATCACACCCGACACGAACGTGCCGTGGCCGGCGTACGGATCGGCGAAACCATCTATTTCGTGTTCCAAGGCGTTGATCTTGATCTGGTCCGGGTCCTCGATATCAGCGCTCGTGTCCGGTCGTACACCCAGGATCCAGGGTGCCCATTCGCTCGCCCTGGACAGCAGGCCGGTGTCCACGACGGAGACCGCGACGTCACGCCCTCCTGACGAGTCGCCCACGCCAGGCCAGAGCGCATCCCGAACCACCACAGGATCTTCCGCCGCGGCAGGGGTGATGACCGGTTCGGGTTCGGTGGCCGGGCAGGCCAGGTAACCAGTGATCATAAACGCATGATCGAGTGTGGCCACGCCGGTGCCGAGCCGATTGTCAAGGTCCTCGACCAGGTCGGGCGTGTGCTGCGACTCCCGGATGTTTACGCCGAGCCTCGTTACGCCGCCGACCAGAGAGTCCCCGGCGTCGTCGCGCCATGCGCCTAGATCGCGGAGTACGTCCTGGACACGCGAGAGGTCGCGGTCGCGAGTCAGCAGGGAGCTGCTGTGGTAGAAGTAGTCGAACCACTCATCGTCGTGCCAGCTCGGCGGCCAGGCGCGTACATCAGGAGCGTTATCCAACGCCGTCCGTACTTCGGGAACCAGCCGTCGGAGGGTCGCCTCGCTGATGCGCTCACGAGCAGCCGACGCGCGGAATCCGTTCCTGTTCTCAGACATGCCTCTTCCCCCTAGCAAATGCTTCCGTACTCACGGATACCAGCTCATTCTTCACCCCTGCCGACCCTAAAGTCCCTACCCTTATCGTTTCATCTTCTCTACGCTTGATGGATGCCGCCGGGGGATGCACAGCACAACGCGTCCTCAGCCGAACTGGCCCGACAAAGCCCGGTCGAGGATCTGCCGCTGCGTGCGCTATCTCGTCCCCGGGACACCGCGCGGGTGGCACAGCGCGTGCTGGCGGCCAACCGCAGCCCGTACGTCCGCTCGTATGCCGGGCAAGCCCTCGGCATCGCGACCCGGGAGATGGGCGATGTCGCCCAGGCCGTCCGCTACCTCCGCGCGGCACTGGCGGCGGCCGCCTCGTGCGGAGACGAGCGAAGGGCCGACGTCGAGGCGAGTCTCGGCATCACCTTGGCCTTCGCGGGCCGCAGCAAGGAGGCGCTCCGCCACCTGGATGCGGCGCTCAGCCAGGCAACGGGCGTCACGGCGGCGCGGGTCAGGCTGCGCAGAGGGGTACTCCTGGGGATCCTCGGCCGCACCAGTGAGGAAATCGCGGAGCACCGGCGTGCGGCGCGGACGCTCCGTGCCGCAGGGGACAGCGTCTGGGAGGCCCGGGCGCTGAACAATCTCGGCCTCGCGCTCATCGATCGCGGCGACGCCCCTCGTGCCGAGGATGCTCTCACCCGGGCAGAAGCCTTGCTGGCCGGTGCCGGCCGGACGTTCGACGCGGCCAACGTACGCAGCAACCGCGGCCTGGTGGCGTCGCTCTACGGGCAGGTTCCCGAGGCGCTTGCGCACTACGACGCCGCGGAAATGATGTACGCCGACGCCGGGGTACGGTCGGCCGAGCTGTCGGAAGTCCGCTGCTCCGCGTTGCTCGCCGTGGGTCTGTACAAAGACGCCCTTCGCCACGGGCAGGAGGCGGTCGGCCTGCTGCGGAGCCAGGGCGCCGCGGCGGCCTACCGGGCCGACGCTCTGGTGCGGACGGCGCAGGCGGCTCTGGCCGCCGACGACCCCCAGATCGCCAGAGCCTACGCCACCGAGGCGGTTCGGCTCTTCCGGCGGCAGGATCGCGGACGCGGGGAGACGCTCGCGCGGCTCACCCTGGTCCGCGCACGTTTCACGGCCGGCGAGCGCAGCCGCCGTCTCCTGCGCGACGCCGCGCAGCTGGCCGCCGCGGCGGACAGGCACCGTATGGCCGAGGCGGTCGAGGCGCACCTGCTTACCGCACAGGTAGCGCTCGCCCTCGGGGATGCCGCAACCGCCAGCCCGCACCTGCTGAGGACGGCCCGCGCCCGCTCTCGTGGATCAGCGCTGAACCGGGTAATCGGCTGGCACGCTTCGGCACTGCGTGCCGAAGCGGCTGGGAGCCGGCGAGCGATATTTGCCGCCTGTGAGCGTGGCCTGCAGGTCATCGACGCATACCAGCTCACCTTGGGAGCAGTCGAGATGCGGGCGGCTGCGACGACGCACGGCACCGCGCTGACCAAGATCGCCGTCCGTGCGGCGCTGGCCGCGGACGACCCTGCCATGCTGCTGCGGTGGACCGAACGCTGGCGCGCGAGGACGTCCGCGATTCCCCCGGCACGCCCTCCGGATGACGACGAGTTCGCGGCCGAGCTCGCGATGCTGCGGCAGACCATGCGCCATATCAGCCAGGCCACGGTCGAAGGGCGACCGGTCGCCGCACTGGAGCGGGAACGGCGACGCCTCGAAGACGAGGTGCGAGGTCACGTCCTGCGAACGTCGGGCAGCGCGGCGGAAGCCGACGCCCAGCAGCTCGACATGGACAGGATTCTGGCGGCACTCGGGGAAACCCGGCTCGTGGAAATCGTCCGTCTGGAGGACCGCATACATGTCCTCGTCGCCACGTCAGCGGGCGTTCGCCGTCACGTCGCCGGCACGTGGGACGCTGCCGTACGCGCGGCCGAATCCAGCCGCTTCGTACTGCGGCTGCTCGCCTACCGCACGAGGCCAGGACAGACGGACGATACGGGGCAGGGCATCAGATCCGATTGGGCGCACATGCGTCTGGCCACGCTGGAGACACTGGGTACCCGTTTGCAGGAGCAGATCCTGGCCGCCGCCGTAGACGACCTCGGCGATGGCCCGCTCGTGATAGTGCCGCCGGCCGCACTGCATCCTGTGCCGTGGGGCTTGCTGCCAGCCCTGGCCGATCGGGCTGTCACCGTCGCTCCCTCAGCGCTGGCATGGCTGCACGCACGAGGGATCGAGCCGCCGGGCGACCGCACGGTCGCTGTGGTGGTGGGTCCCGGCCTGAAGGGCGCCGAGGCAGAGGCGGTAGCGCTGGCTGATCGATACGCGGATGCGGAAATCCTTACCGCGGGGATGGCCACCGCGGAAAAAGTGCTCATCTCTCTGGAAGGCCGGTGGCTGGCGCACATTGCGGCCCACGGGACCTTCCGTCCTGATAATCCGCTCTTCTCCTCGCTCCTTATGGACGATGGGCCATTGACAGTGCACGACCTGCAGCGGCTCGGTCGCGCGCCCTACCGGATCGTGCTTTCTTGCTGCGACTCGGGAGTGACCGCCTCGGCGGGAGCCGACGAGTTGCTCGGCTTGATCGCGGCCCTCGGGCAACTCGGCACCGCCGGAATGCTAGCCCCGGTGGTTCCGGTGAACGACGCGGCCACCGTGCAGTTCTCCCTCGCTCTGCACGAGCGGCTCGCCACCGGTGCGACGGCATCGCAGGCACTACGAGACGCACGGCTGAGCACTGGAGACGACCCGTGCTCATACGCGACGGCAAGAGCCTACGTGGCCTTCGGCGCCGCATGACCCCGTGGCCATGGCGCTCGGCGCCTGAGAGCGTCGGTACTCAGATCGCCTCCACCGCGGGGTAGGCCGGCTCCCACATGGCCGCCCGGATCCGTCCGGCCAGCCCGTCGAGGGGCACGTCGGACAGGTCCTCGGCCCGGGCCGCCCGGGCGACGGCCTCGGCGACCGCGGCGGACACGTCCCGCAGGCTGGTGACGGGAGGCAGTATGGCCGCGCCCGGGGCGGCGGCGTCGGCCAGCCCGGCCAGCGCGCTGGCCGCGGCGGCGAGCATGCCGTCGCTGACGCGGCGGGCCCGGCTGACGGTGACCCCGAGCCCGAGGCCGGGGAAGATGAGCGCGTTGTTGGCCTGGGCGACCTGGTACTCGACCCCGCGGTAGGTCACCGGCGGGAACGGGCTGCCGGTCGCGATGAGCGCGCGGCCCTCGGTCCAGGCGATCAGGTCGGCGGCCTGGGCCTCGGAGTGCGAGGTCGGGTTGGACAGGGGCATGACGACCGGCCGTTCGGCGTGGGTGGCCATCTCACGGACGATCTGCTCGGTGAACGCGCCAGGCTGGGTCGAGGTCCCGATCAGCATGGTGGCGCGGCTGCGGGTCACCACCTCGGCCAGGCCGATCCGGCCGTCCGCGTCCCGCGGCCAGGAGGCGACCTCGGCGGCCGGCCGGGCGTAGGGCACCTGGAAGTCCCGCAGCGTCCCCGGGTAGTCGGTGGTCAGCAGGCCCTTGCTGCCCAGCGCGTAGAACCGCGCGGTGGCCTCGCCGGGACTGAGACCCTCGGCGATCATGACCTGCCGCAGCGCGTCCGCGATCCCGATGCCGGCGGTACCGGCACCGTGGATCACCACGGTCTGATCGCGCATCGCCGTGCCCGTGGCCCGGTTCGCGCACAAGGCGGCGGCCAGCACCACCGCGGCGGTGCCCTGGATGTCGTCGTTGAAGGTGCAGCAGGCGTCGGCGTACTTCAGCAGGATGCGGCGGGCGTTGGCGGCGCCGAAATCCTCCCAGTGCAGCATCGCGTTCGGGAACAGCCTGGTGGCGGCGCTGACGTACGCCTCGATGAAGTGGTCATACCGCTCGCCCCGGACCCGCGGGTGCCGGTTGCCCACGTATGCGTCCTCGGCCAGCAGGGCCTGGTTGTCGGTGCCCGCGTCCAGCACGACCGGGATAACCCGGTGCGGGTGCAGGCCGGCCGCGGCGGTGTAGACGGCCAGCTTCCCGGCCGCGATCGCGATACCGCCCACCCCCCAGTCACCGATGCCCAGGATGCCTTCGGAGTCGGTGGCCACGATCAGGTCCACGTCGTCGGGCCCCATCCCGTAGTTGCGGAAGGCCTTCTCCACCTGTTCGGGATGATCCACCGACAGGAACACGCCGCGCGGACGGCCGAACCACAGGCTGTACCGCTCGATCGCGGTCCCCACCGTCGGGGTGTACACGATCGGCAGCATCTCCTCGATGTGCTCGGTCAGCAGCCGGTAGAACAGCACCTCGTTGCGGTCCCGCACGTGGCCCAGGAGGATGTTCTTGGCCAGGTCGTCGGGCTGGGTCCGGTACTGGGCGTACACCCGCCGCAGCTGCCCCTCGATCGTCGACACCCCGTCGGGGAGCAGGCCGGTCAGGCCGAGCGCCTCCCGTTCGGCCAGCGTGAAGGCGGTGCCCCGGTTCAGCATCGGCGAGGCGAGCACCGGGCGGCCCCGGGCCCGGATCCGCGCCACCATGCCCTCGGGTGTCCAGGCGAGCTCAAACGGACGGTCCGACATCACACCACCTCGAGTCCTGGCTAACTTCGTGAGCCAAGAAGTAACACAAGAAGGATCTCGTGTGCACCGAACGGGTCGTGTGGGTGTTGCGTAAATCAGTCGAATGAGGGCTTGCGGTCCCGGCTCCGCTTGAGTTCGAAGAAGCCGTCGGTCGCGGTCACCAGCGCCACGCCGTCCCACAGCCGCCCGGCGGCCTCGCCGCGGGGCGCGGGCGTGACGACGGGACCGAAGATGGCGTTGCCCCGGATGCGGATGACCGGGGTGCCGACGTCCAGGCCGACGTCATCGAAGGCCTCGTTGTGCGAGTCCCTGATGAGCTGGTCGAGTTCGGTGCTCTCGGCGGCCTTGGCCAGGTCCGCCGGCAACCCCACCTCGGCCAGGGCCTCGGGGATGGACTCGGGATCCTCCCGGCGGCCCTGCACGTGGTACCGGGTGCCGATGGCGGTGTAGAGCGGCCCGAGAATGCCGGGGCCGGCCTGCTCCCTGGCGGCCGCGACGACCCGGATCGGCCCCCACGCCTTGCTCATCCGCTCCAGGTATTCCTCGGTCAGGCCCTTGCCCTCGTGCTGGACCTGGTTCAGGTAGGCCAGCGACATGATCCGCCACTCGGTGCGGACCGGCCGGACCTTCTCCACCTCCAGCATCCAGCGGGAAGTGATCCAGGCCCAGGGGCACAGCGGATCGAACCAGAACTGCACGTCTTCTTGCGGCTGTCCCGTCATGCCCGCGGCAACTGCGGCCGGAGCCGTGATATTCCCGCCCTGGGCGATGGACAAAGCCAATCGTGACAATGTAAACCAAATTTATAGACGATCCGGTTACTGCCCCTCATCAAGGAGGTCCGGAGTGTCGCTGACCACGCTCATCGCAGATACCCGCAAGGCGATCGCCGACGACACGGCGAACGCCCAGGCCGTCTTCGCCGCCCAGGGAACACTGGTCGGTGTTACCGAGGTGGATGTCCGGACCGGTGCGCACGCCTTCAAGGTCGACGAGCCGCCCGTGCTCGGCGGTGCCGACGCGGCGGCGAACCCCGTGCAATACGCGCTGGCATCGCTCGGGTCGTGCCAGGCCATCACCTACCGGCTGTGGGCCGAGCAGCTGGGCATCGCCTTCGACACGCTCACCGTGCGGGTGGAAGGGGATCTGGACCTTCGCGGGTTCTTCGGCGTCGACGACACCGTACGGCCCGGCTTCTCCGCGGTCCGGATCGAGGTCACCGTGACCGGGCCGGAAAGCCCCGGCCGCTACCAGGAACTCGCGGTGGTCGTGGACGAGCACTGCCCCGTCCTTGACCTGTTCCAGAACCCGGTGCCCGTGACCCGGAAGCTGGCCGGCTGAACTGAGCGGGAGCACGGCTCGCGGACCGGTCGGGGGGGAAGGCGCGGCGGCGCGCGGTCGCCACCGTGCCCAGCGCCGCGACGGTGAACGCCAGCGTGACCCACGGGAGGGCGGCGGCCCCGGTCCCGCCCAGGACGAGGCCGCCGGCCAGTGCCCCGGCGGCGATGCCGACGTTGTACACCGTGGTCTGCAGGGCGGTCGCCACGTCGGCGCTGGCCGGGCCCGAGGCGTCGACCAGCGCGGTCTGCAGCAGCGTCGGCGCCCCGCCGAACGCCACACCCCACAGCGCCGCCGCGGCCAGCAGCGCGACCGGCTCGCGCGCCGCCAGGCCCAGGACGAGCATGGCCGTGGCGATCAGGGTCAGGGCGGCCAGCAGGACGGGCCTGAGGTGGGAGTCGGCGACGATGCCGGTGACCCATATCCCGGCCACCGTGGCGCCGCCGAAGACGAACAGGACGAGGCCGGTGCGGCCCGGGGCGAACGGCGCCAGGTAGGTGTACATCGCCTGGTGCCCGGTGAGCAGCAGCAGGGTGACGGCGAGGACGGCGGGGATGCCGGGCAGCCGCGCGACTCGCCGCACCGGCGTGCGCCGGCTGGCCGGGTCGCCGCCAACCGCGGGCACCTGCCACCGGATCCAGGCCACCAGCAGCAGTGCCAGGCCCGCCAGCAGGCCAAAGCTGGCCCGCCACCCGAGCGCGCCGGCCAGCGCCGTCCCGGCGGGAATGCCGCCGCACAGGGCGACGGTGATGCCGGCCAGGACGACCGCGATGGCGCGGCCGCGCTGCCGGGCGGGGACCATCCGCGCCGCGTAGCCGGCCAGCATCGACCACAGCGTGCCGCCCATGACGCCGGCGGCCAGCCGGGCCAGGAAGGTCAGCGGATACCAGGAAGACACCGCGGTGACGGCGTCCAGGAGCGCGAAGCCGGCCAGCACGCACTGCAGGACCGGGCGGCGCGGCAGGCCGCGCAGGACGGCGGTGACCGGGATCGCGGCCAGCGCCGAGGCGACCGCGAACGCGCTGACCAGAAGCCCGACGCGCGCCTCGGGCACGCGCAGGGAACTGCTCATCTGCGGCAGCAGCCCGGCCGGGAGCAGATCGGTCACCACGTCGGTGAAGGCCGCCGTGGCCAGGGCCAGCAGGCCCCACCAGGGGAACGCGTCGGGAAGCACCCGACCATGTTCAGACCTTCTCACTAATGTGAAGGCAAATGACCGTCCCGGGCCGATGCGGATCGGTGAGCTGTCCCGCCGGACCGGCGTCCCGGCCCGGCTGCTGCGCTACTACGAAGAGCAGGACCTGCTGGATCCCGAACGGGACAGCAACGGGTACCGCCGCTATGGCGCCGCGGACGTCGACCGGGTCGAGCAGATTCGCGGGCTGCTCGACTCCGGTCTGACCACCGAGATCATCCGCAGGATCCTGCCGTTCCTCGGGTGCGGGATCCACCTGCCCGCGCAGTGCCTGACCGCCGAGACGGCGGACCTGCTGGAACGCGAGGCCGCGCGGCTCGGGCAGCGCATCGACTGCCTGAGCCGCAACCGCGACGCGATCCTGGGCTACCTAGCCGCCGTCCGCGGATCGCCGTGAACACGGATCGCCGTGAACACGGGAACGCTAGAGCACCGCGCTGGCCAGCAGCCCGATCTGGTCGGGTGCCGCGGTAGTCGGGACGAAGATGAGCTCGTCGCAGCCGGCCGCCGCGAACGCGGCGGCGTAGCTCTTGACCATCTCGGTGCTGACGGCGGCGCCCGCCGCGATCTGCCGGGCCACGTCGCCGAGCCAGCCGTAGTAGCGCAGCAGGTAGTTGTCCGCCTGGTCGCGGGCGTCGGGCCCGAGGGCGAAGTAGGCGAGCGAGAGCTTGCGCGGCTTGCCGGGACGGCCCGCCTCCGCCCAGGCCTTGTCGACCCCGGCAGCGGCCTCGGCGAACATGTCCGGTCCGCCGCCGCCGCTGATCCAGCCGTCGCCGAGCAGCGCCACCCGGCGGAAGGTGGCCTCGGCCGCGCCGCCCAGGATGAGCTCGGGGCCGCCGGGCCGCACCGGCTCGGGCCCGATCGCGCCGGCGTAACCGTAGCGCTCCCCGGCCCAGATCCGCCTCATCTCGGTCAGCTGCTGGTCCAGGCGGCGTCCCTTTCCGGCAACCGGCAGCGCGCTGGCGGTGAAGTCGTCGTCGCGTCCGCCCAGCCCGAGGCCGAGCACCAGGCGCCCCCCGGAAAGCCGGTCGAGCGAGGCGGCCTGCTTGGCGAACAGCGCCGTGTTGGCGTACAGCGGGGCCAGCAGCACGCTGGTGGTCAGCCGGATCCGGCTGGTGACCGCGGCGGCCGCGGACAGGGCCACCAGTTCCTCGTAGTTCGGGTAGACCAGGCGGCCGATCGTCCCCAGGGTGCTGAAGCCGGCCTCTTCAGCGGTCTTGGCCCAGTCGACGAGCCTCCTGCCCTCGGTCCCAGGCACCGTGTTGGGCAAGCCGATTCCGATGTCCACGCACTACCTCCGCTGGCGTCATCGTCGGATGGAAATGTCAGGTTTCTGTCCAATCCAAGCACGCTGATCCCGGGCCGGCGGGGACCGGGGCGCTGCTGGCTCCGGGGCCCCGAGGGCTAGGAGCCGGCGGCGGACCAGCGGCTGACCGTCAGCCGGGAGAACCCGGAGGTCGCGTCGATGTCGAAGCGGGACGTGGCGGTGGCCCAGCCGGGCGGTGTCAGCACCGTCCCGCCCGCGATCCCGGTCAGGTTCTGGTCGTCGACCGACACGAAGGACGCGCCCCCGCCCACCGATACCTGGACCGGCACGCCGCCCGGCAGGCTGAGCCTGAACTCGCTCACCCCGCCGGCCAGCAGGAAGGGCAGCGTCCCCGCGGGCCGGGGCAGGCTTACGTCCAGCGCGGCCGAGCCCGCTGTCACGGCGACCCCGGCCACGTTGCCGCCGCGCAGGTCGACCCAGGTGTGCTGGGTGCCGCCCGCCAGGTCCAGGCTCCAGGTGACGGCCGAGTTGAGCACCACCTTCACCGCGTACCCGGAACCCTGGGCGGGCGCGGCGCCGGCGCCGGCCAGCGAGAGCACGATCAGCTCCGAGCCGGTCAGGACCGGGCGGACCGGGGCGTCGTCCGGCGTCGAGACGCGCAGCAGGGTGCCGCCGAGCTTGCCCATGCTGATGTCGAGGAACGGCGTCCCTGCGGTCACCTTGAGCGCGGCGCGGGTCAGGTCCCCCCGGGACACCGACACGGCGTGCGACGGGGCGGACGTGGTGAGGGCGAGCGCCGTGCCGCCGGCGCCCGCCACCGCGGCCGCCGTGGCCGCGATCGCCACGACGAGCCGGCGCCGGGTGAGAACGCGGAACATACCACGCACGGTCCCACCCTAAGCCGCCCGGCTTGATGGGGACGGCCACGACAGAAATCGTTTAGATGGTGCCGCGGACCATGCCGATCAGGCGGTCCAGCACGGCCCCGTCGCTGACCCGCAGGCCGTCGTGCTCGTACTCGCTGGTCACCCAGGTGCGCAGCCCGCGGATGGCCTGGGCGGTCCGTACCGAGAACTCGCGGTCCACGTACATGTCGTTGTAGTAGACCGCGGCGGCCGCCGGCACCTCGTTCGCGGCCAGCCGCGCCGGGTCGTACAGGGGCGGCCAGTCATCCCGTTCGGCCAGGATGTCGGCGGCCTGCCGCAGCGGGCGCAGCACCGGGTCGGCGTCGATCATCCACGGGTAGATCATCTCGCCGGTGAAGTAGAGCGGGGCCGCGGCCGGGTCGAACTCGGCGAACTCCGCCCTGATCCGCTGCGCGGCCCACCGGGTCGCGCACCCCTGGGCGTACGACGCCTCGTGCAGCAGCGCGTACAGCGGCCCGCGGACGAAGCTGAGCTGGTCCATCATCGCGTACCTGAACGCGTCGGAGGGCTCGTCCCCGGCGAACGGGTCCTCGAGCAGGTAGTGCAGGGCGTGGCTGCCGTCGGCCTGGCCGAGCATGCCCCCGATCGCCTGGAACGCCGGCCCGGTCAGCGGCGCGCCGTCCGGCAGCCGGACCTCGTGTTCGTCCAGGTAGTCGGCCACCCGCCGGGCCACGTCCGCGTCCTGCGGGTACCGCTCGTAGTGCGCGGCGTTCCTCGCCGCGACGGTGCGGTAGGTATGCCGGTAGATGTCGTCGGCGGTCGCGGTGAGCGCGGGCAGGCCGCCGGTGATGAACACCTCCCGGAGACCATGCGGCGCGAACGACAGGTAGGTGACGGCGCACATGCCGCCGAAGCTCTGCCCGAGCACGCTCCACGGCTCGCCGGTCAGGTCGCGCCTGATCAGCTCGGCGTCCAGCACGATGCTGTCGGCGCGGAAGCAGGCCAGGTAGTCGGCCTGGGCCTGTGGGCCTCCGGGTTCGAGTCTGGCCAGGGTCTTCCGGTTCGCGGGGGAGGACCGGCCGGTGCCGCGCTGGTCGAGCAGCAGGACCCGGTAGTCCTCAAGCGCCCGGTTCAGCCAGGACTCCCTGCCCACGGGCCGCTGCGCGCCGAACCCGGGACCGCCCTGCAGGAACAGCAGCCAGGGCAGGTCCGCGTCGGCCTGGCCGGCGGCGACGACCTCCCGGGCGAACACCTCGATCTGCTCGCCGTCCGGCCGCCGGTGGTCGAGCGGGACGGCGAAGAACCGGTCGGTCAGCACGGTACCTGGATGACGGAAGGTGATCATGGTCTGACCGTATCGTGCTGGTTCGGAGGGAACGACCCGCCGAGCCCGCGATGCCGGTTGAGTAGGGTCGTCACATGCGGAGCAGTAACCGGCCGGTCAGCGTGGCCGAGCGGCGGGCGCGGCTGGCGGCCCGGCACCACCTCGCGCCCGGGACCGGCCCGGTGGCCGGCCCAGTGACCAACCCGGTGGCCGACGCGGTGACGGACATCATCGGGCTGCACGGCACCGACCCGGCCTCGGTCTACCTGTCCGCCTGGGCCCGCACCGGGGCCGACCGGGCGGCCATCGAGCGGGCGCTGTACGACGAGGGCACCCTGGTGCGGATGCTCGGGATGCGCCGGACGGTATTCGTGGTGCCGACCGGTCTGGTGCCGGTGGTCCAGGCCGCCTGCACCGACCAGATCGCCGAGAAGATGCGCCGGGACCTCGCCCGGCGCATCGAGGAATCCGGCATCGCCGCGGACGGGGCGAACTGGCTCAAGGAGGTGGGCGAGGCCACGGTGCAGGCGCTGGCCGGCCGCGGCAGCGCGACCGGCGCCGAACTCGCCCGGGACGAGCCGCGACTGCGCGCCCAGATCGTCTACGCCGCGGGCAAGA
>Ga0306924_10003586_pt1 | contig 14941 bp, 18 predicted proteins | sample sta12Can44000111_FD_203756 | JGI IMG/M metagenome (GOLD analysis project Ga0306924, IMG submission 203756) | Lab enrichment of tropical soil microbial communities from Luquillo Experimental Forest, Puerto Rico - statanox.12C.anox.44.000.111 (v2)... | ecosystem: Environmental > Terrestrial >... | reverse complement strand
GGGCGCGAATTTCACTGCCGCGATGGCGTTCGAGATGGCTTCCACCAATCTCGTTCTCGAGCTCAGCATCATCATGGTGGCGCTGCTCGGCTGGCAGCTGACGTTGGCTGAAATCGTCGGCGCACCGCTGATGGTCGTCCTCCTGGTCCTTCTCTTCCGGATGTTTCTCAGCCGGAACCTTCTCGCACAAGCCAAGAAACAGGCCGACAAAGGTCTCGTCGGCCGCATGGAAGGCCATGCCGAAATGGACATGTCCGTCACCGAAGGCGGCTCGCTTTGGCAGCGGATGACATCCGACCCAGGTCTCACGGCCATCAGCTACTATTTTGTGATGGACTGGGCCGCGGTCTGGCTCGATATCGTGGGCGGGCTGTTGATCGCTGGCGCTCTCGCGGCCTGGGTGCCTAATACGTTCTGGCGATCCTTCTTCCTGACCGGGCATCCCGTTCTCGCCACGCTGTGGGGACCAATCGTCGGCCCACTGGTGGCGGTGATCTCCTTCGTCTGCTCGGTCGGCAACATTCCACTGGCGGCGGTGCTGTGGAACGGCGGGATCAGCTTCGGCGGCGTGGTCGCCTTTATCTTCGCCGACCTGATTGTCCTCCCGATCCTGAACATCTATCGCAAGTACTACGGGTTGAAGATGGCCGGCTTCCTCTTCGCTACGTTTTACGTCGCAATGGCAGTCGCGGCGCTAATCATCGAGCTGATCTTTAACGGGTTCGCCCTAGTCCCGTCGGAGCGCAAGGCACGGGTGGTCGAAGCCTCCATCACCTGGGATTACACGACCTGGCTGAACCTGGCTTTTTTGATGCTCGCCGGGTTTCTCGTCTGGCGTTTCCTCAACACTGGCGGCCCAGCGATGCTGCGCATGATGAACCGACCGGCCCGGACAGAAGCCCCGCAACATTCCTGAATACCAGGAGATCAGCCCGCGCCCTCGATCGCTACTTCTTCGCGAAACCCTGATACATGAAGGTCCAGGGCTTCGGGCCTTTCATGTAGCCTGTTTCGATCACATCGAAGCCGAACCCGGCCGCCCGGATCAGGTCGTCCATCTTGCGATCGAGATGCAGCCCCCTCCGATGCGTTTCCAGCATGGCGTCAAACAGTGCTGCCAACGCGCTATTCGAGGTTCGGGCGACAGGCCATGCTCTACGAAAAGCAACCGGCAGCCCGGCTTGAGAACCCGGCTCATCTCGCGCAGCGCCGCGACCGGGTGTGCGATCGAGCAGAGGGTCCAGGTCATCACAACCGTATCAAAGACCGCATTTGCAAAGGGAAGCTGCTCCGCCGAGGCCGGCAGAAGAGATATTGGGGTGCGCGCGGCCAGCCGTCGCTTGGTCGCCAACTGCAGCAATTCGAGCGAGGGGTCAATCGCGATTAGGCAAGCGGTCCCCGGCGCGTAGAACGGCAGATTCAGCCCCGACCCGACCCCGACCTCGAGCACAAGACCTCATGCTGCTCCGATCGTCTGTCGGCGATACGAGCCGAGCTGGCGGTTCCGCATCGCCCAATCGAGCAAACGGGGCAATATCAGCGTGCCATAAATGCCCATGCTATGAAGGCTTAACGCTGTTCCGAGCCGCTCGGCTCTTCGTGCAAGAGGCTGGTGTTCGGGTTCCTCACCACCTATCCCGTCGGCTGGCCACACCATCGCCGGGGATCAAACGGGGTATGCGATCGGCGGTCGCTAAGCTGGCTGCTCTAATGTCAGGCCCGCCGCGACGTGGCGGCGAAGCGCAAACAACAGCGCAATCGGCGGCAGTACATAAATGATCGCTGCGGCCATCATTGCGTTCCACGGTGCGTCGGTGTCGCTGAACAATTGGCCCTGCGTCACCGCGACAGTCATGTTTCGTACCGCGAGCAGTACGGCCGGGTACAAATAGTCGTTCCAGGCGAGCATTAGGGCGTAAATTGCGACGACCGCCAGCGCCGGCGCCATCAACGGCAGATAGATGCGCCGATACACCTGAACGAAGGATGCACCGTCGACGCGAGCGGCGTCGTCAAGCTCAAACGGTATCAACCTCGCATAAAGCTGCAACATCAGGATCGCGAACGGGGTGGCGAAGGTCACCTGTGCCGCGATGACCGCCCAAAGGTTATCCGACAGCCCGTAGCTGTGCATGATCCGAAAATACGGGACGATCAGGAAAGATGCGGGGATCGCATAAGTGAGCAGCGCGGCATTGGTCAGCAACGAGCCTTTGCTCAGCCGCATCCGACCCACCGCGAAGCTCGCCAGCGACCCGATCAGCACGGTCAGCATCATCGTCGCCAGGCCGATAAAAAGACTGTTGCCGAACTGGTGCCAGAAGGTCTCGAGATACCGCGCCTCCTGCGTTATGACCCCGCGGAAGCCCTCGAGCGATGGCTCGGGCGGCCAGAGATTGCCAGCGAACTCGATTTCCCCTTCTTCAGGATCGAGCGCGATCAGGAACATGTTGTAGACGGGCGCGAGCGACCAGATCAGGAGGGCGATGACAAGCACCACCGAGCCCGCCTCGATGAGGCGCTGGCGCAGCCGATAGCCTCGGCGCACCCGTTGCATAGCGGCGGGGGTGGCGCTCACAGCTCCACCTCGCTCGTCTGGAGCTTGCGCATCAACAGGGTCACAATCGGGATCAGCACCGGAAGCGCGGACATTGCCGCCGCGACGCCGAGCGCCGGGTTACTTTTGTCAAACGCGTAGTGAAAGCCGAGGGTCGCCAGCACGTCAGTCGATCTGTATGGCCCGCCGCCCGAGACAAGATAGACGGTCGTAAAGTCGCCGATGGCCCAGAGAGTCGAGAGTAAGGTGCAGAGCAGGTAGAGGTTCGCCAGCAGCGGGAAGGTAATATGAACGAAGCGAAGGATCCCGATTGCCCCGTCCACTTCCGCCGAATCATAGATGTCCCGGGGTATCCGCATGCGCGCAGCGATGAAGATCAGGGTCCAGAACGGCATCCATTTCCAGATGTAAACGGCGATGTTCCATCCGAGCCCCAGCCAGCGATCGTTGAACCACATCAGACCGTCGAACCCGAATAACGCCGAGAATACGCCGTTGACCAAACCCTCCTGCTGCAGCATCCAATGAAACGACACGCCGGCCTGTGCCGCGGCGATCAGCCACGGCAAAACATAAACGGCCAGCGACGCCTTGATCCACCAGCGCGGGCGCAGGAAGAAGCCGGACAGCAGCAAGGCCAGGAACATCTTCACGTTCACGCCGATGCCGACGAACAGCAGGGTGTTGACGACCGCCGTCAGATAGGACCGATCTGCGATCAATTCGGCGTAAAGCGCCGGCCTGCCCGCCATCCACAGCGCATAGCCGAAGGGATAGACTACAAAGACGAAGAACACCGCCGCATAGGGCAGCACAAAGGCGATCGCCCATCTGAGATCCGCGCCGTGCAGTTGGCTGTATCCGCGCGGCCACCGCGATCCTTGGAACGATACGGGCGGCCCAGCTGCAAAAACCTGCTGCGTGCTGCTCATGCCCGCCTCTTGTCGCGATTGGGCACTTCACGAAGCTCGTGTTGAACCGTCTGCTCGTGCTCCGTCTCGTCGGGCCGTTCGGCGACGTGCTCGACCAGATCTTCCAGGATGCAACGCACACGGTCATCAGCCGGCGAATAGATGATCTGCTTGCCGTTGCGCTTCGACCTCAGAAAGCAGCTTGCCCGCAACATCCGCAGATGATGGCTGACGAGCGAGCGGGGAATATCGACCCGCGCCGCGATCTCGCCGACCGAGGCCGGCTGGGCTAAACAGGCAAGGAGGATGCGCAGCCGTGTCGGCTCGCCGAGCGTGCGCAGAATATCCGCCAGTTCGGCAATCTGCCCGTCCGCCAGTTCCGGCAATGGAGTCGGGACCGGCATCGTAGCAATATGAGCACGCATGTTGTTATGTTCCCACGTCGGACGTCGGCGGGCAAGGAATATCCCGAGATCAGGCAAGTTGGGATTCTGATGGCTGCACAACCATTACGATCCGATCTCGTCAGCGAAGCCCTCCGCCTTGAATGGATCACCGGTGCGTGGATGCTGATCGAGGCGGCGGTGGCGATCGGCGCCGGCATCGCAGCGCACAGCCTATCGCTGATCGCGTTTGGGGCGGACAGCCTGATCGAGCTGGCCTCGGCTGCTGTCCTGCTGTGGCGGCTTCATGCCGAGATGTGCCAGGGGATAAAGTTTTCCGAGCAGGTCGAGCATCGGGCGAGCCAAATAGGCAGCGCACTCCTCTTCGCCCTCGCCGCCTACGTGATCGTGAGCGCCGCCTATAGTCTGTGGAGGCGCGAGGGTCAGGAGTTCTCGACACCGGGTTTGGCGATTGCCGTTCTGGCGATCCCGGTCATGTGGTGGCTCGCGAGCGCCAAAATACGAGTTGCCGATCAGATCGGAAGCCGCGCGCTCCGCGCCGATGCCGTCGTCATAATCGGACTGCTCGTACAGTTTTTCATGCCGGGCTGGTGGTGGGTCGATGGCGTCGCCTCCCTGGCGATCGTCGTCCTGCTTGTGAAAGAAAGCCGCGAGGCTTGGCAAGGCGAGGAGTCCGGATAGCGGTCGGCTAAACGGGAGAAAAACCAAGCTGTCGTAACGGTCCATGCCCAGCGGTGCTTTGCGCTTACTACTCGCTTATCCGCGCGGTGCGATATCCCGCCGCGTCGAGCGCAGCACGGATTAGCGCATCCTCGACCTTCGAGGGGTCGAAACGCACCCGCACGCGCTTCCGCCGCAGCCGGGGCTTCACGGCCTCGACACCGGGAAGTGCAGTCAGCTTCCGGCGGATCTTATCGGCGCCGCCGACGCACACCATCGACGGGACCGAGAACTCGATCTCGGACAGTTCGCCACCGGCCGGCTCCTGCGCCATCTACTTCAACTCCGCGAACACGTTGGCGTAATACGCGCTGACCGTCAGCAGCGCTGCCGCGCTTACGACCTGAATCGTGCGGCTCCGCAGGCCGAGCCGGGTGAAACCCGTGATGACGCTGCCCGCCATGCCGGCGAGCAGAAAAGGCAAACCGCGTCCTAGACCGAAGATGAAGGCCAATATCAACCCGATCTCGGGTCGGCCTTCGGCGGCAGCGATCGTCAGCAGCAGCAGGAACGGCGCGATGGATGTGCCGAGACTGAACACGACACCGTAGGCGAACGACCCGACCACGCCCGGTCTTCGCCAAGCGGTGAGCCGGTCGATCGGCATACGCGGCCACCACAGCGCGAGCGCCGCCGCGACCAGCGAGAGAACCGCCATCCCGAGCGCCCAATTTCGACCAAATGACTCGGTCGCCAGCGCCCCGAGCCGTCCTGCCACGCCGCCCAAGGCGGTGAGGCTGATGACGATACCGGCGAAGAATGCCGCCGAGACCTGCAGCCCGCCGTACCGGGCACGGACCTGGGAGGCCCCTGCCAGCCCTGCAACGCCGAGCCCCATCGGGACGGTGCACGGGCACACCGCGCTCGCGACGATGCCGCCGACAAAGGTGATCCCGAAAGCGGTGAGCGGATTGTGACTGAGGCCGGTGCTCAGCGGTTGCAAGAACTGCTCAAGCGTCACGGCGCGTCCTTCGGCATTCCGGCGGTATAGCCGAGCTTGTCGATCGCGGCGACGATGCGATCCGGGGTCAGAAGGCTGGCGAAGTATGTGACCCGAGCGTTTCGCTTCTCCAAATTGACCTCGACACCGACCACGCCGGGAAGCGCCTTCACGGCACTTTTGACGCTCGCGGCGCATGCGACGCAGGCCATGCCATCGACCGGAATGTCGACCACTTTCGGCGACGGCTTCGTGTCAGCAACGGCTGCCGACGCCTCTGCCGCAAGCCCTTGGCTGGGCACGCCCGAGAGAACCAGTAGCGCGGCGAAAACCAAAAGCGTTGCGCGAGCCGATGAACGATGATCGCTCATTTTCTTGAATCCTTTCTTCAGGTCACGCGGGTTGCGGAACCCCGCTCTCAACCGGCCGTCCGACGCTTTGGATCGCGTCGGTGAAGACGCGCGGACGGCCCCACAGCGAGTTGATGAAGATCGCCGTCACGCTGACCGCCATCGCCACCATCGCCCATACCGGGTAGATCAGCCCGGTCGCCGCGACCGGAATACCGATCCCGTTGAAGAGGAAGGCCAGCGTGATGTTCTGGACCATCTTCACGTAGCTGCGGTGGCTGATCTCGCGCGCCACCGGCACCGCCGTCAGGCGGTTCGACAGGATGATGATGTCCGCCGACTCGATCGCGATGTCGGTGCCGCCCCCCATTGCGATGCCGACATCGGCCTGCATTAGGGCGGGCGCATCGTTGATGCCGTCGCCGACCATCGCGACGTGAGAATGCTCTTGCAGCTTTCGGATCATCCCGGCCTTGTTCTGCGGGAGCACCCCGGCATGGACGTCATCGATGCCGGCCTCGTGGGCGATCCGCTTTGCGGCGCGTTCATTATCGCCGGTCATGAGGATGGTCGCGAGACCGCTCTTGCGGAGCGCGGCGACCGCCTGGGCCGCGTCCGAGCGCAGCGTGTCACCGAGCGCGAGCAACCCGAGGGCGCAGCCGTCGCGGGCCACCGCGATGACCGTCCGCCCGGCGGCCTCGAGCGTCTCGATCCGCTCTTGCAGCTGCGCGAATCCGACGCCACGACCGGCCAGAAAACGCGGGCTGCCGACCAGGACCTCCTTCCCGCCGATGCGCGCGGCGACGCCCTCGCCGGGATAGGCGTCGAACGCCTCAACCTCCGGCAGAGCCGCGCCGCGCTCGAATGCCGTCTTCACGACCGCCTGGGCGAGCGGATGCTCGGACGAGGCTTCGGCCGCAGCGGCCAGGGAGAGAAGCTCGGTCTTGCCCACATCGAGCGTTTCGATCTCGCTCACCGTGGGCCGGCCCTCGGTCAGCGTGCCGGTCTTGTCGAACACGATCTGCTTGACCAGCCGGAAGCCCTGGAAGGCCTCGCCGGTTCGCATCAGGATGCCGCGTTCGGCTGACTGCCCGGCTCCGCGCACAATCGACAGCGGCGCAGAGATGCCGACCGCGCATGGGTAGCCCATCACGAGCACGCTGAGACCGGCAAAGACCGCACGTTCGAGATCGACTTGTCCCGTCCCGAGCCAGGAGCCGACGAGCCAGCCGATCACGGCGAACACGGCGACCGCCAGCACGACCGGCGTGTAGACGCGCAGCACCCGATCGACGAGATGCAGCAGGCCGGGCTTGAGGGCGCGTGCGTCCTCGACGTGTCGGACAATCTGCTGCAGAAAGCTCTCCTCGCCGACCGCCGTGACCCTGACCAGCAAGGTGCCGGTGCCGTTGATCGAGCCGCCGATCACCGGATCGCCTTTGGCCTTGGCGACGGGCAAGGACTCGCCCGTGACGAGCGATAGATCGACCCCGGAATGCCCACCGACCACCGTGCCGTCCACCGGGATGCGCTCGCCGGGGCGAACCCGAACGAGATCCTCCTGCCCGACCTGTTCGATCGGCAGCTCGACCTCTCGGTCGCCGCGCACGACACGCGCGATCTCGGGTTGCAGATCGAGCAGCCGCTTCACCGCTTGCGAGCTTCGCGTCTTGACGATCAGCGACAGCCACTCGGAGAAGATGTGATAGGTGGCGACCATGACCGAGACCGCGAAGAATTGCGCGGTTGGATATTCGGGTCGGTTGAGCACGAGGCCTATCACGCCCCCGGCAATCCCGGCGAATGCCCCAATCTCCAACAGCACATGCTGGTTGAGGATGCCGCGCCGCAGCGCCTGCACGGCCATGTAGAGGATGTGCCGCCCGACGCCGAAGACCAGCGCCAACGCCAGGGCACCGACCACCCACGGAGCAGCCGTAGCCAAATAGCCTGCGAAGTTGAGATAAAGCAGACCGCCCGCCATGACGGCCAAGCCGCCGAAGGCGGAGGTGGCCGCGAGGAGGCTTTTCGACCGCAACACGAGGAACACGAGTCCGCCGAGGCTCAGACATACGAGTGCCGGCAGAAAGCCGATCCAGCCTATTTGCGGATCGGCGATGATCGGGATGGACGCGACACTTAGCGCCACGGCGAGAACGAAACGGTTGCCCTCGCGAACAAGCTCGCGCTCTTCTTCCTCGAAGGGCCGCAGCTTGCGCGGGTCGTGGATCGTGTAGCCGATGTCGCGGAGCGTCCCGAGTAGTTCTTCGGGTCGCACGACCTTCGGGTCGTATTCGACGAGCGCCTGTTCGTGGGTGAGGCTCACCGCGACCTTATCGACCCCGGCCAAGCGGCCAAGCGCCTTCTCGATCGTGCCGGTGCACAGCGAACAATGAAGACCGCCGATCCGGGCACGGATTTTGCGCCGATCCGGGCGGGTTGCGGGTTCCTCGTTCCATAGCTGGGAAGCCGCGGGCTCAATGTTTGCAATGCTCATTTCGAAATCAATCCTGCGGGGTTATTAGAGTCGTGGCGGTTGCGGTCCGGCGACCCGAAAGCCGGGCTTCTCGATAGCGGCGGCAAGGCGATTCTCGTCAGTCGCGGTCGGGTCGTAGAGAATGAGTGCCTGACGGTCGGCGAACGACACCGTCGCCATCTGCACGCCCGGCTGGCGGTCCAGCAGGGCCTTAATGGTCGAGGCGCATCCGTCACAGTGCATCCCCTCAATCGTGAAAGTCGCTGTCTTCATGCGTTGCTCCGGTTACGTGATCGTGTGGGCGGGCCTTCCGCGGCCTGGGCTGGCGTCCTCGGCCGATGGTTCAGGGCGTCTATAATCGAGCAGCATTGCAGGGCGCCCTGACCCGGACAGGCGGCAATCAGGGTTTCGAGCGCCGCGTCGATCTCTCGAAGCTGCTCGATTTTGCGGCGGACTTCCTGCTGCTTCGCGATCGCCTGTTGTTGGACCGCGGAGCAATCGGCGTTCGGATCGGCACGGAGCGCGAGCAGTTCATTGATCTCGGCAAGCGAGAACCCGATCTGCTGCGCCTCTTTGATGAACCGAATGCGCGCGACATGATCGCGCGAATAGACCCGATAGCCCTCGCCTTTCAGCGGACGCTCGATCAGGCCCCGCCGCTCGTAAAAGCGGATCGTCTCGATGTTGACGCCCGCTTCCCGCGCGGCTCTGGCGATGGTGAGTGCCGGCATGACTGGACTTTTCCGGCTCCATATGTGGGGTCCGTAGTATGGTCCGGAGTCAAGGGCGACGAGCGTGCGATCTGCATCAGATCACCCGACAGTGTCGGTATTGGCCATCCTCCCGTGCCAACGGTCTTCGCTGCGGTGTGTACCTGGCGGCAAGCGATCCGATAATCAGGTTCACCTGGACGGTGCTGCGACCACTACGACGCCTTCGTAACGTCATCGGTTGCTCGGCGAACGCCGGTTTGAAGAATGCCGCTACCGAACAAACGATCCGTTCCGCCTCGCGGCCGGCAAGTGCAATGGTCGCGCGGATGAGGTAGTTGCTCCGGGGCCGGGTTCGGATTCTGTAAATGCCACTCCGGGCGCGTATCATGCCCCGTCCCTTTTTCGCATTCCGCTGATTGCGAAAGCCGATGCTGGCACGACAAGCCATTGCAACGTCGGCGCAAGGCCGGTGCTAAGCCAGGGCAGCACGGGCATTGCCGGGCTATAGGACCAGGTGTGCCAGACCGCAACATTCAGCCACTCGCTCAGGATCGTGTAAGCGATTCCGAGAACTGTCGCGGTAGCAGCCATGGGGTAACCGAAAGGGCGCCATCCGAGAAGGCACGCGAATAGCGCGGCGAACAGCAGAGTGGCCGTCGCTATCAAGACATCTCCGCCCGTGCAATGGGTGACGGCGACAAAGATCTCGCGCGTCGTGCCGATCGACCAGATTGTGTACAGCGGGATCTGACCGGCTTCCCAAACAAGGTTCCCCGCAGCGGCAATGATGAGGTAGAGCGCGGCGCGCCTCACCGCCCACACGCGTGCGGAGCACGTCCCGGTCGACCGATGACGTGACAGGCGCTTCACCAGGTTGCGCGTGCGCTAATATCGTTTGGCGGGAGGCAGATCTCCTTTGTGCAGGCTTGTGCGGTAACCGTGAAGCCGAGGCCATGCGCGCGATCGAGCACTCCCGTCGTGAAGGTTGCCGCGACGACGACGGTGCCTTCGTAGACATTGATGGGGTCATCGGCGAATGCCGGTTTGAAGGGTATCCCGGGCGGATAGACAATGCGCTCGGGAATCGGGCCCGCAAATGCGACGCTCGTCGGGATCAGGTAATCGTCTGAGGCCGGGTTCGCATTGATGTGATAACCGGGGTCAATGCGGAGCGTGATCAGGAGGGTATCGCCCGCCCTGGGGGCGGTCACGTGGACGTGATCGTCGGTGCGCGAACTCCCGGGCGCCTCGTTTCGGGTATCAGCGAACACGCGAGGCGAGTTGAAGCCGTAGAGCGATAGGATCAGCAATACCAGCACCACGCGGCGCCAGAACGCTGCAGAGCAGGGAGATCCCGAGCAAATATTCCGCCAACGACTGAGCGGGGCTGCCAACGCTCGCCAAGTACCGGAAGCCACCGACGGAGATGTGACCGAGGCCGGCATGCGGATGGCTTGGCAACTCTCGGGGCCGGTCTTATGTTGATCGGGCATGCTGGGGTTGTTCGTCAGCCGGTCGCGCGTACTCATGCTGCTCCTGGCGTTCGCGCCGGGTTTGGCCGGTCAGGTCGTGTCAAATGCCGCCATGGCGGCCCAGATGCAAGGGCCGGGACAGGCAGGCTCTAGCGCCGGCAGCCCTTGCAGCGGCTGCGATCCCGACATGCAACACAGGTCGCTTCCGAGCTGCATGACTATGTCCTGCTGGACGATTCCCGCGCTGCCACCGCAAAGCACGACCTTTGAGCCGAGGCCGGCGGCCGTTTTTCCGACGTCTGCCGACGCGATCGTCACGGGCATAGCGTCGGCCCCCGATCCCCGCCCACCGCGGGCTTTCCTCCACTCGTAAAGACGACCGGGCGCGTCTGAGCCTCAGCGCGTCTGCAAATCTTTGAAGTTTGAGCGTCATCGGCGCGTCTCACGCCGGTGCCTCCCGCTTATCGGTACCCTTTCTGAGTGGAGTACCCTTGTCATGTTGTTCCGCATGTCGGTCGGGACGTTGACGCTGTGTTGCGTCGCCGTCGCAGCGGTGCCCTTGCGGCCGGCGGGCGCTGCCGAGCGTGCTCCAGAGCAGCGCCGAGAAATCGAAAGCATCATTCACGACTATCTGCTGCAGCATCCTGACGTGCTGATCGAGGCGATCCGGGCGGCCGAGGAGAAAGTCAAGACTGAGGCCGGCGAGAAGGCGCAGCAGGCTCTGATCGCGCGACGTAGCGAGATCTTCGACGAGCCGGGGACGCCGGTCGGCGGCAACCCAAAAGGCGATGTGACGCTCGTCGAATTCTTTGACTACCGCTGCCCATACTGCAAGCAGGTGCAGCCGAGGCTCAAAGAATTGCTCGCTGGGGATCATCAGCTGCGCATCGCGTACAAGGAGTTTCCAATCCTGGGCTCGGTGTCCGTTGCGGCTGCCCGCGCCGCGCTGGCGGCGCATCGTCAGAGCAAATACGAGGCATTTCACGACGCGATGATGGCCGCGTCTGGCCAAATCACCGAGGATACGGTCTATCAAGTCGCGGGCGCGGTCGGGCTCGACGTCGATCGCCTGAAACGCGACATGTCCTCTCCGCAGATCGACGCGGCGCTGAAGGCGAATCACGCTCTCGCAGAGGCCCTCGATATCACCGGCACGCCGGGGTTCGTGATCGGGGACCAGATCGTCCCAGGCGCGATCGAGCTCTCCAGCCTGAGGGACTTGGTTGCGGGAGCCCGCGGGAAATGACTCGGAACGGGGTGACGATCGCCCGTTCTGGGCCCTCCCGGAGATCGCTGCTGGCGGCGGGCGGCAGCGCCGCGATTGCGTCCATTCTGCGGCCGGGTCTGGTCCGCGCCACGACTTCCTCGGATAAAACGCTGGTCGCCGCCGAGGGCCGCGTGCGGATCACCCCCGATCCTTATCCGCGGACCGTCGTCTGGTGCTACGGCGGCAGCGTCCCCGGGCCGGAGATCCGGCTGCGCCAGGGCGAATCCTTGCGGGTCAGCGTCGAGAACCGGCTGGCGCAGGACACCACGGTCCATTGGCATGGCCTGCGTATTCCGAACGCGATGGACGGCGCGCCCTATGTGACCCAGCCGCCGATCCAGCCGGGGGATAGCTTCACCTACCAATTCACGCCGCCGGATGCCGGCACCTACTGGTACCACCCGCATGCGGACAGCGCCGAGCAGGTCGGGCGCGGCCTGATGGGTGCATTGATCATCGAGGAACCCCAGCCACTACCGGTGGATCGTGATGTCGTCTGGGTCCTCGGCGACTTTCGCCTGAATGACGACGCTTCGATCGCGGGCGGCTTTGGCAACCGCATGGAAATGAGCATGTCGGGCCGGATCGGCAACACGGTCACGATCAATGGCCGCGTTCCCGATCGTTTCCCGGTCCGGTCCGGCGAACGTATTCGCCTGCGGCTCATCAATGCCGCGCCGGCACGGGTCTTCGGGCTCGAGTTCAAGGGCCATCACCCGCTCGTCGTGGCCTTCGATGGGCAGCCGGTCGAGCCGCATGCGCCGGAAGGCGGGCGAGTCGTGCTCGGACCGGCGATGCGGACCGACCTTATTCTCGATATAGCCGGCAAGCCCGGCCGATCGGCGGCGGTGCTCGACACGTTTTACAAGGGGCTCGAATACAAACTCGTCGAGATCTCCTACAGCGGCGAGCAACCGCTCACAACACAACCCCTCGCCGCACCGGCCAAATTGCCGCCCAACCCGGTGCCTGAGCCCGATCTCGCAAACGCCCAACGGCACGAGGTGACCCTGACCGGCGGCATGATGGGCGGGATGGGGATGGGCGGCGGCATGATGGGCGGGATGGGGATGATGGGCGGCTCGATGTGGGCGATCAACGGCACGGCGATGATGAACGACGACATGCGCCACATGAAACCGGTCCTGACGCTCGCGCGCGGCAAGTCGTATGTCCTCGCAATCGACAACCAGACGGCGTGGCACCACCCGATGCATCTTCACGGCCACTCATTCCGCGTGATCACGCGCAACGGCGCGCGCACGAAATATCGCGAATGGCGCGACACGGTGCTGATCCCGCCGCGCGAGCGCGCCGAGATCGCGTTCGTTGCCGACAACCCCGGCGACTGGATGTTCCATTGCCACATCCTCGACCACCAGGAGGGCGGGATGATGAGCGTCATTCGGGTGGCCTGAGTGATATGCACGCGATATGCGCCGCCGTCCTGGCATCACTCGCATTGTTACCGGCGGCGGCTGCTCCGGCGACGGCGGCCGGGGATGCGGAAAAGGGAGCGGCCCTGTTCCGCGCCTGCATCGCCTGCCATTCGCTGAAGCCCGACCAAAACATGACGGGACCGAGCCTCGCCGGAATCTGGGGCCGCAAGGCGGGCAGCGTCGGCAGCTTCGATCGTTACTCGCCGGCACTCAAATCATCGGACATTGTCTGGGACGAGAACTCACTCGACGCGTGGCTCAAGTCACCCAAGAGCCTCGTTCCGCAAAACCGCATGATTTTTCCGGGGATGTCGGACCCCCGGCAACGCGCCGACCTGATCGCGTTTCTAAAGACGCCGAGCGCCGGCCATGCTGCCGAGCCCGCGATGGCCTCGGGATTTCAGGATCTCAAGAAGCTCGGAACCGATCGCCAGGTCGAGGCGATCCGGTACTGCCACGACACTTACCACGTGATGACGGTGGATGGGGAAACCGCCGATTTCTGGGAGGCCAATCTCCGTTTCAAAACGGATTCCAGCAGCACCGGACCTCTCCCCGGCAAGCCGACCCTGATGCCGGCCGGAATGCAAGGCGACCGCGCCTCGGTGTTCTTTGCCTCACCGGAAGAGATCAGCTCCTTCATCAAACACCAGTGCTGACCGAAGGGATCACCATCATGAAAGCATCCTTCCTGAGCCGTCGTACGGTCCTGATAAGCGTCGCCGGCGCGGTTGGTGGCACAGCCGCGATCGGTGGAGTGACGGGTCTTTTCTCACCAAACGCCAAGCCCGTCGCCAATCGCGGCAACGTCACGCTCTACAAGAACCCGGAATGCCAGTGCTGCGAGGGCTATGCCGATTACCTGCGCCACAACGGGTTCGAGGTAAAGGTCATCCCGACCAACGATCTGACGATAATGGGCGGGAAATACGGTATCCCAGACAGTCTCCAGCCTTGCCACCTATCACTGATGGCCGGTTACGTCGTCGGCGGTCACATTCCGATCGAGGTCATCAACCGGCTGCTCTCGGAAAAACCCCAGATTACCGGGATCACGCTCCCCGGGATGCCGACGGGCACTCCCGGCATGCCTGGCGAAAAGCCTGACCGACTAACGGTCTATGAGATCGTGAAGGGCAGCCCGCCCAAGGTCTATGCGACTATCTAGCGACATGGCGATCCGGAAGATGCCTGCTGCAACGGCGACCGAGGCTGCGGCCCGCTCGCCGGACCCTCGCCGATGGTCTCGGCTGCTTCTGTTCGGACCAGCGGCGCTGTTCCTGGTTCTGCTCGTGGCGTTCGCGCTCGGCCTCGGACGCGACCCGAAGCTCGTGCCGTCCCCGCTGATCGGCAAGCCGGTCCCGGATTTCGCCTTGCCCTCGGTCAAGGGCCGCAGTCTCGGCCTATCGTCGAGCAATCTGAAAGGCGAGGTTTCGCTGGTCAACGTCTTCGCATCCTGGTGCGTCGCGTGCCGCGAGGAGCATCCCGTGCTGATGCGGCTGAAAGCGCAGGGCACGGTCCCAATCCATGGCCTCAATTACAAGGACAAGCCCGATGATGCGGCCCGCTGGCTCGATGGGATGGGTGATCCCTATACCCGCACCGGGGCCGACATCGGCGGGCGGGTCGCGATCGACTGGGGGGTTTACGGCGTGCCGGAGACCTTTGTCGTCGATGCACGAGGCCGGATCG